>Ga0326726_10004260_pt1 | contig 13061 bp, 15 predicted proteins | sample MHFenrmetagenome_2_FD_207603 | JGI IMG/M metagenome (GOLD analysis project Ga0326726, IMG submission 207603) | Lab enriched peat soil microbial communities from Michigan Hollow, Ithaca, NY, United States - MHF15MN | ecosystem: Environmental > Terrestrial > Soil > Wetlands > Peat | place: USA... | reverse complement strand
AATGCCGGGGCTTCTTTTACTATGATCACTTCTTTGCCGATCTTCTTACCCCAGGCTTTGGCAATTTCGAGTGTCTCATCGGAAGTCTGATGGCCGCGGATTATTTCCAGCAGGCGCATAACCGGAACCGGATTGAAGAAATGCGTGCCGATGAAGCGATCAGGCCTTTTGGTTACGGAAGCCATCTCGGTAATGCTCAAGCCCGAAGTGTTTGTAAAGAACAGACAATGTTTCGGCACAATTTCTTCGAGTTCGGTATAAACCTTCTTCTTCACATCCATTACTTCGATAACGACCTCGACTACCGCATCAGCTCCCGTAGCGGCCTCTTTCAAATTTAAAGTGGGTTTGATACGGCTGAGAATGGAATCCATCTGATCTTTTGTTATTTTGCCTTTTTCCGCATCGCGGTTAAGATTCTTTCTGATTGTGTTCATTCCGCCGTCAATAAATCTTTGCTCAATGTCCCGCATAAACACTTCATAACCCGCCTGAGCGCAAATCTGGGCAATGCCATTGCCCATTAAACCGGCACCTAAAACGCATACTTTTTTGATTTCCACGTCATCCTCCATAATAAATATTTGTATTTATTGTATAAAATAATTAATCCGGTTATTTGTTCTTGCCGAAACGTAGCAGACAAAACGCGCCAAAGTCAAGAAAAAACCAAGAATATAATTTTGTTGAAGAGCTTTGGCATATGTGCCAATATTAATTTATGCATATTTTAGTCGATGGTTATAATTTAATCCGGCAATCCGATCTCTTACGGCGTTATGAACGGCACAGCCTGGAGGCGGGACGCCGGGCATTAATGTCTAAACTTAGCGATTATAAAAGAAAAAAGGGACATAGAATTACGGTAGTTTTCGACGGTTGGAAAAGCGGTTCCGCAGAGGAAGAAAGGGACAGACATGAAAATATCGAAATCATTTACTCGCGGCAGGGAGAAAGAGCCGACGATGTCATAAAAAGAATTACAGATCAAACCGCCGAAGAAACAATAGTCGTTTCTTCCGATCGGGAGATAGCTTCATATGTAATGCGGCAAGGGAAAACAGCTTTGTCTTCTTTGGTGTTCGAAACAATTATGAATAGAGCTATCGCTCCGTCATTTGGCAGAACATATGAGTCGGAAGGCGAAGAAGATAGGGTTCACAGACGCAAAAAGAAGGGTCAGGCAAGAAGATTGCCGCGAACCAAAAGGCGTGCGCAAACCAAAATCAAGAAGCTTTAATCAATGAAACTCAGGTATTACAAACGCAGTGCAGTAAAATCTGTTAGTTGAATTGATCCCGCCATAGGCGGAGGGTATAATTGATACCCGTGGTCAATGACATTCGCTGAAAACAAACGAAGTGAAGTTTGAAGCGTTAGTGGAATTGATCCCCAGTTTCAGGAACAGAGTGCATAACCTAAAGGTCACTGCCGCTGAAATTTGAAGGCCGAATTATCCCGAGAGCGAAGCGATTCGGGCTATATCGGGTCAGGTACCCTGCTTATCGTGGCAGGGAGGTTCATTTTACAAAGCCATCAATCTTTAACGCAGGCTTTAACTAAAAAATTCTCCAGTAAAAATTGCGGTTCAGCAGCCGAAGATTTAAAGGCGCGGTCAAGCTCCAAGAGTTCATCGAGAAAGTTGATGAGAAGGGGATAAGAAAAATTTCCGCAGTTCCTACAGGCATTATAAATAACAAACGGATGCTGGCTAAAAAGGAGGCCGTCAAACTTGGTCAAAGATAGGGCTATTTCATTAAGCTTCGGATAGACATTCTTTTGGAACCAGCCATATTCCATATTTTTTTTAAATACCGGAATTTTTCCTGCATCCACTAAAATTCTGGCCTGTAACAAAAATCTAATTTCTTTTACGAGCATAGTCAAAATCATTAAATGATGTAAGCCCTGATCTAAGAGAGCTTTGAGAGCGCTTAACGCTGCCAGTTGATTCTTTTCGCTAAGAGCGGACGTTAAAGCAAATATAGAATCTTCCTTCGTCCGTCCGACAACTTCTTCTACATCATTTTCCTCGATTAGGGGACTCTCCCCGACAAAAAAGACGAGCTTTCCCAATTCCATCATAGAGCGCCTTAATTCCCATCCCGTCTTTTTGCCCAAGACAATCCATGCCGCTGGTGTTAGTTTCTTGCCGTAATTTTCCAGTAATTTCTGCGCTTCTTTTATTAAATTTTCCTTTTGCCCGGCTTCCCCGCGGGCTTTACCGAAGTAAAGTACTTCGCCTATAGCGGAGATGATTTTAAAAAGCTTTTTTCTTTTATCAATGGCGTCTGCCGTAAGAATTAAGCAATTTCCGGCGGCCAAACCTTTTTGCAGAATTTCTCCTAATTTCTCCGTATTATCAGTGCTGGCTTCTCCGCTCCAGCCAAGGCCGGAACAAACAGCTAAAACACGGGGCAGCCATTTTTCGCGGTCTTCTGCCGTATCGCCCTCCACAACCCTGTGCCACTCTTCGTCGGTAATCTTCTTCCATCCGTCATCTTGTAAATCTTCCCAAGAAAAGCCGGCCAGCTTTAAAAAAGTTAGAAAAGATTTTGTCGCTTGCGCCGGATTTTCATCAATATTGGTGCGTATTTTTTGAATCAGCTCGGCTAAATTTTCGCGGGATTGAAAAACAGTGGTATTTTTCACTACGACCACTTTCCTGCTACCCAAAAGAGAAGGCGTCAAAAGGTAATTCACCATATTATCCATGTCAGCCTTTTCGCCTTCCAGATAAAAAAGACCAAAATCCCGGTCAGCTGCAGGTAAAATTATATCTAAAATTTTATCGAGGGTTGCACTGATTTGATATTCCTCTTCTCCATAAAGAAGATAACAAGGCGCAACAACACCTTTTTTTAAATCAGCAAAGATTTTTTCTGTGACCATAAAAGACTAATTCAGGGGATCAAACTATAATATATTTCTTAATGAGCTTCACAACTTCTTGAGGTTCGTCAACTACTTGAATCAATTCGAGGTCCGCGGGAAGAATTTTATCTTCCGCCAGCATATTTTTCTTCAGCCAATCCAACAGGCCCTGCCAATACTCACTGCCCATCAAGATCAAAGGGAAGCTTTTGATTCTCTTTGTCTGAATTAAAGTCAGCGCTTCAAAAAGCTCATCCATGGTGCCGAAGCCGCCCGGTAAAATCACGTAAGCCACAGCATATTTGACAAACATTACTTTACGGATAAAGAAGTACTTGTAATCAAGATGAATATTGGCATAAGGATTAGGTTTTTGTTCGAACGGCAAATGGATATTCATGCCTACTGATTTTCCGCCGGCTTCGCTGGCGCCTTTATTGGCCGCTTCCATAATGCCGGGGCCACCGCCGGTAATTACGCTAAACCCATTTTGAACTAAAAGCCGGGCCAGAATTTCCGTTTTTTTATAGTAGGGATCATCAGGCTTGACTCTGGCCGAACCGAAAATACTGACGGCATTATGCACGTCGGAAAGAGTTTCAATGGAGTCAACAAATTCCGACATAATACGGAACACCCGCCAAGATTCTTGCTTCGAAAGTGAATCAACTACGTATTGTTTTTCGTCCATTTGATAATATTGTTCCCCAACTGCAATATCTCGATAAATGCGATAAAAAACTTTTCTTTAATTACTGCGGCGTCTTTGAACCTTCGCCAGCCTACGACGCGCCTCGATCGTTTTTCTCTTTTTCTTTACGGAAGGCTTTTCATAAGCGCGGCGGACTTTCAATTCCTTGAATAAGCCGCTTTTCGACAGTTTATTTTTCAATATTTTTAAAGCTTTTTCCACATCATTGTCAATTACCTTTACTTCCAAGTTAATTCCTCCTTATCCTAATTGTTTATTTTTTGTTTTCGGAAATCATAGATATTATATCCCCGCTTATGCGGGATAATTCGACCTGCAAGCTTCAGCGGCAGTGACCTTTAGGTTATGCACTCTGTTTCTGAAGCTTGGGTCTCATTACAACTTACCAATTTCGACGTGTGACCTTTAGGTTATACGTTCCGCTTTCGGAATTGGAGTTTCACTAATAAAAAAAGGGCAGTACGGCAAAGCCCAATAATTATCGTGCCGTTAACTACCCTCACAATTTTCAATTAATTTTAAATCACGCTCCTAACTCAGAAACAGCGCTTTTTAAAGATTTTAAAAAAGCCTTGTTCTCTTTAGGGTTTCCTACTGTAACCCTCATGCAGTTTGGCGTTAGCTTTGTATTTAAATTTTTAATGATAATACCATCTGCTGTAATTTTATTATATATGCGATCTGAGTCAAAAGTGCAACTAAAAAAAATAAAATTCGCCGACGAAGGATAAGGCTTAATCCCGGCAATTTCTTTCAAGCCGGAATAAAGCTCTGCGCGGCTTTTGACTATTTGAAGGACTTGCCGGGAGAATTCATCCTGATTGTCCAGAAAAAAATTAGCCGCTATTTCTGACAAACAATTAACGTTATACGGCAATCTGACTTTATCCAATTGAGCGATAATGTCACTATTCGCGATTAGTAAACCAAGGCGCATCGAGGCCAATCCCAATTTGGAGAGCGTATTCAAAAAAACCAAATTATCGTATTTTTTAAGCCACGGCAGCAAAGTTTGACCGGAAAAATCGGCATAAGCTTCATCGATGACGACAACTCCAGAAGTTTTCTTGATGATGGCCTCTATTTTATCCCGGTTAAAAAGATTACCGGTGGGGCTATTGGGATAACTTAAGAATACCAAAGAAGGAAAAGTGGACTTAATTTTGTCCAGCATCGCATCAATATCAAGATCAAAGTTCTCATCCAAACGAACTTCCAACACTTTATTGCCGGTATTAACCGCAATTATCTTGTACATGACAAAGGTAGGAGCGGGAACAAGCACGCCATTAACTTTGCCTTTGAGCGTCATGCAAAGCGTTTGAATCAGTTCGTCTGATCCGTTGCCCAACACAACCATATCCTTGTTTACGCCGTAAAACCGGGCAAACCTATCCCGCAATTTAGGTGCCCCGGCTTCAGGATAGCGATTCAGATTAACTTTACCCATTTCTTCCAGGAGCCTTTTCTTTAAGGGTTCCTGGATGCTGAAAGGATTCTCGTTAGCGTCCATTTTTATTTCGCCTGTCTGCTCCGGCGCTATATAGCCGCTTTGCTCTAATATTTCTTTGCTTATAATATCTCGAAAAATCATTGCGATAAACACCCTGTTTTATATGTTATTTTTTCCTTCATATTCCAGCGCACATCATTATATTTCTTTTTTAGTTCAGACTTTAGTTTATTTTCCGCTGCGGTTGCGGTATCTTCCACCAATTCTATGCCCAGTTCATCGGTAAAGCCTTTTTTCAATTTAGAACAAACATTCTGCACATCAACCGGCGAAATAAGCTCTTCTTTAATTGCCGTCACTGCTTTTTTTAGCTTCGCTATTTGTTCCGGGTCACGTGCAGGCAGCAATAAAGAGGCTGTTTTTTCCGGATCAAAAGCCAAAAGCAATGAACCATGCTGTAAGAATCCACCTCTTTTCCTCACTTGAGCGCTACCACAAATTTTCCGCCCCCCAACCAAAAGCTCACTTTTTGAAGGAATAGAAAAACAACAGGATATAAATTCTTCTCCTGCCCCAGCGCGGCCGCCTTCAGCCAAATCCGCATTTATCCCTAAATAAGAAAGGCCTCGAGCAATGCATCTGCTGATTACCTTATATGCTCCGGCGATATCAGGAGGAAATGTTTTTTCTTGATCTCCGGCTACGACACAATAAGTAATTTCATCAGAGTGAAAAACGGCTTTGCCTCCAGTTATCCTTCTGACAACATCAACTTCGGCTTTTCGGCATTTTTCAATATTCACTTCTTTCCTTACATCCTGAAAATAACCAATTGAAATTGCTGCCGGATGAGAACTGTAAAATCTAATCGTAGGAGGTTTTTTATTTTTTATAGTTTCATGAAAAATGGACTCATCTATGGCCATGTTTTCGAAAATATCGTAAATTTGAAAATTCAACAACCTCCATACCATAAAATGAACCTTCCTAAAGCAAAGAGCGGGGTATCTGACCCAAGGTATCCCGGAAGCGCTTCGCTTACGGGATTAATTCCACTAAGCCCATAGCCGGAGGCTACGGGAAGTTTCATTAATCGCTCTCCTCTTCTTGCATTATAAAATCATGATAAGCAGTAGCGACGAGGAGGTCTTCTAATTGTTCCAGGTCGTCCATTTCAATAACAACCAACCACCCTGTATCATGAGGATCACTGTTTATTATGCCTATATCGTCCCTAATATCTTCATTAATATTCACCACAGTTCCACTAATGGGAGAGATTAAATCCACCACCGTTTTAGTGGATTCGATGGAACCAAATGTTTCGTCACGTTCCACATAAATATCAATTTCTGTAAATTCGACTGATAAAATTTCCCCTAGACTTTCTTGAGCATAATCAGTAATTCCTATAGTGGCCATATACCCGTCAACCCTCACCCATATGTGCTCGCGACTATATAGTAGATCTTCCGGGAAAACTTTCATAACAACATAACCCCTGCATTTATTCTATGATGACGAGCTCTTTATCCATTTTTGTAATCTTTTCGCAACCATTTTCTTTCACTAGAACCGTATCCTCAATTCTGATGCCCCAAAGTCCGGGAAAATATAGTCCCGGCTCCACTGTAACCGTCATTTGCGCCTCCAAAATATCCTTAGAATTTGATACAAGACGCGGCGCTTCATGGACTTCCATACCTATGCCGTGCCCTGTTCCATGCGAAAAATACCGGCGATATTTTTCTCCAAAAGCGTCTCGCGCACAAATATCAACATCACTTGCGGAAATGTTTGCTTTAATAATGGATATGGCTCGATCATGAGCATTCTGGACTGTTTGATAAGCATTCTTTTGCTTATCTGTCAATTCCCCAAAAGCAATAGTACAGGTTTCGTCGGAACAATATCCTTTGCACTTTACGCCAAAATCAATGACGATCAAATTTCCCCTTTTAATTTTTTTGTTAGTCGGCCTGGCATGGGGAAGAGCAGAGTTTGCTCCCGCAGCTACAATCGCTTCAAAAGCAAGTTGATCGGCGCCGGATTTTCGTGCATTAAGCTCCAATTGCAGAGCTAATTCTTTTTCTGTGCAGCCGAGCTTGATTTGGGCGATAAGAGAAAGAATAGCAGATGAAGAAATTTCAGCGGCTTTTTTCATTAGTGCTATTTCTGTTTCATCTTTGCGCGCTCTGATTAATCTTAGCTCGTCAGCTAAAGGCACAAACACCTCGTTCCGTAGGCATTTGGTTAATTTGTTATACATTTCAACAGTTATAAAGTCCGCCTCGAAGCCGATATTCTTTAAATTGTAATCTTTTATTGTTTGAGTAATTCCTTCAATTTTATCCTTATATTCGATTATTTGCATATCAATTACTTCCAAGGTGGCTTGAGAGGTATATCGGCCGTCAACGAGTAAGATTATCGTGCCGGAGTTGATTATAAGAACACCATCACTGCCTGTAAAACCTGAAAAATAACGGATATTACTCATATTAAGAAAAATTATGCTATCGACTTTGTAATCGGAAAACTTACGGCGGATGAGGGAAATCCTAGCTGGGGAAACTTTATTTTTCTGCTGCATGTTTCTTTAACTTGGTGATGTTCTCCAGCCAGCAAGACAGGGTTTTAGCCAAATTATCGGACTGAATAATATCCCGGTTTACCGAAGATTTTAAAGCTATCGCAGTTGTTACCGTATCCAGCTTTGTCCTGGCTAGAACATTTTCCGGTTCCTTTTCCAGTATTTTTTCGAGAACTTCCGCAGCAATTTTAAAGTGACCCTGTTTGATATAAAGGTCCGCTAAAGTAACTGTGGAGAATTCCGGCTTGGGGGTATTCTCGTTATCTATCGAGTCAATGTCCGTAATAAGGGGTTCTTCTTGTTCAAGAAGGGCTATTTTCCAAACTACTTCTTTAGCCTTATCGGAAGTTGGATTCAAGGAAATATACTTCTGATAACAAATAACAGCGTCTCTATAAAAACCTTTTCCCCCGTAAATATCACCCATCCGCACATAAATTAAAGATAAACCGGAAATAATTTTCTCTACTTCCCGTAAAATATCTCTGGCTTCATCAACTCTTCCCATGCCGATGTAAACACTGCCGGCGATAACACGGGCATCAACATCCAAAGGAAGGCGTCTCAACCGGGCTTCGGCAAGACTAAGAGCTTCAGGCAACTTGTTTTGTTGCAGAAGAGTTTCTGCTTCGCTAAGAAAATTTATGCGGTCTTTTTCAGAGTCATTATTTTCCATATTTATGAGCTAAATAATTAAATATAAAAGAGTTAATTATTTGATACGTAGCATAAAGCGAATAGCGCGTGTCAAGGTTGCAAAGAAATTACTGCGCGTATGCAGTTGGATTATTTTAAGGATTGTTGTAAATATTTACTAGCTTTTTGCCCAAAAATAGATTGGGGAGCTAATTTAATAACAGCCTGAAAAGCCTTTTTGGCATTTACTTTGTCTTTAATTTTCAGGTAACACTCGCCCAACAAAAATTGCGTATCATAAAGATTGGGATTTAATTCAATTGATTTTTTGAAATGTTGTATAGCATCGGGAATGTTGGACTGATCAAAATAAATAAGACCGATATTTTTTTCGATTTGCGGCCGTAACATCGTCACGGGTTCTCTCTGGAGGGCTCGGCGGTAATAAGCCAGGGCTTTGGAATAATCTCTTTTTGAATAATAAGCCCATCCTGCGTTATAAAGAGGCACAGCCGGCGTGTCATAAAGATGATTTGCAAGCGCTTTATCGAATTCCTCGATTGCTTTATCCCAAAGCCCTTCATCTGAATAAAGCGTACCCAGGTAATTATGTGCCTCGGAATAGTCTTCTTTTAAAGAAATTGCCTTTTGAAATTCTTCTTTGGCCTTTTCTTTCATATCCTTCACATGGTAACACATGCCCATATAATAATGAATTCTGTGATCACTGGAATTGTATTTTTCCGCTTCCAATAATTCCTTCAAGGCGTTATTATATTGTTTAAGTTCGATAAGGGAAATTCCTTTGTTGAGAAATAGCTCTGACTGTTCTTTATGCCATGGGGTGTTGGTGCAGGCCGCAATCAGTAATAATATGCATAAAAAAACAATGAGTTGTATTCTGTTTATATAAGACTTCATCAATACCACCCGCACGAAAATTTTGATTAAAACAAATTATTTAATATGCAAAAAATTTAAATACGATCACTATATTCTTTATCTTTATAAATGATAGAAATCTTTAATTGATGACTTTCTCTGAACTTTCGACAAATCTATCGCCTTTTAATATTCTCGGAGTTATAAAAACTATAAGTTGCTTTTTGTCATTAGTTGTTTGTTCGGACTTAAACAACCACCCCAATACAGGAATTTTATAAAACCAGGGAACACCACTGATAATTTTTTCATCATTGTCTACTGAAATACCGCCAATAACAACAGTATCGCCATCCTGAATGACCACTGTCGATTCCACTTCATTCTTAGCTATGGGAGGGTTTCCTAGAACCTGTTCTGTCCAAACAGCCCTATCATTAGAACACTTAATTTCCATGGAAATTCTTCCTTCGTCGGTTATTTTCGGTTTTACTTCCAGCTTTAACAGCGCATCTTTAAAAGTAACAGTTGCCGTTGCTCCAATCGCCCCAGGAGTTACATAGGGGACTTCCTCTCCCTGTTTGATAGTAGCCTTAACGTTATCCATAGTCACCACTTTGGGAGTAGAAATGATTTTCCCTGATGTGGTAGTCTCCAAAGCGGCAATCTGGGCTTCGAGAAAAGCTGTTCCTGCGCCAAATACCACACCAAGAGTTGGTGATATCGTCGATGCCGCCAATGCCGGCATATTGACTGCGGCCATATATAAAGGATTGCCCGAAGTGTCCGTTGCCGTAATTTCAGATGGATACGGTGAACGCAAAGAATTAGTTTGCGATAATGTATTGGTGCCGCCGGCTATTCTCGAACCATAAGAACCAATGGATTGCGCTCCGCTGAATCCCCACTGAATACCGAGATTTCTGACAAATTTTTCAGTTGCTTCGATTATTTTCGCTTCGATTAATATTTGGCGCAATTTCCCCTTTTCCGCTAAAATCTTTGTCTCTCTTTCTTTCCGCTGATCTTCAGCTTTGCGTTGATCTTCTTCCGCTTTTACTTTATCACCTTCATCTTTTTTCTTTCTTTCCAAAGTCATTACGCTAATGACATCCCCCATTTGCTTCTTGGTTAAGCCATGGATGTCCAATATGGAGTCTAGGGCTTGTTCCCAGGGAACATTCTTCATGGATAAAGTAACGTTTCCTTTCACATCATCGCCGGAAACAATGCTTATATTGCCATATTCAGCCATTAGACGCAAAACACTCTTTATATCAGCATCTTGGAAATCAAGAGATATTGTTCGATCTATATATCTTTTAACAGCTTCTTTTTTAACCGGTTTTACTTTGATTGTTTCGCCTTCTACGTCATCATCGCTATTTTTTGCTGTTTCCGCGGTAACTTTCGCGAGCCCTTTTTTCTTTGCTGTTTCCGGAGTCTTTCCATTAACAAGTGGAGGCATGGAGGCTTTCTTTTCAACTAAACTGGAAACATTAAAATCAATAAATACATTTTGTCCATCTTGTTTTATCGCGTAAGGGACAATTTCTTTAATGTCAATAGTTAAGTAAATCCATTGTTTGCCTTCTGCCAATTGCTGCGACGGAGTTACGCGTAAAATATTATTTAACTCACCCTCTCCTAACTGACGCTGCAGATTTTCAGGGGCAGATGTATTTTCCAGCTTGACCAGCAGACTTCCATTTATTTGTCCTTCTACTTTAATGACCGGCTGATGAGATACAACAAGGCTGATTCTTTCTTTACCGGGTAGTTTTGTAAATAAAACATTTTCCAGGTAACTTATTTTGGTGGCTGCAGCCTCATTTTTTTTATCCGGCGGTTTGCCTTGATCAGCATCTTCGGCAGTCGAGGGAATGACCGGTATATATACTGAAATCCCAATAATAATGAGAATGGGGAGTATTTTGGATAAATATTTTTTCATGGTTATACCTCATTTAATTTTATGGAGTTTTAAAATAATTCTTTTCGCCTTTTTCGATTCTTGTTCTTCTACGATGACGCGATCAGCCATAATTTCAATTACTTTACCGTTATGTAAACCAATATGTGTTCCGGTGAATAATGGATAAAACTTTTTTGCTACATCTTCGACAATAGCCACACGGCGCATTTGATCGCCGGCAATTCCCACTACTCTAAATTTTTCCGTCTCCGCTCTTTGTAAGGGAAAAATAGAAGACAAATCCTTTTTTTCTTCCTTTTTTTTCGTAGCGACTTCTATCTCAACAAAAGGCCGGAAGGGATCTAAATTCATTAAAGGTTTATAGCTATAAGTACTTTCCTGAGGTTGCGCAGCCGGAGCAGACTGCTGCGTTTGAGGTTCAGTTGCGACAGGCGCCTCAGCTGTGGGAGGAATCGCATTTAAAATATTTTTTTCCTCAGCAGCAAAAGCATAAACAGCAACAATGAAAATACTTACAAGAATGTTGAAAAATATGAGCCTTTTTTTCATTTTCTTTTTTCGCCATTTTTTTCTTTTTTATCAACAAACATGTACGTTTTGATCGTACAAGATGCAGTTATTACATATCCCCGTCCTTTTACATCCTTTCTATCGCCCATAGTAATGTCGGAAATGTTGATAATACGCGGCAATTTGGCTACTTTTTCAAAAAAGTAAACTATATTCTGAAAAGTACCCATTACCGACACACTCACAGGTATTTCTTCATAAAAAGGTTCAGGTTCTGGTACGGGAGCTTTCTTTCCGTCTGCAGGTTTGGTGGTGCCGGCAGCAGGTTTCTGTTCAGCTTGCTTTTGATCGGAAGTCTTAAATAGCGCAGAAGTTTTTAGTTCTTCAGCAGACGGTTTTTCCAGAGCTTTGGGCACGGCAGCTCTCGGTTCGAATAATAGAAACTCTATACCTGCCTCTTTACCTGCCAATGCTACAGAATGGAAAAGGCCGGGGATTTCCCGCTGGTCGGGAAGTTTTTGTAAAGCTACCTTATAATTTTCTCTTAACGCAGCAACGTCAGTTATGTATTTATTTAGCTGTAAAGCAATTTTTTCTTTTTCTTTAATTTGCACTTGCATATCTTCAAATTTTTTATCAAGGAAAGTTTTCTTCTGCAATGCATCACTTAAGAAGAAAAAATAATACAAATAGGCAATGGTGAAAACAATTAAAATTATGGCCAACGCTTTAGCCTGAGGGGACATTCTTTTTATGTCATTCAATGTAATGGCCATATGCTAGAATCCCCTTTTCATGACACATGAAAAATTAAAATGCTGGAGGGTAATGCCGGAAATCTCCGTCTTTTTTGAAAATATCAAATTCACTGATTTTATCGGATCAAATTTCTCAACAGTTTTCATAAAATCGGCTACGGCTATATTGTCCCTTCCGGTTCCTTCAATTGTTAGATTGTTGTCTTTTTGGGTTACTTTGACCAGCCAAATGTTTTTCAATGGAACAAGTGCAGCCAAGTCATCCAGGGTCTTTACCGGAGCTAAACGGTTTTCTTCTAAGGTTGCAATTACTCCCAGTTTTTGCTCTAAATCTCTTTTGGCATCTTTGAATTTTTCCAAGTCGCCTATCTTTTTATTTAGATCAACTAGAGTGATACCCGAATCTTTTACCTGTACCTCCAAGTCGCTAATTAGAGAACTCATCCAAACTTGCAGCCAAACAAGACAAAGAAAAAACACAACAAACAGACCTGTAATAATAGATACTTGCCGGACAAGATTTTCCTTCTTTCCTTTTTCGTGGTAAGGTAACAGATTAATTTTAATCATTTGTCACCTATTGTCCTCAAGCCCAATCCTACAGCAACTGCAGCAATTGGTTTAATGTTTTCTAATGTTTTGGAATCAATATTTCTTTTGTTATGGCCAATTTTTAAAAACGGATTGATCAACTCCGTGTCGACATT
>Ga0326726_10004259_pt1 | contig 13064 bp, 8 predicted proteins | sample MHFenrmetagenome_2_FD_207603 | JGI IMG/M metagenome (GOLD analysis project Ga0326726, IMG submission 207603) | Lab enriched peat soil microbial communities from Michigan Hollow, Ithaca, NY, United States - MHF15MN | ecosystem: Environmental > Terrestrial > Soil > Wetlands > Peat | place: USA... | reverse complement strand
ATGCGAAGACGATCCTTCAATGACCCCGGCCACGCGCACTTCCTGACCTTCTCCTGTCTTCAGCGGTACAGGATCTTCGAAGACGATCAGGCCTGTCTGCTACTCGCGGTCTCCATCGATCGCGCGCGAGTCCAGCATGAATTCGACCTATGGGCCTACGTGTTCATGCCCGACCATATCCATCTTCTCATCCGACCCAGACGGGATGAGTACTCGGTATCGGAGATTCTCAGGAGTATCAAGTCGTCCTTCGCACCGCAGTTCCTATCCTATGGGCAACGCATCCTCTCGGTCGACGCGCCGAGCCTGACATGAGTGAGTTTGAGGAACCGGATGATCCGCGACCCGTGCAAGCCGTCTTCGACGTCTGGCACGGATCGCGGCCACACAATTCTCTGCCGCCCACTAAGCCCTTGAATTAATTGCCCTTGGCCGGCTCCACAAACTGGACCAAATCACTCGGCTCTGCTTGCCGTATTGAATCCAAAGCGTTAAGTTAGGTTCGTCCAAGGAGTTTCCGAGGACTATAGATATGGCCATCCTCAAAGTCGCCCGATTGGGACACCCGGTCCTCCGCCGCGTCGCGGATCCTGTTCCGCCGGAACGGATCACGTCGCCGGAAGTCCAGCGCCTGATCGAAGACATGATTGACACCATGGTCGAGTACTCCGGTGTCGGGCTGGCGGCGCCACAGGTTCACCACTCGTTGCGGATCCTCGTGACCGAGGAAATCCCCGATTCCGAGCATGAAGGGGAGCTTTTGGCAGAACGGAGCGTGGTGGTCAACCCCGAGGTCACCTTCCTGACCGATGAGGAGATCGCCTTTTACGAGGGGTGCCTTTCGATTCCCGAAATTCGCGGACGCGTTCCGCGCATCCGCAGGATTCGTTTGCGTGGATTCGATCAACAGGGGAAGCCGATTGACCGCGAGGTTGAGGGATTCCCCGCGGTTGTCTACCAACACGAACTGGATCACCTCAACGGCATCGTCTTCCTTGATCGCATGCGCGACCTGAAGACGCTCGCCTTTCAAAACGAATACGAACGTTACGTGCTCGCCCCGTCGGATTGAGTGAATGAGAGTGTTCTTGCTCCCTCTCCCTTGGAGGCCAAGGGTCCCTGAGCGAAGCGAACGGGAGAGAGGGCCGGGGTGAGGGTAGACTGCAGGCAAACGTGCAGTCGTAGCTATGAAAGCACAACCGACCACCATTGATGATCGCACGCTGGCTCGTCTCCTCGACCGGGTGCAGAAGCCCGGGCGTTACATCGGCGGCGAACTGCACCGTGTCGTGAAAGATCCGTCGACGGTCAGCGTGCGTGCCTGCCTGGCATTCCCTGACTCCTACGAGATCGGCATGTCGCATCTCGGGTTGCGGATTCTCTATGCCCATCTAAACAACGATGATCGCGTCTATGTCGAGCGCGCCTACTGTCCTTTCCCCGACATGGAGCGCCGCCTGCGCGAGAGCGGCATCCCGATCTTCTCGGTCGAGACTCGGACGCCGCTTCATCTTTTCGATGTCGTTGGCTTCTCGCTGCAGTCGGAGATGTCGAACACAAATGTCCTGACCATGCTCGACCTCGGGCGGATTCCCCTGCATCGCTGGGAGCGTGGCGAAGACGATCCGATCATCATGGCGGGCGGGCCGGTGGTCTTCAATCCCGAGCCGACCAGCGATTTTATCGATGTGTACCTGATCGGCGACGGGGAAGAGGCCTTCCACGAATTCCTGATCCGCAACGAGGTGCTCAAACGCGAAGGCGTGGCGCGCGCGGAACGGATCGCCCGCCTCGCCAACGATATTACCGGTCTCTATGCGCCCGCTCTCTACGACACGCGCATCGATGGCCAGACCGGGTTCGTTCACGTTTGTCCCACTGAAGGCGCTCCGTACCCAGTAAGAAAGGCGCTGGTCGACGACGTCAATCGCTTCCCGTTCCCCGCTGATATTCTCGTTCCGCAGGGTGACATCGTGCACGACCGCGTGGCTGTGGAAATCGCGCGCGGCTGCACCGAGGGCTGCCGCTTCTGCCAGGCCGGGATCATCTATCGCCCGGTGCGCGAGCGTTCTCCCGAATCCATCGTCAGCACGATCATCGACGGCATCGACAAGACCGGATTCGAAGAGGCATCGCTCACGGCGCTCTCGACTGCTGATTACTCGTGCATCACCCCACTCGCCAAGGCGGTCATGGCTGAGTTGCAATTGCGCCGCGCCGCGATGTCGGTCTCATCGCTGCGCGTATACGGCGTGACCGAAGAACTGGCGCGCGAAATCGCCAAGGTGCGCAAGACCGGATTCACGATCGCTCCTGAAGCCGGCACCCAGCGCATGCGCGATGTGATCAACAAGGGTGTGACCGACGAGAACATCGACACCGCCGCTGAGATTGCGTTCTCCAATGGTTGGAACCGAATCAAACTGTACTTCATGATCGGTCTGCCGACCGAAACCGACGAGGACGTGCTCGGGATCGCCGAAACCGCGATCCGTGTCCTCAAGATCGGCAAGCGCCTCGGTCCAAAGGGGATCACGATCGTGGTATCGGTCTCCTCCCTGATCCCCAAGGCGCATTCAACGTTCCAGTGGGTGCCGTTTAATTCTCCCGAAGACTTAATCCGCAAGCAACGGATGCTGCAGGATCGTCTCCGATCCTTCAAAGGCATCGATCTGAAAATGCATGAAGTGCGTCTCTCGCGCCTTGAGGCCGTTTTCTCACGCGGCGACCGTCGGCTGGGCAAAGTCATCGAGGCTGCCTGGCGTAATGGTGCGCGCTTCGACGAGTGGAGCGACTTTTTCCGCGAACAGCGTTGGATCGAGGCTTTCCGTACCTGCGAACTCGACCCCGATCAATTTCTCCCGGCTCTGCCGACCGAGAGCGAGTTGATTTGGGATCATATCGATTCGCGCGTCACCAAGGAATTCCTGCTTAAGGATCTCAAGAAGGGGCTGGCGTCGCGTTTCTGGCACGCTTGCGAGAAGCCGTACTTGCCCAAGCGCCACAATCCGCCGCGTCACAAAGACGGCGTCGTCAAATTGGTTTGCTACGACTGCGGCGTGGATTGCAACTTGAAGGCCATCGCCATCGAACGCGAGCAGGCGGGTCTGTCCGCGGACAGCATTGTCCTTGAGAAAGAGGCGATGCTAGACCGGTTCGGCCGCGACAAGCTGCCGAAGTTTGTCTCGCGTGAGAGCGGCGAATTCCAGGAGGGCGAGTCGAAGCTCCGTGACCGCGATTACGAGGCCGCCATTCAGCCTTTCGAGCCCACCCCCGGGCCGCTCTACAGGTATCGTGTGTGCTACGGCAAGCTGGGTTTGTCGCGCTACCTCTCGCATTTGGAAGTCAGCCGGCTCATCGACCGAGCCGGACGACGCACCAAATGGCCCGTTGCCTTTTCCGGCGGCTTTCATCCGCATCCCAAGCTTGCCTTTGGCCCAGCGCTTACGGTCGGGACCATCGGCGAGAATGAGTATTTTGACGTCGAGCTGACCGAGGAATGGACTCCTGAACAACTGGCGTCGTCCCTTAGCGCCAATCTGCATGAGGGATTTGTCGTCCGCGGTGTCGTGCGCTTGGAAGCTGGTGATCCCTCTATCGAGGAATTGACTGATCGTTTTGAGTATTTGATTTCGCTTGAGACACATGCCATCTCGGAGCAGGTCGGCGGGCTGGAGAAACTCACGCGCGATCTGGAGCATCGTTTGTCCAACGGTGGGTGGCTGATCGAGCGCATGTTCGAGAAGCGACGCAAGACGGTCAACGCCGCCGAGTTTGTCGACAGTTGGCGCTTTGCCACCGATAACGGCACGACACACTGGCACATGACCCTGGTCTCGAAGCAGGGGAGAAGCGTCAAGCCGCGCGAGATGGTCGAATCACTGTTTGGCGGCTGGCCCGAAGGCACCGTCATCACCCGTGTGCGCATGGGGCGCCTGGTTGACGGTCAGTGGCGCACGCCACTGGAGATTTCTTAATCGGTCTTATAGGTCATATAGGTCGAATAGGTCCTATTTCGAAATGCTCTTACCCGCTCCCCGCGCCTCGTTCTACACTCTCGGCTGCCGTCTCAATCAGGCCGAGACCGCGCTGATCGCTGAGCGCTTCCGTGAACGCGGCTACGCCATTGTCGCGCACGGCACACCCGCCGACGTTGCTGTGATCCACACCTGCTCGGTGACCGAGCACGCCGATGCCCGCTGCCGCCAGGAAATCCGCAAGATTCGTCGTCGGAATCCCGCAGCATTGGTCTGCGCCGTGGGATGCTACGCCCAGGCCGAACCGGAAACAGTTGCGGGGATTCAGGGCGTCGATTTGGTCGTCGGCAACGACCGCAAGTTCGCGTTGGCAGATTTGGTGGAGGGATGGAACCCGCGGGCGAGCGCCGCTCTATTTGTCTCGCGCCGTCCCGATGCGGCCGACATCGAGTATCCGATGGCTGGGTATTACCCGCACCAGACCCGCGCCAATATCAAAATTCAGGATGGCTGCGACTTCTGCTGCGCCTTCTGCATTCTGCCGCGCATTCGCGGTGAAGCCCGCTCTCGCCGCCTCGCCGAGATCATCGCCGAAGGGCACGAATTGGCGCGCCGTGGCCACAAGGAATTGGTGATTACCGGCGTCAATGTCGGCACCTACGCCTACGAAGAGTACACCATCGCCGACGTCGCCCGGCTTCTCTCCGCGATTCCCGGCGTCGAGCGCATCCGCATCTCGTCGATTGAACCGTCAACGGTCAGCGAGGCGCTGCTCGAATGGATGGCGACGTCGCCCAAGGCCTGCCGCCATCTGCATCTGCCTCTGCAATCCGGTGATGATGCGATTCTGAGCCAGATGAAACGTGTCTACACGACCACCGAATACGCGCGGTTTATCGGAAAAGCAAAGTCGCTGATGCCTGATTTGGGCTTAGGCACCGATCTGATGGTTGGGTTCCCGGGAGAATCGGATCGTCAGTTCGAGAATTCGCGGCAATTTGTCGAGGAGATGCCCTTCTCATACTTGCATGTGTTCTCCTACTCCGATCGGCCGAAGACCGCCGCGCTCTTCCACGACGATAAGTGTGACCCGCCCACGATCCGGGAGCGCTCCGAGGCGATGCATCAGATCGCCGTACGAAAGAAACACAAGTTCTTCGCCGCGCATCTCGGCCAGACAGTCGATGTCCTCTTCGAGAGCGTCGATGACGACGGGTACCGCAAGGGGTTCACTGGCTCCTATCTGCGTGTCGGAATTGCTGCCGACAGCGTTTCCGAAAACCAGATCACCACAGTATCTATCGAAGACATCGAATCCGATTTTTGCGTAGCGGCACGGCCTGCCGTGCCTGTTGCCAAACCATGGAAAGGGGAATGAGGATGAAGCGATTCGCCGTCGCTATCCTGGGGTTGCCGGTTCTGCTCGTGATGATGTCGGACCTGTCCTCGGCGTGCGAAACCTGCAGGAAAGCCCGCGAAGCACTCTTCTCGACGCCCCCGAAGCTGGTCGAGGGAGTTGGCCACGTGCATTTCCCCGTGTCAACGTTGAGCGGCGAAGCCCAGTGCTTCTTCAACCAGGGTGTGGCCTTCCTGTACGCGTTCAATCACGACGAGGCGGCGCGTTGCTTCAACGAAGCCGCCAAGCTCGACTCGACTTTGGCCATGGCGCATTGGGGCATCGCCTATGCGACCGGCCCGAACTACAACCTTCCCGCCGATTCCGGCCATCTGATCATCGCCTACAAGGAAATTCACAAGGCGCAGGAATTGGAGAAGTACGCTTCGGATCGCGAACGCGCCTACATCGATGCGATGTCGAAGCGCTACGCCGAGGACGTGGCTGCCCCACGCGGCCCACTGGATTCCGCCTACTGGGCCGCGATGCGCGAGATCCATCAGAAATACCCCGACGATCTCGACGCCGCGGTGATGTTCGTCGAAGCGGGGATGAACCTGCGCCCCTGGATGCTGTGGAACCATGATGGCACACCCGCGCCAGGCACCGAGGAGCTTGTCAGCACGCTCGAAGGAGTGATGCAGCGCAATCCCGCCCACACTGGCGCGAACCATTACTACATCCATTGCGTCGAGGCTTCGCCCAATCCCGAACGCGGCCTGGCGGCAGGATACCGGCTCGACACCCTGGCTCCCGCCTGTGGGCACCTGGTCCACATGCCGGCGCACATCTACATGCGTGCCGGCGACTATGCCGACGCGGTCCGTGCCAATGACCAAGGCGTCGCCATCGACGAAAAGTACCTCTCGACTGCGCCCGCGGGCAGCATGTACCAACTCATGTATTACCACCACAATGTGCACTTCCTCTCAATCGCGCAATTGATGGAGGGGGATTTCACGGATTCGTACAAGAACGCCGTCAAACTCGAAGCCAGCCTCGCCAAGTTCATCAAGGGTGTGCCCATGCTGGAAGGCGTGGACATGACCTCGATTCTCTGCCTTGTCCGCTTCGACAAGTGGCCCGAGGTTCTCGCCTTGCCGCAGCCCGATCCGAATCTCAAGTCCGTGACCGCGCTGTGGCGTTACGCCCGCGCCACCGCCTTGGTCGAGACTGGGAAATTGAAAGACGCGAAGAAAGAAGTTAGTCTGTACCACAAGGCCGTCGCCGATGTCCCGCCGCAAGGGACCATCGGGTTCTTGAACAACTCGCGCTCGGTGCTCATGATCACCGATGATGTGCTTGCCGCCCGTTTGGCGATGGCCCAAGGCAAGCCCGACAGCGCCCTGGCCCTGCTGCGTCGCGCCGTCAAATCTGAGGATGCACTCACCTACGATGAGCCCGAAGGATGGTATATTCCCGTCCGGGAGACTTTGGGCGCCCTGCTTCTAAAACAGGGGAAGTATGCCGACGCCGAACAGGTCTTCCGCGAGGAGCTGACCAAGCACCGACAAAGCGGGAGAGCTTTGTTCGGGTTACGGGAGGCTTTGAAGGGTAAGGGCGATACCGCCGACGCCGATCTGGTGGACCAGCAATTCAAGTTCGCCTGGCGCAACGCGGACACGCCGTTGAAGCTGGAGGATTTGCTGTAATGATCGAGGAGGGGTGGGCGCATCGACCCTCACCCCAACCCTCTCCCTAAGAGTGAGAGGGGGCAGAAACGAAAATGCCGACACTGAATCTGCCCATCGCCACCGTCGACGACGCCCAGCCACGTATGCTGCGGCGCGCGGAGTCGCCGTCGGCGCCCGTGGCGTTGGTCAACGTGCAGACCTTTGGTTGCCAGATGAACGAGTACGATTCCGAGTTAGTCGGCACGATTCTGCATGACCGTGGCTTCGCCTTCACCGATGATGATCGTGCCGCCGACGTCGTCTTGTTCAACACCTGCGCCATCCGCGAATCGGCACATCTTCGCATCTACTCCCGTCTCGACGCGCTTCTGCATGAGCGCAAAGAGCGGCCGGGCTTCGTGGTCGGCGTCCTTGGTTGCATGGCGCAAAATCTCAAAGAAGACCTGCTCTTGCGCTTTCCCGTCGTGGATTTCATTTGTGGCCCCGACGCGTATCGCCAGCTCCCCGATCTGATTTCGCGGACGCGTACGCTGCGCGAGCGCGGCACCGCTATCGAGCTGTCCGAATACGAAACCTACGACGATATCGCCCCCACGCGGGTCGACGGGGTCAACGCTTGGATCGCGATCATGCGCGGCTGCGACAACTTCTGCACGTTCTGCGTGGTGCCGTACACGCGTGGACGTGAACGCTCGCGCGACCCGTTTGGCATCGTCGAAGAGACGCGCCGCCTTGCGGGTCAGGGGTACAAACAGGTGACCTTGCTCGGGCAAAACGTGAATTCGTATTGCCACGAGCAGGCGGATTTCGCGACCCTGATGGAAATGGTGGCGGACGTGCCCGGAATCGAGCGCGTCCGTTTCACCTCGCCGCACCCCAAGGACTTCCCCGAGCGGCTCTTGCGCGCGATTGCGGGGAATAACAAGCTCTGCTCGCACGTCCATCTGCCGCTGCAATGCGGCTCGGACCGAATCCTGAAGAAGATGAACCGCGGCTACACGCACGGTGAATACTTGCGCTTGGTCGATCACGTCCGCGAGTTGATCCCCGACATCAGCCTGACGACAGACATCATCTGCGGCTTCTGTACTGAGACCGATGAGGACTACCGCCGGACTGAGGACGTCGTGCGGCAAGTCGGCTTTGAGTCCGCGTTCATCTTTAAGTACTCCGAGCGCGTGGGCACAATCGCGGCCAAGCTCTGGCCGGATGATGTCCCCGATGCGGTCAAATCTGCACGCGTGACGCACCTGGTAGAATTGCAGAAAGAAATTTCGCTGGCCAAGCATCGCGAGATGATCGGCCGAAGAGTGTCAGTGTTGATCGAAGGGGAGAGCCGCAAGAGTTCCGCCGAGTGGCGCGCCCGTACCGATGGCAACGCCATCGTCGTCTTCGCCGATCCCGCGCATTCCGTCGGTGACTTCTGTGCCGTCCGCATCACCGACGCCACGCCGAATACACTGCTCGGTATTCCAATTTAATAGGGGCAAGGGGCTTTCAGCCCCTTGCGGGCGCACAGCCGTGCGCCCCTACTTACATCACCCTCGTCATCGCGGGCCGTCGCATACTTCGCTGAATAGACACCCAAGCGTCATCGCGAGGAGTCCCACCGTCCCGCGGAGCGGGACTGGGACGACGTGGCGATCTTTTTCGAGTCCACGAAAGAGCAACAAAGATCGCCACGTTGTCCCGCCGTTGGCGGGCCGCCTCGCGATGACAAGCACCGATTGGGAGGGCGATCCGCCCCTCGAGATTGCTCGGAACAAGCCGCGGCGGAGAGCCTGCTCTTACTTACCGCATACGTTCATCGAGCTGCCATAAGATAGCAATAGTCCTAGGGAAGGACCCGAGAACGATAGGTGGCCGTAATTGCCGGCCCAGCTCCCTAGAGAGGGTCGGGCAAACAACCAACCCGCCTGCAAGTTGAGCCCCAGATTTCTCCAGATCTCCTGCCGCAGCGTGGTCTTCAATCGTAGCGCCGCGCAGTGTCCATCCAGATTCGAAGGGATATTCTCAACCGAGAATTCCTCATCAGCCGAGAGCCATCCCAGGTCGGCCCCAACCCAGATTGAACTGCGTCCCCGCCGGCTCGACCACGCCGCGAACTCGGCGCTACCATAGGCCATCGCCGCGCTCTGCACTTGGGTAGCACGAGCCATCTCAAAATGCCCCACCTTCACACGTCCGTCTAATATCTCCAATCCGGCCCCGAATGCCACTCTTCGATAGGGCTGAATGCGCACCGCGATGCCCCAGGCCCAAAATGTGCGCGAAGGCGCCGGCATGTCCGAAGACAGATGTTGGAGCCAGTCGTGGATGCCTGGTCGGTGCAAGCCGAGGTCGAACGCAATGCTGACCGTGGGTTCAAATCCCGAGAGTTGACGAAGAGGCTGACTGGCGGTTCCGTCGCCTGCCGATACAACTCGGGGCAACGAGAGCAATCCGGTTAACAAGAGAATGGCCGCCCGCATGCGACCTCCCGTGTGTAATGTAGCCCACATGATCACACGCATTACACGCGAGGCCTCACACTATTCCCGCGCCCCGATGATCCAGTGGATACGTCCCTACGAGCACGGATGGCAGAACCACACGGCGGCATCGCCGCCGCGGAAGGCGACATTGATGATCTTGATCACGTCGACAAGGTCAGTCGCGCCGGAACAGTCCACATCGGCACGGCCGTCGGTTGAAATTCCCTGGCGTCGGCAGGACGGGTCCGATGGTATTGATCCCCCCCAAAACGCAACCATGACGGATAATTGGACGTCCGCTACCGTGGTGGAGCCGTTGGCGTCCAAATCGCCGATGTGTGGACACGAACACGCGCAGGAATTGCTCAGATCGTTGGGGCAAGGGTCACATGGTTTGCCGAGCCCGTCTCCGTCTACGTCTGATTGATCACCGCTGCGCACGAACGGGCAGTTGTCGCAGACATCGCCGATGCCATCCCCGTCGCGGTCCATCTGATCCGGATTAAACAGGCCCTGACAATTGTCGCACCAATCGCCGACCCCGTCGCCATCTCCGTCCGCCTGGGCGGGATTCGGTGTGTGCGGGCAGTTATCGCACACATCTCCAACACCGTCCCGATCGATGTCGGTCTGGTCGGGGTTGGCGATTGTTGGGCAATTGTCACAGGTGTCGCCGGCGCCATCACCATCTGTATCAAGCTGATCCGGGTTGTACCGGGAGGGGCAATTGTCGTTGCCTGAACAGACGCCGTCGTGATCGTCTGTGGGGTCATTCGGACAGGGATCGCAAACATCGCCGATTCCGTCATGGTCCGAGTCTCCCTGGAGCGGATTGGCGATGAGTGGGCAGTTATCACAGGCGTCGCCAAAGCCATCTGCGTCCACATCCGCTTGCGTGGGATTGTAAACCAGCGGGCAGTTATCCAAGGGTATTGGCACGCCGTCCCTGTCGCAATCCAACTCTGTGCTCTCACAGATCGAGATTGTGCCCTTGGTGAAAGCCACAGGGACCTCGCGCCCGTTCGCGTCCAGAAATGTCAGATGGTTTTGCGGCCGGATGCACGTCGTGTCGATCTCAAAGTATCCGATGTTGCTGTTGACGTTGAAGGTGATCTGGTACGAAGCGTTGCCAGTTCCGGCAGGGTCAGTGCCAGAATCGAGCGTGATGTCTTCTCCAAGACTGATGGGATCACCCTGGGAGACAGATACCAGCATAATAGCATCAGGGCTAATGAAGTCGAGATTGGCAGGATCGGGGCTGTCCCATGCCGTTGTTGGATCGAAGGGGCGCACACAGCCCGAACCCGAGTTGCCCGGGGTGGCAAAGTTGCGGTTCGTGATGCTGGCTACTGGCCAGCCCCCGGGTGTTCCCGGATTGTGCGAAGTAGGCCCTAGGGGACTGTTGTAGACGCGCCCCGTAGGATTCAGTCCGCGGTGCCAAGCACTATTCGGGCCAGAGATGTACGTGCCCCCGGCGACGGTGTGAAACTCGAGCGGCAGCATCAATCCCGTGATCGGAACGTCATTCGTGAAAAACACGCCGACCGTGCACGCCACCTGCCCCGGGGCAAAGATCCGGGATTCGACGGTGACACGGTTCTCGGCGTTAGCCAGTGAGGTGACGCATAGCACGGCCGAGAGCACAACCAGGCTTAAGCATAATGACCGCTGCATATGCACCTCCTACGAGCACGGATGGCAGAACCACACGGCGGCATCGCCACCGCGCAATGCAACATTGATGATCTTGATCACGTCGACGATGTCAGTGGCCCCGGAGCAGTCCACGTCGGCGCGGCTCTGCGGCGTGACGCCGGGCGCTCGGCACGATGGGTCCGCCGCCGTCGCTACTCCTGAGAAGGCCGCGAGAACCACCCGTGCGACATCCGAGATGGTGATCGCGCTGTCGCAGTCCGGGTCGGCCAGACACGGGCAGACGCAGGGGCAAGTGTTGCTCGGATCGGTGGGACAGGGATCGCATGCATCGCCAATTCCATCGCCATCAGCGTCAGCTTGGTCAGGGTTGCTCACGAATGGACAGTTGTCGACGCAGTCGGCGAGGTGATCACCATCGGCGTCAGCGGGTGGCGAGCAAATCGAGATGATCCCCTTGGTGAAGTCGACGTGGATGGGTTGATCCGTCTCGCCGCGATATGCCAATCGGACTTGGGGGCGGGTGCAGGTCGTGTCGATTTCGAAGTACCCAATGTTGTTATTCACGTGGAAGTTGATAAGGTAGGAAGCATTACTGGTGCCGAGGGGATCTGCTCCGGGATCGAGCGTAATGTCTTCTTCAAGTTGGATTGGATCACCCGTTGAGAGAGTTACAAACAAAATCGCGTCAGGGCTAATGAAGTCGAGATTGGCAGGATCAGCGCTGCCCCATGCCGTGGTCGAATCGGAGGGTCGCACGCAGCCGGAGCCGACATTATATGGGTGGGCGAAGTTGAGGTTCGTGACACTGGCGGGTGGCCAGCCTCCGGGTGTTCCCGGATTGTGGGACGTGGGCCCCAGGGGACTGTTGTAAATACGCCCACCTTGATTCAATCCACGGTGCCAAGCACTGCTCGGGCCCGACATGTACGCGCCTCCTGTCACGGTGCGAAATTCAAGCGGCATGGCCACCAGGGTGAGTGGCACATCGTTGCTGAAAGACACACCGACCGTGCACGCCACCTGCCCAGGCGTGAACACCCGAGACTCGACAGTGACACGATTCTCGGCGTGGGCCAGGGGGATGACGGAGGTCATACCTATCAGCATCGCAATGCTGCTCCATCGCGTCCTTTTCATATCAACCTCCTACGAACACGGATGACAGAACCAAACCGCTGGGTCACCGCCGCGAATCGTCACATTGATAATCTTGATCACGTCAAGAAGGTCGGGAGCGCCGGAGCAGTCCACGTCGGCACGGCTCTGCGGTGTGGCGCCCGGTGCCCGGCACGATGGGTCGGCGGGTACACTCGTTCCCGAAAAGGCCGCACGGATCACACTGACGACATCGGCGACGGTCATGCCGCTGTCGCAGTCCGGGTCGGCCAGACAGGGGCAGACACAGGGGCAGGTGTTGTCTGGATCCGTTGGGCAAGGGTCACAAACATCGCCAATTCCGTCGCCGTCGATGTCGGCCTGGTCGGAATTGCTGACGAATGGGCAATTGTCGATACAATCCCCGAGAGAATCCCCGTCGGCATCCCGCGCCTGCGGGCAGACTGACATGACCCCTTTGGTGAAGGCTACTGGCACGAGCTGAGAGTTCTCATCGACAAATGCGAGGTGGTTTGCCGGCCGGATACAGGTGGTGTCGATCTCGAATCGACCGATGCTGCTCCCAACGCGAAAGACCACGCGATACGAGGCGTTGGCCGTCCCAGGAGGATCGGCCCCGGGGTCGAGGGAGATGTCCTCTCCGACGGATGGATCGCCTTGCGAAACGCTGGCCAGAAACAGAGCATCCGGGCTTTGCAATGCCATTGATTGGGTTGGGGCCTGCCACGAATAGGTCGAATCAAAACTGCTGGGGCAGCTCGGGAACGCAGCATTGGGCACCATGAATAATCGTTTAGTCACAGATGCCGGT
>Ga0326726_10004258_pt1 | contig 13064 bp, 9 predicted proteins | sample MHFenrmetagenome_2_FD_207603 | JGI IMG/M metagenome (GOLD analysis project Ga0326726, IMG submission 207603) | Lab enriched peat soil microbial communities from Michigan Hollow, Ithaca, NY, United States - MHF15MN | ecosystem: Environmental > Terrestrial > Soil > Wetlands > Peat | place: USA... | reverse complement strand
ACGTCATGAATCAATGTTATTTTAGTGGTTCAACTGGGACTATACCCAAAAATAATTATTTTCTTTTCAGTAGTGTGGCACAGCCAGCCAGCATACATGCGACGACAATTATTGACAGTGAGAGCGGGGATTTCTGCGCAGGAGTAGGGGGTAGTGATGCGGTCGCAGAGATAGGAAATGTTGTAGGGACAGTTGTTTCCGGTGATGGTGTTGTAGCGGTTGCAGGTAATTTCTCAATAATAGTGAATGTAGTGGATGCAGTTACATCAATTGCCTCACCGGTTACGGTCACAATATATTCATCCGGTCTGAAAGTGGATGCATCGACATCGAAAGACCAGTAATTGAACCCGCTTGTTCCCGGCTCGACTTTGACAGTTCCTGCAGATCCGGAAAATTCGCCGCCCTGAACTTTCTTTGTGGGGTTGAAAGAAGATGAGGTGATTTCGATCATCAGGCTATTTCCGACAGCCAGGTTTGTTGAACCACTAATAGTAAACTTATCACCAACTGCATGATCCCCAATCGGCTTGATAAATGCGGCTGGATTGTCGATGATAAATGAGGTGGTTGCAAACGTATCATCAAGATTCTGACTGTTGATTGCCTGCATTAACGCGTTGGCGCCATCGGTATTTTGCAGACTTCCTGAGCCTGTGAGCTGGAAAATAGACGTACCTGATCCAAGCTGCCTGTTAATCACACTTCCCGTTGCGGCGTCATAGTAAATATCGAATACGCCGTTCATCATCGGGTGCTGGACCAGAACAAAGTACTGACCGGGTGCAAGTGACTGGGTGTCGGCAGATTTGAGTTCATATTCATAGGTGTTATCCGGATTCGTGTATACCGTCGCGATTTTCACATAGTTATATCCGATCAACCAGACCTGTAAACCAGCACCCGGCTGACCAGTTGCAATTCCATGAATGAACACTGGATCACCATTTGCAATGGTCGGTGCGCCGGCAAACGAATTGCCGGGAGACAATGATAGGGCAGATACCGGCAGAATTATGAGAAGCAGACAGAGGGGCAGAAGTAATTGCGTGTTTCGAATCAGGCAGTGGGTCATACTTACACATCCGGTATAAGCCTGATAATTAATGAAGATGTGGTGGCAGGATAGTCTGTCATGGAGACTTTCCGTTTGATTCGGGGCCGGCTATCCCGGTATTATTTTTAGAGGGAACTGGACAAAAAGAACAATAATTCAAAGAAAGTGAGTGGGAGGAGTAAGCCTCCTTCTGTTTCAGCGGCATTCAGCTATGCGTCATACCCGGACAGATACCGAGCGATCCAATGGTCCTGTTCTGACTTGCACCCGCAGGGGTTCGCCGTTTCACCGAATCCTGTTTGTTAACGCTCAGCGAGTTATCACGCATATTGTGTGCGCTTGACGGTAAAACCGTCTCTATCGCTTCATGACTGAAAACAGGCCGTGTCGTTTCTGTGCCATTGCCGTGACTCTCGCCACCCGTACTTGTGTACGGCTGCGTGCCCGGTGGGTGGGAGGACTTTCCTCAGCGGCCATAATGGCCACCGTCGGCCGCTCTCTCCCTCTCTTGTAGTACTTTGAGTTTTCAGAAGATAAGCACAGCGCTCTGACCAAGATTTTCCTGTAAAAAATGGCTCGTCCAGGAATCTTTGATTGATGTTCAATAAAAACCTGAACAATCATCAGAATTTTTCCCAACAGGGTTCGGATTTCCTCAAATTGCGATAACCCTGAACATATTACGTCATTTACACGATAATCTACTGATGTCAGGGGACTGGCATTTCTCTCTTTTTAGTCATATCGAGATTTTTATTTCTTTGTTTAACAAAGAAATTCTCCTGAGTCCTTGTTCGATAGATTGTTAAATAAGGTGCACTAAAGACAGTCACAAAGAAATGGGGGAGATGTGATTGAACCTGATTACTACAGATGAGGGTGAGATGGCGGTACGACTTGCACGCGGTGCGATTGACTATGCTATTGTAAAAAAACCAAAACCAGCCCTCGCCCTGACACCGGTTTTTGGGGATAAGCGCGGTATTTTTGTCACACTTACCAAAGCGGGAGAACTTCGTGGGTGTATAGGCTTTCCGTATCCGGTTATACCCCTTGGAGATGCAATCGAGGATGCCGCAGTCGCAGCAGCAACCGGAGATCCCCGGTTCCCCCCGGTTCGAAAAGAAGAACTTTCTTCCCTCAGACTTGAAGTTACAATCCTGACCGACCCCATTCCGGTTGTCGGTGAACCCGGTAAACGACCGGAAAAAATTGAGGTCGGCAGGCACGGTCTTATCGTGCGGGGCAGGGGGACGAGTGGCCTCCTGCTTCCTCAGGTAGCTACTGAGTATGGCTGGGACAGTACGACATTTCTCGATCACACCTGTATCAAAGCAGGGCTTCCCGAACGATGCTGGACCTATGCAAATGTTGAGGTGCTTACGTTTGAAGGACAGATCTTCACTGAACCTTTAATGAAGTCAGCCGTTTAACCTTAATACCGCACATATAAGGGGACAACACGGGTGCAGAATGGCAATTGCTTTTGAGAGTTTATATAGCGATATCTGCGGACGATCAGGAAAACTGACTGTCGGTAAAAAGACGATAAAAACTCCTGCACTTCTTCCGGTTATCAACCCTCACCTCCAGATCGTAACACCAAAAGAGATTCGGTCGATGGGAGTTGAGGCCCTGATTACCAATGCATACATTTTTTCCCAGAGTAAACAGTACCGGGAACACGTCCTTACAGAAGGACTGCACAAGGTACTGGATTATGATGGCGTCATCATGACCGATTCCGGCTCATTCCAGCTCTCGGTCTATGGGAAGGTCTCCACTACCAATATCGAAACCCTCTCCTTCCAGCGTGATATCGGGAGTGATATCTGGGTGCCGCTGGACATCCCGACATCCCCTGCATCTGACCGTGACACAACAGAGCGGGACCTCTCCATGACCATGCAGCGTCTTGCAGAAGCAAAAGAGGTCTTTGGCAAGGATGCACCTCTCGCGGGGCCGGTACAGGGAGGCAGCTTTACGGACCTCAGGGAACGGGCTGGTCGTGAAGTGACGGATCTTGGTTTTTCCTTCTGTCCGATAGGTGCGGTTGTCCCGCTCATGGAATCATACCGGTACCGGGATCTCGTCAGCGTGATAATGGCAGCTAAACGGACGCTCTCACCTTCAGTTTGTGTTCACCTTTTTGGTGCCGGCCATCCGTCAATGTTTGCCCTTGCCACAGCAATGGGCTGTGACCTCTTTGATTCCGCTGCTTATGCACTGTATGCAAAAGAGGGGCGATATCTCACCACCCATGGTAGTTTCAAAATTAATGAGCTTGTTGATCTCCCCTGTGCATGCACGGTATGCCGTTCGCATACCGTTGAAGAATTATGCACTGCCGCTGATCGTGAGCGCCTGCTCGCGCTCCACAATCTGTACGTGACACTCGCTGAGATCTCTCGGATTCGTCAGGCAATTTTTGACGGGACACTCTGGGAACTGGTTGACGAACGATGCCGTGGACACCCGCAACTTCTCGCTGGCTATCGGGCGTTGTTGAACAGAACAGTATCCCTGGAAAAATATGATCGGGTTTCTAAGCGCCGGTTCTTCTACCGCGGGGATGAGAGTTGCAGTCGTACAGAAGTATTCCGTTATCAGCAGATGCTGTCCCGCCTTCGTCTTGGAGAGCATGTTCTTGTTGCATTCGATGGTGGCATGCGTGACGAATTCAACGATACCCTGTTCTTTAAACCACCGTTCGGCCCGTATCCAAAAGAACTCAAAGAAACATTTCCCATCGGGCCGAGTGAAATTCCCGAGTGGGACGATGCCATGGTAAGGAAAGGCTGCAGGGGGATTAAACTGCTTATGGAAAGTCACCCGGACAGTCAATTTGTTATTTCCTGCAATCCCTGCTGGGAAGCGATCGTCCGTCAGGAACTTGGTGATGTTGAGGTGCGTTATGACCAGGTTTGATATCAGGAAACGGGACGGACTTGCGCGAAGCGGCATCTTCCAGACTGATACCATCACCCTGAAACTCCCGACCGCTTTGGCAGTTGAAACACTCTTTCCCGATCTAGATACACGTGACGGGACTAACCTGCCCCTCTGTGCTCCGTCGGCGCTGGTGAAACAGTATCCTCCCCGCAATTGCGGACAACCGCTCCAAATCCACCCACATCTTGACAATTCTGCACATAGTGGCGATTGTGTGATGGTGGCAGACTGGCATACTGCGTGGTTAAATCCCAGAAATTATGTTGACTGGCTCATCGGCCTCAAAGAAAAAACACCGGTAGATACGGCATGGTATGCACCTGCATCCGGATTGCCTTCGAATGTGCATATCCTGTGCTACTCAGGATTTGACCTTTTTGATTTCCTGGCAGTTGATCTCAAAACTGCCCAGATGCAGTTTTGCACACCAGAAGGAGATTTTCCTTCCGATGCACTCGAAAGTGGAATCTGCACCTGTAGCGGCTGCAGAGAGAAAAATCTGAAGATGCACAACCGGCAGGCACTCCTTCACGAGATTGCTCTTGTTACCCGGTTCATTGAAGACTCACAACTGCGCGATCTGGTGGAGTCACGCTGCCGTATGAATGCGGCACAGGTTGCCATCATGCGACATCTTGACAACCAGTACCAGTTTATGGAACGGTATATGCCTGTTGCCCGGAGTGGCGTGATGCGGGCAAATTCGGGAGAATCTATGCAGCGGGCCGAAGTCCGGCGTTTTGCAGAACGGGTAATCAGCCGGTATCTTCCGCCAAAAACGGATGTCGCGGTTCTTCTTCCCTGTTCGGCAAAAAAACCTTACTCGCTCTCGCAGAGCCACCGAAAATTCGGGCGCGCAATTGCCGGTAGAGCCCATGAACTGATCGTAACATCACCGCTGGGACTTGTTCCCCGCGAGCTTGAATGCATCTATCCCGCAGGGCACTATGATGTTCCCGTTACCGGTTACTGGGACGCAGAGGAATGTGCCGTTATTGCCGGGCTCCTCACCCGCTATTTCAAGCGGCACACCTACCGCCGATGTATTGCTCACCTGGAAGGAGGTGCCCTGAAAGTAGCCCAAATCGCCGCCGAAGCATGTGGGATTAATCTGGAATACACATGCCATGAGCATCCCACCAGCGATTCCGCACTCAACGCGCTTGATTCTGCCCTTGCAGGAGAACGGCGGATAAAAGATGACCGGCTTCATGGCATGGTATCTTACCAGTTTAATATCGATCTTGACACGAAAGGCACAACAGTCCGGGGGCATTATCCGGAACTTTTTTACAGCAAAAAAAATGTTCAGGTCTTCTCGATTGATACCGGCACCGGCTTACTCCGACCCACTTTTGATGGCTGGAATCTTATTCCTGAGGTATACCGGGTGTATATTGACGATTTCGTGCCGGAAGGTGACGTGCTGGTTCCCGGTGTCGTAAAAGCAGATCCCGGGATCCGTGATGGCGATGAAGTGCTTGTTGTTGGAGCGCGAGCTCACGCTACCGGGCGTGCAGCATTACCGGCGGAAGAGATTCTGCGTTCGCGCCGCGGGGTGGCAGTCCGGGTGCGTAAAATAAAGAGGATATAGGTTCAACTGGTACGATACATTGCAGACCATCCGTGGAGTGAAAAGATTGTTTCGTAGCGAAAAAGTTGAACAGGGGTAGTGGGAATTGTGAGTACTCCCGTCATTGTACATGAAGCAAAGGGAATAATCCCGGCCGGTTCGAAGGGCCCGACAGCCACGCCGGTTGTGGTTGCCGTTCCAAAGGAGCTGGCCCCCGGGGAACAGCGTGTGGCCACCGTGCCGGAGGTCGTCCAGAAACTTACGAAGTCAGGCTACGAAGTGCGGATCGAACATGATGCAGGGAAAAGCGCGTATTACCCTGACGATCTCTTCACTGCCGCCGGTGCAAAAATCGCGTACAGCCGTGCGGATCTGCTGGATGGTGCCCGGATTGTGCTGCGTGTCCAGCCCCCGACCGTCGCCGATGTCGATCAGCTTGCCGAAGGCACGATTGTCATCGGGTTCATGAACCCGACGAACAACCTCGAGGCAATCGCCCGGATGCGCGACCGGAATGTCACTGCCTTCGCTCTCGAGTTCGTACCGCGTATCACCCGAGCCCAGAGTATGGATGCACTTAGTTCCCAGGCAACGGCCGGTGGGTATGCGGCAGCTATCATGAGCGCTGATAACTGTCCGAAGTTTCTCCCGATGCTGACAACGGCCGCAGGTACGATACGGCCGGCAACTGTACTCATTCTGGGAGCCGGCGTTGCCGGCCTCATGGCAATCGCTACGGCAAAGCGGCTCGGTGCCATTGTCGAAGCCTACGACGTCCGGCGCGCTGCGGGCGAGCAGGTCCGAAGCCTCGGCGCCAAGTTCCTCGAGCTCGAGATTAATGCCGAAGGCCAGGGTGGCTACGCCCGCGAACTCACACCTGAGGAGAAGGCACAGGAGCAGCAGATGGTCTCCACCGCGGTCGCGCGGGCTGACATCGTCATAACGACAGCCGCCATCCCCGGGCGGAAGGCCCCAATCCTTATCACCAGGGAGACCGTCGCGACAATGCGGCCGGGCGCCGTTATTGTCGATCTGGCGGCAGAATCGGGTGGCAACTGCGAGTTGACACAAGTAGGCAAGACCGTGAGGGAGTACGAAGTTACTATCATTGGCCCGCAGAACCTCCCGGCACGGGTACCATTCCACTCGAGCCAGATGTACGCTAAGAACCTCCAGTCGTTTCTTGCGCTCCTTGTCGACAAAGACGGAGCGCTTGTCAGGGAGTTTACCGACGAGATCCTAGTTGCGAGCATCCTGGTCCACGCGGGTACGGTGCGACATGGGGCGACGCGTGACCTCCTGAGTGGAGGGAAGCCATGACAGACGTAACAACGTTCTGGACAGCGGTCTACATCGTGATGCTTGCCGCGTTCACCGGTTACGTCGTCATCAGTCGGGTTCCCGTCATCCTCCACACGCCGCTGATGAGCGGCTCGAACTTTATCCATGGGATCGTCCTTGTCGGAGCAATGGTCGCGCTCGGTCTCGCCACGACGCCTCTCGAGCAGATCATCGGGTTTATTGCAGTAATCCTCGGCGCAGCGAACGTCACCGGCGGCTACGTTGTCACGGAACGGATCCTTCAGATGTTCGACCGCAGCGGGAAGAAGCCCAAAAAGGGAGCCTGAGAATGATCGACCTCTCTTGGGCGATCGACCCGGTCTATATCGCGACGATATTTTTCTTTATCATCGGCCTCCAGCGGATGAGTCACCCACTCACTGCCCGGAGCGGAATTGTCTGGGCCGGCGCCGCGATGTTGATCGCGACATTCGTCACGTTCCTTACCCCGAACCTCACCAACTTTGCACTGATGGCGATTGCGATCGTAATCGGTGGGGGCTTCGGCTATATCGCGGCAAAACGCGTTGCGATGACTGACATGCCCCAGATGATAGCGCTCTACAATGGTATGGGCGGCGGCGCAGCGGCCGGGATATCGGTTGTTGCGCTCCTCGGCACTACCAATGCCATCACTGGTTCCCTTGCTGTTGTTGGCGGCCTTATCGGGGCCGTCTCGTTCTCGGGGAGCATCATTGCGTTCCTGAAACTCCAGGGCTGGATGCGACCGCGGCCGATCACCTTCCCGGGCCAGCAGATCGTCAACATGACGGTCCTGGCTCTCGCTATTATCTCTGGTATGCTCGTTATCGTACAGCCGGCTTGGATCCCCCTCTCCGTTGCCATGTATCTCCCGCTGTTCTTCGTCCTCTCGCTCGGGTTCGGGCTCCTCATGACGCTCCCTATCGGCGGGGCCGACATGCCCGTTGTGATATCGATGTACAATGCCTTCACCGGCCTCGCCGTCGCACTCGACGGTTTCTCGTTTGCTCCCCCCAACTATGCGATGGTCGTTGCGGGAATCATTGTCGGCGCTGCGGGCTCGCTGCTCACGCTCAATATGGCACGTGCAATGAACCGTTCGATCGGGAACGTCTTCTTTGGCGCGTTTGGGTCAACGGAGGATAAAGGGATGCAAATCCAGGGTAGTATGAAGTCAATTGAGGCCGAAGACGTCGCAGTCATGCTTGCCTACGCGAATAAGGTGATTATCGCTCCCGGCTACGGTATGGCGGTTGCCCAGGCCCAGCAGAAGGTCAAGGAGCTGACTGACCTGCTTGAGAGCAAGAACATCCAGGTGAAGTTCGCGATCCACCCGGTCGCTGGGCGGATGCCCGGGCACATGAACGTTCTCCTCGCCGAGGCAGGGATTGCCTACGACCACCTCTTTGACCGGGATGAGGTGAACCCGGAGTTCCCAAGCACCGATGTCGTCCTCGTTATCGGGGCAAACGACGTCGTCAATCCGGCAGCGCACCGGCAGGGAAGCCCGCTCTTCGGTATGCCTATCCTCGATGTCGAGCTGGCTAAGGAGGTTATCGTCCTCAAGCGTGGTCAAGGAAAGGGCTTCGCCGGGATCGAGAACGACCTGTTTTATCGGGACAACACGCGGATGCTCTACGGAGACGCGCAAGAGTCCGTCGGGAAGCTTGTGCAGGCCCTCAAGAAGCACTAGGGCTTATGAGAATCCGCTGGTCCGAGGTTACAGTCCTGCTGGCCTCTTGACACCTGCGTCTTGAGGAGATCCAACCACGCGACAGAAAGGATCCTTGGAGTCTCAATGAGGAAATGTGCCAGGATTGGCAATATAAATCATTTTAAAGCATTTTAGATTGGACGCAGTATTATTTATGGATCAACTACCCGGTCTGAACTCGCTCCAGCACAAGTTCTTTTCCAAATATTTTTTCAAATGCCTTTTTCTCAGCTTCAACGCCCCATATTTCCAGCTGGCAGTCCCCTCTGGCAACAATTTCGAGATATACGGAGTCTTTGTCGACATGGGAGAAACGTACATGCTGGATAAGTGCAGTATGACTGCGGTCCAGACTTTCTCCAAGCCGGATGAATGTTGAGAGTATCCGCAGGATCTCCCTTTCATGGGAATCAAGCTCAAGAATTTCAGGATCTTTTTTTCGCGGGGTTTTTTTCCGGTGGAATCGTGCAATATTTGCCATGAAGGTGACTTCCTTTTGATCAAAACCAAGGAGTTCTGAATTTTTTATAATGTAATAGGAATGCGCATGATGATTGGTATAGGAGATAAACGACCCGATATCGTGAAGAAATGTCGCATATTCCAGCAGTTCACGTTCCCGGTCACCGAAGGCGTGGAGTTTTTGCTCCTTTGCTGAGTCATATAATTCCAGAACCAGGCTAGTCACCGTACGGGCATGTACCTCATTAATTCCACAGGATCTTCCCAACTGAAGGACGCTGCGCTGCCTCGGGGAGAGCTCGCCGAGGAGTGGAAATGTATCCATCCTTGAGAGGTAATCAACCAGCAGACCATCCTGCAAGCCCCTTCCGGTAATGGTAATGGAATCAAGAGATAATTCTTTCATGAACAGATCAAGAATAGCCGCCCCCGGTATGATAATATCTGCACGTTCAGGATTTATGCCGGGGATTTTCCTGCGCTCTTCGATGGAAAGAGAACACAGAATATCAATGATCTTCCGTAAATCTTTGTAAATCAGAACATCTTTTTTTGAATCCCCGTCCTGGTGTAGGACTTTTTGTGCAATTTCGGCGAGATTCATAATAGTGCCGGAACTTCCGATAGCGTGATCAGGTCTTTGTTCGCGTATTTTCTGTACGGAATGGATTATGGTGTCTTTCACGTGCTGCTGGACTATTTTATACTGGTCCTGAGACACGGGGCCGGTAATAGTAGCTGATAAATAAAGGTTAGAGAGGCGGATAGCCCCCAGTTTGAAGCTCTCAAGATAGTGATAGTTTTGTTCCCCACCAATCGCAATTTCTGTACTCCCGCCACCGATATCAATGAAAAATGCCTGCCGATCCCCCAAATGAATTCCTCGTGAAACACCAAGGTAAATGAGGCGGGCTTCCTCATGTCCTGAAATAACACGGACATCCAGCAGGGCTTCCTGACGTAAAAGATGGAGGACCTCGTGTTGATTGGTTGCTTCCCGCATGGCAGATGTAGCAACGGCTACAAACTCGTCAGTCTTAAAAGTCCGGGCAAGATCTGACAATTTTTTACATACAATCACCAGTCGTTCTATTGCTTCAGGAAGAATCACTTCTTCCTCAAACTCTCCTTCCCCAAGTCTGACCTGTTGTTTTTGCTGCGATAGAATGCTGTACGAATGATTGGGATTGAGCCTTACAACGAGGAGACGGACTGAGTTGGTTCCAATATCAATAAATGATACGACGCGGCCATTTGGACCGGGTCTCTTATTTTTCAACGAATCACCAGCGTTCGTTCAAATACCCGGTTGAAGAGCTCACTTTTCATGAGAACTTGTTCTTTTTCTGCGGATATATCCCGTAATGCAGAAATTTCAAGGATTATTTCCTGCGGGTTTATGGTACAGTGAACGGACTCAATTGATCCGAGATGGAGGTAATCCAGACCATCAGCAATCCGAAGGAGAGAGCCAAGCATCAGGACATTGTTGCGGTCATCTGAGGAAAGGAGGGAAAAAAATCCCTCTGATTCAAAACGGATTCTTCCCCGGTGGGCTTTGGCTACAAACCCGATGATCCCCCTTTCAATCAGTTCAAGAGGAAGGTTTCCATCTGAAAGTATCATATCTGCACTGCGAACGGAATGCCCTTTCTGCCCGAATTTCCAGCCTATATCATGCAACTGACCTGCACACTCAAGGAAGAAGCGTTCGCGACTTCCCATCAGGTGAAGTGGTGTAAGTTCATCAAACAATGTAAGAGCAAGATCTGTTACTTTACGACTGTGCACTAATCCTTCAGGATACACGGCTGCAAGGTTCGATACTGCAGCTCTGATATCGTTATCCTCATAAACACCTGAAAACCGGTAGAGGCGTTTCCTTTCCGTATTCAGATTTTTGCGGAGTTCATCCCAGAGTCGGGAGCACCTGAGTGAATCCCATAACCGCACAAATCTTCGGTAAAGGATTTTCCGTTCCATTTCCCGTTCAGTCAGGAAATGCTTGTAACTGGTGACATTGCTCACCCGTATTTTTTTTTGTGCGACAGTTTCCTTGGAGGTTAAACGTTCCTTTAGCAGCATAACTATCACTGTGTCGATCCAGATATCGCAATCGTGCAGATCTCCGAGGATTTCCTGTATTTTTTTTACCCGGGTGAGAGGTTTTTTGAGACCAAGCCGGTAAAGCGGGGCATACACCTCCATTGTGTACCTGAGTTTTTTTGCTGCGATTCGTATTGCATGATGTTCTGCAATGGCATCCGGATTATGCACCCATCCTTCAAAAGAGAGCATTTTCGTGAGGCGTCTGGCAATGCGGGAGGCAGCTACCGGAGGGATTCCAAAAGGAGATGGTCTTTTACGGGTATTTTTTGCCCTCATTGTCTGGCTATTAAAAAAAAACCTCATTTCACCAATTATACCGCTATTTTCCAGATTATCAAGTGATGACACGACAGCAGTCTGGAGTTTTAAGCGTTTTTTCTGCAATCCTGAGAGGAGGATTGTCTCTACGTTTCCCGTCAAACGGCCTGACAGGGCAATACCCGGGTCAACGTTATGAGTTCTGGCCTCCCTTTTTTTTAAAAGTTTTGTTAAAAACGCAATCTGGACATCAGTATCACGGGCATCTCCCAGTGCCCGGGTAATACTTTGTATTTCCTGCATCCATTGCAGGTATTTTTTTTCAGGAAAGCATGAAGCAAAGAGAGGGAGCGCTGCACGCAGTCGCCGTGACGCAACCCGCATACGGTGAATATGTTCGATATCCTGTGCCGTCTTAACGCCTTCAATCTCTTTTGAAAACGCGTCAAGAAGAGGAAGAAGTCGTTGCACACCAAAAATACATTCCGCTTTTAGGGGTTCCGGCTCTTTAATTACCGTCATTATACCAGGTTCCTCTATTATCAACCAGCCATGTCTGTGCGTTTAGAGCTGGCATGTCCTCGGACGGTTTGCGACGCTCGTAAGAGCCATTATTTTTCAACAGACGACTCTTGATAGTATCCTTAAGTTGTACGGGGAGAATTTTTGAAATAATTGCTACGCGGTTTTGAAGACTTTCGATCGGGAAAAGGATTTCTACTCTGCGATCAAGGTTCCGTGGCATTAGATCAGCACTTCCCAAAAATACCTCTTCATTGCCCCCGTTGTGAAAATAATAAATACGGGCATGTTCAAGGAACCTGCCAACAATGGAAGTGACCGAGATATTCTCGCTCACACCGGTAATTCCCGGTCGCAGGCAACAGATTCCCCGGACCTGCAGATCCACTTTAACACCTGCCTGTGAAGCACGATAAAGTGCAGTAATACAAAGAGGATCAATCAGTGCATTCATCTTGAAAATAATGTGCCCGTCCCCATGTTCCCGGTGACGGGAAATTTCCCGGTCTATTCTGTTGATAATACCATTGCGTAATATAACGGGAGCTACGAGCAGCTTCTGGTAGTTCGTAATTCGTGCGTACCCGGTGAGAAGATTAAACAGGTTTGCAACATCTTCTCCCTTATTCTTATCACAGGTAAACAAGCCGAAATCCGTGTAAATCCTGCTTGTTGTTGCATTATAATTGCCAGTGCCCAGGTGCAGGTAACGTCGTATACCCTCTTTCTCCCTACGAATAACCATACAAAGTTTAGCATGGACCTTAAGTCCTACCACACCATAAACAACGTGCACTCCTTCGTTTTCAAGCGCACGTGCCCACCCTATGTTATTCTCTTCATCGAACCTGGCTTTGAGTTCGATTAATGCGGATACCGCTTTTCCGTTCTCACGGGCTTCCATGAGAGCATTCACGATCGGGGACTTTGAACCAACACGGTAGAGGGTAATCTTGATGGCGAGAACATCCGGGTCATGGGCGGCTTGTCGCAGGAAATTTATGACGGGAGAGAAACTGTCGTATGGGTGATACAACAGAATGTCATGATGGCGGATTGCAGAAAAGATGTCCTTTCCTTCAGCGAGATCTGAA
>Ga0326726_10004257_pt1 | contig 13065 bp, 4 predicted proteins | sample MHFenrmetagenome_2_FD_207603 | JGI IMG/M metagenome (GOLD analysis project Ga0326726, IMG submission 207603) | Lab enriched peat soil microbial communities from Michigan Hollow, Ithaca, NY, United States - MHF15MN | ecosystem: Environmental > Terrestrial > Soil > Wetlands > Peat | place: USA... | reverse complement strand
GCGAGGGCTTCGGCCACATCTCGCTCGCCGTGGTCGAGAAGGACGGCTCGTCCGGCCCGCCCAAGAGCTGAAAGTGCGCGTGGAACCAGTCACTCCTCTCGACGAACAGACCCTTCGTGAGCAGCTCGCGCTGGAGCGCGAGAAGCTGGACGGGCTCGTCGCGAAGCTGCGCGGCGTCGACGGCGAGCTCGACGCGCTCGCCGGCGAACGCCAGAAGCACAAGCTCCTGCACGAGGCGTGCGGCGCGCTCGAGGCGCTTGCCGAGCTCGGCGGCAACCGACTGTTCTGGGGCGGCCGCGCCGACGCCGAGGCGGCCGAGCACATCCGCGAGGTCCGCGGCCGCATGGAGGGCTTCGAGAAGCAGCTCGGCGAGATCGAGGACCGCCGCGACGCGTTGCTCGGCGAGATCGATGACCAAGAGCGCTCCACCTGGTTCGTCGAGGACGACATACTCGAGGCTCAGGAGCAGGCGGCGCGGCGCGCCGAGGAGTGGGTCCCCGAGCGCGAGGTCGAGGGCTTCCCCGCCTACGTGCCGCGCCTGCCCTGGACGCGCGGCGGCGAGGACGACCGGCGCTTTCGGAAGTCACTCGGGTCGTCGCTCGGTGTCGCGCTCGCGCTCAGCCTGCTGGCCGCGCTGGTCGTGCTGCCGCTGCCCGACCTGGCCGCGAAGCCGATCGAGCCGCAGCGCCTGACTTACTTGATCCCGCCGAAGCCGCGCACGCCTCCGCCCGTCGCGCAGCCGGCGCCGAAACTGCAGCCGAAGAAGGAGCTCGTCGAGAAGCCGGAGACACCGGCCGCGAAGGCGCCGAAGCCGAAGGAGGCGACCGAGGAGGCGCCGGCCGCGCCCAAGGGGATCCTCGCGTTCCGCGAGCAGCTCGCGGGCCTCACCAGCGACAAGCCCGTCGCGCGGCTCGGCTCGCAGGCGCGCATCGACCACGCGGGCGAGGGTGCGAGCGGGCCGCCGGAGCGCTCGCTCGTGACCACCCGCGCGCCTGGGTCGAGCGGCGGCGTGAACCTGTCCGCGCTGAGCCGCGGCATCGGCGGCAACGGCGGCCAGCCGCTCGACGGCGTCCAGGTCGCGCGCGCGGTCAGCTCGATCGGCGTGGGCGGCGCGGGCGGCCCGGGGCGACCCGTAGCTGGCGACGGGCTGCCGCCCGGCCGCACCGACGAGGAAATCCAGATCGTCTTCGACCGCCACAAGGCGGAGCTCTACCGCCTGTACAACCGCGAGCTCCGCAACGACGCGAGCCTGCGCGGCCAGATGATCCTGCGGCTCACGATCGAGCCCGACGGGCGCGTGTCCATGTGCGGGCTCCATGGCACCGACATGCGGGCGCCGCAGCTCGCGGCCGACGTGGTGGGGCGCGTGAAGACGTTCGACTTCGGAGCCAAGGAGGGGATCGCCGCGGTCACCATCCTGTACCCGATCGATTTCCTGCCCGCATCGTGAAACAGAACGCGAGGACTATCTCGAGACACTGAGCGAAAGCTCGAAAACGATTTTGACAAAGGCAAAACCACCGAAAGGTGGCGACGCAAAGTCACCGGTCTAAAGGCCCCTCGGGCCAAACGACAGCGGGACCGCCGGAATCGAGTCCGATCCGAACGTTCGGACGCCAGCGGCCCCGCTTTTGATTTTGCGATCGCCCCCGACGGTGGAGAGATGGGGCGAGACTCTGACTTCACGGGGCCACACACTGCAGCGCATTCACAGCCGACGCACGAGCAGCCTGCTGCTCGCTTTCGCGCTGCTGTTCGTCGCCGCGCGCGCGGCGGCTCAGGATGTGGTCACGTTCACGTCCGCGGTCGCAAACTGGCACGACCCGACGGACAACGTCCCCGGAGTTCAGCCGGGTGACCCCGTCATCACCAACGGGGTACCGACCTCGAGCATCAGCTGGGGCACGACCTCCGGCACACCGCAAAGCGGTTACGACGTCACCATCACGATCCCGGACCCTCTGAAGTTTCCCGTCGCGACGTTCTCGCACCGGAACTTCGCGGTCTCCGATCCTTCCCTGACGTCGGTTCAGCTCGACATCATCCTCGACTTCAAGGTGAATGGCGTCCAGACCGGTCCTCTGACCTTCACCTTCACGTTCCACCACGAGGAGACCCCGAACAACCAAGTGCCCTGTCCCTATCCGACGCCGCCCGGAGAAGGGTGTACCGACCGTGTGACTTTTTTCGACGTGCCCAATCCCACGACGTTCACCGTCGGCGGGAAGACCTACACGATGGGCATGACCTTCCTCGACGCCAACGGCAATCCGGTGTCCGAGTTCATCACGAGAGAAGGCGGCGTAGTCAACACCGCGCAGCTGAACGGGTCGTTCGTGTTGGTCCCGCCGGTGCTCGAGGTCACGAAGTCAGGCCCGGCGACGATGACGGTCGGACAATCCGGCAACTTCGCCCTCGACGTCCGGAACACCGGACCCAACGACGCCTGGAACACGACCATCCGTGACGTGCTGCCCGACGGCGCGACGGGCGGCATGTGTGACTCCACCCCGCAGGTGCTGAGCGCGCAGGTCTTTGCGGCCGACGGAGTCACGCCCGTCTCCGGCAAGGGCCCGCTGGTTGCGGGAACCGACTTCACGCTCTCCTGGGCCGGCGCGCCGACCTGTGAGCTCAGCCTCGCGATGCTCACCCCTGCAACGGCGATCGCCACGAACCAACGCTTGATCATCGCCTATCGGGCCCAGGTCGACGCCGACAGCCAGAACGGCGCCACGCTGACCAACGTCGCCGGAGCGACGCAATGGTTCGACGACCAGAGCACCAATCCGGACCGTCTGACTTACAACCGAACGCTGACCGACGGCACCGTGGGCACGCTCGATCACCAGGACGCTCACACCGTCACCGTGAACCTGCGCGACTACCTGTTCGAGAAGACGGTGATGGACGTGACGAGCGGCGCGAACCCCGCCGCGACCGCCGCGCCCGGTGACCGCCTCCGCTACCACATCCGCATCGCGAACCGGAGCGCGACGGCGCTCGAAAACCTGTCGTTCACCGACGAGCTCGACCGCCTGAACACCCCGCCCGTGTTCGCGCCGGGCACGCTCGCGCTCGTCAGCGTGCCCGCCGGTGCGGACGGGAGTAACACCAACGCCACCGGCGGCGCCAAGGGCACCGGCCTCGTCGACGTCCGGAACATCTCCGTCCCCGCGGCGAGTGAGGTGGTGATCGAGTTCGAGATCACCCTCGCCCCGGTCATCGCGAACGGGCGAGTCGCGACGAACCAGTCGGCGCTGCGGATCGCCGGCACGCCGTTCGCCGTGAGCGACGACCCGAACGTGAACGGCCCGGCCAATCCGTTCGTGTCCGGCGACGAGGACCCGACGCGAGTCACAATTCAGTCGGCCCCGGCCTTCCGGATCCAGAAGATCTCGACCGATCTGACGGGCAATCCCGCGATCCTCCTGCCCGGCGACACACTCCGCTACACGCTCACCGTCAAGAACGTCGGCGGCGCGAACGCGACCGACACAATGCTGCGCGACGCCGTCCCCGTGAACACTCACTACGTCGCGGGCAGCACGCAGCTGAACGGCGCGCCCGTGCCCGACGGACCCGGCGGCACCTCGCCGCTCGAGGCCGGCATCCTGATCCACGCGCCGGCGCCCGAAGACGTGACGCCGGGCGCGATGCGCGCGGACGCGAGTGCGACGACCGCGAACGTGGCGACGATCGTCTTCGACGTCGTCGTCAACGCGGGCGTCCCCGACGGCACGATCCTCTCGAACCAGGGCTTCGTCAGCGCGCCCCTCGGCGGCGTGGTCGACCGGCCGTCGGACGATCCGCGCACGCCGATCCCGGACGACCCGACACGCAACGTGGTGGGCAATCTGCCGCTCCTGTTCGCGCCGAAGGCGGTGGCGATCGCGACCGACGCGGGCACGCCGGGAATCGTCGATCCGGGCGACGTGCTCCGCTACACGATCACCGTCTACAACACGGGCGCGGTCCCGGCGACGAACGCGGTCTTCGCCGACGCCGTGCCCGCGAACACGACTTACGTCGCGAACACGACGACCCTGAACGGTCTTCCCGTGGGTCAGCCCGACGGCGGTGTCTCGCCGCTGGTCGCGGGCATCGGGATCAGCTCGTCCGATCTCACGCCGCCACTCCCGGGTCCCGGCGGCGGCACGCTCAGCGTCGGCCAGAGCACGGTGATCACGTTCCAGGTGCGGGTCAACATGGGCGTGGCTGCCGGAACGCTGATCAGCAACCAGGGCGCGGTGCGAACGAGTCAGCTGCCCACCCTGCTGACCGACGGCGACGGCGATCCCGCGACCGGTCCGGAGCCGACGGTGGTCGTGGTCGGCAACGCGCAGCAGCTCGCGATCACCAAACAGGTCGCGGTCGTCGCCGGTGGGCCGGCGCTCGCCGGCGGACAGCTCGAGTATCTCGTGCGGGTCACGAACATCTCCGCGGTCCCCGCGTACTTCGTGGTGATCACGGACGACCTCGACGCGGATACGCCGGGCACGCTCACCTACGTCGCCGGCTCCGCGACCCTGAACGGCGGCACGACCGGCATCGCAGTCGCGGGCAACGTGATCACGGCCGACTACTCGACGTCTTTCGGCCCGCTGCCGCCGAGTCAGTCGATCACTCTGCGCTTCCGCGCGCAGATCAGCCCGACCCTCGCGATGGGCACCACGATGACGAACACCGGCGTGGTGCGCTGGAACAACCCGCCGCAGATGGCGCGCGCGAGCGTCTCGATCGCGGTCGGCGCCGTGCCGGGATTCGGGGCGCTCGCCGGCACGGTCTGGCACGACGCGAACTTCGACAAGCAGCTCGACGCCGCCGAGCGCACGCTCGCGGGCTGGATCGTCGACCTGGTCCGCAACGGTACGGTCGTGCGCTCGACCACCACCGACGCCGCGGGCGCGTACGGCTTCGCGGGCGTGGCCCCGAGCATCGGTGCCACCGACCGCTACGAGCTGCACTTCCGCGCGCCGGACGCCGGACCTCGCACCGCCTCGCTCGGCACCGCCGACTCGCCGTTCACGAACGGGCCGCAGCGGATCACCGCCATCGCCGTGCCGTCCGGCAGCAACTACCCGAACCTGAACCTGCCGCTGACACCGAACGGTGTCACGTACGGCGCGCTCGACCGCACGCCGATCGCGGGAGTGACCCTGCGCCTGCAGAACGCCAGCGCGGTCGACCTGCCCGCGAGCTGCTTCGACGACCCGGTCCAGCAGGGTCAGCTCACCCGCGCGGACGGCTTCTACAAGTTCGACCTGAACTTCTCGGACGCGGCCTGCCCCGCCGGCGCCGCCTATCTGATTGCCATCACCGCACCCGGCGCGGGCTTCACCGCCGGCTACTCGCAGCTGATTCCGCCCATCACCGACGCCTCGACGCCGCCGCTGAACGTGCCCACCTGCCCCGGCACCGCGGCCGACGCCGTGGGCGCCACGCTCGACTTCTGCGAGGCGCAGGTCTCCGAGCTGGCGCCACCGCCGTCCGTCCCCGCGCGCTCGGCCGGCACGAGTTACTACGTGCACCTCGTCTTCGATTCGACGCACGTGCCGGGCACGAGTCAGATCTTCAACAACCACCTCCCGCTCGACCCGGTGTTGACCGGCGCCGTCGCGATCACCAAGACCACGCCGCAGCAGAACGTGACTCGCGGCGCGCTCGTCCCATACGAGATCGTGCTCGGCAACAAGCTCGGGCCCGACCTCACAAACGTCAGCATCGTCGACCGCTACCCCGCCGGCTTCCGCTACGTGGCGGGCTCCGCGCGCATCGACGGCGTGCCGACCGAGCCGAGCGACGACCGCCACACGCTCGTCTGGAAGAACCTGGTCGTCCCGAGCGCGGGCAAGCGGACGCTGCAGCTCTTGCTCGCGGTCGGCGCCGGAGTCAGCGAAGGCGAGTTCGTGAACCGCGCCCGCGCGCAGAGCACGCTGACTGGCCAGCCGCTGTCGGGCGAGGCGCACGCCACCGTGCGCGTCGTCCCCGACCCGACCTTCGACTGCACCGACGTCATCGGCAAGGTCTTCAACGACAAGAATCGCAACGGCGAACAGGACCTCGGCGAGACGGGGCTCCCGGGCGTGCGCGTCGTGACGCTCGACGGCCTCGCCGCGATCACTGACGCCTTCGGCCGCTTCCACATCAGCTGCGCGCTCGTTCCGCACGAGGGCCGCGGCAGCAACTTCGTCGCGAAGCTCGACGACCGCTCGCTGCCCACCGGCTTCCGCATGTCCACGCGGCAGGTGCAGGTGGAGCGCGCCAGCCGCGGCAAGGTGCTGCGCCTGCGCTTCGGCGCGTCGATCTTCCACGTGGTCGGCCTCGATGTGGCGGACGACGTGTTCGTGCCCGGCTCGACCGAGATGCGCCCGCAGTGGAAGCCGCGCATCGCCCGGCTCCTCGAGGAGCTGAAGAAGGCGCCGTCGACGCTGCGCCTCTCCTACATCGCCGACCTCGAGGACAAACAGCTCGTCGACGCGCGCCTGGCCGTGATCCGCGACGAGCTGATGGAGGCCTGGGACGGCGAGGCCGAGGGCTACGAGCTCACGATCGAGCCGGAGGTGTTCTGGCGCCGCGGCGGGCCGCCCGGCGCCGGCGACCTGCCCGCGCAGGAAGAGGGGGCGGACAAGTGACCGCCCTGCGGAAGCACAGCCTCTTCCCGGCGCTGATTCTCGCGCTGTTCGCCGCGCCGCTTGCGCGCGCGCAGCAGCCGAGCGAGGTGCCGGTCGGCGAGGCGACCGAGCGCCAGCTCTCCGTCGACGATCCACTCAAGCTGTGGGCGCGCGATCCGCACGCGCTCGACAGTGAGTCAGGCGACACGCTCCAGCAGCGCGAGGTCACGGGCCAGCAGGCGAAGATCGTGAAGCTCAAGAACGTGGTGCCGCCGATCCACTTCGAGTCGGGCGCCGCGGACATCCCGACCAGCACCATCGAGAAGCTGCGCAGCGTGCTCGACGGGATGCGCGATCTGCCGAACGTGCGGCTGCACCTGGTCGGCCACGCGGACTCGCAGCCGCTCTCGGGGCGACTCACCGAGGTGTACGGCGACAACACGGGCCTCTCGCGCGAGCGCGCGGGCCAGGTCGCGGAGTTCCTCCAGAACGCGCTCGGACTTCCGCCCGAGGCGATGTCCTTCGAGTGGGCGGGCGACACGGCGCCGATCGCGAGCAACGACACGCCGGAGGGCCGCGCGCAGAACCGCCGGGTCGAGGTCGAGGTCTGGTACGACGAGAGCGAGGGCAAGACGTCGACGGAGGAGGTGGTCGTCCCCGCCGAGCTCAAGCAGGTCAAGGTCTGTCGCGTCGAGAAGGTCTGCAAGCTGCGGTACCTGGAGGGCCAGGCGCGGCGCGCGCGTGTGAAGAACCTGGTGCCACCGCTCCACTTCGACGAAGAGGCTCTGCACGTCCCCGAGCCGTTCATCCAGCAGGTAGGCCAGGCGCTGCAGAACCTGCACGGCAAGCAGAACGTCGTCGTGAAGTTCGTCGGCTTCACCGACGGCCTGCCACTCAGCGGCCGCGCCGAGCGGATCTACGGCACGCCGCTCGCGCTGTCGAAGGCGATGGCCTACCGCGTCGCGCTCGCGACGAAGGACGCGCTCGACCTGCCGACCGCGGCGATCGCGAGCGAGGGCCGCGGCGCCACGCAGCTGCTCGCGTCGACCGACACGGCGAGCGGCCGCGCGCTGAACCGCCGGGTCGAGGTCGAGTTCTGGTACGACGATCCGCTGCAGCAGCTGCCCGACGAGCCGCAGCTCTGCCCGGGCGACGCCGGCGCCGAGGTCGTGACCAAGGTCTACGATCCGCCGTCGGGCGCCTTCGAGCCGCTCGTGGTCGAGAACGGCCAGATCGCGATCCCCGCGGGCTACACCGATCGGCTGCGCGTCGCGATGGACGAGATCCGCGACAAGGCGAACGTGCGACTGCGCTTCGTGGGCCGCACCCGCAGCGAGCGCCTAGACCGGCGCACCGCCATCGTCTACGGCGACGACGTCGGTCTCTCGACCTCGCGCGCGCAGCGCGCGATGGAGAAGGTCGCCGCCGAGCTCGGACTCAGCGACGCACAGGTCGAGCACGAGGGCCGCGGCTATGTGCGCTCGAACGACGTGGTGAACTCGGGCTTCGTCGAGGGCGACACCTCCGACGTGCAGGTCGACGTCGTGTACGACGAGCTCGCGGTGCTGGACAACTACGCGGGCGTCGACGCAATCCCGCTCAACCGCGAGCTCCGGACGAAGAACCCGCTCGGGCTCAACCTGATGCGCATCACGGTCGACGGCGTTCCGGTCGACGACCCGGGCCGTAGCTCGGCCGACGTGCAGCGCTGCACCGACGTGGCCCTCGAAAAAGCCGACATCCGCTTCGGCTTCGACAACCTGCGCTCGCAGCGGCGCCTCAGCGTGACGGCCAGCCCGAGCTCGATCGAGGTCCCCGCGCAGGCGGGCGCCGACACAACGCTGTCGCCGGTGCAGTTCCGCGCGTACAACAATTACGCCGCCTTCATCGCGCGCTCCGAGGTGCGCATCTTCGCGCGCGACGCTTCGCCGCAGGCGACGCCGCTCGCGGTCCTCGACGTCGGGAAGGACGGCCGCGCCGAGTGGCAGCCGAGCCGGCTGTCGTTCGAGGCGCCGTCGCTCGAGCTCCACTACGTGCTGCGCGCATACGATGCCGAGGGCCACTTCGACGAGACCGCGCCCCGGTCACTCTGGATGGTGTACCCCGACGCCGGCGGCGCCGCGAGCAACACCGTGCCGAGTGAGTCGGAGCTCGTCGCGGGCTACGGCGAGAGCGCGCTCGCGATCCAGAACATCCCGCTCGGCAGCGGCACCGTGAAGGTGCAGGGCAGCGGCGTGCCGCCCGACCACACCGTGTGGCTCGCGGGCGAGCCCGTGCCCGTCGACCCGAACGGCAACTTCGCGGGCGAGACGATCCTCCCGGCAGGCACGCACACCGTCGAGGTGGCGCTGCTCGACCACGAGGGCAACGGCCAGCTCTACCTGCGCGACCTCGAGCTCAAGGGCAAGGACTGGTTCTACGCGGGCACCGCGGATCTCACTCTGTCGTCGGGCGGCGGCGGCAAGTCGGTGAAGGCGCTCACGGGCGCGAACGCGCCGTACGACCCGACCTCGAACGCGGACGGCCGCCTCGCGTTCTTCGTCGACGGCAAGTTCGCCGAGACCTGGAAGATGCGCGCGAGCGCCGACACGCGCGAGGGTCCGGTCGGCAACCTCTTCAGCAACCTCATGGACAAGTCGCCCGATGCGCTCTTCCGGCGCATCGATCCTGACTATTACTACCCGACCTACGGCGACGACGGCACCGTGGAGCAGCTCGCGCCGACCTCGGGCAAGTTCTTCGCCGAGCTCTCGAACCACGACAATCACGCGCTCTGGGGCAACTTCAAAGTCGGTTACCTCGACAACGAGCTCGCGCACGTCGACCGCGCGCTGTACGGCGGCAACCTGCACTACGAGTCGGATGGGACGACGAGCTTCGGCGAGAAGCGCGCGCAGCTCGACGGCTTCGGCGCCGAGCCGGGCACCGTGCCCAGTCGCGAGGAGTTCCGCGGCACCGGCGGCTCGCTCTACTTCCTGCGCCAGCAGGACATCCTCGCGGGCTCCGAGCGCGTGCGCATCGAGCTGCGCGACCGCGACTCCGGCCTCGTGGACAGCGTCGTGCAGCTGCAGCCCTCGTCCGACTATGACTTCGACTACTTCCAGGGCCGCATCCTGCTCGCCGAGCCGCTCACGTCGACGGGCGCGGGCAACAGCCTGCTCGTCCGCGGCGGCAGCGTGTCGGGCGACGAGGCGTGGCTGGTGGTTCAGTACGAGTACACGCCCGGCTTCGCCAAGCTGAACACCATCGCGAAGGGCGGCGAGGGCTCGTACTGGTTCGGCGACTCCCTGAAGCTGGGAGTCACCGCGGACAGTGACACCGAAGGCGAGGGCCAGGGCAACCTGTACGGCGCCGCGGCTACGCTGCGCCAGAGCGACGCATCGTGGCTGCGCGTGCAGGCCGGCCGCCGCGAGGGGATGCTCTCCAACTGGACGCGCTCCGACGACGGCGGCTTCGGCTTCGTCCCCACCGGCGCCGGGCTGACCAACGCCAACGCGAACGGCTACCGCGCCGACATGAGCGTGGGGCTCTCCGACTTCGTCTCGTGGATGGACGGCCGCATGAACCTGTACGCGCAGGACCTCGGCGCCGGCTACTCGACCGCAAGCACGACCGCCCTCAACGACCTGTTGCAATACGGCGGCGCGCTGCGAGTCCCGATCACCGACCGCCTGTCACTCGCCGCGAAAGGCGACAAGCGCACGCAGACCGACGGCCTCGACACGCACGCGGGCGAGCTCGACCTGGCCTACCGCCTGACCGACCACTGGAGCGTCGGCGCCGGCGTCCGCAACGAGCAGCGCCACGACAACTCGCCGATCGTTCCCGTGACTCAGGACGAGGGCGGCCGCACCGACGCCACCGTGCAGGTGGGCTACGACTCGAAGGAGCGCTGGCGCACCTACGGCTTTGCTCAGGACACGCTGGCCGCGAGCGGGACCATGCCGGAGAACTCGCGCGTGGGGCTGGGCGGCGCGTACCGCATCACCGACAAGCTCTCCGTCGACGGCGAGGGCTCGTGGGGCCAGCTCGGCCCGGCGGGCAAGCTCGGCACGAGCTACCAGGCCGACGACCACACCAACCTGTATCTGGGCTATGGGCTCGAGAACGAGCGTGGCATCGACGGGCAATACGGGCAGCGCGGCAGCCTGACCGGCGGCGCGCGCAGCCGGCTCAACGACAGCGCGAGCATGTACGTCGAGGAGCGCTACCAGACGCTGGACAACCGCAGCGGACTCACTCATGCCGCCGGCGTCGATCTGACACCGCTCGACCACTGGAACTTCGGTGCGAACGTCGACTTCGGCACGCTGGTCGACCGCGACACCGGTGCCGACACCAAGCGCAAGGCCGGCGGTCTCCGCATCGGCTACGGCCTCGACAAGGTCAGCCTGTCGACGGGCCTCGAGTACCGCTTCGACCAGACCCAGCTTCTCGCCGGTGGCTGGTCGGATCGAAACACTTACCTGATCCGGAACAACCTGAAGTACGAGATCACGCCGAGCTGGCGCGTGATCGGCAAGATGAACTACTCGAAGAGCGACAGCTCACTCGGCACGCTCTACAACGGCGGCTACACCGAGGGCGTGCTGGGCTGGGCCTACCGCCCCGTCGACAACGACCGGCTCAACATGCTGGCCAAGTACACGTTCTTCTACAACGTGCCGGCCGTGGACCAGCTCAATCTTGTCAACACGTCCACGTCCACGCGGTTCCTGCAGAAGAGTCACATCGCGTCGCTCGACGTCACCTACGACCTCTTCTCGAACCTGACGATCGGCGCGAAGTACGCCTACCGGATGGGCCAGGCCAGCCTCGACCGCGAGAACCCGCAGTTCTTCGAGAACGATGCGCACCTGTCCGTGCTGCAGACCAACTACCGGTTCCTGAGCAACTGGGAGGCGTGGGCCGAATACCGCCTGCTCGATCTGCCCAACATCTCCGACCGCCGCAGCGGCGCGATGATCGGCGTGTACCGCTACGTCGGCGACCACACGAAGGTGGGCGTCGGCTACAACTTCAGCGACTTCTCCGACGACCTGACGGACCTCTCGTTCTCGAGCCACGGGTTCTTCGTCAACTTCAACGTCAGCATGTGACGCCGCCTCGCGCGCAATGCGGCGCGCGACGGTATCGGGTCGGGAGTGCGATTCTCCCCTCCGCGCCTCGGAAATCCGCTTTCGTGAGATGACCATGAGGCGTGAACTGCGTTTCGAGCGGATCCAGTCACCGTTCCGGTAGAGTGCGGCAGCGAGGCGCAGCGACTCAGCGCGCCGCGGAGACGAGCCGCTCGAGCTCGGGCAGCCGCCGCTCGATCGCGTCCGGCTTCTGCGAGCCGAGCTGGACGACGAGGCGGTCGACGCCGAGATCGGCGAACGCCTTGATCGTCTCGGCGGATGCCTGCGGAGGAGTGATCACGATCTCGAAGTCGTCGCGCGAACGGCCTGCGGTCGCTAGAGCGCGGTCGAGATTCTTCAGTGCGCCGGCAGTCAGCTCCGGAGTCAGTGCGAAGCCGTACCAGCCGCTCCCGAACTCGGCTGCGCGGCGCAGCGAGCGAGGCGCTTGGCCGCCGACGAAGATGGGGACGTGCGGCTTCTGCACGGGCTTGGGATCCATGCGACACGGTGCGAGCCGAAGGTGTTTCCCCTGGAATGATGCGACCGGCTGGGTCCAGAGCGCGATCATCGCGCTCAGGAACTCATCGCAGCGCTCACCGCGATCCTCCCAGCCGTAGCCGCAGGCGATGACTTCCTCCTTGCACCAGCCCACACCCACGCCGAAGTCGATGCGGCCGCCCGTGAGCCAGTCGAGCGTGGCGAACTCTTTCGCGGTGTAGATCGGATTGCGCTGCGGCACGAGCGTGATGCCCGTGCCCAGGCGCAGCGTCTTGGTCGCGCTCGCGAGAAAGCCAAACGTGGCCACCGTGTCGAGCAGGCCGCCGCCGTCGGGCACGGGAATCTTCCCGTCCCGCGATCCCGGGTACGGGAACTCCATCTGGTCGAAGAGCACCACGTGCTCTCCCATCCACAGTGACTCGATCCCGGCTGCCTCGAGACGGGCGCCGAGATCCGCCACGAGCTGCGGTGTTGCCAGCGGCGACATGAACGTCGCGAAGACGCCGATCTTCATCACGATCTCCTGACTCGCGAAGTGACTGCGCGCGCGCCCAGCGCGCACAGCGCCAGCGCGAGCAATGTCGCGAGAACCGGCTCGGGCACCGCGTTCCCGATGCCCGCGCTGAGCTGGATGCTGAAGCCGGTCGCGTCGAAGCCCGGCGCGAACGAGAGCATTGGATCGGCGAACGCCTCGGCGCTGACCACGCCGAATGCATTCCGCTGGTCGACCATCGTGTTCGCGCTGACGAGGATACGGCCCACGACGCCGGTCTTGCCCACCGCGCTGATCAGCGCCTCGGTCTCCTGCGGCGTCTCGGCGCAGCTCGGATCAGCGTAGG
>Ga0326726_10004256_pt1 | contig 13067 bp, 11 predicted proteins | sample MHFenrmetagenome_2_FD_207603 | JGI IMG/M metagenome (GOLD analysis project Ga0326726, IMG submission 207603) | Lab enriched peat soil microbial communities from Michigan Hollow, Ithaca, NY, United States - MHF15MN | ecosystem: Environmental > Terrestrial > Soil > Wetlands > Peat | place: USA... | reverse complement strand
AGATCTTCAGGGTAAACTTTCTGTTAAGATCCGAAATGAGATCACGGAATGATTCCACTGTCTGGACGTTTTGATTATTAATCACGGGTCCGTTGCCTAAAATCAGCCCCTGCGCAGTGGTGTTGGCAAACCTCATCAGGATGAGACCTTTGGCTCCCCGGTCCTCGAGCCATTCGCACGTCTGTTCAAGCACAATTCCATCGTTGATCCCCGGGAGGACGACAGCAGCAGCATATACATCAACGTTCTCACAGAGATTCCCTAGTATTGACAGTGAAACCTCGGGTGTTGGATCGTGCATGTAGCGTTTCCTGAGACCAGGATCTGTTGCAAAGACCGTAAAAGATAATTCAGAGAGGCCATTGTTGATGAGCAGATCTGCGACAGCGGAGTCGTCCCAGCCTTTACCGCTTGTGTATCCGATATGAAGAGGGGCCTCCATGCTGCCGAGGAGTTCGATCAGTTCATTGAACCGGGGATAACAACTGGGATCTCCACCGCCGCTGATAGTGATCCGGTCAAGCTCACCACTCTTGCCCTGCAGATTTGCAAGAGTTTCGTCTGCGACGGTCTTCAGGTCTTTAAAGCCGCTATACTCTTCCCGGATGCCACGGGTACAGTAATCACATCCTTTTTTGAACGGCAGGCAGTACCTGCATCCCAGGGGCTGAACACCCCGTACCTTTTTAAAATAACAATATTCGCAGAATCCGCGGCAGTTGATCCCGGGGCTCCCCCCGATATCGACGGTAAGCTGTGCCATCTGTATACATTAGTCTGTTCTTGTTCCTATAATGTATTTGGAAATGTAAGCCGTGAATCAGGACTTCAAGGGTTGACTGAGCTCGAATTTGCTCCAGCATCATCTTTTTTACCATCAACTGTCTACCTTATATGGCGCCTCAGTGGCTTAGTTGGCAGAGCGGCTGACTTGTAATCAGCAGGTCCCGTGTTCAAATCACGGCTGAGGCTTGATTTACCATTTCGGCGATATTTTTGGGTTATTTTAAGAATTACGGCACCATTTGAGCGTTTTTGTAGTGCTATATACCAAAGTAACTCAATTCAGTTCTGTTTTGTCGCAGCGACAACAGAAAGCCGGCAGGGGGAACCCACCTGTTTTTATTAGGTAAAAGCTAAACTGCGTTCAATGGGGAATCCGGCTTCACCTCAAGAATTCAGGCGTACCTGCCCGACATGCAACAGGCCAGTCAGGCCGGGCTATAAATTCTGTGAAGTCTGCGGGACGCGGATACCCTCACTGTTAACCTGTAGCAAATGCGGTACTCAGTTCGTACATCCAAAAAAGTTCTGCGACTTGTGTGGAGCCTCGTTCGTCGTCGAGGAAATACCGGAACCGGATACAAATGAGCTGGCGGAACCGGATGGAGGGGAAATACCGGAACCTGATAGGGATGAGGTGCCGGAACCTGATGAGGAGGAAATACCGGAACCGGCTGAAGAAGAGACACCGGACCAATATAAAGATGAAATTCCAGAACCGGACACGGATGAGTTATTAAAACAATATGGGGAGGAATATGGGGAGGATGAAACTCTGGAATCCTTCCATAAGCCAAAAACCACGTCTCCAATACAACATGAGGCAAAAAAACCGGTCACGGTTCCTGCACTACAAGGACGGGGATTATCAGAGACCCTTGATGACGCGCTGTTTCTCCTTGATAAGAGGCCGGTACCGGCAAAACCTCCGGTAAACAAGATAAGGATTATCGGAGGAGGTATTGTGCTGATAACCATTCTTGCAGCCGTTTTTTTCATTGGACTGCCGATGCTCACAGGCAACGGGGGTTTTAGCGTCCACAGCATTCCGACAGCAGCTGAGATCACACCCATACCGGAACCAACCATCGCCACCCTGACTGTGACACCCACTCCGGCTTACCGTGCTCTCGTTCCCCTGCCAACACAGCTGATACCCACAGACCAGAAGTTCTACTTTCAGGTCCAGAAAAATCCAATTACTTCAAAGATCTCGGTAATCTTCACCGGAAGTGCGGGGTGGACCAGCATCAGCAGTGCGGATATCAAGGTCACCCATGCGGACGGATCGGTGGCAACGGGCATCATTCAGCCCCTGAAAGGCGTGACCGATATAACCCTCGATGGATCGAAAGAGACCGATCGTGTGGAAATTATTGCAAAGATGTCCTCCGGAGAAACATACCGGGTCTATGACGAGCTGATCCCTTTTATGAGGGTTTGAACATAAAAAGTCAACCACGTTTGAGGGTTGCATTTTTTTAACATTCCATTTTTTAGACCATAGATTCAAATTTTTTAATAGTAAATTATTACCTATACGTGACTTATCATGGGAAAAAAAGCATTCATAACCGGGATAACGGGGCAGGACGGATCGTACCTGGCGGAACTGCTCCTGTCAAAACGCTACGAAGTCCACGGACTGATACGCCGATCTTCAACATTCAACACCAGCAGGATCGATTCTATCTACATCGATCCGCATGATACTCATGCCCGGCTATTTTTACATTATGGTGATCTCTCCGATTCAGAGCAGATATCAAATATCCTGTATAATATCAGGCCTGATGAGATCTATCACCTTGGGGCACAGAGCCATGTCCGGGTAAGTTTTGATACCCCGGAATATACCGGGAATGTCACTGCCTTGGGAACTACACGGATCCTGGAAGCGGCCCGCCGTAGCAACCACGGGGTGAAATTCTACCAGGCATCATCCAGCGAGATGTTCGGCGCTGCACATCCACCCCAGGGGGAAGATACCGCGTTTTATCCCAGGAGTCCCTATGCATGTGCCAAGGTATATTCCTACTGGATGACCCGAAATTATCGAGAAGGATATAATTTCTTCGCGTCAAATGGTATTCTGTTCAATCACGAATCGCCCCGGCGGGGGGAGACATTCGTTACCCGCAAGATTACCCGTGCTATCGCACGGATCATTTCAGGTAAAGACAAGTTCCTGTATCTTGGGAATCTCGAAGCAAAACGGGACTGGGGATTTGCCCCTGAATATGTCGAATGTATGTGGCGGATCCTGCAACAGGAGAAACCCGATGATTTTGTCATAGGGACAGGAGAGACCCACTCGGTCCGCGAGTTCCTGCACGAAGCATTTGCCTATGCGGGACTTGATACGGAAAAACACGTAAAAATCGATCCGAAATATTTCCGCCCGACAGAAGTTGATGTACTGATTGCGAACCCGAAGAAATCTGAAAAAATACTTGGCTGGAAACCTTCAATAAAATTTGCGGACCTGGTAAAGATCATGGTGGATGCTGACATGAAAGCGGCTGGGCTGGAGCCGATTGGTGAAGCGGATATGATACTATCGTCAAAATTCCCTGATCGCTGGTGGAACGCAGATTGATTCAGGTGACTCAGGTACTTCATGCATACATAAAAAAGGGAGTAACCAATAATTCTGATTATAATCGGAATACACTGGCACGAATCGAATCTCAATCAATGCTCAGGACATGCTTATGACATTCTGGTCGAGTAAAAAAATTCTCATAACCGGTGGTGCTGGTTTTTTTGGATCGCAGGTTGTCAACCAGCTTCTCGAAAAAGGTGTCCTTAAAGAGAATGTCCGGATTCCCCGCAGCAGGGAGATCGATCTGCGGAAATGGGAGAACTGTCGCAGTGTTGTAAAAGAATGCGACATCGTGATACATCTTGCGGCAAAAGTCGGGGGAATCGGGTATAACCAGAATTACCCGGCACAGCTCTTTTATGATAATGCGATCATGGGCATTCAGATGATCGAGGCAGCACGGCAGGAAGAAGTAGACAAGTGTGTCGTTGTCGGTACTATCTGCGCATATCCAAAATTCACTCCCGTGCCATTCCGGGAAGAGAATCTCTGGAACGGGTATCCTGAAGAGACCAATGCTCCCTATGGATTGGCAAAAAAAATGCTCCTTGTACAATCACAGGCGTACCGTCAGCAATATGGATTTAATTCCATTTATCTTCTCCCGGTAAACCTGTACGGACCGGGTGATAACTTTGATCCCGAAAGTTCTCATGTCATCCCGGCTCTTATCAAAAAATTCACCGATGCGAAAACGGATGGTAAGCCAGAGGTAGAAGTCTGGGGAACCGGTTCTGCATCCCGTGAATTCCTGTACGTGGATGACGCAGCACGGGGTATTATTCTTGCTACGGAGCGATACAATAAACCTGATCCGGCAAACCTGGGAGCAGGCATGGAGATCACGATCCGGGATCTGGTGGATCTCATACAGGAGTTGACAGGGTACGATGGTGATATCCGTTGGGATGCAGCAAAACCTGACGGCCAGCCGAAACGCAGCCTGGATGTCAGCAGGGCAGAAAAAGAGTTCGGGTTCAAGGCAAAGATGCCGTTCCGGGAAGGATTGCAAAGGACGATTGAGTGGTACAGGAAATATTCTGGTGACATTGATAGTATGGGCAGAACCGGAGATCATTGCTGAGACTACCAGTAATAATTATAACAAACGAATCCTTTGCTGAAGTAAAATTAATTCGGGCAGAAATATATTGTACGGTCTGGACCCGATAGTTGGCGTGATTGAAAGATTCCGGTAGGCGTTGCTGGGTAGTCCAAAGCCTGGTGGCTTAATCCCTTTTCTCCGTTTGTGTAATTGCTATATCGCGTTTTCCGGAATGTTTAACTTCCGAAGTGCGGAGCAGTATTATGCGGAAATTGTTTAAATTTTGACCTTTGTATCCGTACAAGGGATTAAGCGGTAAAAAGACCTATGAGAACAGAAATCAAAGATATTACCCATGTCGTGTTTATTGATGGTGCATTTCAATAAAAAGACAGAACGATACGAGGGATTTCCATGAAAATATCAATCATCGGAACGGGGTATATCGGATCCGTAACCGGTGCATGTTTTGCAGAGATGGGACATTCTGTAATTTTCGTTGGGAGAGACCAAAAGAAACTCGACCTGATACGTACCGGGAAAAGTCCAATATTTGAGCCCGGTCTCGATCAGTTACTGGTAAAGAACAGAAAAATGATCGACACGACAACTGATTTACCAGGTGCGATCCGGAAAACTGATCTCACTTTTATCTGTGTCGGAACCCCGCCAAAAAAGGACGGCTCAAGCGATCTCGGTCAGGTCGAGGAAGTAGCAAAGACAATCGGCAGATCTCTTGGTCGTACAGATTCACCCTATCATACCATTATCACGAAGAGTACCGTCCTGCCTGGCACCATCGAGGAGATGATTATACCAATCCTCGAGCGGGAATCCAAAAAGAAAGCCGGTGTCGATTTCGGTATCGCCTCGAATCCGGAATTCTTAAAAGAAGGAACTGCAGTAGATGACTTTTTCCACACCGATCGAGTGGTGATTGGAGTGCAGGATATGGCGACACGGGAGGTATTGGAGACACTATACGCTCCTCTCAACGTCCATATCTTCACGACCACGATCAGGACTGCTGAAATGATCAAATATGCAAGCAATGCATTCCTCGCAACAAAGATCAGTTTTGCAAACGAGATCGGAAACCTCTGCAAAGCGTCCGGTATCGACAGTTATGAGGTCTTTGCCGGTGTCGGGCTCGACTCCCGGATTAACCCCAAATTCTTTCGATCAGGCCTCGGGTTCGGGGGTTCGTGCTTCCCGAAAGATGTGAACGCCCTGATATCCCATGCGCGATCCAAGGGGATTGACCCGATTATTCTTAGGTCAGTAATCAACACAAATGAAGACCAGCCCCGGCGGATGATTGCACTCCTGAAGGAGCATCTCGATCCGCGGGGTCACACTATCGGCGTTCTCGGACTTGCGTTCAAACCCGATACTGATGACATCCGCGAGAGCCGGGCAATCCCTGTGATCCGGTTATTATTACAGGCTGGCGCAAAGGTTAAGGCATATGATCCAGAAGCGATGAGGAACTTCATGGAGCTGATTCCCGACATATCCTACGCAACATCTGCCTCGGAAGTCCTGGCATCCGATGCGGTGCTTATTGTCACAGAGTGGAAAGAGTTTGAGTCACTTGATTATCGCGGGAAACTGGTTATTGACGGTCGCCGGATCGAGCGTGCTCGGGCTGAAGCAGCGGTGTATGAGGGGGTGTGCTGGTAATGGAGATTAGAAAAGCGGTTATTCCTGCAGCGGGGCTTGGCACCAGGTTTTTACCGGTCACAAAATCCATGCCGAAGGAAATGCTCCCTATCATAGATAAGCCGGTCATTCATTATGTCGTTGAAGAAGCGATTGATGCCGGAATTGATGATATTATCATCATTACCGGCAGGGGAAAACGTGCTATTGAAGATTATTTTGATGCGGCTCCCGAACTGGAGATGCGGCTCTCATCTCAGAACAAAGAGGAGACACTCTCACGAATGAAGAAGATCACAGACTTTCCCGGCATTCATTATATCCGGCAAAAAGAACCTCGTGGCCTTGGTGATGCAATTCTCAAAGCAGAAAAACATATCGGGAACGAACCGTTTGCCGTGCTGCTTGGTGATGATATTATTGCCAACAGCTATTCGTGTACTGGCCAGCTCATGTCAGTTTTTAACCGGTTTGATGCATCAGTAATTTCCATAGAACCGGTGCCGCCGGAAAAGGTCAGCAGCTATGGGATCATCAAAGGATCAGCAATTGAGCCGGATCTTTTCGCCATTGAAGATATCATAGAAAAACCAGCCACATCATTGGCACCATCCAACCTGGGTGCAGTGGGCAGGTATATATTCGTTCCGGAAATTTTTGACTGCCTGAAGAACACATCCCCCGGGGTGGGAAACGAGATCCAACTTACTGATGCGATTCGCCTCTTATTAAAGAAACATCCGGTGTATGGCTATAAATTCAAGGGGAAGCGATATGACACCGGTGATAAACAGGGGTATATTGAAACCATTATCGATTACGCTTTACGTGATCCACAATTGCAGGAAAACCTGAAGAAATTCCTTGTCGACCGGTTAAGACAGGATTGAGGAAATTTTCTGGCGAAAAAATTCATTGTTGTCACGAAATCATTAACAATTTTCTCAACAATTTTACTATGTGCTTTCCGATTACCCTTTTATTTCCCGCTTCATGAATATAAGTACAATCCGGCGTCAGAGTGTAATTTATGTCGTTTCAACTATTACTCTGACCATCGCGGGTTTTGTCTCAACAATATATTTCGCACACTTATTGGGACCGGCTCCTCTTGGCGCATACTTCCTGTTCCTTGCGTATTTTGGGATTTTCAACCTCGTTGGAGATGGAGGATTTGGGGGGGCAGCAGTCAAAAGAATATCGGAGGGAGAGGAACCGGATGAGTATTTTTCCGCATTTGTTTTTATCAGGATTGCACTTCTTGCGGTATCTGTCACGGCACTTCTTTGGGCAGAACCCTTACTAAAAGATGCCACATCCTCAGGAATTTTTTTCTGGCTTCTCTTAGCACTCATTGTTTCAGTCTTTACGAGTTGTACCGGTATAGGGTTATATGGTTCCGGAAAAGTAGGTATGTATCAGATCGGTAGTTTCCTGGAAGCATTTCTGCGAACTCTTTTTCAGATCACTGCAGTCTTTTTTGGATTTGGTGTTGCCGGACTTACCGGCGGATTTGTTGGAGGTTTAATTGCCGGAGGAATTGCAAATTTCTGGTCTCTCGATTTAAAATTAGTCCGGTTCAGGTTGTCCCACCTGAAAAGCCTGTCCAGCTTCTCTTTCTGGATATTCCTGACTTCGAGTGGTTCATTAGTATTTTGCTATGCTGATACAATTCTGATTGGGTTTTTCATGAGTAATGCTGATGTTGGAATCTACCGCACCGCATTCCAGCTCACGACAGTTGCTACATTTACGACACTGGCTTTCCATACAGTTCTCTATCCAAAGATCAGTACCTGGGGAGCGCAAGGACAAGTTACAGAAATTGAAAAATCCCTGGCGAGGGCTTTTACGTATTCCCTTTTTCTGGCAATACCAACGTGTATCGGCGGATGGATTTTAGGTCAGCGCCTCCTCTATTATCTTTACGGGGCTTCTTTTACTGAAGGTGCATCTGCCCTCTTTTTTCTCCTGCTTGTGCAGGTGGTTAATGTTTTCATGTTTCTTGGAACAATGAGCCTGAACGCACTCAACCGGCCAAAAGATGCCTTCTGGATAACCGTCGTTGCTGCGATTGCAAATATTCTCCTTGACCTGGCCCTTATTCCGGTTTTGGGAATCACCGGAGCTGCTGTCGCAACAATTATCGCGATGACCCTGAATGCAACCGGTGCCCTTATTCTTCTTTCCCGGCTTATTTCCATAAAATTCGAATACGGTCCGATTAAAAATATACTCTACGCAGCAAATTTAATGGGGATTTTTCTCCTCTGCGTTTATTTCCTCATTCCGCTTACACATGTAATCGCTGTTTTATCTGTGGTAATCATTGGAGCGATAATCTACCTATTTGTATTACTTAAACTGGATGGGAAAATGCATGATGAAATCAAGGATCTCAGTATCAACCTTGGGATCCCGTGGCCAGGTTGGTTATGATAAAAATGAACAATTTACTCCGAGAATGCTGAGGGGGCCAAATAAATGAGGCTATAGCATATCTCTCCCGAAACTTCTCATGATTAGAACTAAAGCCGGGTTGCCTATGAACACTGTTTTTTCCCCCGTTGGACTTTCTATGTTTTACTCAAATTTCCACGACATTATATGGTATCAGGGATTTTCCAAAAAAGACAATAGTGATAATTGAGTAAACTAAAATGTTTATGGGATGAGATACTGAGAAGGGGAAAAGGGTTGGATGACACCTAAACAATTTATTCGGGGTATTGCGATAAGGGGTTTTAATGCTGCAAAGGCATTGATAGCTCCGGACACAAAATTCCCGGACAACCGATTGTACATTAAATCATATAGCCAGTATGGAGAAGATTTACTTATAGATGCAATCCTGGGATGTAAACCTACAGGAACGTATGTAGATATTGGCGCAAACGATCCAACACTATTCAGTAACACGAAACGTTTTTATGATAGGGGATGGACGGGAATAAATATTGAACCAAACCCTCTGCATTTCACAGGGTTATTGAAAAAACGTAACCGCGATGTGAATTTGAACATCGGGATATCGGATAAAGAATCAACGCTGCCATTCTATGTCCTGAAGGCAGATATGGTATCAACATTAGATAAGAATACCGCAATACGGAATTGCCAGGACTATGATACCAGTATTCAGAATGTGATTGATGTTCCCGTATCCCGGTTAGATACAACGCTGGATACATTTCTCGGAGGGAGAACAATTGATTTTATGTCAATAGATGTCGAAGGTGCGGAGATGCTTGTCTTACATGGAAACAACTGGAACAGATACCGGCCACAGGTTATTCTCATTGAGATTCAGGATAATACCGGGAACATAATAGACTTTTTGACCACAAGAAACTACTTACCAATAATGAGTAATGGGACTAATGCTGTTTTTATAGACAGGGCGACCACTGGGGATGTAACCTAATCAGCAAAGAAGTTCCAAACGGTAGGTAACAAATATTATTGCCATATCACCAGTTGTTCCGGTATGCTCCCGGTGGTCTGCATACATTGATTCCAGCAACAGTTATTGCAGCGTTGCATTTTACATTGTATACAAAGATAAACATACCTTGGAGGGGGGACCATGATAAAAAATGTACTGAAAAAACTACTATCAAAAAGTTTTAACAATGCTTTATTGATTGAATTTTTTGCTGCATCAATCGGCAATCAAAACCTGATAAAATTATTAAAATATCATAAGGTAACCAAAGTGTTCGATGTAGGAGCTAACACCGGTCAGTACGCAGAAACATTATTCGACCTTGGATTTACCGGAAAAATCGTATCTTTCGAACCCCTGACGAAAGCTTATCAGATATTATCACTGAAAAAAAACAGATACAAACAATGGACAATTGCAGAGAGATGTGCGATTGGCGAACAGGATAAAGAAATCTCAATCAATATTTCAGATAACCTTGTCAGTAGTTCGATTTTACCGATGGATAGCGGGCAGGAAAAATATGAACTCGGTAGTCAGTATGTCGGGAAAGAAACTGTCCCGATGTATAGATTAGATACAATCTATCCTAAATATGTAGAAAAAGATGATATCCTCTTCTTAAAAATGGATGTCCAGGGATACGAAAAATTTGTTTTATTGGGATCTGAAAAGTTATTGAGTCACTTAAAAGGAATACAATTGGAATGTTCCCTGGTACCATTGTACGAAGGAGAAATGTTATTTATTGATATGATAATGGACCTCAAAAATAAAGGATTTGCTTTGTATGAAATTATACCGGGAATTAGTGATCATAAAATCAGCGGAAGATTATTACAGGTGGATTGTATCTTTTTTAAAGATAAATCAACGATAAAGGATATCCAGAATGGATCTTAACTGTAAGAAATGCAATCTCCCGATAAAATGTTCTGAACGTACCAGGTGACAAATGATACTTCTTACAATTGCCATTCCCACCTACAATCGTCTCGAATATCTCAAAGAATTATTACCCAGATTATTGAAACAATGTGAACCATACCCTGAGATCGAAGTGTTGATTAGTGACAATTGCACAACAGATGGGACATTCCAGTATATCAAGGATTTCTCAACCATTAACCCGCAGGTACGGTATAGACGCAATTCTACTAATGTTGGTGGTGATGAGAACTTTGTACTATGCGTTGAATCTGCACACGGTGAGTATGTCTGGTTGTTCAGCGATGATGAACTTTTATGTGACAGGGCGATAGAAATCGTAATTACCATTCTTAAAAAATTCCCTGTATCTTTGCTTATTGTAGGGCTCGGACTTGAATCAGAATCCCCCTGGGCTGGAACTTATGCAGAATTTATAAAGAATAATAAACCACAGACAATAATCAATCATGCATTGTTAACCTGCAATATTTTTAAGAAATCTTTATTTGACACTACGATTGCCAGAGCTCGCAGTCCAACTAAATTTGGACACTTTGCACATGTATATGCAATTGTAGATTCATTAAAGGATAGGGGATTAGTATATGTTACGAACTCTCCCGTATTTACCGTACGACCGTCCCGTGCGGCAAATAAGCAAAAAGTGAAATTCATTAGGTTAAAATATATAGAACTTCTTCTGTACGTGGGGGTATCATGCTCTCGTGTAGTACATTACATTTGCTTTGGTCTAATCTGGGCTAGTATTTTACGACAAATACACAAATTGCAGAGGATTATATGAAGGAAAAATTATCGTTTGAAATTGCAGCCCAAATATGGGGCTCCGTTCATTCCCTGAAGGATTGTCCACGGGAATTCATTGCAGCCCGGTGCAACCACAATCGGCGCCTTTCCCTGGAAGTATGCAAACGATTTATCGGTACCATTCTATCAAGTGTACGGATAAGCCGAGCTTGTTTCGTTAAACCATTCTGGGAAATAGCTGCTCTTGACTGTAATTACAATATAGGAGATGATTTGTGTGGCTGAAATTTCTTGTGTCCTCCCGTATTGTCGGGTTACCCCTCCTCAATTTATTCCAGTTGAGTATCAGGGTTGGTTATTTCTGATATTCGTGATAATAGCGTTTATTCTGATAATTTACGGATTTTATTGGATAGTGACAGGACATGGAATACCTGACAATGCGGGAAAAAAATGAAAATTACTCATAGAAGGGGATAAATCCAACCATAAATCAGTGATAAATATCACCTTTGTTGGGAATATGTCTCCATCTCTTTTGAGAGGGTGTAAACGGAGAATCCGAACCTAAATATGCAGATTTGTCCAAATGTCCGTGGAATATGAAAACTCAAATCTTCTTATTGTGGTTTAGTCCTTATCGATATAATAAGGCTTTATCACGGGTACCGTACTTATGAAAAGTGAGATGATCTTTCCGAATGCTGAATATACAATAAAAATAGACACACTACCTCTTATGCAACTGTTTCGTCGATAATTAAATTTACAAAATATTCAGCCCCGAATGGTAAAATCTTATCACTTCTGACGAAATCTTCAATAGCATGTAAATAATGCTTATAATCATCTTCAGAAAGTTCGTTCATATAATTAAATAACTCAGAATAATCCAAAAATTTTCTTTTATCGATGAATGTGTTCTCCGGTATATAATCAGTTACATTTGAAGCCCCCAGATATATCGGTATACATCCCGCAAAAAAACAATCAAATATTTTTTCTGTGATATACCCGGGTATATCACGTACATTCTCATAACAGATTGAAAATTTATATTGTTCTAATATTGTGCGTTTTGAAGGTATTTTTCCCCGGCTAGAAGTGTATTGTCGGAAAAATTTTTTATAAAGTGGTTGAAGTACGGGCTTTAATAGCATAAGAGAGGAAGGCAACGTAAGATCCCATCCTCTGCCATAGAGATCAAAAAGGGCAGGCTGATTTATTTCAAACCAATTAATCACCCTGATCCTCTCTGAATAGAGTTCACGAGGCTGATAATTTTTTTTATTTCCCGCTATCATACAACAGAATTTTGTTTTCCGGGAAATATTATATGAAATTCTATCCGGTATTTTGTTGGGTAAAAAAAATTTGAATATTTTTTTATTATCAACTATGTCGTCCCTCCAGGTAAAGATCTTTTTGAAATGACGGTAGTTATCTTTTTTCCAGTTATCCGGTTTTATAATCTCATTTTCAAACAAGAAGAGGTACAAATTTTCGAATTTCATATCGATTAATTTTTTCAGGTACCGATTATGATTCCCTGGAAAATCTAAAAAAATGATTGCGTCAAATGAATCCAGAGGTTCGGTATCAATAGTTGAAACGGAAATACTCTGTTCCTGGGCAATTTTGGTGAGATAGTGAAAGGGATAGAGTAAATCGTCTCCGATAGGAGCATTGATGTCCGGATTGAACATCCGGTTATTATTATAAATATTGTAATAATTGTAAAAACCAAGTTTCGTCATTACAATCAATTTTTAATAAATATTTCCAATAATTCGCTAAATATCTACCGAATTCCAACAAAAATTAAAGAT
>Ga0326726_10004255_pt1 | contig 13067 bp, 10 predicted proteins | sample MHFenrmetagenome_2_FD_207603 | JGI IMG/M metagenome (GOLD analysis project Ga0326726, IMG submission 207603) | Lab enriched peat soil microbial communities from Michigan Hollow, Ithaca, NY, United States - MHF15MN | ecosystem: Environmental > Terrestrial > Soil > Wetlands > Peat | place: USA... | reverse complement strand
GGAGGAGCAGTTCTGACGGGCTGGTCTCAGCCGTTCGCGGCAGGGCGATGGGTCTCGATGAGCCGCTCGAACGCGCTCTGTGCGCGCGCCGACGACCGCATGTCGTCGAGCAGTCTGCGATCGTGATGGGTGGCCAGTACGATGCCGAACAGCTCGAAGCTGAGTTGCCACGGGTCGGTCTGAGGCTTGAGATGCCCCTCGTCTATGGCCACGCGGATTGCCTTGGCGATCGCGCCGCGCAGCTCGCGCTGCCCGGCGACGAGCAGGTCACGGACCGCGCCCGGCCGGTCATCGTACTCGGCCGAGGCGGCGAGGATGAGGCAGGCGCCCGGGAAATCGTCGTTCTCCTGTATCGACGCGAGCCAGTTGGAGAACAGGGCTCGGAGGCGCGGCAGCCCGCGCGGCTCCTGCAGCGCTGGAGCGAGCACTCTTTCCTGAAAGAGCCGCTGGGCTTCCTTGAGGGTGAGAAGTTGCAGGTCCTCCTTGGAGCCGAAGTGGGCGAATAGCCCGCTTTTCGACATTTCGATGCGGTCGGCCAGCGCGCCGATGCTCAATCCCTCGAGGCCGACTTGGGTCGCGAGGGCGAGCGCCTCGTTGAGTATTAGAGCGCGGGTGCTCTCGCCTTTGCGCACCGGAACATATTAGTACGAACGTTCATTACCAGCGAATCTTCCCGGTCAACATCACATGTTCGGGTAGTTCGGTCCGCCGCCGCCTTGCGGGGCGACCCAGACGATGTTCTGGGTCGGATCCTTGATGTCGCAGGTCTTGCAGTGCACGCAATTCTGGGCGTTGATCTGCAACTGATCGGAGCCGTCGCTCTTCTTCACGAACTCGTAGACGCCGGCCGGACAGTAGCGGCTCTCGGGTCCCGCGTACTTCGCGAGATTGACGTTCACGGGAACGCTCGCATCTCTGAGCGTGAGGTGGACGGGCTGATTCTCCTCGTGGTTCGTATTCGAGATGAAGACCGAGGACAGGCGGTCGAACGTGAGCTTGCCGTCTGGCTTCGGATAGCTGATCGGCCGGCACGCAGACGCCGGGCGCAGACACTCATGGTCGGCGTGCCGGTGGTGCAGCGTCCAGGGAAATTTGCCGCCAAGAAGGTATTGCTCGATTCCGACCATCATCGTGCCGGCGTAGAGGCCCTTCGACATCCACTGCTTGAAATTGCGTGAGCGGTAGAGCTCGTCGAAGAGCCAGGATTCGCGGAACGCCTCGGGGTACGCCCCCAGCTCATCGCCCGCGCGGCCGGACTGCAGCGCGGCGAAGGCGGCCTCGGCCGCGAGCATTCCCGACTTGATCGCGGAGTGACTGCCCTTGATGCGCGAGGCATTGAGGAATCCCGCCTCGTCGCCGATGAGAGCGCCGCCGGGGAATACGAGCCTCGGCAGGGACACCATCCCGCCCGCGGCGATGGCGCGAGCGCCGTAGGCGATGCGCTTGCCGCCTTCGAGGAATCTCCGGATATGCGGATGAGTCTTGTAGCGCTGGAATTCCTCGTACGGGCTCAGGTGGGGATTGGCATAGGCAAGCCCCACGACGAAACCTACCGACACCAGCCGATCTTGCATGTGGTAGAGAAAGGAGCCACCGTAGGTATCCGGATCGAGCGGCCAGCCCGCCGAATGGATGACCAGCCCCGGGCGATGCTCCTTCGCGTCGATCTCCCACAGTTCCTTCATGCCCAGGCCGTAGACCTGCGGGTCGCAGTCCGCGTCCAGACGGAATTTTTGCATCAGCCTGCGGCCGAGGTGGCCGCGGCAGCCTTCGGCGAAGAAGGTGTACTTGCCGTGTAGCTCGATGCCGGGCTGGTATTGCCCGGTGGGCTTGCCGTCTCGGCCCACGCCGACATCTCCCGTGGCGACCCCACGCACGCCGCCGCTGTCGCTGTAGAGCACTTCGGCCGCGGCGAAGCCAGGATAGATCTCGACCCCCGAAGCCTCGGCCTGCTGCCCCAGCCAGCGGCATACGTTTCCGAGGCTGACGACGTAATTGCCGTGGTTGCGGAAGCACTCGGGCAGCAAGGCGTTCGGGACCCTGAGCGAGCCGGACCGGCTGAGGAAAAGAAACTGGTCCTCGACAACGGGCGTGTCGAGCGGCGCGCCGCGTTGCTTCCAGTCCGGGAAGAGTTCGGCGAGCCCGCGCGGATCCATCACTGCGCCCGAAAGGATGTGCGCGCCGATCTCCGATCCCTTCTCGATCACGCAAACGCCGATCTCGGCTTTGTGCTCAGCGGCGAGCTGCTTCAGCCGGATCGCGCTAGCGAGGCCGGCCGGGCCGCCTCCCACCACGACGACATCGAACTGCATCGATTCGCGCGCCATCCGGCCCCCGTTTGCTTGGTCCGTCAAATTATAATGCGTCGCAGAGGAGGGCCAGATGATCGAGGAGCCGCTATGGCGACCCAACCAGGAGCGCATCGAGGCAGCGAACCTCACGCACTTTGCGCGCCGGGCGATACGCGAATGGAAGCTCGGATTCAACGACTATCCGGCCTTTTACCGCTGGAGCACCGAGAAGCCGGAACAATTCTGGGACTCTTTGTGGGAGTTCGCCGGTGTACGGGCGAAGGTCAAGGGCGCCAGGGTTCTCCTCTCCGGAAACCTGCTGCCGGGCGCGCGCTGGTACCCGGATGCGAGACTCAACTTCGCCGAGAATCTCCTCAGGCGGCGGGACGCATCCACCGCGCTGGTCTTCTGGGGCGAGGACAAGGTCAAGCGCCGTCTCACCCACCGCGAACTCTACGATCAGGTGTCGCGGATCGCGCAGGGCCTCCTCGCTCTCGGAGTCAAGCCGGGCGACCGGGTCGCCGCTTATCTGCCGAACATGCCCGAGGCGGTCTCGGCGATGCTCGCCGCGGCGAGCATCGGGGCGTCCTTTTCGACCTGCTCGCCGGATTTCGGCGTGCAGGGCGTGCTTGATCGCTTCGGCCAGATCGCGCCCGCGGTGCTCTTCGCCGCCGACGGGTATTTCTACAGCGGAAAGGAGATCGATTCGCTCGACAAGGTGCGCGAGATCGCCGCCGGGCTGCCGAGCCTGAAGCGCGTGGTGGTCGTTCCCTACGTGGCCGAGCGGCCGGAGCTGACGCGCATCCCGGGCGCGCAGCGCTTCGAGGAGTTCATCGGGGCGCAGGCCGGCGGCGAAATCCGCTTTGCGCAGCTGCCGTTCGACCATCCGCTGTACATCCTGTTCTCCTCAGGAACCACGGGTGTGCCCAAATGCATCGTGCACGGCGCGGGCGGCGCCCTGCTCAAGCACCTGTGCGAGCAGCAGCTTCACTGCGACCTCAAGCCGGGCGACCGGCTGTTCTATTTCACAACGCTCGGCTGGATGATGTGGAACTGGCTGGCTTCCGGATTGGCCTCGGGCGCGACGCTGCTGCTCTACGACGGCTCTCCGTTCGTCGGGCAGGGCCGCATCCTCTTCGATTATGCCGACGCTGAAGGAATAACCCATCTCGGCACCTCGGCGAAGTTCATCGACGCGATCGCCAAGGCGGGCGTGGAGCCCGCGAAGACGCACCGGCTCGAGCAGCTGCGCACCGTGCTGTCGACGGGATCGCCGCTCGCTCCGGAGGGGTTTGAGTTCGTATACCGGTCGATCAAGCGCGACGTGTGCTTGTCCTCGATCTCGGGCGGGACCGATATCTGCGGCTGCTTCGTGCTCGGCAACCCCATCCTGCCGGTGTGGCGCGGCGAGATCCAGTGCCGCGCGCTCGGCCTCAAGGTCGAGGTGTTCGACGAGAATGGGCGCTCTGTGGAACGACAGAAGGGCGAGCTCGTGTGCACCGCGCCTTTTCCCTCGCTGCCCGTGGGGTTCTGGAACGACCCACATGGAGAAAAGTACCGCGCCGCATACTTCGAGCGATTTCCGGGCGTTTGGACTCACGGCGACTGGTGCGAGATCACGGCACACGACGGCATGATCATCTACGGCCGTTCCGACGCGGTGCTCAATCCGGGGGGCGTCCGCATAGGAACGGCGGAAATCTACCGCCAAGTCGAGCAGCTCGATGAAGTGACGGAGTCTCTGGTGATAGGCCAGACCTGGCCACCCGGGGAAATCGGCGACGTGCGGGTGGTGCTGTTCGTGAAGCTTCGCGAGGGCCTCGTGCTCGATGAGGCGCTAGTCGCCAAGATCAAGAAGCGGATTCGGGAGAACACGACGCCGCGACACGTGCCGGCGAAAGTCCTGCAGGTTCCGGACATCCCGCGCACCAAGTCGAACAAGATTGTGGAGCTTGCGGTGCGCAACGTGGTGCACGGCCGGCCGGTCAAGAATCTCGAGGCGCTCGCCAACCCGGAGGCGCTTGAGCATTTCAGGAACCGCCCCGAGCTAAATTGAGTGGCGTAGGGATTTCGTGTACCATTCTCCATCCCATCCCCCTGGTTTGTGATGGCCAAGTATGTGTTCGTGTCGGGCGGTGTGGTTTCCTCTCTGGGGAAGGGGATAGCCGCCGCCTCCCTCGCCGCGATCCTCGAATCGCGTGGTATCAAGGTCACCCTTCTCAAGCTCGACCCGTACATCAACGTCGATCCGGGCACGATGAGCCCTTTCCAGCATGGAGAGGTGTTCGTCACCGACGACGGCGCCGAAACCGATCTCGACCTCGGCCACTACGAGCGCTTTCTGTCCGCTCGGATGAGAAAGTGCAACAACTTCACGACGGGACAGATCTACGAATCGGTGATCAAGAAGGAACGCCGCGGCGACTATCTCGGGCGCACAGTGCAGGTGATTCCGCACGTCACCGACGAGATCAAGGCCTTTATCGCGAGAGGCGCCGGCGACGCCGAAGTCGCGATCGTCGAGATCGGCGGGACCGTAGGCGACATCGAGTCGCTGCCCTTCCTCGAGGCGGTCCGCCAGATGGGTCTGGAGCTCGGCAGCAACAACACCTGCTACCTGCATCTCACGCTCGTGCCTTTCATCAAGAGCGCGGGCGAGATCAAGACCAAGCCTACGCAACACTCGGTGAAGGAGCTGCGCAGCATCGGTATCCAACCCGATGCGCTGCTGTGCCGTTCGGACCGGCCGATACCCGACGACGAGAAGAAGAAGATAGCGCTCTTTACCAACGTGCAGGCAAGGGGCGTGATTTCGGTCTGGGACGCCGATTCGATCTACAAGATTCCCTGGATGCTGCACCAGCAGATGCTCGACGAGATCGTCTGCCACAAGCTCGGCATCATCGCCAGGCCCGCCGACCTCAGGGCGTGGAAGAAGCTGGTCGAGGCTCTGGAGCATCCGCAGCACGAGATCACCATCGCCATGGTCGGCAAGTACGTCGATCTCACCGATTCGTACAAGTCGCTCAACGAGGCGCTGGTGCACGCGGGGATACATGCGCGCAGCAAGGTGAACATCCGTTACGTCGATGCAGAGGCGGTCGAAACGGAAGGCCTCGGTACGACGCTGAAGGGAGTAGACGCTGTCCTCGTGCCGGGCGGTTTTGGCAAGCGCGGTGTGGAGGGCATGATGAAGGCGATCCAGTATGCGCGAGAAAACAAGATCCCGTACCTCGGCATCTGCCTGGGGATGCAGCTTGCGGTGATAGAGTTCGCGCGCAACGTGGTCGGGCTCGCCGGGGCCAATTCAACGGAATTCGATCGTGACACCCCGCATCCGGTGATCGCGCTGGTGAGCGAATGGCAGGACCGTGATGGCCGAATCGAGCGGCGGGACGAGAAGTCCGATCTCGGCGGCACGATGCGGCTCGGGGCGCAGGCCGCAAGCCTCGAGGCCGGGAGCCTGGCACGCAAGATCTACGGCACCGACGTGATCAACGAGCGTCATCGCCACCGCTACGAGGCGAACAATCAGTACATGCAGCGGCTGAAGGACAAGGGGCTGCGAGTGTCGGGCTTCACGCAGCGCGAACAGCTCGGCGAGATGATCGAGCTGCCCTCGCATCCCTGGTTCATCGGCTGCCAGTTCCACCCCGAGTTCACCTCGACGCCGCGCGCGGGGCATCCGCTCTTCACCGCTTTCGTCGAAGCTGCGCTTCAATATCAGGCAAGCAAGACTAAGACCGCGATTGCAGCATGAAGCTTTGCGGCTTTGACGCCGGTCTGACCAATCCGCTGTTTCTGATAGCCGGCCCCTGCGTCATCGAGTCGCGACAGATGGCGCTCGAGACGGCCGAGGCCCTGAAGCAGATTTCGAAGGAACTCGGAGTACCTTTCATATACAAGTCGTCCTACGACAAAGCCAACCGCAGCTCGGGGAAATCATTCCGCGGTCTGGGCATGGACAAGGGGCTTGAGATTCTCGAGGAGGTGAAGAGCAGGGTCGGCGTGCCGGTGTTGACCGACGTTCACGACAAGGACGACGTGCCCGAGGTCGCTGCGGTGGTCGATGTTCTGCAGACGCCGGCATTCCTGTGCCGCCAGACCGATTTCATCCACGCGGTAGCCGCGGCCGGGAGGCCCGTCAACATCAAGAAAGGCCAGTTTCTTTCACCGGGCGAGATGAAGAACGTGGTCGAAAAGGCTCGTGAGGCGAGCGGCAAGGACAATATCCTGGTGTGCGAGCGTGGTGCCTCGTTCGGCTACAACAATCTCGTCTCGGACATGCGCTCGCTGGCGATCATGAGAGAGACGGGATGCCCGGTGGTATTCGACGCTACCCATTCGGTACAGCTTCCCGGGGGGCAGGGGACCTCGTCGGGCGGCCAGCGGGAATTCGTCCCGGTGCTCGCCCGGGCCGCAGTGGCGAGCGGAATCGCCGGTATCTTCATGGAGACGCATCCTGATCCGGAGCACGCGCCTTCGGACGGCCCGAATGCTTGGCCGCTCGACCGCATGAAGGAATTGCTGAGAACGCTCAGGGACCTGGACGCGCTCGTCAAGAAGCAGGGTTTCGCCGAGCAGAAACTCGGAACGCAGAAGAAGGGCAAATAAATGAGTTCAATCGTCGATGTCGTCGCAAGGGAGATCCTCGATTCCCGGGGCAATCCCACCGTGGAGGCGGATGTGCTGATCGAATCGGGGGTGATGGGCCGCGCGGCCGTCCCCTCCGGGGCGTCAACGGGCAAGCGCGAGGCCCTCGAGCTGCGCGACAAGGACAAGGCGCGTTACGCGGGGAAAGGGGTTCTCAAGGCGGTCGAGCACGTCAATACCGAGATCTCCGAGGCGATCATGGGGCTGGACGCGCAGGAGCAGAGCTTCATCGACAAGACCCTGATCGAGCTCGACGGCACGGAAAACAAGTCGCGACTCGGCGCCAACGCGATTCTTGCGGTGTCGATGGCCGTGGCGAAGGCCGCGGCGGAAGAATCGGGACTGCCCCTGTACCGCTACTTCGGCGGTTCGGGTGGCATGCAGATGCCCGTTCCGATGATGAACGTCATCAACGGCGGAGCTCACGCCGACAACAATCTCGACATTCAGGAATTCATGATTGTGCCGATCGGCGCGGCGAGCTTCCGTGAGGCGCTGCGCTGCGGAGCGGAAGTTTTTCACGCCCTGAAGGGGCTCCTGGAAAGCCGGCGCCTGTCCACGGCGGTCGGTGACGAAGGCGGCTTCGCTCCGAATCTGCCGAGCAACGAAGCGGCGCTGCAACTGGTGCTCGAGGCGATCGAGCGCGCCGGCTATCATGCCGGGACGCACGTGGCGCTAGCGCTCGATTGCGCCAGCTCGGAGTTCTACCAGGACGGGAAATATGTCATCGACTCGAAGAAGCAGAAGCTCGGCTCATCCGAGTTCGGGGACTTGCTCGCTTCGTGGGTCGGCAAATATCCGATTCTCAGCATCGAAGACGGGATGGCAGAGTCGGACTGGGACGGCTGGCGCACGCTGACCGAAAGGCTGGGCCGGAAAGTGCAGCTGGTCGGCGACGACGTGTTTGTCACCAACGCCAAGATCCTGCGCGAGGGAATTCAGCTCGGCATCGCGAACTCGATTCTCGTCAAGGTAAACCAGATCGGGACGCTTACGGAGACTTTCGCCGCGATCGAGCTGGCCAAGCGCTCGGGTTACACCTCGGTGATATCCCACCGGTCCGGCGAAACCGAGGACACGACCATCGCGGATATCGCTGTCGGCATGAACGCGCTGCAGATCAAGACAGGATCGCTGTCGCGATCGGACCGCGTCGCCAAGTACAACCAGCTGCTGCGCATCGAGGAGGATCTGGGCGAGGCGGTCGGCTATCCGGGGCGGGAAGCTTTCTACCAGCTGCGATGAGAATACTGGCGTACACGCTGGCCGCGTTCATCCTGCTCCTGCAGTATCCCCTGTGGTTCGGCAAGGGGGGGTGGCTGCGGGTGTGGAGCTTGGAGCGGCAGGTGCAGGAGCAGAAGCAGGCCAACGCGGCGCTGAGCCGGCGCAATGGCGCGCTCGAAGCCGAAGTGCGCGACCTGAAGCAGGGGTTCGAAGCCGTCGAGGAACGCGCCCGGTACGAACTTGGGTTGATAAAGCAGGACGAGGTGTTCTTCCAGGTGGTCCGACCGGCCGAACCCAACCGCCAGTCTCAGTAGCGCCCCGGAACGCTAGGGCGCAGCAAAATGTGCATGGAAGCGCGACACGAATCGGTCTAGGTCGCCTTCCGCCAAATAGTTGATCCCCCCAGCCAGCTTCCTGCCTCCGCCGGTCTCGAATCTGCTACAGAATTCGGCGGCACTTACAGGACTGTGGGCGGGCACGCGGACACTCACGGTAAATCCGCCTGAGGCTCTTGGCGACAAGATTGCATGCGGAGTATCCGGGCGGCTTCGAGCGAGTTCATTCGTTAGGATGCCGATAGCTCGTCGTGCCCACGGCTCATTCGGCAATACGATGATTCCCGGCGCGATGCCCCGGCGAGCCGCCTGCCCGCGAGCCTTCGCCATATCGTCTTCATAGCCGGCGTGAAGCTTCGCAAGGATGTCGGTTTGCTCGATAAAGCTCGCCGGATCGGCAAAGGGCATGATTAGTTCCGACAGCTTCGCGGGATCGTAGTGCAGGTCTTCGATTGATTCTCCATAAGCGTTGTAGTTGAGACAGGTCCCTAGTTTTTCCAAGGCTGCCGTGGCCCCCGGATCCAGGTTCGCCTGCAACGCCATCGCTCGCGCCGTCTGGGTGAGGTTGTCACCAAAGGCCGCAACGATTGCCCATGAGCGGTGGCGACCGCCGATGTAGCGGTCCACCAAGATACTGGTACATACCTCCGCCGATTCGTCGATGTAAGCCTCGAGAAGCGGGTAGGGCGGAAGCTCACCGCTTTGGTGATGATCGAAATAGCGGACCGAGACCCCGGAGTCGAGCAACCGAAGCAGGTCCTTCCGGTTTTGGTGCAGCGAGACGTCGAGCGCCGTAACCGTGTCGCCGGCCTGGCCCGTGATGTGCCGCAGTAGGGTAATGTCACGCTTGACGCCGGTAACGAGGATTGCCGGGTGCATTTCGACCAGACGGAGCTGGTGCAGGGCGCACAGGCCGTCGGCATCCCCGTTGAAGGCGTAATAGCGCGACACGTGTGCTTCCTTTCCCGGACCCCTAGAGAAAGAACCCGGCATTGCGCTCACCAACTCGCCGGAATTGAACTCAGCGGGCAGTGCGGTCTCCGCCATTGACGAAAGCGGCAGATGCTGGAGATGCTTCCATTTCCGCGATGACGTTGTCGAGCGTAGCGGCGCTCGATTCGACCCCTTCGCTTAGCGGATAACAGCCCAAAGTGCGGAACCGCATGAGGCGCTCCTGCGGTACTTCTCCCGGCATCAGCGGCAAGCGGTCATCGTCGACCATGATCAGCATTCCGTTTCTGATTACGGTAGGGCGCAGCTTCGCGAAGTACAGCCCCACCACCGGGATTCGCTCCCGACGCACGTATCTCCACACGTCGATCTCGGTCCAGTTGCTCAACGGGGATACCCGCATGCTTTCGCCAGCAAATACTCTGGTGTTGTAGAGTCTCCACAGCTCCGGACGCTGGTGGCGGGGCTCCCACTGGTGCAAGGCGTTGCAATAGGAAAAGATGCGCTCCTTCGCCCAGCTGGCCTCCTCGTCGCGTCGCGCACCTCCGAAGACGCAGTCGTACCCGCCGGCATCGAGTGCCTGGCGGAACGCAAGCGTCTCCATAACTTCCGTGTGAACTCGACTCCCGTGATCGATAGGATTGATGCCATCCTTGAGGCCGTCCGGGTTGACGTGCACGATGAGATGGAATCCCAAGCGCTTCGCCTCGGAATCACGAAACGAGATCATCTCCTTAAACTTCCATTTTGTATCCACATGCAGCACCGGGAATGGGAGCGGCCCGGGATGAAAGGCCTTGCGCGCAAGGTGCAGCATGGCGCACGAGTCCTTGTCGATCGAGAACAGCAGCACCGGCCACGTTGCCTGCGCTACCGCTTCTCGCAATATGTAAATGGATTCCGCCTCCAGTTCGTAAAGGTAGTCGTCGGCCCAGTCAGACATGGAAGCCCCTTGTCTTCAGTGTCGCCAGGATGGCCTGCACGCTCTCGCTGATGGTCGCCGTTGAGGTGTCGATTCGAACCTCGGGATTCGACGGCGGCTCATACGGCTGTGACACTCCTGTGAAATTGGGAATCCGCCCGGCCCTCGCAGACTTGTAGAGGCCCTTGGGATCGCGGGCCTCGCATACTGCAAGCGGGGCGTCGAGAAATACCTCCAGGAATTCGCCCTCGCGCAAGAGGTCCCGAACCCGTTGCCGGTCGTTGCGGAACGGTGAGATGAACGCGGTGATGACCAAGAGACCTGCATCGAGCATCAGCTTGGCCGCCTCGCCGATGCGACGAATGTTCTCGATCCTATCGGCTTCAGAAAACCCCAGATCGCGATTAAGGCCATGCCTGACGTTGTCGCCGTCGAGCAGCATCGTATGCACACTCTCCGCGTTCAAGCGTGCCTCCAGCGCGTTGGCGATCGTCGATTTACCGGCCCCGCTGAGACCGGTGAACCAAACCACTTGCGGAGGGTGCCCCTTGATCGCTGCTCGCGCTCCGCGATCCACTGCAGAGTCGTGCCAGATCACCCCGCGCGGCGCGACCGCGACGATCACGGCAGCACCCTCAGTGCGAAGGGTGGCACGATCGACAATGATCAGGCTTCCCGTCTGCATGGAGTCCACGTACGAATCCACCGGAACGGGGCGCTCTAAAACTATCTCGCAGCGACCCACGTCGTTACAATCCAGCAGCATGGCTTCGTGCGTCTTGAGGGAGGAAACGTCCAGGCGGTAGACAAGGCGGCGAACCGATCCGGGTACCGTGGTGCAGCCGATCTGGAACTCGTACCGGCGGCCTGGTACCAGCGGGCTTTCCGACATCCAAACGACGTTGGCTTCGAACCGATCAGCCAGCCCCGGCGCCACGTCGGTAGACTTCACCAGCCAATCGCCCCTCGCGACGTCCAGTTCCCTATCCAGCACGACAGTCACGGCTTGGCCAGGGCGTGCCTGCTCAAGGTCGCCGTCGAAGGTACAGATCCGCGTGACCTGCGCTTGTGCGTTGGACGGTAGCACACGGACGACGTCACCTACTTTCAAGGTCGCGCCCAGGACCTCTCCGGCGATCCCGCGGAAATCGTGGTTCGGACTATTTATCCACTGCACCACTAGCCGAAAGGAATTCCCTTGCGGAGAGCGCACGGGCATCGTTTCCAATGCCTGCAATACAGTTCGCCCCGTATACCAGTCGGCATTGGATGAGTTGTGTACTACGTTGCCACCGTCAAGGGCGCTGACCGGGATGATGATTGTTTCCGCGAATCCCAGTTGGGATGCGCACTCCATCACCTCACGTCGAATTTCATCGAAGCGGGTGTGGTCCCAGCGCATCAGGTCCATCTTGTTTATCACTACCAGCACCGAACGCATACGCATCATGGCCAGCACGGCCAGGTGGCGACGCGTCTGTGTCAAGAGCCCTTTGCGCGCGTCTACCAGGACCAGCGCCGCATCGCAGTGCGAAGCGCCCGTGACCATGTTGCGGGTGTGGTGCTCGTGTCCAGGGCAGTCGGCAACGATGAACTTGCGCGTTGGCGTTGCGAAATACCGCCATGCGACGTCCACAGTAATCTCTTGGTCTCGCTCTGCGGGCAGTCTGTCGAGCAGCAGTGAGTAGTCAGATTTGTCGCGTGAGACGCTACGGTGCTCACTCCCGGCAAACACGTTTTCCCGTGTGCCCTGCGGTACCAAGCCGAGGTCCTCGAGCAGGCGACCGATCAGCGTGCTTTTCCCGTCACCGACGCTCCCGCATGTCAGAAACCGGAAAATTCGCGAGGATTCCACCCGTTCATTCCGGACTTGCTCCAGCTGAGGGTGCGGAAGCTTTGGCGCAAGCTCCCTTACGTTCGCGGGCAGCTCCCGATGCTCGAGGGAGCCGCGTGGCATCGCAGATCTAGGAGTTGGGTTGAGAAGGCGCGGCACGATTTCAGCCCGCCCCGGAACGGGCGACGATTTCTTTGATAACGCTTTCCTGACGCTTGCGCCGTTCGAGATCTGCAGGGTCAGTATGCTTGCGAACTTCCTCCTTCAATCGCCGGTTCTCCACGTCGAAGCCGATGATTTCGTCGCGGCTGAAATGCAACTCCTCACCCTTTTTCGCAAAGAGGCGCTCGTAGCCCAGACTGTCCATCGACTGGCCAGCGACCGATTCGAAGATGCGGATGTCGTTCTCTCTCGCCTCCTTGAGGAATTTCCGGCTGTTGTTCTTTATGAGTGGGCTGGTAACATTTTCCCATAGATTGCTCGCTGAGGCGGCACGCTTCGCTTCAGCAGACTCGTAAAATTCAAGCATTGACGCTTTGTATCCGACCCCGAGAAAAGCGCACAAAGCTCGTATCGTTCGGTCCGTTTCCGTCGTCAGATCTTCATAGCTGAGATTGAAGAAACGCCGCGGCGGCATCTGTTTCCGGAAACTCAGGGCGAGTTGTTGCGCCTCGTTCCATTCCTTGGCGATGTGATAGAAATGTTTTTCGCCAACCACCGCCTTGCTGAACGACACGGCGACGTCGCGACCATCGCGGTACAGATAGATATACTTTGCCTCGGTGAAATAGTCCTCGATCGCGGGAAGGTAGTAGATATTTGCGAGGCTCTTGCAACACCAATTCTTTGCGGCCCAT
>Ga0326726_10004254_pt1 | contig 13067 bp, 19 predicted proteins | sample MHFenrmetagenome_2_FD_207603 | JGI IMG/M metagenome (GOLD analysis project Ga0326726, IMG submission 207603) | Lab enriched peat soil microbial communities from Michigan Hollow, Ithaca, NY, United States - MHF15MN | ecosystem: Environmental > Terrestrial > Soil > Wetlands > Peat | place: USA... | reverse complement strand
CCTCGCCGAACTTCGCCGCCGTCTCGGCCTTGTTCAGTCCTTGCAGCGCGCCGTAATGCCGCTCGTTGAGGCGCCAGCTCTTCTCCACCGGCAGCCAGAAGCGGTCCAGCTCCTCGAGCGCGAGCCACAGCGTGCGGATCGCGCGCTTGAGCACCGACGTGTAGGCAATGTCGAAGTCCATGCCCTGCGCGCGCAGCAGCCGGCCCGCGGCACGCGCTTCCTCGACGCCGGCCTGGGACAAGTCCACGTCGGTCCAGCCGGTGAAGCGGTTCTCGCGGTTCCAGTCCGACTCGCCGTGGCGCAGGAACACGATGCGGTACATGCGTGAATTATAATGTCGCGCTCCACATGGACTTCATCCAGAACAACCTCCTGCTGATCGCGGTGGCGTTCGCCTCCGGCGCGATGCTGATCTGGCCGCTCGTGCGCCGCGGCGCCGGCGGTCCCTGGGTCGGCACGCTGCAGGCGACGCAGATGATCAACCGCGAGGACGCGCTGGTGCTCGACGTGCGCGAGCCGGCCGAGTACGCGAAGGGGCACGTTCTCGGCTCGAAGAACGTGCCGCTCGGGGACTTCGAGCGCCGGGCGGCCGAGTTCGACAAGCACAAGGCGAAGCCCGTGATCATCGTCTGCGAGAGCGGCAGCCGCTCGGCGCGGGCGATCGAGGCGCTGCGCACGCGCGGCTTTGCGCGCGTGTTCAATTTGAGCGGCGGCCACGGCGCCTGGCAGCAGGCCGGGCTGCCGGTGGAAAAGTAGCGTGGCGCGCGTGGTGATGTACCTGACGGAGTACTGCGCCTACTGCCGCGCGGCCGAGCGGTTGCTGGAGAAGAAAGGCGTTCGCGACATCGAGCGCATCCGCGTGGACCTCGAGCCCGCGCGCCGCGCCGAGATGCGCGAGCGCTCGGGGCGCACCTCGGTGCCGCAGATCTGGATCGACGGCCGCCATATCGGCGGCTACGACGAGCTCTACGAGCTGGCGCACGAGGGCGCGCTCGAGCCCCTGGTCGAAACCGAAAGGACGTGACCTCGATGGCCGACACGCCGCAGCAACCCAGCTTCCAGATCGAGAAGATCTACGTGAAGGACATCTCGCTCGAGATCCCGAACGCGCCGCAGGTGTTCCTCGAGGCGCAGGGGCCGCAGCTCGAGATCCAGGTGAGGAACGAGTCCGCGCAGTTCGCCGAAGGCCTGTACGAGGTGGTGATCACCGTCACCGTAACCGCCAAGGCGGGCGACAAGACCATGTTCCTCGCCGAGGCGGCGCAGGCGGGCATCTTCGCGCTGCGCGGCGTGTCGCAGGACGACCTCGAGCCGCTGCTCGCAGTGGCCTGCCCGACGATCCTGTACCCCTATGCGCGCGAGACCATCTCGGACCTGGTCGGGCGCGGCGGCTTCCCGCCGGTGCTGCTCGCCCCCGTCTCCTTCGAGGCGATTTACGCCCAGCGCCAGCAGCAGGCCGCCGCGGGCCCGCGCATCGAGCTGGCGAGCTGAACGCATGCGCGGGCTCGAGCTCATGCGCCGGCTCGTCGCGCTGCTTGTGCTTCTTGGCGCCGCAAGCGCTCAGGCCGCCGAGTTCCTCAGCGTGAACGACGACGCGGCGGTGCTCTACGACGGGCCCTCGCGCGAAGCCAAGGCACTCTACGTCGTCTCGCGGAATTACCCGCTGGAAGTGATCGTCAACCTGGATGCCTGGGTGAAAGTGCGCGACCACACCGGCGCGCTCTCCTGGGTCGAGCGCAAGCAACTCGCCCCACAGCGCATGGTGGTGGTCACGGCGCCCTCGGCGGAGGTGCGCGTGCGGCCTGAAGACGGCGCGCCGACGGCCTTCGTTGCCGCCCAATACGTGGTGCTCGAGCTGCTCGGCGTGGCGCCCGGCGGGTGGCTGCGCGTGCGGCACGCCGACGGCGCCAACGGCTACCTGCAAGCCAAGCTGGTCTGGGGGGCGTGAAGCGAGTTGCGGTTCTGGGCGCGGGCGCCTGGGGCACGGCGCTGGCGGCGGTGCTTTGCGCGCGTCACGCGGTCACCCTCTGGGCGCGCGATGCCGCGCAGGCCACTGCGATCGCGCGCGAGCGATGCAACCGCAGGTACCTCCCGGAGATCGAGCTGCCGGCTGCGCTCGCCGTGAGCGCGCGCTGGCCCGAGGATGCCGACCTGCTCATCGCCGCCACACCGGTCGCGGGGCTGCGCGAAGTCGCCGCGCGCGCCGCGGGCGCACCGCTCCTGTGGCTGTGCAAGGGCTTCGAGAGCGGCACGGGGCTTCTGCCGCACCAGGTCGTCGCCGCGGTGCGCGGCAAGCGCCGTGCGTGCGGCGCGCTCTCGGGGCCGTCTTTCGCACTGGAAGTGGCGCGCGGGTTGCCTTGCGCGCTGACGCTCGCTTCGGCGGATGCCGCGTTCGCGCGCTCGAGCGCCGAGGCCCTGCACGGCGGACGGCTGCGTGTGTATTACAGCAGCGACCTCGTGGGCGTGGAAGTCGGCGGCGCGGTGAAGAACGTGATGGCGATCGCGGTCGGGATCGCCGATGGCCTGGGCCTCGGCCAGAATGCACGCGCAGCGCTGATCACGCGCGGCCTCGCCGAAATCACGCGGCTGGGCATCGCGCTTGGCGGCCGCGCAGAGACCTTCATGGGCCTCGCCGGCGCCGGCGACCTGATCCTCACCGCCACGGGCGACCTTTCGCGCAACCGCCGCGTCGGGCTGGAGCTCGCGCGCAGCCGGCCGCTCGCGCAGATCCTGCAAGCGCTCGGGCACGTAGCCGAAGGCGTGCATACGGCGCGCGAGGTGCTGCGGCTTGCTGCGCGGCATCGCGTCGAGATGCCGATCACGCAGGCGGTGAGCGCGGTGCTCGCGGGCAAGCTCGCGCCGCAGCAGGCGGTCGAGCAGCTGCTGGCGCGCGATCCCAAGGAGGAAGCGCGCGCTAGCCCGCGCCGGCGAAGCCGAGCTGCCGCCAGGCCTCGAACACCACGACCGCGACGGCGTTCGAAAGATTGAGGCTGCGGTTGCCCGGGCGCATCGGCAGCCGCAGGCGGCGCCCGGGCGGGAATTCCTCCAGCAGCGCCTGCGGCAGGCCGCTGGTTTCCGGTCCGAAGACGAAGCCATCGCCCGGTGCATAGCGCGGCTCCGCGTAATTGATCGAGCCGCGCGTGGACACGGCGAACAGGCGCCGGTCGGCGAGCGCCACGCGGCATGCAGCCCAGTCGCGATGCACCTGCACGTTCGCCATCTCGTGGTAGTCGAGCCCGGCGCGCCGCAACTGCCGGTCCTCCATGGAAAAGCCCAACGGCTCGACGAGGTGCAGGCGCGCGCCGGTGTTGGCCGCGAGGCGAATCACGTTGCCGGCATTGGGTGGAATCTCCGGCGCGTAAAGCACGACCTCAAGCATGGGCGGGGGGTAGCGTGCGCGCCACGACCCAGTTGACGACCCGCGCCGCGCCCGCGCGCTTGAGCGTCGCCGCGAGCTCCTCGAGCGTCGCGCCCGTCGTCATCACGTCGTCCACCAGCGCGATCTCGGCGCGCTCGAGCGCCTGCGTGCAGCGGAAGGCGCCGCGCACATTGCGCGCGCGCTCGTCCAGCGGCAGGTCCACCTGCGGCGGCGTGTCGCGGTCGCGCTCGGCGAGCCGCGGCGCGAGCCTGCAGCCGGTCGCTGCCGCGAGCTCGCGCGCGATCTCGAGCGCCTGGTTGAAACCCCGCTCGCGCAGGCGCGCCGGCGCGAGCGGCACCGGCAGGATGAAATCCACGCGCGCACCGCGCGGCAGGCGCGCCGCGAGCATCCGCCCGAGCAGCGGCGCGAGCGCGAGCTCGCCGCGGAACTTGAGGCCCTGCACCAGGACGTCCGCCGGGAACTCATAGGCGAGCGCGGCAAGCGTCTCGTCGTAGGCGGGCACGCGCGAGAGGCAGCGGCCGCACAGCGCGCCGTCCGGGCTCGGCAACGCGCAGCGCGGGCAAACTCCGTGGCCGAACCGCGGCAATTCGGCGTCGCAGTCCGCGCACAACACGCCCTCGGCTGCGCCGCGGCAGAGGTAGCAGCTGCCGCCGAAGGCGAGGTTCGCAAAGCGCCGCGCAAGGCTGCCGAGCATCGCGAATATTGTGCGCTAGACTGATCCCATGTGGACTGTTGCCGGACTATCGCGAGATCTTGCCGAGGGCAAGACGACGAGCCGCAAGCTCGTGGAGGAGGCGCTCGCGCGCATCGCCGATCCCGCGGGCGAAGGCGCGCGCGCGTTTCTCAAGGTGTACGCGGATCAGGCGCGCGCCGAGGCAGAGCACTCCGACCGCCTGCGCCGGCAGGGTGTCGTGCGATCGGGCGTCGAGGGCCTGCCGGTGTCGGTGAAAGACCTGTTCGACGTCGCCGGCGATGTCACGCGCGCGGGCTCGAAGCTGCTCGCCGGCGCGGCCGCGGCAAAGCAGGACGCGCCCGCGGTGGCGCGGCTGCGCGCGGCCGGCGCGGTGATCGTCGGCCGCACCAACATGGTGGAGTTCGCCTTCGGCACCACCGGGCTCAACCCGCACTACGGCACGCCGCGCAACCCTTGGGACCGCAAGACGGGCCGGGTACCGGGCGGTTCTTCCTCGGGCGCGGCCGTTGCGCAGGCCGACGGCATGTGCGTGATGGCGCTGGGCAGCGACACGCGCGGCTCGATCCGCCAGCCCGCAGCCTTGTGCGGCGTCACCGGCTGGAAGCCGACGCAGCGGCGCGTGCCGCGCGAAGGCGCGTTTCCGCTGTCCTACACGCTGGATACCGTCGGCCCCCTGGCGAATTCGGTCGCCTGCTGCGCAGCTTACGACGCCATCCTCTCAGGCGAACCGGGCGCGCCGCTCGCGCTGCCGTTGCCAGGCCTGCGGCTGCTCCTGCCGCGCTCGAGCGTCCTCGATGACCTCGACCCCGAGGTCAGCCGCGCGTTCGATGCGGCGCTTGGAAGGCTGTCGGCGGCCGGCGCCATGATCCGCGAGGAGCGGGTGGAAGTCTTCGATCGCCAGCCGGAGTACTTCAAGAACGGCGGCTTCGCCGGGGCGGAAGCCTATGCCATTCACCGCCGCTGGCAGGACCGCCTCGGCGAGTACGACCCGCGCATCGCCAAGCGCGTGCTGTTCGGCAAGGAAATCGGCGTGGCGGACTACATCGATCTGGGGCTCATGCGCGCGGAGTACATGCGCAAGGTGGAGGCGCTCGCCGCGCCCTACGACGCGATGCTGATGCCGACGACGCCGACCATCGCGCCCGCGATCGCCGAGGTGAACGCGAGCGACGAGGATTATTTCCGCTGGAATTTCCGCATCCTGCGCAACGTCGGCATCGTCAATTTCCTGGATGGCTGCGCCGTTTCCATGCCCTGCCACGAGCCGGGCGCGGCGCCGGTGGGCCTCTCCGTGTTCGGCGTGGCGATGGCCGACCGCCAGGTACTCGCGGTGGCGCACGCCATCGAAGGGGTGCTGCGCGCTCGTGTCTGAAATCGACGCGCGCGCCGCGCGCCGTCGTTTCGAGCGCGCGGCGCCGACCTACGCCGGCGCCTCGCGCATCGAAGCCGAGGTCGGCGCGCGCATGCTCGAACGCCTGGATTACGTGCGCATCGCGCCGGCGCGGATCCTGGATGCCGGCTCAGGTTCGGCGCCCCAGGCCGCGGCGCTTTCCCGCCGCTACCCTCGCGCCCGGCTCGTCGCGGTCGATTTCTCGTTGCCGATGCTGCAGCGCGCGCGCGACGTGGGATGGCGCGCGCGCCTGCGCGGCATGCGCCGGCCCGCCGCCGTATGCGCAAGCCTCGATCGCCTGCCCTTTGCCGCAGGGAGCGTGCAGCTCGTCTGGTCCAACATGGCGCTGCACTGGACGTCGGAACCGCGCGCGGCGCTCGCCGAGTTCCAGCGCGTGCTCGCGCCCGAGGGGCTGCTGATGTTCAGCACGCTCGGCCCCGACACGCTCAAGGAGCTGCGCGCCGCGGCGGGCGCGGACCGCGTGCATCGCTTCGCCGACATGCACGATCTGGGCGACTGGCTGGTGGGCGCGGGATTCTCGGCGCCGGTGATGGACATGGAAACGATCAATCTCGCTTATCGAGACATGACGGCCTTGCTCGCGGACCTGCGCGCCAGCGGCCAGACGAGCGCGCGCGCCGACCGCGCGCGCGGCCTGGCGGGCAAGGGCCTGCGGGCGGCACTCGAGCGCGCGGGCACCCGCGCAACCTACGAGGTGCTCTACGGCCATGCGTGGAAAGGTGCGCCACGCAAGAGCGCCGACGGACGCAGCATCGTGCAGTTCGCGAGGCGGCCCGGCTGAGCGAAAGCCGAGGATTCTCCTCGGATTTTCGTTGTCGGCGGGGCGTCACCTATGTTAAGGTTCCGCGCGTTTTTCGCCGCCATCGCGGCGTGATTCCGCGTGCAAGTCAAGCGCAACTGCTCGATCTCGCCACAGGGACTCGCGCTGGTGTTCGCGGCGCTGGCGGCGCTGACGCTGGGGATCGCGGCAGCGTTCGCGGCGCTCGGCGCCTGGCTGATCCTGCCGTTCGCGGGGCTGGAAGTGCTGGTCCTCGGGGCGGCTTTCTGGATCACCGCCCGGCGCGCGGGCAACGATTGAACAGCTGATTGGGGAAGGGGCAAGGATGCTGAAGAAGCTGTTGTTGGGCGTGCTGGGCCTGGCGCTTTGCTCCGTGGCGCTCGCTGCGGAGTGGAACCTGCAACCGGCCGCCTCGAAACTCGCCGCCGACATCCACTGGCTGCACGAGGCCGTGATGGTGCTGGTCCTCGTGCTGTTCGTGGGCGTGTTCGGCTTCATGTTCTGGTCGTGCTACGCGCACCGCAAGTCGATCGGCCACCAGGCGGCGAAATTTCACGAGAACACCTTGGTCGAGGTGCTGTGGACGGTGATCCCGGCCATCATCCTGGTGATCATCGCGGTGCCGGTGACCAAGGTGGTGATCGCGCAGAAGGACACCACGAATCCCGACCTCACCATCAAGGTGACCGGCATGCAGTGGAAGTGGGCCTACGACTACATCAATGGCGAGGGCGAGGGCATCAGCTTCGTCTCCACGCTCGCCACGCCACGCGAGCAGATCGAGGGCACCGCGCAGAAGGGCGAGCATTACCTGCTGGAAGTCGACAACGAGCTGGTCGTGCCGGTGGGCAAGAAGATCCGCATGCTGACCACCGCCGCCGACGTGGTGCATTCCTGGTGGGTGCCCGTGTTCGGCGCCAAGCAGGACGCGATCCCGGGTTTCATCCGCGATGCGTGGTTCAGGCCCGACCGGACCGGCACCTTCCGCAGCCAGTGCGTCGAGCTCTGCGGCAAGGACCACGGCTTCATGCCGATCGTGGTGCGCGTGGTGTCCCAGGAGGACTACACCAAGTGGGTCGGCGCGAAGAAGGCGCTCGCGGCCAAGGCGGCGGACGACGATACCAAGACCTACAGCCTGGAGCAGCTCAAGGAGCGCGGCGAGAAGGTATTCGCGGCCAACTGCGTCGCCTGCCACCAGGCGACAGGCAAGGGCATGCCGCCGATGTTCCCGCCGCTTGACGGCTCCAAAGTCGTGCTTGGCCCGAAAGCCGGACAGATCGACACAGTGCTCAACGGCGTGGTGCGCAAGGGCACGCCGACCGCCATGCAATCCTGGGCGCGGCTCAGCAACGTCGAGCTCGCGGCGGTGATTACGTTTACGAGAAACAACTGGGGCAACAAGACTGGCGAGGCCATCCAGCCCGCCGAGATCAAGGCCCGGAGGAAATAGCGATGAGCGCAGTCGTCGACACGCACGGCCACGGGCACGCCCACGACCACCACGACGACCACCATGGTGGCTACAGCGGCATCATGCGCTGGATCACCACCACCAACCACAAGGACATCGGCACGATGTACCTGTGGTTCAGCTTCATCATGTTCATGGTGGGCGGGGTGATGGCGCTGGTCATCCGCGCCGAGTTGTTCTCGCCCGGATTGCAGATCGTCAATCCGGACTTCTTCAACCAGATGACCACCATGCACGGCCTGATCATGGTGTTCGGCGCGATCATGCCCGCCTTCGTCGGCTTCGCCAACTGGCTGATCCCGATGCAGATCGGCGCACCGGACATGGCGTTCGCGCGCATGAACAACTGGTCGTTCTGGCTCCTGCCGTTCGCCGGCGCGCTGCTCATCATCTCTTTCTTCACGCCCGGCGGCGCGCCCGGCGTGGGCTGGACGATGTATGCGCCGCTCACCGTGCAGATGGGCGTCGGCATGGACCTGACGATCTTCGCCGTGCACCTGCTGGGGATGAGCTCGATCATGGGCTCGATCAACATCGTCACCACCATCCTCAACCTGCGCGCACCGGGCATGACGCTGATGCGCATGCCGCTGTTCTGCTGGACCTGGCTGATCACGGGATACCTGCTGATCGCGGTGATGCCGGTGCTCGCCGGCGCGGTCACCATGACGCTCACCGACCGCCATTTCGGCACCAGCTTCTTCAACGCGGCGGGCGGCGGCGACCCGGTGCTCTATCAGCACATCTTCTGGTTCTTCGGCCACCCCGAGGTGTACATCATCGCGCTGCCCGCCTTCGGCGTGGTGTCGCAGGTGATCCCGGCGTTCTCGAGGAAGCCGCTGTTCGGCTACGCCTCGATGGTCTACGCCACCTCGGCGATCGCGATCCTGTCGTTCATCGTCTGGGCGCACCATATGTACACGGTGGGCATGCCGGTCACCGGGCAGCTGTTCTTCATGTACGCGACGACGCTGATCGCGGTGCCCACCGGCGTGAAGGTGTTCAACTGGGTGGCGACCATGTGGAAGGGGTCGCTGTCCTTCGAGACGCCGATGCTGTTCGCCTGCGGCTTCCTGTTCCTGTTCACGCTGGGCGGCTTTACCGGCCTGGTGCTGTCGCTGGTGCCGATCGACATCCAGCTGCACGACACCTATTACGTGGTGGCGCATTTTCACTACGTGATGGTGGCGGGGGCGCTGTTCGCCGCCTTCGCCGGGGTGTACTTCTGGCTGCCGAAGTGGACCGGAAAGATGTACGACGAGAAGCTCGGCCAGATCCACTTCTGGCTGACGATGATCTTCTTCAACGTCACCTTCTTCGTGCAGCACTTCTCGGGCCTCGCCGGCATGCCGCGGCGCATCCCGGACTACCCGCTGATCTTCGAGACCTGGAACAAGGTCAGCTCGATCGGCGCGTTCGGCTTCGGGGTGAGCCAGCTGCTGTTCCTGTACGTCGTGCTGAAATGCATCAGGAGCGGGCCGAAGGCGCCGGAGAAGCCCTGGGAAGGCGCCGATTCTCTCGAGTGGACGCACCTGCCGACGCCGGTGCCCTATCACACCTTCGACCCGCAGCCAGACCTGCGCTGATGGCGCTGAGCAAGAACGCGAAGACCGGCCTCATCCTCGCCTCCATCGCGCTGGCGTGGTTCGTCGGCGTCATCATCAAGTACTGGATGATGGGCAGATGAGCGAGGCCGGGTCCGCGCGCGCGACCGACAACCGCAGGATGCTATTGCGCCTGAGCGTGGTCGCCGCGGTCATGTTCGGTTTCGGCTACGCGCTGGTGCCGTTCTACGACGCGATCTGCTCGGCGCTCGGGGTCAATTCGCTGGTGCAGCGGGACAGTGTTCCGCGCAACACCCAAGTGGACATGTCGCGCACCGTGACCATCGAGCTCGACGCCAACACCCGCAACCTGCCGTGGAATTTCCGGCCGCTGGTGCGCCACGTCACGGTACATCCGGGCGAGCTCGCCACCGTGGAGTATGAAATCGTCAACGTGCGTAGCCACACGGTGACGGCCCAGGCGGTGCCGAGCTACGGCCCGCCCAGCGCCGGCGAGCACTTCCGCAAGATCGAGTGCTTCTGCTTCAAGCAGCAGACGCTCGCCCCGGGCGAGTCCCGGCGCATGCCCGTGGTTTTCATGGTGGACACGAAGCTGCCCAAGGACGTGAGCACCATCACGCTGTCCTACACTTTCTTTGAGGTCGCGGGGCTGGCAGGCCGCACATGATGGCCGATACCCACGACGCGCCGCGCGGCGCCGGGTTGCTGGACGTGGTGAAGACCGTGCTCTACGGCCTGATCGGCATCCGCCGCAAGACTGATCACGAGAGCGTACGCATCCGCCCGCTGCAGGTCATCGTCGCCGCGATCGTGCTCGTGGCGCTGTTCATTTTCACGCTGCTCACGATCGTGCGGATCGTGCTCGGCTGACGTCTTGGAAACGGGAGAGAGAAAAATGGCGCAAGGCGCAACCACCCCGCGGCAACACTACTACGTGCCGCAACCGATGTACTGGCCGGTGCTCGGTTCCCTGTCGCTGTTCATGATGATGCTGGGCGGCGTGATCGTGATGAACGCTTCCTCGGCCGGCTGGGTGCCCATGGCGGCGGGCTTCATGCTGATCGTCTACATGATGTTCCGCTGGTTCGGCGACGTGATCGCCGAATCCGAGGGCGGCAAGTACCACGGCTGGGAGGACGTGTCCTTCCGCTGGGGCATGAGCTGGTTCATCTTCTCGGAGGTGATGTTCTTCGCGGCGTTCTTCGGCGCGCTGTTCTACATTCGCGTGCTCTCGGTGCCCGATCTCGGCAGCCTGCAGCACAAGGCGACGCTGTGGCCCGACTTCAAGGCAGCCTGGCCCTCGGCCGGGCCCGGATTCGAGGAGAAGTTCTCGCCGATGGGCGCCTGGGGACTGCCGGCGATCAATACGCTGCTGCTGCTGACTTCCGGGGTCACGGTGACCATCGCGCACTGGGCGCTGAAGGAGGGCAAGCGCGGCATTCTCAATCTGTTCCTCTTCCTCACCATCGCGCTGGGCGTGACGTTCCTCTGCGTGCAGGCCTACGAGTACAGCCATGCCTACGCGGAGCTCAACCTCAAGCTCACCACCGGCGCCTACGGCTCGACGTTCTTCATGCTCACCGGCTTTCACGGCTTCCACGTCACCGTGGGCGCGATCATGCTGTCGGTGATCTTTGCGCGCTGCCTGAAAGGGCATTTCAAGCCGGACCACCACTTCGCTTTCGAAGGCGTGGCCTGGTACTGGCACTTCGTGGACGTGGTCTGGCTGGGGCTGTTCATCTTCGTCTACTGGCTGTAGGCAAGATCGGGGTCAGGGCCGGATTTCACTTGCGAGCCGAAATTCGGCCCTGACCCCGATTTTCCCGGTGCCGCCTGCGGGCGGCATCGTCGTTTATAGACGGCCCGGGATGAAACCGAAGTAGAAGCCGGCCATCAAAAGCAGGAACAGGCCGAGCGACAGTCCCACGCGTACCGCGAGCGCCGTCACCGCGCGCCGGGAGTCGCTCCGGTCGTGGAACACGAAGAACAGTGCCGAGCCGAGGCTCGCAACGATCAGGATCAACACGCCGATCACAACATAGCGCATGAAATCAGCATACTCCTTCCGTCCGCGCTGGTGGGCCGCGCTGCTCGCCGCGGCGGGCTGCGCTGCCGGCGTGCTGCTGGGCAACTGGCAATCCGGACGCGCCGAGCAGAAGCGCGCGGCGGCCGCGCACGAGCGGCGGCTGGAGCTGCGCGGCGAGTTTCTCGAGCGCTACACGGTGCTGCTCGACAACAAGATCAACCGTGGCCGGCCGGGATACCACGTGGTGCAGCCGCTGCGCACCGACGACGGACGCTACGTGCTGGTGAACCGCGGCTGGGTGGCGGCGCCGGCGCACCGCGAGAACCTGCCGCAGCTGCGCACGCCGCCGGGCCTGCACGTGGTCGATGGGCGCGTGCTGGAGCATTTCCCGCGCGCCTACGAGCCCGATGCCGCAAAGCCCGAGGGCCGGGTGTGGCAGAACGCGGAGGTGACGACCTTTGCCGCCTGGTCCGGGCTCAAGCTCGAGCCCTACGTCCTCGAGCAGCATTCGCCGCTCGCCGACGGCCTTGCGCGCAACTGGCCGACTCCCGATGCCGGCATCGAGGTGCACGAGAGCTACGCGCTGCAGTGGTATTCACTCGCCGCGCTCTCGGTCGTGCTGTTCATCGCCTTGAGCTTTCGCCGTGAGCGCAAGGCCGTCTGAGTCCATCAGGCGCGGGCGCCTCAAGCTCGCCCTGCTCGGCGCTTTCTTCGTGCTGCCCCTGGCGCTCGCCACGCTTGCGTGGTGGCTCGGCTGGGCGACCGGGTCCAGGTCCAACTACGGCGAGCTGATCTCGCCGCCACGCACGCTCGCCGGTCCGCCGTTCGCCGCACTGCGGGGCAAGTGGGTGCTGGTGAGCTTCGACGCCGCGGCGTGCGATGCCTACTGCGAGAGGAAGCTCTACTTCATGCGCCAGGTGCGCCGCGCGCAGGGCAAGGACCAGGACCGGGTCGAGCGCCTGTGGCTGCTCACCGATGCCGGCGAGCCGCGCGCCGAACTGCTTGCGGCGATCGAGGGCACGCGGATCGAGCCGGGCGCGCCACTTGCTGCGCAGTTTCCGGCTGCAACCGTGGACCACATCTATGTGGTCGATCCGCTCGGCAACCTGATGATGCGCTTTCCACGGGATCCGGATCCCTCCCGCATGCTGAAGGACCTGCAACGCCTGCTGCGCATCTCGCAGTTCGGATGACGAATCGCAGCGCATGCGAGCCGCAGCCGATGCAGTCGCCGTGCTAAACTTCTTTCCCTTCAGAGGGTTGCAGCGAAGACGATTTTCCGCATGAACACACAGGTCCTCCCCGCCGGACTGGTGCAGCGCCTGCGCGCGTTTTACGCGCTGACCAAGCCGCGCGTCGTGTCGCTGATCGTGTTCACGGCGGTGATCGGCATGTTCCTCGCCACGCCGGACATGGTGCCGCCTCGCGTCCTGCTGGCCGGGACGTTCGGCATCGCGCTGGTTGCGGGCGCCGCCGCTGCGATCAACTGCCTCGTCGAGCAGAACGTGGACGCGCTGATGCTGCGCACGCGCTGGCGCCCATTGCCGAGCGGCGAGCTCACCACGCCGCAGACGCTGGTGTTCGCGGGCCTGGTCGGCGGCCTCGGCCTGTGGCTGCTCGCGCACTACGTGAACGCGCTCACCATGTGGCTGACGCTCGCCACGTTCGTCGGCTACGCCATCGTCTACACGGTGATCCTGAAGCCGCTCACGCCGCAGAACATCGTCATCGGCGGGGCATCCG
>Ga0326726_10004253_pt1 | contig 13069 bp, 14 predicted proteins | sample MHFenrmetagenome_2_FD_207603 | JGI IMG/M metagenome (GOLD analysis project Ga0326726, IMG submission 207603) | Lab enriched peat soil microbial communities from Michigan Hollow, Ithaca, NY, United States - MHF15MN | ecosystem: Environmental > Terrestrial > Soil > Wetlands > Peat | place: USA... | reverse complement strand
GCTGTAAATGTAGGCAAAGAGAAGCAACAGTTGGAAAAACAACATCGAGGTGTTCCAAACTGCCGGCGCGCCCCCGAATAGCGGCAACACCATCTTGGCGAACATCGGTTCCAGTACGAAGAGCAGCGCCGCGCCCCAAAAAACGGCGACGGTAAAGAGCACGGCCAATCGCGCATCCGATCTTTTTCGAGTGTGATCGAGTGGCGTTAATTCGTTGGCGGCAGCGCGCACTGCGACTTCCCCGCTTTGACCAGGTGATGACATGCCATTTTCCGTCCCCTTATGCTGCCCGAAACCGGGTATTTTGTCTTGGAAAGCGTGCGTAGGCAGAATTCGAAGGATTACGTGACGTGTGCGCGGCGATTGGGGAGCGCACGGGCCCTGGCTGGTGGCTTATACTGCGGCGTAACCGAGGTGCTCTGATGCCACGCTCCTGGCGGGTAGTGTTCTTCACGCCCTGTCAGGCGCGTATGGCGAAGCTGCTCGTCGTATTCGCCTTGACGACTGCGACGCTTCATGCGCAACGCATCGTCATGTTGCGGGCCCATGTTGAGTTGCGCAAGGACGGCTCGGCGCTAGTCTCCGAAAAGGTTACTGTCCAAGGCTCGCCGTTCCTGGAGCGCAGCATTCCCTTGCACCTTTCGTCCGGCACCAACTCGTGGGACCGCGAGATCAAGTTGATTTCTGTGCAAGACAGCGGCGGGAGTCCGCTGGCGCATCAGGCAGTGATACGCGATGGCCAATTGGTGGTTACCGTACCTTTGCCATCTTCTTCGCCGGAACCCGTGGTGGTGCGGCTGACGTATGAGGTGCGGCGCGCCGTGGTCGTTTATTGGGAGGTCAATTCCGCTTCGTTCACGCTGATCTTCGCCGACAACCACCATTGGCGCGTGCCCTTCGACCAGGTGCTGGTGACGGCCACCGTACCCGACGATCCGCAGGGCGGGTTGCAAGCCTATCTGAACAGCTCCGGCGAGGAACACGGTTCTGTAGTTGACGGCCGAACGGCGCGCGCTTGGCGCGACAACGTTCCAGCGGGTTATTGGATCATGCTGACACTTTCGTTCCCTAGCAGGATGGTCCACTTACCGGCGCGCGACTGGCTTGGGCAGGAGACGGTTCGTGAACTACTGGCGGCATTGTTTATCGTGGCGGTGCTGGCTGCGTACGTCGCGTATCGGCGTTCCGTCATGGCCGAGACTCGTCCCTTGCCGGACTATAGCCAGATCGTCATTCCCCCACCGCCGGTCGGAAAAACCGCCGACGGGGGCTCATCCTTGGAAAAATCTGATGGGGATGAGACATAGAAGAAAGGAACTGGTCGGGACGGGCAGATTTGAACTGCCGACCCCTCGCACCCCAAGCGAGTGCGCTACCAGGCTGCGCCACGTCCCGACGAGAGATCAGTACCGACTACCCAGTACCGAGTGGGGTAAAGCTATTTTAGCAAACAGACGGCGACTACTCTTCAATTCCCAGCTTCTGGCGGCCTTCGGGACTGATGCGGTCCGGGGTCCAGGGCGGATCCCACACCACGTTTACTTTGGCGTTGTTCACGCCGGGCATGCTAAGCAGGCTGGTGCGGACGTCGCGGCTGATCTCGGTGTGCGACGGGCAGCCCTGGGCGGTGAGGGTCATATCAACGATCACGTCGCCCTCGTTTTCCACCTGCACGTTGTAGATCAGCCCCAGATCCACGATGTTGAGCGGGATCTCCGGGTCGTAGCAGTTGCGAAGCCGCTCCATGATGGCATCAACAGTCGGCATGGGGATATTGTACCGGAGGCGCGAGTGGCCCGCAGACCGTACGCCGCGCTGTGCTAACCTACGCATTAGGATGAGTACCGCCAAGCAGAATGTCGAGCTGCTGCTGAATAAGCTCCCGGAAGACTGCACGCTGGAGGACATCCAGTACCACTTGTATGTGCTGGGGAAAGTTCGGTGCGGGTTGGCTGAAGCGCAGGAGCAAGGCTCGATTCCGCAATCCGAAGTGGAAGCGCGGCTTTCGGAATGGCTCACCGAGTAGAACCTTCTCACAAATCCGGTTAGCGGGAGAACCCCTCCAGTTGGCGAATAAAAAGCGCATACTTACGTGAAGCTCTGTTCACGCCACTTTGGGCTTGGGCGTGTGACTATCCCGAGCATCTATCGAACCGTCCTCACGGGATACCGCCTGCTCGTTACTAAGGTGGACGACCCTGTGTCGCTTTCGTCACTGTGCTCGCTTCGGTGCATGCGTTAGTGTCGTAGCTTGGAGCTTTATTTCGGATGAAAACTATTTCCGCTGTCGTCCTTTGCATCGCAGCCTGCTGTGCGTCCGCACAAGAACTAAGGAGTTGCCAAACCCGCCCATGTCGCACCTTCAAAGAACTACTGGCGGCAAAAGACCCGCTAATCATGAGGTCAGACCGAGTGTGCTTTTATGATGGGAAGTTGCCCTTCGAGGGGGAGGGAGGGAGCGCCGACCAATTCTTTTTACTGAGCACCAAAGGTCAGGCCGGGAAAGTTTTCAATGGCAGTGCGTTGGTCTATCCAAGTCTCGTTTCTATTGAGGTCATCGACGGACAAGAAAATGAGACCACTTACTATGCCCCAGATAAACAGTGGATGACCGGCGGGTGCGGATACGTCGGTACGAACCGACCTCCAGGGGGGTTTCAGCCCTACAAGGAATTTGATGAGGAGATAAAGTTTGCGAAGTTGATGATCTTCACGGACTACAAAACGGGGCAGACTACTATGCTAGGTTGTACGGTAACTACAATTCGAAAGTCAACTTGGCGGTTTACGTACCATCAAGAAATCGTGGCTGGCGAGCACCTTTTTGCCGACTATCCTGGCAGGTGTTTCGTCATACCGAAGCAGCCATCAGGGCGATAGGGAAATTGGCTTCCTAGTGCGTCCGAGAAATCTGATTCGCGTGCCGTCAACTGGCGATAAATCGGCTTCTCGTAAGCTTGCGCCTTATGTCCGCCAATCCCAGTATTGCGGTGCGGACCGCGTATCCCTTCAGTCACCTTACCCAGCGGCTCCGCGGAGCGGATAATTAAGGCAATTTCAAGGAGTCCCCCGTGAACTCGGCGCCAGCCAGGACATTGGTTTCTTTGGTCGTGCCCGGAGGCGCGCTGCTGCTGGCCGCCCTGGTGCTGGCGCACGTCCCGGCGACGCACGCCACGGCGCCACCGGTGGTGAACTTCCTGTTGTGGGCGGCGACGTTGGGCGCGCTGGTGATGGCGTGGCGGTTCCATTCCAGCCGGGTGCTGTTTGCCGTGCTCGTGCTGTGCCTTGCCGACCGCGCGCTGGTACTGCTGGGACACGCGTCGGCGCCCTCGGCGAATGCCGGATTCGCGCTGCTTGCCATCCTGGTGCCGCTCAATCTGATTTTCTTCTGCGCCATCGGCGAATGCGGGCTGACCCTGACGTCGGTGGGATCGGGTGCGGGAATCCTTACCATCCAGGCGGCCGCGGTGATGGTGCTGGCGCGTCCGGAGAACCTGGAATTCGCGCGCTGGGCGGAGCACGCTTTCCTGCCCCGCGGATTTTTTGCCTGGACGCCTCTGCCACAACTGGCATTGCTAGCCTTCGCTGCCGCCATGGCATGGCTGGGCATCCGGATGAGCCTGCTGCGCAAGCCGGTGGACTGCGCGTTTTTCTGGAGCGCGTGCGCGGCGTTCGCGGGACTCAACGCGGCGTCGCCGGGAAGAGCCTCGTCTCTCTACTTTGCGGCGGGCGTGCTGATGTTTGCCGCCTCGTTGGTGGAAACCTCGTACCTGTTGGCGTTTCTTGACGAACTGACGGGCTTGCCCGGTCGCCGGTCGTTCAACCAGGAACTGCTTGCGCTGGGCGATTCGTACTCGATCGCGATGGTTGACGTAGACCACTTCAAGCGCTTCAACGACGCTTACGGCCACGATACCGGCGACCAGGTGCTGCGCATGGTAGCCGGGCAACTAGCGCGCGTGGGCGGCGGCGGACGCGCCTTCCGCTACGGCGGCGAAGAGTTCGCCATCGTCTTTCCCGGACACGGCGTGCAGGATTGCGCCGCGCACTTGGAGGAATTGCGCGCCGCGATTGCGAAGTTTTCCTTCATGGTGCGCGGTCCGGACCGCAGCCAGCGACGCCGCGACGAGCGGCGCTATGCCCGGCCGGGGCGGCGTCCGGTGGGCAGCGCAAAAACCAGGACAGCCGTGACGGTGAGTATCGGCGTGGCGGAATCGAGCGCGCGGCTGGCGTCGCCGGAACAGGTGATCGAGGCGGCCGACCAGGCGCTGTATCACGCCAAAGGCCAGGGACGAAATCGGGTGGAGGTGGCGCGCAAGCCGCGGCGCGCGCCGGCGCAGCCCGTGGTGGTGGACGCGCGGGCGTGAACCGAGGAGTTGGGAGTGGTAGTTAGGAGTTAGCGGAGTTCCGAGTTGCGAGTAAGAAAACATTGAACCGCAAAGGACCGAAGGACGCCAAGGCGAACGAAAAAACAGGCTGCTGAAAAAAGTCAGAACCTGAATGCCTCACGGGCTTCGGCGCTTCATCGGCTGCCGAAAGGATGAAACGGCTTTACGCCTTCGCGCTCAGCTCCTTTACCTGTTCCGAGGTCATGCCGTACAGCGGCGGCGTTTTGACGCCGAGCATGCCGAGGTAGATGTAGATCTCGCCGCGGTGGTGAATCTCGTGCTCCACGATCAGCCGCAACACTTTCCAGGTGCTGATGGGCGATCCGTCCGGGGTCGCACATTTCTTCTTGAGATCGTCGGGAGTGAGGCGGGAGAAGATTTCGACCGACTCGGCGTGGAGGCGTTCCATGAAGGCGAGCACGTTGTCATAGCCGTCGGCGAGGTCGCGGCCGCAGCCATGGTAGCGCGCGGGCTTGCCCTGCACGATTTCCGCCCAGAGATGGCGCTCGACGGTGGCGATGTGGCGCAGCAGGTCGCCGAGCGTGAACTTGCCGGGAGCATAGGTCCACTCCAGCATATCGGGGGGAATCACGCGCGCCACGCGCAGGGTGCGCTCGCGGATGCTCTTGAGATAAGGCAGAAAGGATTCGATGCTCGTGATTTCCATGCCCGCAATTCTAATAGGACGGGGTGCCCCTCGCCGAGACCTTATGCGGCAGCAGGTAAGCGAATCCGAGCAGCACCGGCCAGCGCGTCGCATCCTTCATTTTGCTTTCAGAAGAAGCACGGGCACGTTGATACTGTGTTGAACACGGGTGGCGGTGACGCCGCGAAACAAGTCAGAGAGAAAACGGTGTCCGTGAGTGCTCATGGCCACCAGGTCGCAACCCTTCTGCTTGACCCACTTGATAATTTCGTCGGCCGGCTCGCCGTACGCCAGTTCGGCCTCGGCCGGAATGCCGGCGGAGCGAAATTCGGAGCGGACTCTTTGCAAATAGGCAGTGTCTTCGGCAATCTCCGGGCTGACGGCGTCGGGTCCGTAAGTTCTGGCCGCCCATCCGTCGGCGACATGAAGCAGCACCAGACGACTGTGCGCCAGCGCCGCCAATTGCTTGATGTGTTCGATAATGGCGCGGTCGGTCGGCGTGCCGTCCAAGGTCACAAGAATGGTCTCGTACATGGCTATTCCATTTCTGTCGTCGCGGCCTCACCCGCCGGTGATGACCTGCCAAGCGGCCTTGAGCGAGTCCGGGAGCCCATAAAGATCCATGGCGGTGATCAGAAGGGCGCTGGCCCAGCCCGCAATCAAGAGGAACCATCCATTTCTCCAATTTCCCATCCGCTTGCGCGAACTGGTGAAGTGTAGAAGCGGGAACATGGCGAACGGAAGCTGCAACGCCAGCACCACCTGACTGAGGGTGAGCAGATCGGTAACGCTGCCTTCGCCGCGCAATCCGATTATGAATACCGCCGGCAGGATGGCCAGCAGACGGGTGATGAGCCGCCGCACCCAGGGTTTGATCCGCCAATGCATGAAGCCTTCCATCACCACCTGCCCGGCCAGGGTGCCGGTGATGGTGCTGCTCTGGCCGCTGGCCAGCAGGGCCACCGCAAATAACGTGCTGGCGGCAGCGGTTCCCAACAAGGGCGCCAAGGTCAAATGAGCAACCCGAATCCAATCGCTTTGGGCGCTGAATGGGATCACCTGCCCGCTGGCCCCGGTCACGCTTTCCCGGCCATAGAACACGATCGCGGCGAGCACCAGGATCGCAGCATTGACGAAGAAGGCGATGCTGAGGGCGGCGATGGCGTCAATGGTGTTAAAGCGGATCGCGCGCCGGATGGAGGGTGCGTCCTGCTGCAGCTTGCGGCTCTGCACCAGCGCCGTATGCAGATAAAGGTTGTGGGGCATCACGGTCGCGCCGATGATGCCGATGGCGACATACAACATCCCGAATTGACGAAAGCTCGGCGTAACGATGGCCCGTCCCATTTCCAGAAAGTCGGGTTTGGTCTGCGGAAGAACGAAAATTTCGACAAAGTAGCACACGCCGATGGTCGCGACCAACAAAAGGACGATGGCCTCGATGGTGCGCACCCCAAAACTTTGCAGGGCCAACAAGATCAGCACGTCCAGGCCGGTAATGATCACCGCCCATAACAGCGGGATGTGGAACAGCAGGTTGAGTGCGACGGCGCTCCCGAGCACCTCCGCCAGGTCACAGGCGCAAATCGCCACTTCGCACAACAGCCAGTTGGGCCAACGGGTCCAGGTGGGATACCAATCGCGGCAGCACTGGGCGAGATCCTTGCCGGCAACCACGCCCAATCGGGCGCAGATAATCTGCATGAAAATGGCCATCAGACTGGCCAGGGCGACCACCCACAACAGGCCGTACTTGTAGTGAGCGCCGGCCTGCAGGTCCGTCCCCCAGTTGCCGGGGTCCATGTAGCCGACGCTGACCAGAATCGCCGGCCCGACAAAGGCGCGCCACTGCTCCCAGAAGCCGGCCTGGTGATGGGGCACCTCGACGGTGCCGTGCATCCCCTCCAACGACGGGTGGCTGTTGACTGAAGCCTTCGTGTCCATCGGTTTTTCCAAGGTAGCGCCGCCGGCTTGCAGCGGTCAACCAGCACTGCTCGCCAAACGTGCAACTTGAAACCTGAATCGTGAAACCTGTACTCTGTGCGGCACATGAAAGTTCTGGTCATCGGCAGTGGCGGACGCGAGCACGCGCTCGTTTGGAAGCTGCGGAAGTCGCCGCGGGTAGAGCGGGTGTACTGCGTGCCGGGGAACGGCGGCATCTGCGCCGAGGCGGAGTGCGTCGCCGGCGATCTGCGTAGCCTCGACTCGCTGCTCGACGCCGCCCACCGCATCCAGCCGGATCTGACGGTGGTCGGTCCCGAAGGACCGCTGTCACTCGGGATTGTGGATGAATTTCAACATCGCGGGCAGCGCATCTTCGGCCCGAAGGCGGCGGCGGCGAAGCTGGAATCGAGCAAGAGTTTCGCCAAGGAATTCATGTTCCGCCACAACATTCCCACCGCCGGGTACGCCATCGGCGACTCGGTGGACGAGGTGCGCCAGAATATCGAACAGTTCCGGACGCCGATCGTGGTCAAGGCCGATGGCTTGGCGGCCGGGAAAGGCGTGGTGATCGCCAAGACTCGCGAGGAAGCGCTGGCGACGGCGTCGGAAATGCTGAGCGGCAAGTTGCTGGGCGAGGCCGGCGCGCGCGTGGTGCTGGAGGAATTCCTGGAAGGCGACGAACTTTCTTTTCTGGTGCTGAGCGACGGCGAGCGCGTCACTCCGCTGGTGGCGGCGCAGGATCACAAGCGCGTAGGCGACGGTGACACCGGGCCCAATACCGGCGGCATGGGCGCGTATTCGACGCCCGCCCTAGTGGACGACAAGATGCGCGACTGGCTGGTGAACCACATCGCCCGCCCGGTGGTGACGGGCATGCGCGAGGAAGGCGCGGAGTATCGCGGCATCCTCTATTGCGGGTTGATCATGACCGCGCGCGGGCCGATGGTGCTGGAGTTCAATGCGCGCTTCGGCGACCCGGAGACGCAGCCGACGCTGATGCGTCTGGAAAGCGACCTGCTGGGTGCGTTCATCGCCTCCATCGAGGGGCGGGTCAGCGACGGCGACTTCCGGTGGTCGCAGGATTCGACGGTCACGGTGGTACTGGCCTCGGGCGGCTACCCGGGCGCGTACGAGACCGGCAAACAAATCCACGGGCTGGAAGAAGCCACAGCGATGGAGAATGTCGCCGTGTTTCACGCCGGAACCCTGCGGCGCGATGGCGCCTACTACACCACCGGTGGGCGCGTGCTCGACGTATCGGCGCGCGGACCGGACCTGCGAACGGCCATCGACCGCGCCTATGCGGCGTGCGCGAGGATCCGCTTCGAAGGCATGCACTACCGCAAGGACATTGGGGCGCGGGCACTGAACAAATAGTTTCAGTCTCAGTTTCAGATCGCGTGACGACCGACCGCGCCGGCTTCACCACCGAGACACCGAGAACACCGAGGCGCACCGAGTCAAACAGCGGGAATCGACCTTCGGTGTCTCGATGGTGGAAAGTACGAAAGTGCTGAGCGCACGCTGAATCCTGAAAGGCGCAAGCTGCGGCAATGACACCGAAACCGCTGGTGGCGATCGTGATGGGCAGCGATTCCGACCTGGAGATCATGCGCGAGGCCGGCAAGGCGCTGGATGAGTTCGGCATCGCCTACGAAATGGATGTGACCTCGGCGCACCGCTCGCCGGCACGCACCAGCGACTTCGCGCGCCAGGCGGCGGGGCGCGGCATCCGGGTGATCATTGCGGGCGCGGGCGGCGCCGCGCACCTGGCGGGCGTGATCGCAGCCGAGACCACGCTGCCGGTGATCGGCGTGCCTATCCCTTCCACCTCGCTGGGCGGGCTCGATTCGCTGCTGGCGACAGTGCAGATGCCGGCGGGAATTCCCGTGGCCACGGTGGCGGTGGGCAAGCCGGGCGCGACCAACGCCGGAATTCTCGCGGCGCAGATGCTGGCGCTGGGCGACGCGGAACTGGCGCGCAAGCTGAAAGACCACAAGGAAAAGCTGGCACGCGGCGTGGAGGAGAAGTCGAAAAAAATCAAGGGCACGAAATAGCCGAAGAAAAGCTGAACCACGGATCGCCGCGGATCAACACGGATCGGAAAAAATCATCCGTGCTGATCCGTGTGAATCCGTGGTCAATTTGTTTGTGGTGCTCTTATCATCTGCGGAATGGTGACAAAGACGTAGCCTTCGCCGAGATAGCGCTGCAGGATGAGGTCGGTGGCGCGGACGGAGGCGGAGCGGTCCATACCCATACGCTGGTGGCTGCCGTCGTGGAGCAGGATGACATCGCCGCCGCGCAGTTGTTTGTGGACGGTTTGCGCGATCCGCTCCGGCGTGTACGGATTCCAGTCCCAGCCGCTGACACTCCACATCACCGGCTCGAATCCCAGGCTGCGGACCGTCCTGAGAACGGCGGGCGTGCGGCCTCCGTGCGGCGGGCGAAAAAGCCTGGCATGCGGCGCGCCGGCCTGGTCGAGGGCGCGCTCACACTGCTCGATTTCGTGGCGCACGTCGCGCGCGTGGCGAAAAATCAGGTTGGGGTGCGTGGCGGTGTGATTGCCGATGGCATGCCCGGCCGAGGCGACGGCGCGCGCTATGTCGGGGCGCTTGTCCACGAACGAGCCCAGCATGAAAAACGTGGCGCGGACGTTGTGGCGCGCCAGGACATCGAGCAAGCGAAGCGTGTGCGGATCGTTGGGGCCATCGTCGAAAGTGAGGGCCAGGCGTCGCGAGCCCGGTTCTTCGCCGATGAAGGTGCGCCCGTAGAGCTGCGAGCGCGGGGCCATGGTGTTGTAGCCGGCGGTGACGGCCGCGGCGGCGCCGGCGATGAGCGGCAGAAGCATGTGAGTCTGCATTGTAATCGGGCGGTGCCCGCGAGCAAATTCAACACGGATGCACGAAGACGCTGAGGAACTGATTGGGTAATTTGGTAAGTTCGTAATTTGGTAATTTGCTTACCGGTCCGCCAGAGGCGCTCATGCGAAACGCAATTACCAAATTGCCAGATTACCCATTTACCAAATTTCCCTCCTCCGTGCTTCGCTTGTGGATTTTTGTTTACTGAATCCGCAATTGCTTCCGGGAAAGTTGCGCGTTATGCTGCGCGCAGTTCTCTGGACGAGCGCAACCGGGCACCATGGCCAATCTTTTCGAGCTACCCCGATACATAGCAGTGGAAGGTCCCATACGGGTCGGCAAGAGCACGCTGGCGGAGGTGCTGGGGGAGCGGCTGCACGCGCAGCGCATCGCCGAGCCCGACGACAACCCGTTTTTGCGCCCGTTTTACGATGGCAAGCGCGGCGCCGCGTTCCAGGCGCAGATGGCGTTCCTGGTGCGGCGCTTCGAGCAGTTGAAGGCGCTGGACGTAGGGCCGAAGTCGCTGCGGGTGGTGGTGGCCGACTACATTTTCGAAAAAGACAAGCTCTTTGCCTGCCTGAACCTGACCGACGCGGAGTTGGCGATTTACAACCGCTATTACGCCGAGTTCCGCGTGCAGTTGCCGACACCCGACCTGGTGATTTATCTGCAGGCGACGCCCGAGGTGCTGAAGAAGCGTCTGCGCAAGAAGGGCGCGGCGGCGGAGGCGGCGATCAGCGACGATTACTTGGAAGAGGTCGCCAAAGCCTACGAGCACTTCTTCTTTCACTACACCGCCAGCGACCTGCTGATCGTGAACACCAACGACATCGATTTCGTGGACCGCAACGAAGACCTGCAGGAGCTGCTGCGTAAGGTGAGCGAGCCGGTGCGCGGGACACAGTACTTCCTGCCGCTGGGGGGACAAGCAGCGTCGGCATAAAGCGGGAGCCCCCGAAGAGTCTCACTGAACGGCTACGGTTCGGCCGATCCGCCCGACCAGGCGCCCGGCAGAAAGGTGGGCGCGCGGTCCCACTGCTCTCATGTGGGTGCGAGCAGCGCTGGGGAAATTCATAGTTGTTAAGACTTTGTTCGGCGGCGAGGAATGCTGAGTATTTGATTATCGGGCCACAACTGCCGGGGTGCCGGAGAGGTATAGACGCCAACTATGCTGGAAGGTGAATGATTTGAGGACGATGAGATGCGTGGAGCAACTATGGTATTTCGGGTTGGCGCGCCGGACCGGGCAACCATGAACTGCGCCTCCGCTTCAGGGCACCGAGACGGTCATCTCGTGCACGTAGCCATCGGCCACGATGAGTGCCGGATTGCCGTCCCCCGAATGCGTGCCCGGGCCGTTGACCATGCCGCCCACCAGCCAATTTCCGCCACGCGCGGCGATAGAGCGCAGCTGGTTTTGCCGCGCGCCGGCAGCCACGTTGATGCGCTGTTTGAGCGTGCCGTCGGACTCCAGTACCGCAAGCAGCGGCGAGGTCTCCTCGGAAACACTGGCACCGACGGGGTTCTGCGAATACCCAGCTGCGCCGGCCACCAGGAACCGACCCTGGGCCAGCGGCGCAATGTCGAACAGCACCTCGCCACGGTCGAGATCAACTGCCCGATAGCTGAGCAGGGTGCCGCTGACGCGACCGACGTGTGCGACATAGGCATTCCAGCCGGTACCGTCGCCGCGCACCTCGGAGAAGACGCGGCCCACCAGGGCGATGTCGTCCCCGCTCAACCGCACGCCATACAGTTCGCTCGCCTGGACCGTATCAATCACCGTGGAGCCGAGCCGCTGCCCATCCGGAGCAACCCGGCTGATTAGCAGCCCCGCCGTCGCCGAGGTGGGTTCCTTGAAAAAGTCCGCATGCACCGCGAACAGCGGGTCAATGAAGGGCTGGCCGATCACCCCCACGGCGACGTTGCCCGCCGCGTCGGCATCGAGGTGGACATGCCAGTGATTTTCCAGCGCGCCGAATACGTCGAAGCTGCCCGAGGTGATGCCAACGGCGAACATCGACAACCCCGGTTCGACGAGCGTACGCCACATCCGGGTGTAGCTGCCGGCGGCTGTGTAGTCGAAGCGATAGGCAACCACCGCGTTCCGGCCGGTCCGTAGCGCGACCGCCACGTTCTCGCCGATGGCGGCGAGGCGTACCGCATCGCGGGTAAAAACGGGCAGCAGGGACCCGTCATCGTGAATACCACCGTTTTCGTAGAACGGATCGTTGGGCGCCTCCGCATCGGTCAGCCCGAAATCGTTTTTGACGACCGCACTGCGATCGAGACGCACCAGCCGGACCGTTCTGGCCGTCGCCAGGGCGGCCGAGATTTCGCCCGAAGGGTGCTGCACAAAATCAATCAGCGCCCAGCCGGAGGGTGCCGAATAGCGGCCGCTCGCGGCGCCGCTGGTGTCCAGCAAAGTGAGGCTACGCTCGGGCCCGGACTCCGACAAAGACGTGAGCTTCTCCGTCATGAAAGCCACGCCTTGAGCGCCGTTTTGTACCTTGATGACGGCCATGCCGCTAACGGCCAGGTTGATGGAGGACGGCGGCGGAGGCGCGATGGCACCATGATCGCCGCCACCGCACGAAGCGAGAGGGAGTGCCAGCCACAATACTTTGATTATTCTTGCTGCCCATAATAGCCTGCGTTCTTGCATCCTTGACATCTGTTGTCTCTCCGGGATAGTGGGCCCTGTTGAGTATCGATCTGAAAGCCCACCCTCGCCGGGCAAGATTGCGATCGAACTTGCTCAGCACTCTCAAGAGATGGTCGTTTCCCAAGAAAGTTACAAGTTCAGACCCCGCGCCTTATCACAGTGCGCGGTGATCCGCGTCACATACGGCGCGCCTTGAGAGCCGTATCGTCTATTTGTGCCTCAGGGCCATAAGGTATGGTGTTTCTATCCTCTCCCTCTCGTTCTTTTGAAACTCGAAAGGCAGAACGAGGTCCATGGCGATGTTTACTCCTATGCAATATTACTGCGCGATTTGACCGCGTTTAGAAATGCCATCTTACGTCCGATAACGCGCCAGGATACCTGCAGGTATCCCCAGGTTACCGTCACGGTATCCGTTCCGTAAGTCGCTTGTTTTTAACCAAAGCACGGTTTGGGAGGGGGGAGCGACTGTCTGATTTGTCAAGGAAGAAAACACAACAGGGTGGTGGAAAAGTGGAAACGCGCGGCATCGGCGGCAGCACAGCCGTGTCGCTTTCACCCG
>Ga0326726_10004252_pt1 | contig 13069 bp, 13 predicted proteins | sample MHFenrmetagenome_2_FD_207603 | JGI IMG/M metagenome (GOLD analysis project Ga0326726, IMG submission 207603) | Lab enriched peat soil microbial communities from Michigan Hollow, Ithaca, NY, United States - MHF15MN | ecosystem: Environmental > Terrestrial > Soil > Wetlands > Peat | place: USA... | reverse complement strand
CCATGGTTTCGGCTTGGCCATTGTCTGGCATGGTATCCTCTGGCATCCGGTTTTCCTCTCAACTTAAATCACTTACGTTAGTTGGGGCTATTGGCAGGGTTTCAAGTCCTGGTTTGCATTTTTTATTTAGACGCTTGATTTGCTTCATTTCGCCGCATCCGTTAGAATGCCGCGCTCCCGGAGAGGTGGATGAGTGGTTTAAGTCGCACGCCTGGAAAGCGTGTTTAGGGTAATACCCTAACGCGGGTTCGAATCCCGCCCTCTCCGCCATAAATCAAAAAATCCTGCAAGGGAGTTTTGATTTATGCTGCGGTGTGGGTGAGGACTCCTTGGGTTCGGTAAGCGAGCACTGCTCGTGAAAACTCTGGGCGAACCGAGACGGGGTTGGCAGCTGCAATGTCAAACCCGAGCAATCCCCTTCTCCGCCAGCATTATTGGTTTTTTGATACGTTCATTATTGGCTTGATGCCAACCGTCCTAGTGACGGTATCCCTGACCTATTTCCTGATTCTTTCAGTGTTTGCCGGTTAGCGAATGAGCGCCGGCAGCCGTGCCTTGGGCACGCGGCAGCATGTGTATTTGTTTGCCCCCATTGAAAGTAAATCATGACGTTTGAATCACTCTCGCTGAACCCGTTTATTCTGAAAGCCTTGGAAGATTCGGGCTACACAACTCCCACGCCTGTCCAGGCTGAGGCCATACCCATCGTACTGGCAGGCCATGACTTGATGGCATCTGCGCAAACCGGCACTGGCAAGACAGCTGCATACATGCTGCCTGCCCTGCATAAACTGGCCGATGCCCCCATAGGACCCGGCAAAGGACCGCGCATTCTTGTGCTGTCGCCTACCCGGGAACTGGCGCAGCAAATCACTGCGGCGGCAACCCGCTACGGCAAGTACCTGCGCCGCGCCAAGTGCGTTGCCATTCTGGGTGGTATGCCCTATCCGGTGCAGAACCGGTTGCTTTCAAGCCCGGTGGATATTCTGGTGGCGACTCCTGGCCGCCTGATTGATCATATGCAGCGCGGCAAGGTGGATTTTTCCCGGCTGGAAATGCTGGTGCTGGATGAAGCTGACCGCATGCTGGACATGGGGTTTATCGACGATGTTGAAACAATCGCTCGGGCAACCCCCAATACGCGCCAGACTCTGCTGTTTTCCGCCACGCTGGACGGTAAGATGGCACAGATCGCAAAAAATCTGTTGCGCGATCCCAAGCGGGTTGAAGTGGCGGGACAGCAGGAGCGCCACGAAAACATCGAACAACGCCTGCATTTCTGTGATGACCTGGCACACAAGAACCGCATTCTTGACCACTTGCTTCGAGACGTTGAACTTAACCAGGCCCTTGTCTTTACAGCCACCAAGCGGGATGCCGACCAGCTGGCCGATGACCTGTACCAGCAGGGTTTCCATGCCGCCGCACTTCATGGCGATATGCATCAAAGCGCCCGCAACCGCACCTTGACCAAGCTGCGCCGCGGCGAAATTCGCATACTGGTTGCCACCGATGTTGCCGCCCGTGGTATTGATGTGGCGGGGATATCCCATGTAATCAATTTCGACCTGCCCAAGCAGGCCGAAGATTATGTTCATCGCATCGGCCGTACCGGCCGGGCTGGCGCCAATGGGGTGGCTGTTTCTCTCGTATCCAGCCGGGACGGCCTTCAGTTGCGGCGGATTTCCCATTTCACCGGACAAAATATTGAAGCACTTGTGATCCCGGGTCTTGAGCCCAAAACCCGCATGCGTACAGAAGCGCCGCGACCGGGCAATGGCGGCAAACGTCGTGCTCCGCATGAGTTCAAGCCTGGATTCAAAACGGGATTCAAGCCAAAAACAGGAGAACGCAGCCACGGTAAGCGTGAAGCCGCATTCGCAGGCCCCAGCGAACGCCGCCAGCAGGAACGTTATGCCCCCCAGCCTGCCCACAATGTAGGAGAAGACAGAAAGAGCGGAAAGCCGCAAGGCAATCGCACCGCACGCAAGTTCGACCGTTAACGCGTTGCAACCTTGAGTACGCGCCTTATAGAATCACGTTTTCGAATAAGTTAGCTGATCATGCCGACCCATGCCTACCTTGGCCGCATCTCTGTTGTGGTGCCGGTCAAGAACGAGGAAGACAACGTCGAGCCCTTGGTGCGGGAAATTGTTGCCGCACTAACGGGCAAGGCGGAATTCGAAATTATCTATATCAACGATGGCAGTACGGATTCGACGGGCGCTGTACTCAAGCGCTTGCAGGGTGAGTTTCCCAACCTGAGAGTTATCCGCCACAAGGCATCTTGCGGGCAAAGTCAGGCAGTGACATCAGGGGTAAGGGCGGCCCGGTTCGAGTGGATAGCCACCCTGGATGGCGATGGTCAAAACGATCCCGGGGATATCCCTGCGTTGATCGATGCCCTGGCCAACCCGAATCAGCCTGCCAATCTGCAACTGCTCGCCGGCTGGCGCAACAAGCGGAAGGACACCTGGATACGCAAACTGTCCTCACGTATCGCAAATGGTGTGCGCTCCAGTCTGCTTAAGGACAACACACCTGATACAGGCTGCGGTCTGAAGGTTTTTGCCCGTGACATGTTCCTCGTTCTACCCAATTTCGATCACATGCACCGCTTCCTGCCGGCATTGGTGATGCGAAACGGTGGGGTAGTTATCTCCGTTCCAGTCAATCATCGTCCGCGCGAGAGAGGAACGTCAAAATATGGAATCCATAACCGGCTTTGGGTTGGCATTGTGGATCTGTTTGGCGTGGCCTGGTTGCAGCGGCGTGTTCGTTTGCCTGAAATCATCCAGGGCGATGATTAAGCGCTTGCCATCAGGCTGGGCGTTTTATCGATAATGGCCGGCAAGAAGCGCTATTTCTGGTTGCGCGGCCTGATCCTGCTGGGTTCGCTGGCAGCGATCGCCTTTTTGCTCAAGAGTCTGGGTTTCGAGCATATGTTCGAAAAGGCATGGATTGAAAGCCATGTGAAAGGGCAGGGTCTGCAAGGTGAAATGGTTTATCTTGCCGCCGGTGCCTTGATTACTGCAGTCGGATTACCGCGCCAGATCGTGGCCTTTTTTGGAGGCTATGCATTTGGCTTGATTTTGGGCACGCTGCTGGGAACCCTTGCAGCATTGGTGGGATGCTGTCTGGCGTTCTACTATGCGCGCGTGATGGGGCGTGGCCTGGTCATGCGCCTGTTTGAAGAACGGATTAAACGCTTCAACAACTTTATTGAAGGCCATCCTTTCAGCATGACCTTGCTGGTCAGGCTGCTTCCGGTAGGCAACAACCTGGCAACCAACCTGGCTGCTGGAGTGTCGCGCATACATGCGGGTAATTTTTTCGTCGCTACCTTTCTGGGATATATCCCCCAATCCCTTGTGGCCGCACTCATAGGCAGCGGTGTTACCCAAAACCCCGTACTCAAAATTGGTAGCGGGGTTGTATTGTTCGTGCTTTCAGGTTTTCTGGGTGTGTACCTCTACCGTCGCTACCGGCATGGAAAAACCTACGATGCCTCCCTGGACATGCAAGATTGAGTTCACCCGATATGACATTCACTGCAAAAACCCGCCCGCTTAACATGATCCTGCTGGCGGTATTCATTGCTCTCCTGACATTGGCAGCGGTGATTTCAAGGCCACTTACACCTATTGATGAAACGCGTTACGTGAGCGTGGCCTGGGAAATGTGGTTGCGCGGCGACTTTCTCGTCCCGTTCAAGAATGGCCAGCCCTATAGCGACAAGCCGCCCTTGCTGCTCTGGCTTTACCAGCTTGGCTGGGCTGCCTTCGGGGTGAATGATTGGTGGCCAAGGCTGGTGTCACCACTGTCATCGCTTGCATGCCTGTTTCTGACCGGCAGGCTGGCCATGAAACTGAGGCCCGATCTTCCCGAGGTTTCGATTACTGCGCCCTGGATTCTCGCGTCTTCGCTGCTATGGATTCTCTTTTCCACCTCCGCCATGTTCGATGTGTTGCTGACAGTTTGGGCACTTGTAGGGGTGCTTGGGGTCTGGCTTGCCAGCAAAGGTGAGGGTGCCAAGGGGTTCACGTTTCTTGGCTTGGCAATCGGCATGGGGGTGCTGGCCAAGGGCCCAGTCATTCTTTTGCATGTTCTTCCGTTGGCTGTGCTTGCGCCGTGGTGGGCACGCGGTGTGGATTGGAAACGCTGGTATGGCGGTATTTTCTTTTCCATTTTGATGGGGGCGGCCATTGCACTGGCCTGGGCGGTTCCTGCAGGGCTTAAGGGCGGAGAAGCATTTCAGCATGCAATTTTCTGGGGCCAGACGGCCAATCGCATGGTCGATTCATTCGCTCACCGGCGGCCATTCTGGTGGTACCTGCCCTTGCTGCCCGTGTTGTTGTATCCCTGGTTTATCTGGCCTGGATTATGGAAAGCGGTGCGCGCATCGATCTCGAATGGCTTGCCTCAGGGCATGAAATTTTGCCTGGCATGGTCCATTCCAGTGTTTATCTCTTTTTCATTCATTAGCGGAAAGCAGATTCATTATCTTGTTCCGCTGTTTCCGGCTTTTGCCCTGTTTGTTGCCCAAGCCCTGGCCAGCAACCCCCAAAAGCTTGGCACCGGGAGGCTCATCCCCGGAGCGCTGTTGCTGATCCTGGCTGCTGCAGCCCTATGGTTTGCCTTTAAAGGCCTGCCATTGCAAAGCGACTGGCCAGGAGAAATTTCCCCTTGGGCGGGCAGTGCCATGGTGGGTCTGTTTGCGCTCTGGATTGTGTTGAGTTCCAGAGCCCAATGGCTAACTGGGCTGGTCAGCCTCGCCTTCCTTGTGGTCGTCCTCTTGCAGGTTGGAATGATTCGCCCCTTGGCGACGGCCTATGATGTGACGCCAATGGCACAAGAAATCAGTGTTTTACAGGAACAACATATACCGGTAGCTCATGTGGGCAAGTACCACGCTCAGTACCAGTTCGCGGGTCGTCTGAAGCAACCTCTGGAGGTAATCTCAGCGCCGGAATTACCCGATTGGCTCAATCAGCATCCAAATGGACGGGCCGTCGTTTACGTGAGTACTCTCAAACAAGCGCGCGATTTGAGACCGGACTTTTTCCAGTTGTACCGAGGAGATGTTGCAATGCTGGTGAATAGAAACCAGGCCTTGCGAGTGGATGCTGCTCACCTGCAGTCTGGCCAATAAGCTACTGAAAGCAGGGGACTTTAATCGGCAGGCTTTTTCGCCAGTTCCACTTCCCGAGATGGGGAAATGGTTGAGATGGCGTGCTTGAAAACCAGTTGTCCCGCCTGGTCATGACCTTTCAGCATAACGGAAAACTGGTCGAACGACTCGATTTTGCCCACCAGTTTGATCCCATTCACCAGAAAAACTGAAACGGGCATGTGCTCCCGGCGCAGGGTGTTCAGAAACTGGTCCTGCAGATTGTTGTATTCCTTGTCAGCCATGGCAGTGTCCTTGTGTCCTCTTGGTTGGGCCTGCTCGTTGGCAGGCCCTAATAACATTATTGTTCAATTTTGGCGTCTTTGCGCAGCGCCTGCAATGCTTCACGGACACGGGCCTGCTGAAGCTGACGCTTGATATCGCCCTTTACCTCATCCAGGGGCGGTACCTGTTCAGGGCGCACGTCTTCAACACGAATGATATGCCAGCCGAATTGCGATTTGACGGGGGTTTTTGAAGTTTCGCCCTTTTTCATTCCGGTAAGGGCGTCAGCAAATTCCTTCACAAAGGCACTCGGGACATTCCATCCCAGGTCGCCGCCATTTTTGGCTGAGCCTGGATCAACTGATTTCTTCTTGGCCAGATCCTCGAATTTCGCCTTCTTGTTCAGTTGGGAAATGATGGATTTGGCCTCCGCCTCGCTTTTCACCAGGATGTGTTTGATCTTGTATTCATTTCCTGTGGCACTCGCCTTGGCCTTGTCATATTCGCTCTTGATTTCGTCGTCGGTAATTGGGTGAGCTTTGACATAGTCTTCCAGGTAGGCTTTGGCGAGCTGATCCTTACGACGAATATCCAGAACGGCAGCAAGTTTGGGATCCTTGTCCAGCCCCTTGTCCATGGCAGCGCGGCTAGCCAGTTCCAGACTGATCAGGCTGTCCTTGACCTTGGCGTTCATCCGCTCGTCATCTGGCTGGCCTTGGGCCAGCAGGTCTCGCTTGATCAGGTCAGCATAAACTGCCGGGATTTCGCGGCCATTGACGACAGCAATGGGTTTGTCTGCAGCGGGCTTAGCCTCTTCTGCAGCCTGAGCCACAGTAGCCAAACCCAGCAGGATTATGGCTGCAGATAACTTGAACGGGTGTTTCATTGAGTCTCCTATCATCACAGTTCTTCGGGGGTTAAGGCGATAATGGCGAGGGCATGAATCGGCCCTCTCATCAGGTCGCCAAGGGTTTCATATACCAGGCGGTGGCGCGCTACAGCGTTCAAGCCGGCAAAGTGGGTAGAAATAATGGTGAGGCGATAATGCCCCCCTCCGCTTGCAGCTCCCGCATGACCTGTATGCTGGCCGCTTTCGTCTTCCAGATCCAGGCTGTCGGGCGCCAGAATCTGCAGCCGGCTCATTATCTGTTCGCGGGTATTCACGGCAATACTTTTTTGAATGGCTTTACGCTGACGTTGGTATATACGCCAGTGGCCAGGTAGGGGTCGGCATCCGCCCATATCCTGGCGGATTCAAGAGAGTCGAATTCCGCTACGATCAGACTGCCTGAGAAGCCTGCGGGACCGGGGTCTGGGCTGTCAATCTGCGGAAACGGACCGGCCAGAAGCAGACGGCCTTCAGCTTTCAGGGTTTGCAATCGTTCCAGATGGGCGGGGCGGGCGCTTGATCGTTTATCAAGCGAGTCCGGAACATCTTCGCCGGTAATGGCGTAGAACATTAGTTATTTTCTTCCTTGTTCAGATACTTGTTCAGCATCAGGCTTTGCAGTACGACAAAGATGAGCATCAGAATCAAACTGCCGAACAGCTTGAAGTTGACCCAGGCATCGGTGGAATAATTCCACGCCACATACAGATTTGCCAGTCCCATGAAGGCAAAGAATCCCGCCCAACTCAAGTTCAATCGACCCCAGGCTTGATCAGGAAGTTCCATTTGGGCACTCATGATGGAGCGGATCATGTTCTTTCCCATCATTGCCGAGCCAGCCAGCACGCAAGCAAACAGCCAGTACAGTACGGTGGGCTTCCATTTAATGAACGATTCATCATGCAGCCAGAGCGTTGCGCCGCCGAATATCACAATGATGATAAGGCTGGCCCACAACATGGGTTCAACTTTTTGACCGCGCAACTTCACCCAGGCCACTTGCAGGAACGTCGCAGCAATAGCGACCATCGTAGCCAGATAAATACCTGGCTTCGCGGTGGGAGACGGGGGCAGGCCCAAGCTATCCATGAAGGCCTTGGTGGCCTGTGCATTAGTGTCCCCAAGCTTGTAGGCAAGGAAAAAAATAATGATCGGTAGCAGGTCGAAGAGAAACTTTTTCATGTGTGGGGCAAAGCCCATTTGGGGGATATAAAGAGAAAACCTCGTTATTTTGCTATGATTTGCCCACCCGTCAAAGCGGGTTCACCTTTAATTCATGCGTAATTTCGATCTGCATTGCCATTCCAGTACTTCAGACGGCGTCCTCTCCCCGCAGGCACTTGTTACCCGTGCGGCCGAAAAAGGCGTAGATGTGCTCGCCTTGACCGACCATGATGATATTGGGGGATTAAATGAAGCAGAACAAACCGCAATAAAGCAAGGCATTGAGTTGGTCAGGGGCGTGGAAGTTTCCGTTACCTGGAATGGAGTGACCATCCACGTGGTCGGGTTACGTATCGATTCTGAAAATAGCCATTTGCTAAGAGGCCTTGAAAGCATCCAACAAGGACGTCAACTGCGCGCAGAACGCATCAGCCACGAACTGGAAAAGTCCGGAATCAAAGGTGCGCTTGAAGGCGCCCGAATGTATGCGCATAACCCACGGCTTATCGGCCGGACTCATTTTGCCCGCTATCTTGTGGAAACAGGTGTTGTGAAGGATGTGCGCACCGTGTTCAAACATTATCTGGTCAAGGGCAGAGCGGGTTATGTTGAGCATCAATGGACCACTCTGGAAAACGCCGTGGGCTGGATCCATGCAAGTGGGGGGCAGGCGGTACTCGCCCACCCGGGACGATATGACCTTAAAACTGGCAAACTTAAACGCCTGCTTGCCGATTTCAAGGAACTGGGTGGCGACGGAATCGAGGTTGTTACCGGCAGCCATACCCACCAGCACAATGCTCGGTTTGCTGTTTTGGCAGGTGAGTTTGATTTGCTTGCGTCGCGTGGATCGGACTTTCATGCACCCGGTGAAGGCGGTCGAGAACTCGGCGGCGGACCGGCATTACCGGATAGTGTCACACCAATCTGGCACAATTGGGGGATCAACTGATAAGAATGACTGACTTTTCCTACGCTTCAATGGCCCAATTTTTCAATATTCACCCGGACAATCCACAGCCACGGCTGATCCAGCAAGCTGCCGCCATCCTTAAGGAGGGCGGCATTATCGTCTACCCAACCGACTCGTGTTACGCCCTTGGCTGCCGCGTTGGCGACAAGGAAGCAGCCATGCGTCTCTTGCGTATACGCGGGCTGGATGAAGGCCATGACCTGACCCTGGTCTGCCGGGATTTATCCGAACTGGGACGCTATGCGCAGGTGGACAACAACCAGTTTCGCCTGCTCAAGTCCCATACACCCGGGCCCTACACGTTCATTCTCAAAGGCACTCGAGAGGTTCCACGCAGATTGCTGCACAAACGTCATGACACCATCGGGCTGCGTGTGCCTGAACATGGAGTTGCCTTGGCCCTCCTGGAGGAAATGGGAGAGCCCATCCTGTCATCCACGCTCATGCTGCCAGGTCAGGACGTGCCGCTGAATGAAGCCTGGGAAATCCGCGAACGACTCGAACATCAGGTTGATCTGGTTATTGATAGCGGAGCCTGCGGCCTGACCCCCACCACGGTGGTGGACCTGACCGGTAGCGTGCCTGTCGTGTTGCGCCCGGGCAAGGGTCCGGTGGATGATTTCGTGAGCAAATAAGAACAAGTACCATGGAACTCAACCTGATTCAGAAAATTGCCGTTTTTGCCATTCCGGTCATTTTCGCCATCACTCTGCATGAAGCGGCACACGGTTTCATTGCGATGAAGTTTGGCGATAAAACCGCCTGGATGCTTGGCCGCGTGACGGCCAACCCACTCAAGCATATCGACCCGATCGGCACCGTCGGATTGCCCCTGTTCCTGCTGTTGATGAGCAAGATTTCAGGCGGACCCACATTCCTGTTTGGCTGGGCCAAGCCGGTACCGGTGAATTTCAGCGCATTGCGACATCCCAAGCGGGACATGATTTGGGTTGCGGCCGCGGGTCCTGTCGCCAACCTGCTCATGGCCTTGATCTGGGGGATTGTTGTTCAGCTTGGCCACGCCACGCAAAATGGTTTTGCCAGCGCCCCGTTAATGCTGATGGGCGCCGCGGGCATTTTCATCAACGCCATTCTGGCTGCGCTTAATCTGTTGCCTCTGCCTCCGCTGGACGGCGGCCGTATTGCCGTCGGCCTGCTACCCAGGGGACCGTCGATGGCGCTGGCGCGCATCGAACCTTATGGGTTTTTCATTCTGATTGCCCTGATGTTCACCGGCATGCTCGGCATGTTTATGACGCCCTTGATCAACATTTTCTTGACCCTGATCGGACTGGCTACTGGTCTGAGCGTGGGACAGATCGAATCGCTCCTAATGATCCTTCTCAGTTAATACCATGTACGCCAATCGCGTTTTATCCGGCATGCGCCCGACCGGGCGCCTTCATCTGGGCCATTATCACGGGGTGCTGAAGAACTGGACCAAACTCCAGATCGAGCACGAATGCCTGTTTTTTGTTGCCGACTGGCATGCACTGACAACCCATTACGATGATCCCCAGATCATCGAACAGAATGTCTGGGACATGGTGGTGGACTGGCTGGCTGCGGGCGTCGATCCGGCGCAAAGCACCCTGTTCATTCAATCGCACGTTATCGAGCACGCAGAGCTTCATCTGTTGTTATCCATGATGACCCCCCTGGGATGGCTCGAACGCGTACCGACCTACAAGGATCAGCAGGAGAAGCTGACCGACAAGGACTTATCGACCTATGGTTTTTTGGGATATCCCTTGCTGCAAAGCGCGGACATCCTGATTTACCGGGCCAACCTGGTGCCCGTGGGAGAGGATCAGGTTCCCCATATCGAATTCACTCGCGAAATCTGCCGCCGCTTCAATCATCTGTATGGAAAAGAGCCGGGCTTTGAAGAAAAGGCCCTGGCTGCGATCAAGAGACTGGGCAGCAAGAAGGCGCGCATATACCGGGAGGCGCACACCGCCTATCAGGAAAAGGGTGATGAACAAGCGCTTGAACAGGCGCGTGCCTTGCTCAATGATGCGCAGAACCTTTCCCTGGGTGACAGGGAGCGCCTGTTTGGTTATTTGGAAGGCGGCGGGCGCATGATCCTTGCCGAACCCGAAGCGCTGTTAACTCAATCCGCCAAAATGCCCGGTCTCGACGGACAGAAGATGTCCAAGTCATATAACAACACCATCGCGCTGCGCGATGACCCTGAGACCGTGAGCAAGAATATTCGCACCATGCCGACCGACCCGGCGCGTGTACGCAGGACCGATCCGGGCAACCCGGAAAAATGTCCGGTCTGGCAGTTTCATCATGTGTATTCGGATGACACGACACGCAAATGGGTTGTGGAAGGATGCACCAGCGCCGGCATCGGCTGCATCGAATGCAAGCAACCCGTTATCGACGGTGTTTTGAAAGAACTGCTACCCATACGAGAACGTGCTGAACAGTACAGCAGCAGCCCGGATATGGTACGCAACATCATTGCCGACGGTTGCGAGAAGGCCCAGGAACTCGCACGAGAAACGATGCGGGATGTCAGGGATTCGATGGGGCTTAACTACAGTTGATGCCTTGAAATAAACGAATCCGCCCGCATACTGAGGGCATGGAACAGAATAACGAAGACAAAGAAATGAACGGATTTCCCCTGGAAGGGGAAATCCTCTCCGAAGAATCCAAAACGCAACTGCCCGCGCCCGCTACCTGGCCGGATGAGTTGTATCTGCTGCCTCTTTCCGAAAAGCCGTTTTTCCCCGCCCAGACGCTGCCGCTGTTGATGAATGAGGCGCCCTGGATCGAGACCGTCAAGGCCATTGGAGAATTGCCTCAGCATCTGGTTGGCTTGGTGCTGGCCAAACCCGACAACACGGACGAGGCCACTTACGAGGATTTCAATACCCTGGGAACGGTTGTGCGTATGCATAATCCGGTCAGGAACGAGGGCAAAATCCAATTTATTGCCGAAGGACAGCGTCGTTTCCGCATTGTTGAATGGCTATCGAAAAATGCACCCTATCGGGTGAGGGTCGATTATCCCAATGAACCGGGCAAACAGGATTCCGAGGAAATCCGCGCCTACGGTGTGGCGATCATCAACACCATCAAGGATTTGCTGCCGTTAAATCCCCTGTATTCCGAAGAGCTTAAATTTTTTCTCAACCGCTTCAGCCCCAATGAGCCTTCCCTGCTGGCGGATTTTGCCGCAACCCTGACGACGGCCAACAAGCAGCAATTGCAGGATGTTCTGGAAGCGCTGCCGCTTAAAAAGCGCATGGAAAAAGTCATCGTGCTGCTCAAGAAAGAGCTGGACGTGGCCCGGCTTCAGTCCCAGATTCGCGGCAAGATGGAAGAAAAGATGTCCGAGCAGCAGCGCGAGTTTTTCCTGCGCGAACAGCTCAAGACCATCCAGAAGGAGTTGGGACTATCCAAGGACGACAAGACGGCCGAGCTCGAAACGTTCAAGTCGCGCATTGAAGAGCTCAATTTGCCTGATGCTGCACACAAGCGGATCGACGAGGAAATGAGCAAGTTCTCCATACTGGAAACCGGCTCGGCTGAATACACGGTGTCGCGCAACTATCTGGACTGGCTGACTGTCTTGCCGTGGGGCAAGCATTCGGACGACAAGCTTGACCTGACACGTGCGCGCAAAATCCTGGATCGCGATCATGATGGCTTGGGCGATGTGAAGGACCGCATCATCGAATTTCTCGCGGTCGGCGTCATGAAAGGCGAAGTGTCGGGCTCCATCCTTCTGCTCATCGGACCGCCGGGTGTCGGCAAGACCTCCATTGGCAAATCCATTGCCGAAGCCCTGGGGCGCAAGTTCTACCGCTTCTCGGTTGGGGGCATGCGTGACGAAGCCGAAATCAAAGGCCACCGACGCACCTATATCGGTGCCATGCCGGGCAAATTCATCCAGGCGCTGAAAGAAGCGGGCACAGCGAACCCGGTCATCATGCTGGATGAAATTGACAAGATCGGTGCGAGTTACCAAGGCGATCCGGCTTCAGCCTTGTTGGAAGCGCTCGACCCCGAGCAGAACAATGATTTCCTCGATCATTACCTTGATGTGCGTTTCGACCTGTCCAAAGTACTCTTCGTCTGTACTGCCAACCAGTATTCCATTCCTGCTCCCTTGCTGGACAGGATGGAAGTGATTCAGCTTTCCGGCTATATCACCGAAGAAAAGCTCGATATCGCCAAACATCATCTGTGGCCCAAAGTCGTTGAAAGGACAGGCCTGAAAAAAGGGCAGGTGACAATCAGCGAAGCCGCCATACGCCATGTTATCGAGGGCTATGCGCGCGAGGCAGGTGTGCGCAATCTGGAAAAGCAGTTGGGCAGGGTGGCCCGCAAGGCGGTTGTCCAGATTCTCAATGGCACGCCAACGCCGATCAAGGTGGGCGTGAAGGAAATCGAGTCCTATCTGGACAAGCCGGTTTTTACCAAGGGAAAGCCCCAGACGGGCGTGGGCGTGGTGACAGGTCTGGCGTGGACTGCATTGGGCGGTGTCATGCTCGATGTGGAAGCGACCCGAGTTCATACCCTTAACCGTGGATTCAAGCTTACTGGCAAGTTAGGCGAGGTCATGAAGGAATCCGCTGAGATCGCCTATAGCTACATTGCTTCACATCTCAAGGAGTACAAGGCGGAC
>Ga0326726_10004251_pt1 | contig 13071 bp, 16 predicted proteins | sample MHFenrmetagenome_2_FD_207603 | JGI IMG/M metagenome (GOLD analysis project Ga0326726, IMG submission 207603) | Lab enriched peat soil microbial communities from Michigan Hollow, Ithaca, NY, United States - MHF15MN | ecosystem: Environmental > Terrestrial > Soil > Wetlands > Peat | place: USA... | reverse complement strand
ATTGTTATCACCGACAAACCAGTGGAATGATAATTCCATAAAAGTAACGTTTACTATTTGAAATCGTTAGTGAAAAAATTTAATAAAAAAACTTGCCCGCACATATATCTCCACACACATGCTTTGTAAAAAAATCCGAAAACAGTCGGTATACTTTACAAAAATCGAGTATATTGTAATACATTGTATTATAAATGTTTTCTGCGAAAATGTGCCTAAAAATACCGGTTAAGCAATCAAGAATTGTCGGATTTATTTACACAAGCGTTTATGCAATCGGTTCATTAAAAAATAATAATGAGTAAATTAGCATAGTTGTGTAGTTGGTATGACTTGTGCGTAGGTATGATATAGGTTAGCCATGAGATTCATATTGATATTTTTTATTGTCGCATTTTTCTGTCAGGCCATCATCCATTTACCTTTGGAGCCACGAGGCATATACGGTCCAGTACAATGGCAATCGGAACAGGAAAAGGCGGAATTTCATAAGTTGCTGAGGAAACACGGACAGCACAGGCAGATATCCGTGATCTTCTACGACGGGTCAAAGACATATTTCATCAACGAAAAGGGCGAGAAGTGCCTTTTTAAATAAGTTGGGAAAGGCAGGGTCAAATGGCTCTGCCTCTTTTATGCATAAGACATCTTCCATCTAAGATAAATACTAATTCTGATAATTGAGGAATACCGTGCCGGGGAATAAGCCTGAAGAACTCTTGCATCATAAAGGAATAGAGATGAAACCGTTAATCAGAAAGCTGGACGCCTTCACTGAAAAGGTACGGGAAGACATCGAAAAGAAAAGGATAAGCGAAGTTGATGGGCAGGAGCTTATCTTAAAGGCCATCATGATGGTTAGGCTGCTAACGACAACCTAAGCTTTGTTCCTCATTAATCGTTGTTATGAAGTTTAAGAATTAAATGAGAGTAAGTCTTCTAAACAAAAGGCAGGTCAAGTGACTCTGCCTTTTTTATTTGCCCAAACCTTAACGTCTTCCCCCAGATTAATGAACTTTCTGTTCGCCCGGATCAATTAGTTTCACGGTTCCGAATTTGTCTTCATACTGTTTCAGGTTTATCGTCAGGGCTTCGATTGCTCTCTTAACATTGCCCGGGCTTAGTATTATTCTTGAAACAAGATGAGCCCCATTGGGCGAGTTTAAGATCCAGTCAAGCATGAACTCTTCCGAGCTATGTGATACCAGCATCAAATTGCTGTATCTACCTCTCGATATTTCATCAACGGTATTAATCTGGATCTGCGGGGGTTGCTTCGGATCAGGTTTGTCTGCCATATCGCTCTCCTTGATTGGAATGTACCTTTTAACTTTTCAATTGGTTAACTCACTTTCACCCTCAGTCATAGACGCATGAACCCGCTTTATTTCTTCAAGAAGTTCTTCCTTACTATATTTCTTCTTCCTGCTCTTTTTTCAATTTCGAGATTGCAATCTCCCATCTTGAGCAAAATCGTCCACCTACCGATTCCATTGGATACACCCTGCAGCCCTCTGGTCTCGCAGGATAAATTTCACAATAATGTCCCGCACAAGTACTTTTTAAAAAAGGACATGGAATCCTCTTGCTGTCTTTCGATTCCCATTTAGAAGGTTCTGCTGATAATTCCCCATAATATTTTTCGATAACTTGTTTTTCGGAAATGTTTAGATATGTAGACATATTTGAGAGTGACTCTTGGTTATAAGGTAGACCGAGTTCAAGACAACATTTCCCGCATCTTTGACATTCAAAATATTTCCACAACTTATTAATAAAGAACCTCCTGTTCGCTTTCTGGCACTTCTTATACTTTTGCTTCTTTCAATCGATATCCTTTATCATCTCTCCCCTGTAATTGCCCAGCTTGCTCTTATAGAATCTAAAAACACATGATCCCTTAATATTCCTACCGTGACAGCTCCCTCCTACTGTGAGCTTGATGTCAGCATAATCAGTACAGTCTCCCAGTTGATCGCATGTGGTTTGAGGAGCATCCACGTTGTCAACGATGACACTCATTTGATCGCATCCTAATTTTGCCTTCACAATGGCACTGATTGTTTCATCTGAAATGCCCCAAGGTCTGCTTAATTTATTGTCGCTGCAGCCGGAGGTGATGAGAATGCCCAGGATTGCTATGAATACAGGTATTGTTCTCAAATTCTTTTTCATTTGATTCTAGTGTCCGGTCAGCGCGTCCCAGTTCGTTGAAATCCTGCGGCCTGGAATGCCGCTCGTCCCAAGGGAGAATCTATAAAAGTCACGAATGCTCGAGCTACATCAGGTATCTTACTTGACTTGAGTACTACAGCAGCATAGGCAATCGCTTTCTGAATGCTCGACGGTAAAGGGCCAACCAGTTCCGCACCGGGAACAGCAGCGATTTCGCTCGACTGGACAATTACGATCTCCGATTCCCCATTGACCACACGGCGAACTGCGTCCTCACCGACGGCCGTCAAAGCGGTCTTGCCTTTCATCTGCCCTGCAATGCCGAGACGCGGGAGCACTACCGTCGCGAAATATGTGCCTGATGTCGCGCCACGAGCCGGATCGGCATAAGTGATCGATTTTGCCGCGAGGAGCGTTTCGCGAAAGTCTTCCAGTGTGCCGATCATGGGTCTCGGCGTTCCTGCCTTGATGCCCACTCCCACCCCAACGCTGCCAACTTCCAGCCGCGAGTTCGGTTCTACCAGCCCATCCTTTTCGAGCTCGGAAATTCCTTTGGATGGAAGCACGGTAACGTCGGCAGGTGCTCCGGCGGCAATCTGTTTCTGGATTCCTCCACCCGTGCCGAACGTAAACTTGATGGTGTGGCCGGTCTGGTGTTCGAAAGCAGTAGAGGCACCCTGAACAGCAGACCTGACTCCCCCCGGTGCGTATACGCTAAGGTCGGCTGCTGTTACGCAAATCGGCAAGGAACCGAGGATACCCGCAAGAAATGGCGCTCCCCAGAATGAGATTAGTGGCTTCATCGGTATCGCTCTTCTTCCTATCAGGGTCAGTCGGTATAACGGCGAATAGAAATGCCAGGACTAAAGAATGCGCGCGTTCTTATCAATGACTTGACGTAGCAGATCAGGCGAGCGCAGGATACCAGGTGTCGTGGGCTATGAAGTCTTCTTCGATATCATGTGGCTGATGCATCGTCCCTTTCGGAATTCTTAGAAAGGTTCCCCCAGCCAGCGGCACATCTCCGATGCCATCGATCCACATCTTGGCCTTGCCCTTCAGCACATAGATGATGTCGTCCGAGTTCTCGTGTAGGTGCTTCTCTACGTGCGACCCGACCGGCAGGTGGACAAGAGCGCACGTAATGTCAACATTGTCCGCTCGTTTGGATACGAGATATGCGACTTCAACGCCGGGCAGTTGCGGATGAGGGTCCCACTTCCGATTATCGGGTTGAATGACCTTATAGTTCTCCATGTTCTTCTCCTAAGTGCCTCACTGTTCCGATGAGGACAATAAGTATTTCCAACTAAAATAGTGTATCAGGAAACAATGTCAAAAAACAAGACCATAGAAAGAACTAAACAGAAAATCCGAATGCTGGTTTTTCAAGATAGCCGAACCTGTGGAATCGTGGACTACATCAACAACTGCTCAGCAACGGATCCTCATCAGGGCTGAGGATTACAGATCGTGATGTTTGCTACTGCTCTTCCACACCCTTGCAGCACATCAGGTATTTCGACGTAGCAAATCAGGTTTATTCGTATGGCACTTTTTGTGAATATTAATAGTAATATAAGGTATAGGCAAATTTTTTTGAGCATCTTAATACCGTTTCATTATCGCATAAACAAAAGAACAAATTCTTATCAAAGGAGGAGGCGATGAAGAGAATCATTATGTTAGCGATGATTTTAGTGATGATGCTTGTATCTATTGGAGGATGTTGCATAGGGAGGGATGCAAATAGCAGAAGTGAAAGATGTGGAGAACATGACAGTGATGGAGGTTATGACAGAAATGCACCTTATGAAAGGGTTGGTGGTCATGACATACGGAACACGATTTTGAGAGAGCCGCCCTTATGATGAACATCGGAGTTGTTTACAAATCCAAAGGCGATCTTGACCTTGCCCCGAGATGCTAAGCGGATGATCAGGCAATAGAGGACAGGGTCGGATTGCGGAATATGCCACACTATGCCAGCCTTCTTATCAATATGGGTATGCTGTATGGAAAACAGGGGAAGCGAGAAAAGGTGGGAGATATTACCCTGAAATCAGCGACGACTTTGAATCACACGCTGGATGGATTTGTTGGAACGCTATTTATATATAATAGTAAGCCCTGTGAACAGCAGGACTATCCCAATGATAGTGAATACCAAGTTTATCCATTTGATCCAATTCGGAGCAGCTTTGGCTTCCCTACGCAAAACTCCCCATGACCAGAAATTACCAAAGGCCAAGATGATAGCGAGAATCATAAGTGCAAGGTGTCCGGTTATGTAAAATAAGAACGCAGCGACAGCACTTATCAGCACAGAAAGAAATCCCATAGTTTTTGTTCCCTTTTGACACCGGTTTGCCATTGATTCGTTGGCCCTCCCCCATCTCAGGATTGCCCGAGATGAGGAATGGGCTGGGTGAAAAGAGCGAAGGGCCACTCCCTTCGTTCGTGGTCTATTTGTCAAAGGACTTCTGGATCTGGGCAGTATCCTTGACGTCATTCTGAATTAACAACATGAGCAGAAGTCGTGCCTTCTGAGGACTAAGATCATCGGCCAAAATGGCGCCCGCGTCCTTCAGCGTCTTGCCGCCGCCTTCATAACCATAGACCGGCAGGACCCTCCCGGTTGGAACCCTCGTCGAAATCACGACAGGTACGCCTTTGGCTATCGCCTCTTTGACCGCGTTGTACATCGGAATATTCATATTCCCCCACCCGAGAGCCTGCACAACGATGCCGTTTGCCCCGTTCGCGACCGCCGCCCTGATCATGGAACCGTCAGCGCCACCGTACATGGCGACAATCTCGACATATGGAAGTGCATCTTTATTCAGCGGTACATGTTGACGCCTGAGCGGTGCACGGTAGAAGATAACCCGGTCAACGTCTGCATAACCGAGGAATCCGAAGTCGCCGGATTTGAAAGTTTCCACACTCGATGTATGCGTTTTGGTAACCTCTCGTGCCGCATTGATTTGATTGTTCAGGACGATCATCGCGCCCTTATTTCTTGCGTCAGGCGAGACGCAGATCCTCACGGCGTTTAGGAGGTTCCTTGGTCCGTCAAAATCATGTTCCGATGCGTTTCTCTGCGCGCCGATCAGCACAATCGGCTTATTACTCTTGATCGTGAGGTCGATAAAATACGCGGTTTCTTCAAGCGTATCGGTGCCGTGAGAGATGACGACGCCAGCCACTTCAGGCCGTGCAAGAGCCTTTTCCGCAGCTTTGTACACCGCTATCCACAGCTTCGCATCCATATAGTCTGACGGAACATTCGATATATTCTCGACTTCGACCTGTGCATACTTGGAGATACCCGGTACAGTGGCCAGAAGATCTTCTCCTGAGATCGCGGGGACGGGCGCCTTCTTCACCGGATCGATCTTCATGGCGATGGTGCCGCCCGTAGCGATGAGCTTGACTACCGGTTGCGCCGCGCCTGCGTATGTCGAGAACAGACATAAAGCAAAGACTGCCGCTATTATTGCAACAATACCTCTTTTCATCTTCTTGCCCTCCTTGCTATGAAATTTTTGGATGATATTGGAGTTGAGGTTGGGGTAGAAATACGACACACGCAGTTTCACATGGAGAAATCCCAATGCATGCACCCTTTCGATATTTGCAGTAGGTTACCAATTCCACCATGATCAATGTTTCCGCAAGCACACGTGTCATCCAGCCGTCAACGTATAAGTCATACATACCACAATTATGGACTAAAAGAACATCATTGATAACTCGTTGAAACACTGCATTTGCGTTGAGGTTGACGATATGCTGCTTACAGGAAGGAAGAGATGAGAAAAAGATTCTCGACAATACCTAACCGGTGAAGAATCAAGGCGCAACTCCTCATCCGGGACGCGCCTCGGCACGCCCCGGGATATACGGCGGCAGCAACAACTCTCAAGGCTCGCCTGGTTTGAAAGGCGGTTCCTTGCCGGCCGGCACGCTCTCCTCCGCCATGCTCAGCACCATGGCCAGTGTCACATAGGTGCCGCTGAGCACCGTCAGATCCACGATTTGCTGATCGCTGAGAAATTTTCTGGTTCGATTGAACGTCGCGTCGGAAACCTCGTGTTTCGTCGAGAGCTCTATGCAGAAGTCATAGACGGCTTCCACTCTTGGCGTCATGCCCCGCGGCCGCTTGTTGGCCTTGATGTCGTCCGCCACCTGTTTCGGCAGGCCCTCTTTCAGCGCCAGAGGATAATGCGCATACCATTCAATCTGGCTCCGCCACTGCCGCCCTACGATCAGGATCGCGAATTCGGTCAACTGCCGCGACAGCGAGGAATTCCAGCGCAGATAATCGAGCAGATCATACATACGCTGCGCCAGGACCGGGCTGCGCAGCAGCGGATTGTAAGGGCCCCCGAGACCGACGCTTGAAATCTTCATGATATTCTCGCCGAGAGGCCGCTGCTGGTCATTGAGTTGGTCCATCGTGAGCTGGGGAAAACGCTTGGGCTTCTCGCCTGTCTGCGAATCCGCAAAATTCGCTACGCCAAAGCCAATGGCAGCGGCGAGCGCCACGGAACCGAGCCAGAGTGCTTTACGATTCATTGGGCTTCCTCCTTCAATTTGATTTGTCCGCTTGATTTGTTTTAATAAGACATGACTATGAGTGACGAGAAACAATACAATGGAAGACCCTGTGTGTCAAAGGCAGATTGGGGCGACCCATGCATTTCAATATTTTTCTCCTCCGCCGGTTAATGAAATAGAGAGGCTATAGCAATGTTCCGGCCTCTTTAGATATGGTGTCCTTGCGATGCAGATGTTCACCATTACAAAGTTTCAGTAGTAAGGATTAATTTAAACTGAGTATTGAGGATTGACGAAAGTGACACATTGGTCACAGAAAGGCGGGCGCCCTTTCGAGACGATTTGATGAGTCCGGTCTTTATATTATACGTTTTTCTTACGGTCGTATCTCAACAGTCGTACCATTTGGCACTAACTTTTCAATCTCCTCTATTTCTTCGTCTGTAACGGCAATACACCCTTTCGTCCAGTCAACCTCTGTGTGAAGATCACCAACCCAGGAGAAACCATTCTTGATGCCGTGGATCATGATGTCTCCGCCCGGAGAAGCACCAAGCTCTTTTGCCCGCCTTCTGTCTTTCTCGTTTGGATAGGAAATATGAAGAGACAGGTGATAACGGCTGTCCTTGTTTCTTGAATCTATAACGTAGATCCCCTCCGGGGTCTTGTTATCGCCTTGCCTTTCTTTTGGCCCATTCGGGTTTCCGCCCAAGGCTATCTTATAGGTCTTGAGCAGCCTGCCCTGTGAGATCAACGTCAATCGTCGTTCTTTCTTCTCTATTAAAATCTTATCTGCCGGCCCGCTCAGGATTGCAAAAGCCTTGCTTTTCACCTCTTGTTCGAGCGCTTCAATCTTTTCCTGCTGTGTAACAATCTCGTTACCCTTGCTCTTAACGTCTTGTTCGAGAGTCTCAATCTGTGTCTGCTGCGTAATAATCCTCTTATCTTTGCTGGTGATATCATTGATAAGAGATATCATCACTTCACTGTCCTGCCTGTACCGACTCTCCGGGTAATCATTTATGAGTTTTTGAAAACATTCCAGAGACTTCTGGTAATCTTTTTGCTCATTTCTGGGATACGAATAAATAACACCCATCGCGAAAAGAGCCCTGTCGCCCGCCTCAGGATATTTCGCAATAATCTGCTCATATTTGCTCAGAGAGGCCTTGTAAGTTCCCTGGTTGAAAAAGCCATTCGCTTCTTCGAAGGCCGGCTTGGCCAGATATCCCTCATAAAATGGACTGCATCCACTTATTAGAATTGATGTTATTATGATGAACGCAAACAAAAAGTAAATGTGCTTTTTACCCATATACGTCCTACATGCACCTTCCCTGATTTCTGTTGATCGCAGGCCTCAGTCCGGTTCCCCTTACTGAACTATCGGAACATGTACCACATTCCAACTTAGAATTCTGCAATTTTTTGATTGTTACCGATACGATAATGAACATGAGAAAAGGCGGGGTCGACTATCTCTTCCTGGCGGGTTCGATCAATATACCTTCTATTTCCAAATCAATTTTCAGGCGTTTGGCGGCATCTTTGGCCTCGATGATATCATTGAAAGGGCCGGCGATAACACGGTAGCTATCACCCTTCGATAACACCCTTGCCGGGATTTGTGGACCCTGGTGATTGATCATGGCGGCGATCCTCATTGCATTGGTCTCATCAGGCACGTCAGCAGCCAGAACATGCCACGCCTCCATCTTCATTTCTGGTACATGTGGTCTGCCATAAAGTTCGCGTGGGTGATCGACTTCTATGGTTTTCGCAACCCCGCTTCCACTTCCCTGACGAATCTCGAATATGGGAACAGGAATCCCGCGGGCATTGGCCAGTGTTTCCTTAACTTTTCTCCAGTCAAGCGTGCGCGCCGATTTCTTTTCAATATTTTGCAATTTTGCGTATATCTTCCTCAACTCGACAGCGTCCGAGTCGTCCAAGGGCGCATGAACTTCCATATAGACTACTCCATTACGCTGACCTATGAGATAGGGCTGGTTTACGATGCATACAGGTGTCTTAACCGGAGTACTCTCGAAGAGCCTCTTCGCGTCTTCCGGATAGAGTCTTATGCAACCATTGGTTGCTCTAAGGCCAATGCTGGACGGTTTGTTGGTGCCATGGATCAAATAACCCGACTTGCTCAAATATAGCGCATATTCTCCCAAGGGATTTTGAGGTCCCGGCAGAACTTTAGCGGGCAGTGGATCTCCTTTTTTTAGATGGTCCTTAAGAATTGAGGCAGGCACGTGCCAGGTTGGCCGGACCATCTTGCGCTCTACATACATTTGACCCATGGGCGTGGCACGCTCCACGGAACCAATACCTATCGGGTAGGTCGACACCACTAATGATTTACCATCTCCTCTAAATTGAAAAAGCCTCATAGCGGCTAAGTTGATCACGATGCCTCTTCTGGGAGCGTCCGGCAGGATAAAACTCATGGGCAACGTGATACGCCCGCCAGCCTCAGGCACCCATACATCTACCCCTGGATTAGCCGCGCTGATTCCATTTATTCCCACGCCGAAGTGCCGTGCAACATCCGGCAGCGTATCCTCTTTTGTAAGCCTCGTGACTGCCAACCGGCCGATAACATCATTTTCTTTTTCAACCGAAAAGTTATTTCGTTCAATCTTTTCTTCCGGATAGTTTGAAAATGACGGTAATTTCTCTCGAATATTTTGCCAGATGCCACATCCATGTAAGGATGAGATGAATATAAATAGAACTATAAGACGAAGCCCATTGGATAAGAATGACAGGTCAATAATTCGGCACATGGGTCAAGTGGGGTATCTCGTTTGAAAGATTAGGAACCATTCTTTAACAAAAGAAGTGACAGGGGTTTTTATGTCCTGTCACTTCTTTTTCCGAAGCCCTAATGGTAAAGTTAATGACTACCGCTGGAATTGACTTACTTCTTCATTGATTTCGTGAAAATGGCTTCAGCCTGCTGCGCCCTCGCTTCTGCCACCTGCGCCCTGTCCTCTGCCTTCTGCGCTCTTTCGTCCGCCTTCTGCGCCCTCTCCTCTGCAATCTTCACAGCAGTTTCAGAGCGGGTTGTGGCAGCGTCTGCCTTCGCCGCAGCCGCCTTGGCATCCTGTAGTGCCTGATCAGCTTTTGCATTAATCTGGTTTTCCTGTGCCTGCATTTTCTCGAGGTCACGGGTTGTTGCGCAACCCACCAAAATAATAGTGAGAGCAAGCATGATTGACAGCACCAAAAAACTCTTCTTCATCCTCTAATCACCTCCTAATTTATTCGGTTTATCTTATTTTAGCAGTGATAAAAGGCAGGGCAATTTCTTACCCTGCCTCTGCTTGATAAGCAGTTACGGATCTATTTGCGACATCAACCAAAATGTGACGGCTCATGGCTTGGTTGTGCGCCGCTCAATTCTGCTGAATGATGACAATTGCAAGACCCAAACCATCTCCCAACATATTGAAATTATTGAAATTGATATTTTGTTATAGCCTCTATTTGAAGGAATTTTCATACACTGCGAATGGGAAGGGCTTACTCAAATGCGTCCAAGTAATTGTAATACAACGCCTAACAGTTTGAAGGTTTTTCCCTACGGTATGTTTAGCTTTTTAAGTTTTTAATGCTTATTTTATAAGGTTTGTGAGGTTTGACACTTGGGAAAGAAACCGAGGAATTAAAGAAATATCTCGATAGAAAGTGAAAGAGGGTGTTAAACGACCGCATCCCATGGAAAAAGCTATGGATTACAGTTGTCATTTCTTTTGAAACAGTTTCAAGTACTCCACGTAGCTTTCTTTTACGAGGTCTTCTTTGGGGATGAATCTCAAAGAGGCGGAATTGATGCAGTACCTGAGTCCGGTCGGTTCCGGCCCGTCGAGGAAGACATGTCCGAGGTGCGAGTCGGCGTGTCTACTCCGCACCTCCGTGCCAGCGTAAGTCGGCCTCCCCAATTCAACAACGTTTCCAGGTTCGAGAGGCTTCGTAAAGCTAGGCCAGCCAGTTCCAGAATTAAACTTGTCGAGCGAGCTGAAAAGGGGCTCGCCGGTGACAATATCGACGTAAATGCCCTCGCGCTTATTGAGCCAATATGCGTTATTGAAAGGCTCTTCCGTGTCTCCCTCCTGGGTCACTTTGAATTGAAGAGTTGTAAGTTTTGCCTTGATCTCGGACGGATCAGGCTTTTTGTATCCCTTTTTCGGGTATGTATCTTCATTCGCCAGTTTGCTTTTTCCGTCGCCCCCAATGCCGGAACCCGCCTCTTTTACCCCCTTATCTATTGCCATCGGTTTTACACCATTCCCGTCCGTGCCAGCCGGCCCGCAACCGGTAAGAAATAAAAGGGTAATTGCTACTGACAGAAAAAGTCTCATTATGAAAGATTTTAGTTTTAGAGGAGAAGGTCAATTTTGCCTATGGGAGCTGTATTTAAATATTACTAATTATAATGTAACACAAAAGGGCAAAATTGAAAAATCAAGACTTCGAGACGAACGAGATAAAGAGGATAGCATTGTTAAGCCTACAACTGTATGGTGGTGGGTAGTTATCATAATTGCACATTTTGGATTGAAGTGCTCGATGACAGAGAGATATCCCTTTTTGAGGGTATCCATGCTCAGACGTTTCTTGAACTCCGCGATGCACTCTTGATGACATTAGGACAGAGATGAAGGAGAGACAGTTATTTATTGAATTTACGTCACTGGCACTGTATACGTGGCCTAGGATAAAAGATTACGCCCATAGGAGGTGTTGCAATTGAAGAAACATCTTTTTCTAATCATGATACTTTGTTCGTTTTCTTACACAGCATGGGCAATAACTATAGAACTGCAAGAGACTGAGGAACAGTCTGGCACAGAAATTCGCGCTCTCAGGGAGGAAAATGCCGGCATACGTAAGGACACGGCCAAGAACGATCAGGCAATAACGGATATACGCGGGAGGATCGCCGATATTGCAGCGGACATGACCGCTATCAGAGAAGACATGGAGAATTTGAAGGGAGATCGTGAGGTACTGGGAAAAGGCGAGTCTGACTTAAAAAAGGAATTGATCGATATAAGGAAGCAACTTGATCAACTTTCTTCCCGCATGAATGTCATAGAGAGTCTCCTTGAGATTAAGAGTGGCGCCAATCAAGCTCCCAAGGGTGAGAAGGTCGTTAGCGGCGATTCAAAAAGCGCAGCGTCCGGTAAGAACGAGAAGGCATTGGCTTATGACGCAGCTTATGATGCCTTTAAGAAAGAAAAGTATGGGAAGGCTCGAGAAGGATTTCAAAACTTTCTGAAGAAATATCCAAACACAGAGTATTCTGCCAGCGCACAATTCTGGATTGGAGAGAGTTACTATTTTGAAAAGAAATATGAGCAAGCCATCTTGGAATACGAGAAAGTGATAAAAGATTATCCGCAAGGCAACAAGGTGCCCAGTGCTTTGCTGAAGCAGGGGTTTTCTTTTCTGAATCTAGGTGATAAGTCAAGCGCGAAACTCATCCTGGAACAGGTTGTAAAGAACTATCCGGGCACCGCTCAGGCGCGAATGGCAAAAGCGAAGATTGAGAAGATTAAATAGCCTGCTAAGTTAGGAACAGTCACGGAGGATATTGACCTTTCCCAGGACATTCCGTTAAACTGTGCTTGACGGGATGTGTGATAATGGATCTGGTTATACTCTGTGTTTTTGTCGCGGTGGCGGCGGTCCCTCCATCCACCGTTTTATGCGGTTGGCGTCTGCAAAGCGCGTCAGTTTGCCGTGCGCATCGAGGAGCACAATCAGCACGGGGCGCTGGGCCACCTGGGCCTGCATCACCAGGCATCGTCCTGCCTCATCGATGAAGCCCGTTTTGGAGAGGCCGATCTGCCAGCTGGGGCTCCGGACCAGGCGATTGCTGTTGCGGAACTTCATTGTGCGGCGACCTGTATCGACCGCGGCATCTTCGCGGGTAGTGAATTCCCTGACAAGAGGATATTGATAGGCTGCGTCCACCATCCGCGCCAATTCACGGGCGGTGGATACGTTGCCGCTGGAAAGCCCGACAGGGTCTTCGAAGTGCGTCTCCATGAGTCCCAGTGACAGGGCTTTGGTGTTCATGGCGGCAATGAAAGCGTTGATCCCACCCGGGTAGGTCCGCCCCAGCGCGTGAGCACAGCGGTTCTCCGAGGCCATCAAAGCGAGCAGCAGCGCATCTCCGCGTGTGACGCTGCTTCCCACCCGCAGGCGGGAGCGGCTGTGGCGAAGGGTGTCGACATCTTCGGGTTCAATGGTGATCAGTTCTTGAAGGTCCAATTGGGCATCCAGCGTCACCATGGCCGTCATGAGCTTGGTGAT
>Ga0326726_10004250_pt1 | contig 13074 bp, 10 predicted proteins | sample MHFenrmetagenome_2_FD_207603 | JGI IMG/M metagenome (GOLD analysis project Ga0326726, IMG submission 207603) | Lab enriched peat soil microbial communities from Michigan Hollow, Ithaca, NY, United States - MHF15MN | ecosystem: Environmental > Terrestrial > Soil > Wetlands > Peat | place: USA... | reverse complement strand
GGCGGCACCTGGTTGAGCAGCAGATCGTATTCCTGGGGAGACCGGATGCCTTGTACCTGTGGAAGGTTGTCGATCGTGTAGGCGTTCAGCTTGAACGATCGGCCGAACGGGGTGAGCTCGGGAAAAACGGTGTGGCAGCCCTGGCAGGCCACGCCCGTTTGCCTGGCGTAGGAAGGGACTGCGTTGGCGGTACCGCTCAAGCACAAGCCGACTATGATGGCGCCTACCGCGCCCGCTGATCTCGAAATGCCTCGGAAATTCCTGTCCATGATTTCCCTTTCAGTGACCGCGCATTGGCGTTTGGAGTCAACGTAAGTGAGCCGGAACCGACCGCATTTGATACAGATCAATTCGAAGTACAGCGAACCTTGCGGGAAGCTGACGACCGCGCAGCCAACACCTTAAGAAGTACGTTTTGCGCACACGCGAATCATTGAGGTTCGCATTCCGAGCCCTCGCATTCGCCGGTGCGCCGGACATCCCCACCCTCGACTGCCCGGATTCGAGGCGACGAGCTGGCTCGGGCTCGGGATGCGCGCCGGAACCCCCGCCGACATCGTCAGCCGGCTCGCCGAGCGCAGCGCGCGGGCGCTCGCGGAAGCCCAGGCTGCGAGGCGCATGACGAGCCTCGCATCGAGTCGCGGCCGATGACGCCCGAGGAGTTCGCCGCGTTCCTGCGCGCCGACTCGGCGAAATGGGCAGACATCATCCGCCACTCGGGAGTTAAACTGGAGTGAGGATGGCCAAGGGACTCACTCATCTTTCCGCCGTCGAGCTCGCGCGCCTCATCCGCACGAAAAAGGCGGGTGCGGTCGAGGTGACCGAGGCGCATCTCGCGGCGATCGAAAGAGTCAACCCCGCGGTCAACGCCTTCTGCACCGTGGTGCCCGAGAAGGCGCTCGCCTGGGCGCGGCAGGCGGAGGCCGCGGTGAGAAAGCGCGCTCGCCTCGGGCCGCTGCACGGGGTGCCGGTCGCCATCAAGGACCTTACCGCCACGGCCGAGATCCGCACGACCTTCGGCTCGACGCTGTTTCGCGACCACGTGCCGACCGAGGACGCCGAGGTGGTGCGAAAGCTCAAGGCCGCGGGCGCGGTGGTTCTCGGGAAGACCAACACGCCGGAGTTCGGCGCCGGCGCGAACACGGTCAACAAGGTGTTCGGCGCGACGCGCAACCCGTGGAATACGGCGCTCTCCGCCTCGGGGTCGACCGGCGGCGGAGCGGCGGCGCTCGCGGCGCGCATGGCGCCGCTCGCGGAGGGGACGGACTTCGGCGGCTCGCTGCGCACGCCGGCGGCGTTCTGCGGCGTCGTGGGCCTGCGCACCACCGCGGGTCTCGTCACGAAATATCCGGCGGCGCTGCCCTGGCACGATCAGAGCGTCGCCGGGCCGATGGCGCGCTCCGCGGAGGATTGCGCGCTGCTTCTCGATGCGATGACGGGGTTCACGCTCAAGTCGCCGCTGTCGTCCGCGGCCCCGTGGAAGAGCGCGCGCGACGCGGTCGCCAAGGCGAGGAGCCTGCGCGGCCTGCGCCTCGCCTACGCACCGGACATCGGCGGAATCGGCGTGGACCGCGAGATCGAGAACCTGTGCCGCGCCGCTGCCCTCGGGCTGCGCGACGCGCGCGCGACGGTCGAGGAGATCGAGATCAACATGTCGGACGGGCGCGACGCCTTCCTCGCGCTGCGCGGCGAAGCCATGGTCGGCAACCACCTCGAGAAGCTCGAGCGCATCGGCGAGCTCGGGGACAATCTCGCAGGGAATATCCGCGCCGGGCTCGCGCTCACGGTGAGCGAGATCGCGCGCGCGGAGCGCAAGCGCGCCGAGATCTGGCACCGCTGGCGCGCGCTGTTCGAGAGCTACGACCTGATCCTAACGCCGGCCGCGCCGGTGCCGCCCTTCCCGGTCGAGAAGAACTATCCGGACGTGATCGAGGGCCGCAAGCTGCAGAACTACATCGACTGGATCGCGCCGACCTTCCTGGTGTCGCTCGCGGCGCTGCCCGCGGCGAGCGTCCCCGCGGGCCTCACCGCGGCGAAGCTGCCGGTGGGCCTGCAGATCGTCGGCCCGAGGTTTTCAGAGCCGACGATTCTCGTGGCGGCGAAGTTCGTCGAAGAGGCGCACCCGATCGGCTTGCCGCCGAACTGCGGTTGAACTCCGGCGCGGGCTACGAAGGATTGACCGCGATCGCGGTCAGCGTGCCACCGGAGACGGACGCGTCCTTTGCGGTAGCCGCACCAGAGGACAGCGTGCTTACGTTTTCGACGAGATAGATGTGACCGTTGAAACCGACGGCGTAGAGGCGATCGTGAGTCGTGTCCACCACGACGTTCAACATTCCGGACGGCATGGTCAGGATCTTGCTCGGTGCCGTCGCGCCGCTCACATCGTTCGCCGCGCTCGCGCCGGCAAACACCATGATCTGCGTGCTGGCGCTGCCGCCGGCGACATAGAGGACATCATGCGCACTATCGACAAAGATGCCGCCTACCGTCTGGTTGGTGTTCGAGACGGTGGGAGTGATGGTTCGATTCGGACCTGCGGCGGTTACCGTGTCCGCGTTGTCGAAGACCATGATCTGGTGAGTGGTGGAGCCACCGACGGTGTCGTTCGATACATAGAGGATATTCCTCCCCGTGTCGACCGCTACGCCGTGTATCGGCGTCGTCATGCCCGTGATGTGCCGGGGCGCTGGCGAGCCGTTCGCGGTGCTCGCGCTGCTGAAAACTTTCACGTCGACGGCGTCGTCGCCCACATACAGGCGATCGTTGCCCGCATCGAGGAACAGGGAGCCAGTGTTCCCGATCGGGCCGATGGTTGCGCTGGTGAAGATGTCTCCGTTCGCCATGCTCGCACCATGGAAGACGAGTACCGACGTGCCGTTGCCGGCGTAGAGGTAGTCGCGCGTGACATCGAGCGCAAGGCTCCCGATGTTCGTCGAGAAGCCTGCATAGTTGTATGGGATGGCGCCTGGCTGGGGACCGATGAGGCGGTCGACCGTTAGCGACCCGGCAGCCGGGTCCGGATTAGCAAGCGAGCCAATCACTCTGTCCGTAGAGTCGGCGGCGAAGACCTTGCTCGGCCCGACGCCGGTGACGGCCATGTTGCTGCCGCCTCCGCCTCCGTAGCCGCCGCCTCCGCCACAGGCGGCAAGGCTCGCGAGCTGGACCACGGCGATGATAAACAGCGCCGTGCGGCGCAAGCGGAAGGGCATGAGCGGTCTGTATGAGCGCATCCTCGTCTCCTCTAGTTGTTGGCGGGGAAACCCGGCGAGCTAGACGCTCGCGTACCCCGCGATGGACCATAAACGCCGGCGCCGGAGATCTTATTCCCCGTCAGCCCGTGAAAATCTGCGGATTCTCCGGTTTGTTACACGGCGTTACATCGCCGTCACGCACGCGCGGTAGACTTGCAGTCGTATATGAGAGACTCATGATGAACCCTCGGAAGGTCCTGAGAGCTTTGCTCGCCTCTTTCGCCTGGGTCGGGCTCGTCTCCTGCCATGGCACCGAGCCGACCTATTCGGTCAGCGGCAGCGTGACGGGCTCGTCCGGAGCGATCGCCGTGAAGCTGAACGGCGGGAACGACATCTTCATGTCCGGGAACGGCGACTTCAAGTTCACCGGCAAGCTCCTCTCGGGCAACGCGTTCAATGTGCAGGTCGTCGACGCCAACGACGACTGCACGGTGTCCGGCGGCGCCGGCACCATCGACCAGAGCGACATCACGGGCGTGGCGGTCAGCTGCGTCCCGCAATCGCTTCAGAATGCGATCGTCCGCACGGCGAAGCTCAGCGGATCCCGGGAGAATCCGTCGGTCACGACGAACGCGAGCGGCGTCGGCGGAATCATACTCGCGGCGGCCTCGACGACGATCACCGGCGGAATCACCATCTCGGGGCTCACTCCGGTCGCGAGCCAGATCCACATCCACCAGGCTCCCAGCGGGAATCCGACGGGAAACGGACCGGCGATCATCACGCTTCTCCTCGCCGCCGACGGCCTGACCGCAGTCGTGCCCCCTGGAACGGCGCTCAATGCGAACCAGGTCGTATCCCTGCGCGCGGGCGAGCTCTACTTCAACGTCGCGACCGCGGCCAATCCGAACGGGGAGATCCGCGGACCGATCGAGCTGCAAGGCGGCGTCGCCGCGAGTGTCGCGATCCTCGACAAGTCTCAGGTGTCGCCGCCAACCCAGTCGAACGCCCTGGGCGGAGGAACCCTCCTCGCGGACCTCGCGACCGGCAAAGTCCTTATCTCCTACATCACCCAGAACGTCACCAACGTCACTGGTGCAGCGATCCACGCCAGCACGGGGCCCGGGACAAACGGGGCGAGCATTATCCCGTTCGGCAACCTTCAGGCGAACTTCGACAACGCCGGAAGCAATCTCGCGAGCCCGCTCTCGACCGCGAAGATGACCGCGCAGAACCTCGCGGATTTCGCGGCGAGCCTGCTCTACTTCGAGGTCGACAGCCAGGCCAATCCCGGCGGGGACATCCGCGGCAATATCACGCCGCAGTAGAGCCGGTGCTCAGCCCCAGGGGCCCAAGTAGGGCTCGCCTGTATACGTATCGGATTTCGGCTCGACCGCCTTCGGCCAGTCGGCGACGCGCGCGGGCGCGCGCTTCCTCCCGGGACGAGGGCGCCCGTCCCATCCCACCTGCTCGATGTAGTAATAGAGCTGGATCGCGTGCCCGGAGGGGTCGAGCACGTGCGCGCTGTAGTCGATCCCGGGCGTGAGCGCCGATGGGATCTCGATGAACTTGCCGCCCCGGCCTTTCAGGAAATCGATCGCGGCGCGCAGCTGCCGGTAGGTCGCGACCTGCACGCCGAAGCTCATCACGGTGGTGTGGGGCGAGAGCCCGAGCTTCTTCCGCAGCTCGATCGGGTAGAGCGCGAGCGAGTGGTGCTCGGTGCCGCAGCGGAGAAACACGCAGCGGTGGCCGTTCCAGCGGAAGGCCTCGGTGCGCGCGAAGCCCATGATGTCCGTGTAGAAGGCCTCCATCTTCTTCAGGTCGTGGCAGAAGAGGCGGATCGGGCCGTGGCGCACGATCTTGAAGGGGCGCGCGAGCAGGATGCCGTCGACGTCGTACTTCGCCGGCATCTTCTCGGGGTCGCGGAAACCCGAGCCGAAATCGACGCCTTTCGAGCGCGCCTCCTCGACCTCCTGGTACTCCGGCGCCTGCGGCAGCGGCGGGCGCTCGCGGAAGCCGCGCTCGTGCATCGCGCGCGGCTTGGACAGGCCCGTCCAGCCGATCTGCTCCATGCCGTAGTAGAGCTCGTTGCGGTGCCCTTCCGGATCGTAGGGATAGCAGTGCCAGTTCGAACCGGGCATGTCGCGCCCGGCGCGGCTGATGCGCACCCCCTTCGAGTTGAACCAGTCGATCGCGTGCGACACCTCGGCGAGGCTCGCCACCTGCCAGGTCATCTGGTTCACGGTGACGTCGGCGGGAATGTCGCCGCCGCGACCCGCGGCGTTGTAGATGGCGCCGTTGCACAGCACCATCGAGTGGTGATCGGTGCCGTGGCGCAGGAAATACATGTTGGTGTCGCCCATCTTCCGGAGCTCCTCGCCCTTGGGGTGGCGCTCGGCGATGTCGAGCGGATCGGAGATGCGGAATCCCAGCCCCTCGCAGTAGAAGTCCAGGCAGGCAGCGGGGTCGGGAACGTTCAGGCCGAAGTGGCCCAGGCGCCGGATCTTGAAAGGCTGCGGCAGCAGCACCCCACCGACGTCGAACCTGCCCCGCTCGCGCTTGGCCATGGCGGCTACTCCTTGTGATCAGGGAAGAGCTTCTCGGCGAGCGCCATGCTCGCCACCCAGTCGCGGCTCTGGTGGTTGTACTGGCCCATGCGGCCGAACTTCTTCGCGCGCTCCTCGCACACCTCGGGCGCGGGCACGATGAGCTGCGCGCCGCCCGCGAGCGCGCCCACCTGGGCGCGGCAGGCGAGCTCGAAGAAGTGATGGTAGATGTAGGCCTCGGCGAGGGAAGTCCCGCACACCAGCGCGCCGTGGTTCTCGAGGATCATCACCCACTTGTCGCCGAGCGCTCTCGCCAGGGCTGCGGTGCCCTCGGCGGTGGTGTCGTCGACCTCGTTGGGATAGGTCGCGATCCTGTTGTAGAAGCGCATCGCCTGCTGCGTGATCGGCGCGAGCCCCATTTTCTGCGCCGACACGGCGAGGTTCGCGGGGGAGTGCGTATGCACGGCGGCGACGATGTCCGGCCGCGCCTTGAGCACGGCGGCGTGCAGGTTGTAGGCGGCGGCGCTCGCCTTGTGGCCGGACTCCATCACCTGCTTGCCGTCGACGTCGTACTTGACGAGGTTCGAGGCGGTGACCTGCTCCATGAAGACGTTGTCGGCCTTGACGAGAAAGTGCCGCGGCTCGCCCGGGACGCGCGCCGAGATGTGGTTGTAGGTCATGTCGACGAATACGAAGTGCGCCACCAGGCGATGCGCGGCGGCGAGCTCGCAGCGCAGCCGCCACTCCTCGGCGCTCACCCGCTCGCGGACCGGGTCTTTCTCGATTTCGGCTGAGTCACACTTCATGGGGTTCTGCCAATTCTAGCTCAGGGGTAGGTGCCTGATAGAATGATGACCCGATTTTCATCCTGCTCATTTCATGGCCTACGAAAACATTCTGGTCGAAACGCACGGACGCGTCGGCCTGATCCGTCTCAACCGTCCCAAAGCGATGAACGCGCTCAACGACGCGCTCATGAACGAGCTGGGCGATGCGCTCGCGAAGCTCGACGCCGACGAAGGCATCGGTGCGATCGTCCTTACCGGCGGCGACAAGGCCTTCGCCGCGGGAGCCGACATCGGCGCGATGAAGGACTGGGGCTACATGGACGTCTACAAGACCGATTACATCACCCGCAACTGGGAGCGGATGAAATCGGTGCGCAAGCCGGTGATCGCAGCGGTTGCCGGCTATGCCCTTGGCGGCGGCTGCGAGCTTGCGCTGATGTGCGACATCATCATCGCCGCCGACAGCGCGCGTTTCGGCCAGCCCGAGATCAAGCTCGGCGTCATTCCGGGCGCGGGTGGCACGCAGCGCCTGCCGCGCGCGGTCGGCAAGGCGAAGGCGATGGACCTGGTGCTCAGCGGACGGATGATGGACGCCCAGGAAGCCGAGCGCTCAGGGCTGGTGTCGCGCGTGGTCGCGGCCGACCGGCTGCTCGACGAGGCGCTCGCCGTCGCGGCGCAGATCGCCGAGTTCTCGCTGCCTTCGGTCATGATGGCGAAGGAGGCGGTGAGCCGCGCCTACGAAACGCCGCTCGCCGAGGGCATGCTCTTCGAGCGGCGGCTGTTCCACGCGCTGTTCGGCACCGAGGACCAGAAGGAAGGCATGGCGGCGTTCATCGAAAAGCGCAAGCCGGCGTTCCGGCACAAGTAATCGCAAGGGCGACGGGGGATCCCAGGTGATTCGATCTCCCGCCTGGCGGGTCATCGCCTGGATGTGCGCCGCCCACGTCGCGAGCATGGCGGGCTTCTCCACTTACGCGACCCTGCTGCCGAGGCTGCAGGACGAGTGGGGCATGAACAACTCGCAGGCCGGGTTCATCAGCGGGATGTTCTTTGCCGGCTACATGGCGGCGGTCCCGGTGCTGACCAGTCTCACCGACCGCGTGGACGCGCGGAGGATTTATCTGGTCTCGAGTCTGGTGGCGGCCGCAGCGCTCGCCGGATTCGCGCTTCTCGTCGAGGGCGTGCAGTCGGCTGCGCTGCTGCAGCTTTTCGCGGGCGCCGGCATCGCCGGCACCTACATGCCGGGGCTGCGCGCGCTGACCGACAACGTCGAGGGCACGCGCGCGCAAAGCCGCGCGGTGGCCTTCTATACCGCCGTGTTCGGCCTCGGCACCAGCCTCTCGATCCTCGCCTCGGGGATCATCGCCGAATCGATGGGATGGCGCTGGGCGTTCGCGCTCGCCGCGGCGGGCCCGGTCGTCGCCGGGCTGATGGTGGCCCGCGGCCTCCCCCCGCGGCGGCCCGAGCGACTGCACGAGCAGCACGTGCTCGACTTCCGGCCGGTGCTCGCGAGCCGCGAGGTGCGGCCCTACATCTTCGGCTACGCGGTGCATTGCTGGGAGCTGTTCGGATCGCGATCCTGGCTGGTCGCGTTCATCGTATTCGCGCAGGGGCTCGGGGCCGCTGGCGGTTCGAGCGCCGCCTCATGGTCCGCGGTCACGATCGCCGCGGTCGCGAATCTCTTCGGGCCGGCGGCGAGCATTTTCGGCAACGAGCTCGCGATGCGCTACGGCCGCGAGCGGCTGATCTGGAAGGCGATGCTCGCTTCGGGCGCGCTCACCTGCGCGCTCGGGTTCGTGGCGTTCCTGCCCTGGTATGCGCTCGCCGGCGTCATCATGCTCCACATGTGCCTCATCATGGGCGATTCCTCGGCGCTCACCGCGGGCGTGGTGACGCGCGCGAGGGAGAGCATCCGCGGCGCCACCATGGCGGTGCATTCGATGCTGGGATTCGGCGCGGGTTTCGTCGCGCCGCTCGTCTTCGGCGTGGTGCTGGATCTGGCGGGGGGCAAGGCGCGCTCCGTCGCCTGGGGCCTCGCGTTCACCACCCTGGGGGCCGGGGCGGTCGTCATGGCGGGCTTCATACGCTCTCGCGCGCGGGCTGCTGCGGTCCCGGAACCATGAGCGCGCAGCAGTCGCCGCGCCGGGAATGGCTGGTGCTGCTCGTGCTCTCGGGCATCCAGTTCAGCCAGATGGTCGATTTCATGGTGCTGATGCCGCTCGGCACGCAGCTGATGCGCGAGTTCGGCATCACGCCGACGCAGCTCGGGTTCTTCGTGTCGATCTACACCGTTGCGGCGAGCCTGTCGGGATTCTTCTCGGCGCTCGTCATCGACCGCTTCGATCGCAGGACCACGGTGCTCGCGCTGTACGGCTGTTTTGCCGCGACCATGGCGGCGTGCGCTCTCGCGCCGGGCTACTGGATGCTGCTCGCTGCACGCACCGCGGCGGGCGCCTTCGGCGGAGTGGTCGCGGCGAACATCTTCACCATCGTCACGGACCTGGTCCCGGAGAGCAGACGCGGGCGCGCATTCGGCGTGGTGATGTCGGCGTTCTCGCTCGCTTCCATCCTGGGGGTGCCGATCAGCCTGGCCCTTGCGCTGCATTTCACCTGGCGCGCGCCCTACGTTTTCCTCGCCGCCCTGTGCGCCAGCGTCCTGTTTTCGGCCTGGTTCCTCATTCCGCCGGTGCGCGCGCACCTCTCCGGCGGCCGCGAGCGAAACGCGCTCGCCCAGATCCGGCGCGTGTTCGGCGAGCCCAATCACCTGAGGATCTTCGCGTTCTCCTCGACGCTCGTGTTCTCGGGGTTTCTGGTGTTTCCGTTCATCGCGCCTTACCTCGTGACCAACGCCGGGGTGAGCGAGGCCGAGCTGCCGTTCGTGTATCTGGTCGCGGGGGTCGCGGCCTTGTTCACCTCGCGCGTTGCTGGCGGCTGGAGCGACAGCATCGGCCGTCGCCAGGTGTTCGCAGGATGCGCTGTGGCCACGGCCGTCGCTGCAGTCGCGATGACCACTCTGCCGCGCTCTCCCTTGTTCGTGGCGGTGCTGGTGTCGATGCTGATGTTCGCCGCGTCCTCGGCGCGCATGGTGCCGGCGATGGCGTTGATCACCTCGGCCGCCGAGCCGCGTCTGCGCGGCAGCGTGATGAGCTTCAACGCGTCGATCCAGCAGCTCGCCGCCGGAGCGGCTTCCTTCATCGCGAGCCTGGTGGTTGGCCGCTCGGCCGAGGGGGAGCTGACCGGCTACTGGATGGTCGGCATCCTGTCCGCGGGGGGAACGCTCGCGTGCATCGCGTTAGCGCGACGCGTGCGCCCGGCCGAGGCGCCGGCGCAAGGATGAGGCACGCGCGTCCCCTCAGGCATAATCGGATCCGTGCAGAAAAAACCGCAAGTCATCGTCGCCGGCGCCGGACCCGTTGGGCTGCTCACCGCGCTCGCGCTCGCCGATCGGGACGTCCCGGTGCTGGTGCTCGAATCCGAGCCGGCACTGACGATCGACCTGCGTGCCGGGACGTACCACCCGCCGTCGCTGGAGCTGATGGCGCCCTACGGCATCACCGACGAGATGCACAAGACCGCGATCAAGGTGCCCCGCTGGCAGATCCGCGACCGTCGCCAAGGGGTCATCGTCGAGTGGGACCTGACCGAGATCGCCGACCTCACGCCCTATCCCTACCGCCTGCATCTCGAGCAGCACCGGCTCACGCCCATCATTCTGTCGAAGCTCAAGACCTACCCGCACGCCGATGTGCGTTTCTCGCACAAGGTGGTCGACGTTACCCAGACCGCGGAGGAGGTGATGGTCAACACGGAAACGCCGGGCGGAACCGAAATTTTCCAGGCGGAGTGGCTGGTGGGGGCGGACGGCGGCCGCAGTACCGTGCGCAGATGCACCGACGTGGGGTTCGACGGCTTCACCTGGGACGAGCGCTTCGTGGTGGCGAGCACGACCTACGACTACGCGCGGCATGGGTACACCCTGAACGCCTACCTCGCCGACCCGGAGGAATGGGCCGCCCTGTTCAAGATGCCGGACGAGGGGCCGCCCGGAATATGGCGGGTCATCTTTCCGGTTCCCCCGGAGGAAGAGGAGGCGCTGACACTGTCGGAGGAAATGGTCGAGCGGCGCATGCAGCGCTTCCTTCCGAGAAAAGAGCGCTACCAGATCAAATACAAGAGCATCTACAAGGTGCACCAGCGCGTCGCCAAGGAATTCCGCGTCGAACGCATACTGCTCGCGGGCGATGCCGCGCATCTCAACAATCCCATGGGCGCCTTCGGCCTGAACGGGGGAATCCACGACTCGTTCAATTTGACCGAGAAGCTGGCGAGCGTGTGCCGCGGCGAGGCCGACCGGTCCCTGCTCGACCTCTACGTGCGCCAGCGGAGAACCGTCAACCTCGAGTACGTCCAGGAGCATTCCATCAAGAACCTGAGGCGGCTCAACGAGAAATCCGAGGAGAAGCGAAAAGCGAATTTCGAGGAGCTTCGCCGCCAGGCGTCGAGCCGTGAGGGCAGGCGCGAGTTCCTGCTGGTGAGCAGCATGATTGCAAGCGTCCAGCGCGCAAACGCGATACGCTAGCAGCGGACGCAGCCCGGGCGTCCGACAAGGGTCCGACACGTGCCCTGAAGAAGGCGCGCTAGAGGAGGGATGACATGGAGAAAATCTGGCTGCGGCACTACCCGCCAGGCGTTCCGACCGAGGTCGACTACGGGCAGTACCGGTCCATAGGCGAATTGTTCGAGAGCGCCACCGGCAAGTACCGCGACCGACCGGCCTATACCAACTTGGGCAGGACGATCAGCTTCGGGGACCTCGAGCGCATGTCGCGGTCGTTCGGCGCGTGGATTCAGGTCAAACGCATCGCGAAAGGCGCTCGAGTCGCGGTGATGATGCCGAATTGCCTGCAGTATCCAGTCTGCATCTTCGGCATTCTGCGGGCGGGCGGTATCGTGGTGAACGTCAATCCGCTCTACACGCCGCGCGAGCTCGAGCACCAGCTGAAGGATTCGGGCGCCGAGGCGATCGTCATCCTGGAAAATTTCGCCCACGTGCTGCAGCAGGTGATCGCGAGGACCGCCGTAAAACACGTGATCGTCGCCGCCCTCGGCGACCTACTCGGAGCGAAAGGCGCGATCGTGAATTTCGTCGTGCGCCACGTGAAGAGGATGGTCCCCCGCTGGAGGATCGACGGCGTGGTCCGCTTCAACGCCGCGCTCGCGGAGGGAAAGGGACTCGAGCTCAAGCGCGTCGAGATCGGCCAGGAGGAAGTCGCGTTCCTGCAGTACACGGGGGGCACGACCGGTGTGTCCAAGGGCGCGATGCTCTCGCACCGGAATATTTTGGCCAACCTCGAGCAGGCCGCGGCCTGGCTCAGGCCGTGGGTAAGGGAGGACGAGGCGCAGGCGATCATCACCGCGCTCCCGCTCTATCACATCATGTCGCTCACCGCGAACTGCCTGCTCATGATGAAGGCGGGCGGATGCAACATCCTCATCACCAATCCGCGCGACATTCCCGCATTGGTGAAGGAGATGCGCAGGCACAAGTTCACGATGTTCACGGGGGTGAACACTCTGTTCAACGCCCTCATGAATCACCCGGACTTCACCAAGATCGATTTTTCACATCTGAGGGTCGCGCTGGGCGGCGGCATGGCGGTGCAGAAGGCAGTGGCCGAGCGCTGGAAGAAGATGACCGGCTGCACGCTGGTCGAGGCGTACGGGCTGTCGGAAACCTCGCCCGCCGTGACCATCAACCCGCTGGACCTCAAGGACTACAACGGGTCCATAGGGCTGCCGATTCCCTCGACCGAGGTCGTGCTGCGCGGCGATGACGGCAGAGAAGTGCCGCTTGGCTCGTCCGGCGAGCTCTGGGTGCGCGGACCGCAGGTGATGAAGGGCTACTGGAACAACCCGGCCGAGACGGCCAAGGTGCTCGGCGCCGACGGATTCTTCGCTACCGGAGATATCGGCGTGATGGACGAGAAGGGTTATCTGAGCATCGTGGATCGCAAGAAGGACATGCTGATCGTGTCCGGGTTCAACGTCTACCCGAACGAGATCGAGGCCGTCGTGGCGATGCATCCCGGCGTCCTCGAATGCGCGGCGATCGCGGTGCCCGACGGGCGCTCGGGCGAAGTGCCCAAGCTGTTCGTCGTGAAAAAGAACGCTGCGCTCACCGAAGACGACATACGCAGGCACTGCGAGGCCAACCTCACCGGCTACAAGCGGCCCAAGTACATCGAGTTCAGGAGCGAGCTGCCCAAGACGAACGTCGGAAAGATCCTGCGCCGGGCGCTCCGGGAGGAAAGCCGTTAGCTCTTCTTGTTCTTGGTCGGGGCGCGGGGCTTAGCGGCGAGCTGCGTTTCGATTGCCTTGATCAGCACGTCCCGCGTGACCGGCTTGGTGAGGAACTGAGACGCGCCGAGCTTGCGCGCCTCTGCGAAAGTCTCGTCGTCGCGGCGCCCGGTGAGCACGACCACCGGGATCTTCTTCGTCGCCGGATCGTTGCGCAGCACCTTGATCATCTCGAATCCGTCGAGGTAG
>Ga0326726_10004249_pt1 | contig 13075 bp, 12 predicted proteins | sample MHFenrmetagenome_2_FD_207603 | JGI IMG/M metagenome (GOLD analysis project Ga0326726, IMG submission 207603) | Lab enriched peat soil microbial communities from Michigan Hollow, Ithaca, NY, United States - MHF15MN | ecosystem: Environmental > Terrestrial > Soil > Wetlands > Peat | place: USA... | reverse complement strand
GCGCACGTGCGCGCCCGACGCGCGCCTCGGGAGAATGCCGAGCTGCGAGCCGCGCTCGGCCTGGAAGCGCGCGATCGGCTCGCCGCGCAGCCAGCGGCGCACGTCGAAGGTGTACGGGTGGTTCATGAACACCGCCCAGCGCTCCGTGATCGCGAAGTCGTGCATCAGCACGCCGACCGGAAGCTCGACCGCCGTCGTGTGCGCGAGCGCGCCATCCGCCGCGATGACCGTGTACTGCAGGTGCGGCTTCGCGACCGGGCTGTAGCCGATCGCGAACATCTCGCCGCTCGCGGGATCGATCTTCGGGTGTGGCCCGAGCGGATGGTGAAGTCTCCGCCCGAACGTCCAGACCCCGAGTGTCTCGAGCGCGGGCAGACCGATCTGGTAGGGTTCGCCCTGCTCGTGCAGCGCGAGCAGGCGATTGGCGTGCCAGACGAGCGACGTGTTCGCGCTGTTCTTGACCGCGCCTTCCGGATTGTCGAATTGCTGCCGCTCGAGGATCCCGGTCCAGAGCGCGCGACCGCGCTTGCGCTCGAGCTCGAAGCCGCGCGTGCGGATCGCGCGGTTGCGGTAGCTCGCGCGGCCGCCCTGGATGCGGACCGCGTGCAGCATGCCGTCGCCGTCGAACCAGTGGTGACGGCCGAGCGGCGGGAACTGCGGGTTCGGTCCGTTGCGAACGTACAGACCGTCGAGCTCGCGGGGCAGCTCGCCCAGCACGATCAGGTCATCGGCGACGAGCTCGCGTTCGACGGGAGCGAAGTTCCCCTCCAGGAACGGGCTCTTCGACATGAGCCCGATTCTAGCGCGAGGAGCGCGACGACGGCCGTCCCGAGTCGCGCGAGCGAGCGCGCAGCTCGCCGCAGGAGAGCGAAGTCAGTCGCTCCGGGCATTCAACCGAGCGCTCTCGTGCGCGCCGTCCGCGGAGAAGAGCGTGAGGCGACTCGGTTGCGGATCGAGCGCGACTCGGTGCGCGAGCGCGGCGCGAGGCAGCGCGCGCGCGTCGCCGACCGCGAGCGTTCCCGCGGCGAGCTCGAGCACACATGCTCGACCGCGGGCGTCGGCGGCGACCAAAGTCCCGGTTCCGCCGGCGTAGGCGGCGCGGCGCCGGACGTGCTCGATGCCTGCCTCGAGATCGCGCGCGCGGAACAGCAGCTCCTGGGCGTGAAAGCGCAGCGAGAGCTCGTCGCGCGCGGCGTCGCGCGCCGCGATCACGGCGATGCCCTCGCTGTTGACGCCGCAGAGACAACCCGCGAGCGGCGCGAGCGTCAGCTCGGCGCTCGCGAATCCGCCGGCGTCGGGGGCGCTGCGGCGCAGCGCGACGAGTGACTCGAGCTCGCGCGGCAGATCGAACACCGCCGACAGCCGCGCGCCGTCGAAGAAGGCCGCGCCCGCGACTCGCGTCTGCGCTTCGGCGAAGAGCAGCTGTGACTCGGACGCGCGCGAGGTCTGCGCCATGCCCTCGATGCGCTCGCGCTGCCAGGGCAGCTGCGTCTCGAGCGCGCGCGCGCTCGTCGCCCGAACGCGCCTCGCCAGCGCCCGGCGCGCGAGCCACGGAAGCGAAGCGCGCAGCCGAGCGACCTCTCCGCGAATCACGTCCGCGAGCGCCGCGCCTTGCGCGCGACCCTGCTCGACCGGCGCTCCGCCGGCCTGCACGATCGGGTTCATCGCGCCGGCGGTGGCGCGATCTGCAGCACCTCGTTGGCCGAACCGGTGCGATAGCCGTCGACGTCGAGCGCGACCCAGCGGAAGCCCGTGTCGTGCATGGCCCGCGAGATGGCGCGCAGCGCGTCGGGCGCGAACGCGCGCGGCATCTCCTCGCGCGCGAGCTCCACCCGCGCGAGGTCGCCGTGGTGGCGAACGCGCAGCTGGCGGTAGCCGAGGGCTCGCAGGGCATCTTCCGCGCGGTCGATCTGCGCGAGCTTCTCCGGAGTCACTTCCATTCCGTAGGGCACGCGCGACGAGAGACACGCAGACGCCGGTAGCTCCGCCGTCTCCAGCCCGGCGTCCGCGGACAGCGCGCGGATCTCGAGCTTGCCGAGGCCGACGTCGAGCAGCGGCGAGAGCACGCGGTGCTCCTCCGCCGCGCGATGACCCGGCCGGAAGTCGCCGGTGTCGTCGCGGTTGATTCCGTAGGCGACCGCCGTGAAGTCGCGCTCGGCGCGCAGCTGCTCCAACAGGTCGAAGAGCTCCGTCTTACAGAAGTAGCAGCGGTCGGGCGCGTTGCGCGCGTACTCGGCGCGCTCGTGCTCGTGTGAGTCGATCCACTCGTGGCGGAAGCCGATCTCGCGCGCGACGCGCTCCGCCATCTCCCGGTGACTGCGCGGATAAGAGGGCGAGACCGCGGTGACCGCGAGGGCGCGCGAGCCGAGCGCGCGATGCGCCGCCCACGCGAGGTACGCGGAGTCGACGCCGCCGGAGTACGCGACGACGACTGAAGCGCACGCCGACAGCCGCGCCAGCAGCGCCGCTTCCTTGGCGCGCGCGTCGTCACTGGCGCGCGAGTCGGGGGTGAGCATCGTCACGCGGTCAGGGTACGGACGCGCTCGTTCGCGTGTCAATGACAGGTGCCGGTGAGCGGCTATCCTCGCGAGCCATGTCGAAGCTGCGGATCGGAATCGTGTTCGGCGGTCGCTCGACGGAGCACGAGGTCTCTGTCGCCTCGGCCACCGCGATCCTGCACGCGCTCGACCGGTCGCGCTACAGCCCGGTGCTGATCGGTGTAGCCCACGACGGCACGTGGCACGTGGCCGAGGCCGAGTCGCAGCTCGCCCCCGACGCCGTGATCGGCAGCGCGAAGGCGCGCGCCAGCTTCGCGGGGCTGCGCACGGGGCTCGAGCTGCTGCGCCGCGACGACGCGCACCCGGCGCTGGAGCAGCCGCTCGACGTCGTCTTCCCGATCATTCACGGGCGCGGCGGCGAGGACGGCTCGCTCCAGGGCCTGCTCGAGCTCGCCGGCGTGCCCTACGTCGGCTGCGGCGTGCTCGCGACCGCGCTGTGCATGGACAAGGCGCAGACCAAAGCCGTGCTGCGCGACGCGGGCGTTCCCGTCGTGCCGTCCCGCGAGATCTCGCGCCACGACGCGCTGCTCTCGACCTCGACCTTCGAGGACATGCTCGAGGAAGTGTTTCCGTACCCGCTGTTCGTGAAGCCGACGAATACCGGCTCGTCGGTCGGCGTGCAAAAGGTGCGCACGCGCTCGCACCTGCACCACGCGATCAAGGAAGCGGCGCGCTACGACCACGACGTGCTCGTCGAGCCCGGCGTCGAGGCGCGCGAGATCGAGTGCGCGGTGCTCGGCGGTCACGCGCCGCAGGCGTCGCAGCTCGGCGAGGTCCGCTACACCGCCGAGTTCTACGACTACGAGGCGAAGTATGCGAGCGCGGGGACGCAGCTCGTGATTCCCGCCGACGTGACTCCCGCGCAGACTGAGGAGATGCGCGCCCACTCACTCACCGCGTTTCGCGCGCTCAAGTGCTGGGGCATGGCGCGCGTCGACTTCTTCCTCGAGAAGCGCACGGGCCGGGTCCTTCTGAACGAGCTGAACACGCTGCCCGGCTTCACCGACGCGAGCATGTACCCGAAGCTCTGGGAAGCGTCGGGCGTCGGGCTGCCGGAGCTCGCCGATCGCCTGATCGAGCTGGCGCTCGAGCGCCAGCGCGAGACCGCCTCGCTCGAGATCCGCTTCAGCAAGTGAGTCGGTCACGCCGCGAAGAAGCGAATCAGCTCCGGCTCCATCGCGGCCGCGTCGGCGTAGCCGAGTTCGATCAGCTCGGCGGCGTACTCGCCGTCGAACAGCAGATAGCTCATCAGATCGGCCTCGTTCTCGGGTGAGCCGCGCGTGAGCGCGGCAAAGGCGAGCTGGCCCAAGAGCGAGCGCTGCGGGTGCGCCCGTGCGCGGCTCACGTGGCGCGCGGCGATCCCGCCGATGTCTCCACTCGGCCGGATCAAACAGTCCTCGACGACGCGAAAGCCGAGCCCGCGCTCCTTCTTGACCTGGATGTTGACCCGCTCGAGATACTCCTCGCCGTACAGCTCGAGCCCCGCGCGCAAGATGCGATTCACGACCCGCATCTGACTGAGGTCGTATTCGAGGCGGTCGATCAGGAGCGCGTCGAGGACCTTGCCGAACAGGAAGCCGGCCGAGTGCATGCGGTCGATGCGCTCGGCAGCGAGCGGATCGTCGAGCGCGGGCGGGCGGCCGTGGCGCAGACCGACCACGAGCACGCGGTTCGAGCCCAGGCGCAGCGCGGGCGCGAGCGGCGTCTGCTGGCGCAGGCTGCCGTCGCAGTAGAACGTGTCTCCGACGCGCACCGTGGGGAACAGGAAGGGAATCGCGGCCGACGCGAGCGCGTGCTCCGGCCCCATGCGCGCCGGCTTCGCGACGTGCAGGACGTCGTTCGTCCACGTCGGTACTTGCCGATCCCGGTGATCCACGAAGGTGACGGTGCGGCCCGTCGCGACCTCGGTCGCGCTGACACAGACCGCCGAGAAGAGACCCGCGCGCCGGTTCCGCCGCAGGCGCCGCCACGGGATGCCCTCGACGACGAGCCGCTCGAGGGGCGCGGTATTCAACAGACCGTGAATGCGCGACTTGCCATCGGGTGCTCCGATCGAGCTTCCGGTCACGAACCCGAGCAGTGACTTCGAGAAGTCCCATGCATCGCCGACACCGAATCGGTACACACGCGAGAAAGACATGTTGCGCCAGACTTCGACGAGGTTGCGCACGCCCGCCTCGGGATCGTCCGCGAGCGCCGCCAGATAGCAGCTGTGCACCGCGCCGACGCTCGTGCCGGAGTACACGTCGAAGCGGGGCCGGAAGCCGAGCCGCTTCGGCAGCTCGCCGAATACGAAGCGCAGGACGCCGGCCTCGTACGCGCCACGCGCGCCGCCGCCCGACAACACGATCGCTCGCCGGACGCCGTCGCGGCGCGGCTCGAGTGGCAACGCAGTGTCTGGGCTCGGGCCGTCCACTCTCTAGAAGGTCGGCAGCGAGGCGCGAGACACTGAGGACGAGCGCAAAATAGAAAGCCCGGGCCGGAACCTCGCACTGCGCGAGGGGAGGGGTTTCCGGCCCGGGCACTCCCATGCCCGGAGCAACAAGCCCCGGACAAACTCATGGCGGAGCAAGCGACATGCCAAACGCCGTCGCGCGCGCAGCTTCGCGGTGAGCGTGCGGGCTCGTCGTCGGAAGACGACGCCGTGAGCTCCCGTGATCCCGCACACCAGCGCGCAAGCGAACGATGAGGGGTGCGCAACACGACGCCGAATTGCGGCCCTCGGTGACGCGTTGCGGCCGCGCGCGTGCGCGTTCCGCTAGAATGAAGTCATGCGTAGATGGTTCATCGTCTCGGCGGTGGGTCGCGATCGACCGGGCATCGTCGCCGATCTCGCGCAGCTCGTGTTCGACTGCGAAGCCAACCTCGAAGACTCGCGCATGACGCTGCTCGGCAACGAGTTCGCGGCCATCCTGCTGTGCTCGGGCGGCGCGCCGGAGCTCGAGCAGCGTCTCTCGGCGGGCGCGCGCAGACTCGAGTGGGAGAATCGGCTCACCGTGTTCATCCGACCGCTCGAAGGTGAGCCGCGGCCTGCGATCCCGGCGCCGGGCACGCGCCTCTTCCGCGTCGAGACGCAGGGCATGGATCGCGCCGGGATCGTGGCGCGCATCTGCCGCACGCTCGCCGATCACCACGTGAACATCGCCGACCTGCAGTCGCGCTCGCTGCCCTCGCCGTCGGGCTCGGCCGTGTACCGCATGAGCGTGCTCGCCGAGGTGCCGGACCACCTCGACCCGCGCGTGCTCGAGAAGGCGCTCGAGGAACGCGGCGCCGAGCTCGGGCTCGAAGTCACTCTCGCCCCGGCCTGAGCCGGCGTTCGAGCTCGAGTGTCGCAGGCGACGTCCGGTCACGTGATCGTCGTCGGCGCGGGCCTGGCCGGCCTGGCAGCCGCGCAGCGCCTGGCGTCGCTGGGCTTCGCGGTCACGGTGCTGGAGGCGCGCGAGCGCGCGGGTGGCAAGCACGCGCGCGAGTCACTCGGCGGCGTGGAGTACGAGCCGTGGCCCGGCTGGCTGCCGCGCAGCGCGCCCGCGTTCGCCGAGTGCGTCGCGGAGCTCGGGCTCGGGGGCCAAGTCGAGCGCGAGCCGATCCTCGAGGTCGCGAGCCTGTGCGACGGCCGACTCCGGCCGGTGTCGCTCGCGACGCGCTCCGCGCTGCGCGGCTCGCCGTGGGCGCCGTTCCGCATGCGCCGCTTCGCGCTGCTGGCGACCTGGCTTGGCGGCGCGCTCGATCCCGACGCCCCGTGGCGGGACACGCGACTGGACGACCGCAGCGCCTCGGACTTCTGCCAGGTGTATCTGGGCCGGCGCGCAGGCGCCGAGCTCGTGGCGCCGCTCCTCGCGGGCGCCTTCGGCGTGGATGCGCGCGACGCGAGCCGGCAGCTCTTGTTCGCGTTGCTCGACGGCGCGGGCAACCCCGCGCTCGATGCGCTCGCGGGCGCGGGGCTGCTGGCGGACGCGCTCGTGGCGCGGCTCGGCGACCTGCGCACGAAGCAGCGGGTCGCGGCCGTCGATGCCGCCGGCCGCGGGGTCCGCCTCGCGGACGCGAGCACGCTGCGTGCGGACGCGGTCCTGCTCGCCGTCGCGGCGCACGAGGCCGCGCGCCTGCTCGGCTCACTCGGCCCGCGCGCCGACGCCGCGTTCGACGCGCTGCGCGCCGAGTCGGGACTCGTGTTGGCCGCGCTGACACACAAAGACGTCGCTCATCGCCCACGCGAGCTCTGGTTTCCGGCGCGCGAGGGCGGCGAACTCGCGGCCATCTCCGTGCGCCGGCCGGGGCTCTTGCGGCTCGTCGCGCGCCCGGACCTTGCGCGCCGCCACGGCCAGCGACCGGACGCGGAGCTCGCGCACTTCCTGATCGAATCCGCGGAGCGCGCGCTGCCCGGCCTCGCGAGCGAGCTAGGAGAGACCCGCCTGCACCGCTTTCCGCGCGGTCGCCCGGCCTTCTCGGTCGGTCACTACCGGGCGCTCGCGAAGCTCCCAGTCAACTGCGCTGGAGACTGGTGCGTCGCGCCGCACGTCGAGGGCGAGCTCGCGTCGGGCTTCGGCGCGGCGCGCGCCGTCGCCGCGCGCCTGCTCTCCGCCAGCTAGTCGGCGAGCGTCGCGACCGTCACGCCGTTGCCGCCCTCGCGCGGACCGCCGGGCTCGAACTTCTCGACACCCGGAATCGCGCGCAGCCAGGCGCGGATCGCGTCGCGCAGCGCGCCGGTCCCGTGGCCGTGGATGAAAGTGACTCGACCGCCGCCGCGCCCCAGCAGGCGCTGCAAGGTGGCGTCGGCGCGCTCCAGCGCCTCGTCGACGCGCAGCCCGCGCAGGTCGCAGTCGAGCCGTTCGGGCTCGTCGTCGTTCTCGCGCGCGAGCGAGACGTGCGCGGTGGGGCGCGCCTTCGGCGGCTCCGGTCCGAGCACGCGCAGCACGCGCTCGCGCGCGACGACGGTGCGCACCGCGCCGACCCGCACCGCGATCCGCCCGCGCTTGTCGGCAGGCTCGAGCACCGTCGCGATCGGGCGCACCCCCGCGAGCTCGACGCGCGCGCCGGCCACGAGCGCAGCGTCGGAGACCCCGGCGCGCGGCGTGCTCGCCGCCGTCTCGGGCTCGGCGTGCGCGCGCTCCACGGACTCGGTGCGCTCGCGGATGCGCGACAGCTCGGCCTGCGCGCGATTCGCCGCCGGGCCGGGCGGCGCGTCGCCGCGCTGCAGCCCGCGCACGACGTGCGCGATCTCGGCGCGGGCGCGCGTGAACGCGGACTCGAGATCCGCCTTCATCGCCGCGAGCGCCTGCTCGCGGGCGCCGCGCAGCGCCGCGAGCCGCGTCTCGTACGCCGCGCGCGAGGCCTCCGACTCCTCGCGCATGCGCAGCGCGAGCCGCCGCTCGGCCTCGAGCTCCTGGCGCAGCTCCGACAGACCTCGAGTGAGTGCCTCGAGCCGTGAGTCCTCGCGGTCCATGAGCTCGCGCGCGCGCTCGACCACCGCCTCGTCGAGCCCCATGCGCTGCGCTGCCCACATCGCGCCGCTCGAGCCCGGCTGGCCGACGTGGATGCGGAAGGTCGGAAGCAGGGTATCGGGATCGAACTCCGCGCTCGCGTTCGCGAAGCGCGGATCCGAGCCCGCGATCTCCTTCAGGCGATTGAAGTGAGTCGTCGCCAGCACGAGCGCGCCGCGCTCCACCAGCGCCTCGAGGATCGCCTGCGCGAGCGCCGCGCCCTCGCCCGGCTCCGTGCCCTCGCCGATCTCGTCCGCGATCACGAGTGACTGGGCATCCGCCTGCGCGACGACCGCGGCCAGGTTCGCCATGCGCGCCGAGAACGTCGACAGCCCGGCGCGCAGATCCTGCTCGTCGCCGATCTCTGCGAACACGACGTCGACGAGCGGGAGCGCGCTGTCCTCCTCGCAGGAGACGTGCAGACCCGCGCGCAGCGACAGCGCCGCCAAGCCGACCGCCTTGGCCGCGACCGTCTTGCCGCCCGCGTTCGGCCCCGAGATGACGAGGCAGCGCGCGCCGTCAGCAAGCGCGAGGTCGTTCGGCACGACGTCCTCCGGCGCGAGCCCCGCCTCGAGCAGCAGGAGCGGATGGCGCAGGCCGCGCAGGTCCAGAGCGCCGTCGCTCGAGATGCGCGGCTCTCGCGCCCCCGCGCGGCGCGAGAGTCGCCCGCGCGCAAACGCCGCGTCGAGTGCTTCCAGGGTCGTGCCCTGTGCCTCGAGCTCGGGCGCGTGCTGGCGCGCTTGCGCGCACAGCTCCGATAGCAATCGCTCGATCTCGCGCGTAACTTCGGTCTGCGCGATGCGCAGGCGGTTGCCCGCCTCGACGACGTCCTCGGGCTCAATGAACACGGTCGTCCCGCTCGATGAGACGTCGTGCACGATGCCTCGGACTCGCTTTTGCGCGTCGGCGCGAATGGGCAGAACCGGCCGGTTCTCGCGAAACGTGGCGTAGGAGTCTTGGAGATGGGTCTGCACGTCGGGATCGCGGAGGTGTCGCGCCATCTGGCGCTCGATCTCCGCCTCGAGCTCGCGCACGCGCCGGCGCTTCTGGCGCAGCTCGGGGCTCGCGTCGTCGCGGATCTCGCCCGCGGGAGTCACGACCGCCGCGAGCGCGCGCTCCACGACCCGCAGCTCGGGCAAGGTCTCGGCGAGCGCGGCCAGACCGGGCGCGAGCGCGGCCTGACCGGCAAGCGACACACGAATGCGTCGCGCCGCGTCGAGCGTCGTGAGCACCAGGCCCAGCTCGCGCGCCTGGAGCGTGCGGCCGCGCGCGAGCTCGAGCAGCACAGCGCGCAGATCGGCGGCACCTCCGAACGGCGGCTCGCTACCGGAATCGACGAGTCGGCGCGCCTCGCTGGTGAACGCGAGCTGCTCCCGTACACCAGCATGTGTCGCCGGGAAGGCGAGCGCGCGCAGCGACTCCGCCCCGCGCTCGGTCGCGGCTTGCGCCGCGAGCAGCTCGAGCAGGCGCGGCCACTCGAGGCGCGCGAGGCTCTCGGCGCTGGCTCGGAACGTCACGAACCGGGATTGTAGATGGCGGACGAGACCCCCACCCCGCGGCGCCCAGTCACCGAGGCGCAGAATCCGCGCACCGCGGACCTCGATCGCCTGCCGGTCGGCGAGCTCGTGCAGCGGATCCTGGACGAGGACGCAGGGGTCAGCGCCGCCGTGCGCGCCGCGCGCCCGGCGCTCGAGCTCGCGTGCCTCGCGCTGGTCGAGGCGCTCGACGCCGGCGGGCGCTGGTTCAACGTCGGCGCGGGCACGAGCGGCCGGATCGGCGCGCTGGACGCCGCGGAGATTCCGCCGACCTTCGGGCTGGAGCCCGAGCGCGTGCAGGCGGTCATCGCCGGCGGACCGGATGCGCTGATCGGGCCGGTCGAGGGCGCGGAGGACGACGGGCCGGCCGCGGCGCGCGAGCTCGACAAGCGGGACCTGGGGCCGAACGACGCCGTGGTCGCGCTGTCCGCGAGCGGTCGCACGCCGTTCGCGATCGCGGCGCTCGAGCACGCGCGCCGCCGCGGCGCGCGCGCGATCGCGATCACCTGCGCCCCCGACTCACCGCTCGCGAAGCAAGCGGACGTCGCCATCGTCGCGATCGTCGGACCCGAAGTGATCGCGGGCTCCACGCGCATGAAGGGCGGGCTCGCGCAGAAGATGATCCTCCACACGCTGTCGACGGCGGTGATGGTGCGGCTCGGCCGGGTGCACGGGAACCTGATGACCGGGCTGCGCGCGGTGAACTCGAAGCTGCAGGAGCGCGGCGTGCGCATCCTCTGCGAGCTCGCGAGCGTCGACCGTGCCGAGGCAACGCGCGCGCTCGAACGCGCCGGCGGCTCCGTCGAGAAGGCCCTGGAAGCCCTCCTGAAGGAGTGACTCCTACAGGCTCCCGGCGAGCGGTGGCGCGGCGTTGAAGGTGTACGACGCGACGACACCGTTCGGGTCGAAGCGGACGACCAAGTCGCGCGTCTCGGTCGTGCCGAACAGCTTGTAGCGGTAGTGGCCGTAGGTCCAGGTGCGCCGACCGTCCTCGAGCCCGGTGCGCCAGGGCTCGCCGAACATGCGGTGGATCTCGTCCCGCGTCGTCTTGCCGATCGCGATCTCACCCACTCTGTCGACCGGGAACTCCCGACCGACGGTGAGACAGGCGGCGAGAACGAGCGCGAGCAGCGCGCTGGTCGTGGCTCGCACCCAAGACCGTGAAGTCATCGGCGGCGGTCTCCTCACTTCTGCGGGCCCGCTTCGGGGGGAGGCAGTTCGGGGCCGGTGATCGGCGCGGGAAGGGTCGTGCCCTCGGGGGTGAGATCGTGCTGCGCCCAGATCAGCAGGTTGTCGAACCCCATCACCGTCCGCGGATTTCCGCGCACCAGCACGCGCACGGCGCGCGGAGTGGTGGCCTGTAGCGCGCCGTCGTAGACCGGCTTTCCGTCGACCTCGATGCGCCAGGTCTGTTTCTCGAGATCGACGTCGAAGGCGAGATGCAGGGGCTTGCCCAGCTCGAACTTTCCGACGGGCTGGGCGGCGGTGAGCGTTTCTGGATGGAGGTTCGGATCGACCATGGCGAGCGTTCCGCCCGACATGAAGCCGAGCGCGTACGCCTCGGCGATGTCGAGAAACACCGCGACCTGCAGGGCTTGCGCGGGGAGCGGCGGCGGATCGATCTCGCGAACGCACGCATCGAGCTCGACGTGATAGCGCCCGTAGCGCTGGTCGAGGAGAAACTCGAGCCCCTCCATGCCCTGCGTTCCGCTCGCGACGGACAGCAGCACCGGCTGCGTGTCCAGGCCGCACACCTTCGCGACGACCATCGGATGGCCGAAGAAGATCCCTGACGGGACCTTGCTCGGCCAAGTCTGGCGTGTCTGCTCCGGAGAGACTTTGACCTCCTCGTTCAGCGTCTGCTCCGGAGCCGAGAAGTCGACGTCGAAGAGCAACGCGGCGCCTTCCGGTACGCGCGAGCGTTTCACGGCCTGACAAGCGGAGAGGCCGAGACAGACGGCGACGAGCGCGAGCTGAAGAGACCGCGGCATCGGGCTCAGGTGATGATCTTCCGCACCGACGCCGTGTCGGGCACGACGATGCGCGACGCCTCGGAGCGCTGGATCTCGCGCGCCTCCTCGATCATCTCCTCGACCGCCCGACCGACCGCCTCGGGGAACTTCGCGATGGCTTCCTGGAGCGTCTTCGCCTCGATCAGCGCCGACACCGGGACCGGACCCACCTGCGACATGAGCTGCGTCTGCGCGATCCAGCGCGGCTCGCGCGCAGGATCGGGTTCGCCGGTCGGCAGGATCGGAACGAGGCGCCGCAGCGAGGCCACCTTGAGGTCGGTGTAGCTCTCTTCGCGGTACAGATTGTTGGCGTCGACCGAGAGGTCGCCGACGACGCGCCGCGGGTCGCTCATGACGGGGCCCTTTCTCTTCAGGGGGCCGGAAGTGTACCGCGTCGCCGCGCATCGACTAGGATCGACGCGAAGGCGGGAGACACCCGGATTTTGCTGGCGTCCGTGGAGCTCGACGAGGTATGGCTGAGGCGGGCGTCGCGACGCGCGGCGACCGTCACGGTGTACTTCGCGAGCTGGCTGGTCGCCCTCTCCCTGGCTCCGTTCGCGGCCGTGGCGCTGGCACTGGGCGCGGGCCCCGCGGCCCGGCTCGCGCTGTTCGCCGCGGTGTTTCTGTCGTACGAGATGCTCGGGCTCGCGGCGGCTCTGTGGCTCTGGGTGCGCGGGCGCGCGCGCGACGAGGTCGCCCACGCGGCGCTGCGCCACTGGTGGGCGGCTGGACTGTTTCGCGCCGCCGTGCGGCTCTTCGCGCTCGAGCTCGAAGTCAGCGGCGACGAGGCCGTCGAACCCGGGCCGCTGGTCGTCCTGGTGCGACACGCGAGCATCGCGGACACACTCCTGCCCGAGGTGGTGCTGGGGGGCCGGCGCGGGCTGCGGCTGCGCTACGTGCTGAAGCGCGAGCTGCTCTTCGACCCGTGCCTCGACGTCGTCGGGCAGCGGTTGCGCTGCGCGTTCATCCGCCGCGCCAGCGGCGAGAGCGAGCGCGAGCTGGCGGCGATCGCCGCGTTGGGACGGAACCTCGGGGCGCACGAGGGCGCCTTGATTTATCCGGAAGGCACGCGCGCGACGCACGAGAAACGGGCGCGAGCGCTGGAGCGCCTCGCCGCGTCCGGGCAGACGGAGCGACTCACTCGCGCGCGCGCGCTGCGCCACCTGCTGCCGGCGCGCACCTCGGGGCCGCTCGCGCTGCTCGAGGCGGCGGCACCGGCAGACGCTCTGCTGTTCGCGCACACCGGACTCGAGGGGCTGGCGACGCTGCGCGACCTGCTGTCCGGCGAGGTCGTCGGGCGCCGCATCCAGGTGAAGCTCTGGCGTACACCGAGGAGTGTCATCCCGCGCGAGCGCGCCGCGGCGGTGCGCTGGCTCGACGACGAGTGGGCGCGCGTCGACGCGTGGATCGACGCAACGCGGGCGGTGGCCGCGACCCCATGAGCGAGCTGGGCTCGATCCTCACGGTCAACGCACTACTCGTCGTGGCGGGCA
>Ga0326726_10004248_pt1 | contig 13077 bp, 13 predicted proteins | sample MHFenrmetagenome_2_FD_207603 | JGI IMG/M metagenome (GOLD analysis project Ga0326726, IMG submission 207603) | Lab enriched peat soil microbial communities from Michigan Hollow, Ithaca, NY, United States - MHF15MN | ecosystem: Environmental > Terrestrial > Soil > Wetlands > Peat | place: USA... | reverse complement strand
ACGCCCGCCAGGTGACCGCCCTTGATCACCACATTTTCCGCGCCGAGATCGTGGATGGCGCGCGCCGCTTGCTTCATTCCTTCCAGGTCGCGGACCTCGCGCCCGACCAGCGCTCCGGCTTCGTGAAGATTAGGCGTGACCACCGTGGCCAGCGGCAGCATTCTGACTTTTAGCGCCGACACCGCTTCCGCTTTGAGCAACGGCGCGCCGCTTTTGGCGATCATCACCGGGTCCACCACCACGCGCCGCAGCCGGTGTCGCGCGATGGCGGCGGCAACAGCGTCAATGATGGCGACATCCACCAGCATCCCGGTCTTCACCGCATCGCATCCGATGTCGTCGACGCACGCGTCAATCTGCAAGGTCAGGAATTCCGGTGAGACCTCGAAGATGCCGAGCACCCCGGTTGTGTTCTGGGCGGTGAGCGCGGTGATGGCGGTCATGCCGAAGGCGCCCAGCGCCGACACGGTTTTCAGGTCGGCTTGGATGCCCGCTCCGCCGCTGGAGTCCGAACCCGCGATCAGCAGCACGCGGGGAACACTCACACGGGCCATTGCTCGAGTTTCCATGCCATCTCCCAAAACTGAAATTCGTAGCGGCTGCTGGTGAGAAAAACCTCTTCCAGGTTTTGCCAGGCGCGTTCGGGCAGAGCGGCAGCCACTTCATCCAGCAATTCCCTGCACCAGTGCGCCAGGTCGGCAAACTCCGCCGACGAATAGATGGCGATCCATCTTGCATAGCGTTCATCCGCCGGAGGCTTCAGCTTTGCCAGGCGCTGTCCGACATCGCTGAACCCCCACATGCAGGGCAGCAGCGCCGCCAGCAGTTCGGCATAATCCCCAGTGACCGCCACGCGCACCAGGAAATCGGTGTACGCGCGCGTGGTCGGCGCCGCGGCTTCGTGCTCCAACTCCGCCTTGCTGATGCCGAACTCGGCCGCATAGGCGCGGTGCAGGTTCATCTCCGTGCTCAGGGTTTCGTTCAGCAAACCGGCAAACCGCGACATCGTGTCCAACTCGGGACTGCGAGCCGCGGCCAGCGCCAACAGGCGCGCGTACTCGATGAGAAACAGGTAATCCTGGCGCACCCAGAACTTGAAACGATCCAGGTCGAGCGTGCCCTCGCCAATGCCGCGCACGAACGGGTGCTCGAATTGCGCGTTCCAGATGGGCGCAACTTTTCGCCGCAGCCGTTCCGTAAACCGCTCCGCCATCACCGAACTTGTAACACCCGGGCCATCGCATGGCAAACGCCCGCAGCGCGATGCAAGTTGGTGGTTCCACCGCAGGATTACAATATTCGGCGTTCCACATCTATGAACGACATTGCCAGCAGAGCTGCCGAGATCATGGCCCGAGTGCGCGCCGCAAAACCCCTGGTCCACCAGATCACGAATTTCGTGGTGATGAACGAAACCGCGAACATCACACTGTGCGCCGGCGCGCTGCCGGTGATGGCGCACGCGCGGCAGGAGGTGGAAGAGATGGCCGGCGCGGCCCACGCGCTGGTGCTCAACTTGGGCACGCTGTGGCCGGAGCAGGTGAACGCCATGCTCATCGCCGGGCATCGCGCCAACGATCATGGTGCGCCCATCGTTCTCGACCCAGTGGGTGCGGGCGCGACCCGCTTTCGCACCGAGAGCGCATTGCGTATTCTCGACCGCCTGTCGGTCGCCATAGTCCGCGGCAATCTCGCCGAACTCGCTGTTCTGGCCGGCTACGAGGCAAAGATCAGCGGTGTGGAATCGGTCGGCGTCATGGCCGATGCAGCCGAGATAGCGATCGCCGCTGCGCGCAAGCTCCGTTGCGTTGCCGCCGTCACCGGCCGTACCGATGTGGTCACCGACGGAACTCGCGTAGCGCGCGTTTGCAACGGACACGAGCTGATGAGGATGGTTACCGGCACGGGCTGCATGGCAACCGCGGTGACCGCGGCGTACGCTGCGGTGGAAAGGGACTACCTGCTCGCGGCGGCATCGGCACTGGCGGCGTTCGGTCTGGCCGGAGAAATCGCAGCCCGCGATGTGCCCGGTCCAGGCACCTTCCATGTCCGCCTCTACGACGCCTTGGCGGGACTCACGACCGAGACGTTGCAGGCGGGCGCCCGCATCGAGCTTGCCGGATGAAGCTCGACCTGCGCGTTTACGTGATCACCACCAGCTTGCCGCGACTGGGCCGCGATCACATCGCGGTTGCGGAAGCGGCGGTGCGCGGCGGCGCCGGCATCGTGCAGTTCCGCGACAAGACGATGGACAACGCGGAATTCATCGCCACCGCCGTGCGGATTTTGCAAATCACACGGCCGGCCGGCGTCCCGCTGATCGTGAACGACCGCGTCGACATCGCCATCGCCATGGGCGCCGAAGGTGTTCACGTCGGACGCCACGATGCCCAGGTACGCGGCCTGCGGCGTTCCTTGCCCGCGAACATGATCCTGGGGGCTTCGGCAACCACCTTTGACGAAGCGCTTGAGGCAAGCGACGCCGGCGCCGATTACCTGGGAGTCGGACCGGTCTTCCCCACCGCCAGCAAGGCCGACGCCAAGCCGCCACTCGGACTGGACGAGCTGGCGAAAATTTGTCGCGCGGTGCACTCGCCGGTGGTCGCCATCGGCGGCATCACCCAAGAAAACCTTAAGCAGGTGATCGACGCCGGTGTCACAGGCGCGGCTGTCATCGCCGCCGTTGCCGAAGCAGCCGACATGCAGCGCGCAACTGCGGAATTGGCTCGCATCTGGGACACCGGCCGCACTGCGTCGTGGGCGGTGTTGCGCTAGTGGCCCTTAACCACGGGAACGGGAGAGCGCTGGGGATTGGAATCCTCCGCGGCGCTTTGAGTCTCGGCGCTGACGGACGAATCCTCGCCGCCCTGGGTGACTTCCATGGCGATCATCTGCAATCGTACTTGGGCCAATTCCGGGCCGTGGATGCGGAAGTCCACGGGCAGACGCGGATGGCGCAGCACGCAGAGCGAGCGGTCAGCCTCGGTGGCGGTGAATCCGCAGCGCGCAAAGCTGGAGATGATTCGAGCCGGTGGACTGATCATCTCGATGGATACCGAACTGGCAATGCGCGCCTCTGCCCAGGCGAGCACGCTCTCCAGGATGTAGTCCAGTCTCCAGGGAGCTTCCAGGAATACGAAATCGTCGATCTGTACGCTGCGATCCCGGTCAAGGAAACAAGGGATCAGGGCAATCAGGCGCCGCCGGCTCGAGTCGGTGATGCCCAATAGAAAATAGCGATGTAAGGGACACTGTTCATACCGCCACTGCAAGTATTCCGGCGTGCGTTCGATGTGCACCACCGCTCTCAGGTCCGGGTGGGCGAGTAGCGGTGGAATGCGCGGATCATTGGCAGCGATTTCTTCCAACCGCGATCGATGGAACAAAATCCTTCTGGGGCCCGCGTCGAAAGCCCGGTCGAGGAAGCTTGACAGACGCGCTCCGATGTATAAGGGGACACCTAGTTGCTTGAACGCGACCAAGGGATGCAACGATTTTATGAAGTACTGTCTTTCACCTTCTTCCCGGTAACCGACCCGGTGGAAGATGGCCCGTGCCCTGTGGTTCGGCAAGCCCCAGATCAGCGGCCTTTCCTCCGACAAATAGTCGGTGACCGCGCGGGCCAGAAGAATAGCCGGCCGCAACTGCCGATGTTGGGCATCGACAGCGAAGTCCACAGTGAATCCTGCATCCACGGATTGCCCACGCAGGCGAATGCGGCGTGGCCATAGGGCTGCCGTTCCAATCGCGCTTCCCTGGTTATCGCGAGCCACAAGGATCACGGGCGGGCCTAATGGGCTCCTGCGATACCAGTCATACCGCTGCGCGTTTTCCTGTGCCGTGAACCACACCAGGTTGCGACACCACACCCGGAGAACTGCCTCGCGATCATGCTCCAAGTCTGCTGGATGGACGGTGTACGGCATTCCAATGTGCGGGGCACCCGCTCACGATTGGGGACACCTGACTCTAACACTTCACCATCACACCAATGCAGTGATCCAGATCACAATTCGGCGACTCGAAGTGGTTACTTTGGAGTTGTTCACCCGCAAGCAAATCGGGTTATGATCCTATAACCCTTCTCCAGCAATGGCGCCAGGCGCTCCGCGTGCGGTGTGTTATGTGCGGAATCGCAGGGATAGTTAATTCGAAGCAGCAACCGGTCGAACCAGTGACGTTGTGGGCAATGATTTCCCGCCTGCGGCATCGCGGGCCGGATGAAGCCGACGTTTGGACCCGCGGCGAAGCGGGATTGGCGCATGCTCGGCTCAGCATCATCGACGTGGCGGGCGGGCACCAGCCCATGTGCGCGGAAGACGGCTCGCAGGTCATCAGCTTCAATGGTGAGATCTACAACTACCTGGAACTCCGCGAAGAGTTGATCGCGAAGGGTCATTGTTTCAAGACGCGGTCAGATACGGAAGTGCTGCTGCACCTATACGCGGAAGACGGGCCCGATTGCGTGCAACGCCTGAATGGACAATGGGCCTTCGCGGTGTGGGATGGGGCGCAACGCCGCCTGTTCCTCTCGCGCGACCGGCTTGGCGTTCGTCCCCTTTTTTATTGCGAGCACCAGGGCTCGCTACGTTTTGCCTCCGAGGTGAAGGCGCTGTTTGCGGATCCCACCGTTCCGCGGCAACTGGACCTGCAGGCGCTCGCCGACGTGTTTACCTTCTGGTTTCCCCTGGCGCCCAAAACCATGTTCCAGAAAATACGGGAGCTTCCGCCGGGACATTCCCTGACATGGGATGACGGCAAGCTTCGTATTTGGCCGCACTGGTCGCTCGAGTACGCGCCCGACGAACCAGGCAAGCGCGACGAGCGCGATTATGCACAAGAGCTTTGGGAACTCCTGGTGGATGCGGTGCGCCTGCGCTTGCGTGCCGACGTGCCGGTCGGAACCTATCTCAGCGGAGGCCTGGATTCCTCGCTGATCACCGCGATCGTTCGCAAGTGCAGCAACGCGCATCTACGCAGTTTTTCCGTCACCTTCGACGAGGCGGAGTTCGACGAGAGCCATTACCAGGATGAAGTTGTCAGGGCACTCGGCACCGATCACCAGAAAGCGCATTGCACCGCGACGGACATCGCCCGCAGCTTCCCGGATGTGATCTGGCATACCGAAAAACCTGTTTTGCGGACCGCACCCACGCCGTTGTTCCTGCTCTCCCGATTGGTACGGGACAGCGGTTTCAAGGTGGTGCTCACCGGAGAAGGGGCGGACGAGATTCTGGGCGGTTACGACATCTTTAAGGAAGCCAAGATTCGCGCGTTCTGGGCGTCGCAACCCGAGTCACGCTGGCGCTCGCTGCTGCTGCGACGGTTGTATCCATACCTGCCCAAAGTCCAGCAGCAGTCGGAAGCCTTCCTGCGCGCCTTCTTCCGGGTGAAGCCGGAACATCTCAGCAGTCCTTTCTTCTCCCACCTTCCGCGCTGGGAGATGACGTCGAAATTGAAGCTGTTTTTCAGCGATGCGGTGGCCGCTGAGCTCGATGCGTATCAGCCGATCGAGGAGATGGCGCGGTCATTGCCAGCGCACTACAACGAGTGGAACCGCTTCTGCCAGGCACAATACCTGGAAACCATGCATCTCTTCCCCGGTTATATCCTCAGTTCGCAAGGGGATCGCGTGGCGATGGGGAATTCGGTCGAAGTGAGGCTGCCGTTCCTCGATCCGCGTGTCGTGGCATTCGCCGCGCGCATTCCACCGCGACTGAAGATGAAGGTGCTGACAGAGAAATACATCCTGAAGTGTTGCGCGGCAGGCGTGGTGCCCGAGTCTGTGCGTACGCGGCACAAACAACCCTACCGCGCGCCCCAGGGCAACTGCTTTGTCCAGGCCGGCGCTCCAGAATACGTCGGCGAACTGTTATCGCCGGAACGGTTGCGGCAGGATGGCATCTTTTGCCCGGATGCCGTGGGCAAGCTGAGGCAGAAGTTCCAGGCCGGCCGCGGTATCAGTGTGCAGGACAACATGGCGCTGGTGGGCATTGTTTCCAGCCAGTTGTTGATTGATCAGTATTTGCGACCATTTTCACGGCTCGATGTTCATCTCCGCAAGCAACCCGAGCCAGGAGGCCTCGATGGAAACTATTGCCGTGGAGTTGCGGCAGTTCGTAGTTGACAACTATCTCTTCGGACGAGCCGGCGACCTTTCGTACGATAGTTCGTTCCTGGAAAGCGGCATTGTCAATTCCACCGGGATGCTGGAGCTGATTGCCTTTGTGGAACAGACCTACGCTATCCAGGTGGAGGACTCGGAACTGTTGCCGGAAAACCTCGACACCATCAGCAAACTGGCAAAGTTCGTGCGCACGAAGCAGAGGATGGCGAAAAGTGCGAATTGAGGATTTCCTGGCGCGCAGCGCGGAGCGGTTTCCGGGCAAAGCCGCACTCGTGTGTGGCGGACGCCGCCTTACCTACCGCGAGATCGACAGCCAAGCGAACCAACTGGCGAACGCATTGCTGGCTTGCGGTGTGCAGCACGGCGACCGGGTAGTCATTTTTCTAGACAACTGCCCCGAGACGGTGATCGCAATCTTTGCCGTACTTAAAGCCGGCGGCGTGTTCGTGATCGTGAACCCCACCGCCAAGGCCGGCAAGCTCGATTACCTGCTGAACAACAGTCGCGCCGCGGTGCTGATCACCGCCCCCACCAAACTGGGTGAACTCCGCGGCTCTTTGGCAGCGGCACGCCACTTGCATGCCTTGGTGCTGACGGGCTCGGTTGAACCGCTCGCTCTTTCCGGAATCAGCGTGTTATCCCTTCCGGAAATCCTGGAATCCTCGTCCAGTTCCTGCCCGCGCCAGGGCGGAATCGACCTCGACCTGGCTGCCTTGGTCTATACCTCGGGGACCACCGGTCAGCCAAAGGGTGTGATGATGACGCACCTCGCTGTCGTCTCCGCCTGTACGTCCATCGTCACCTACCTGGAGAACACCTCGGACGACGTGATCCTCGACGTACTGCCGCTGGCCTTTACCTACGGCCTGGTCCAATTGCTGGTGACCTTCAAAACCGGCGCCACCCTGGTCCTGGAACGTGGTTTCACCTATCCCGCGGCTGTGCTCCAAGCTCTTGTGCGCGAGCGCGTGACCGGCTTCGCCATGGTGCCGACCATCTCCGCGATCCTCCTGAAAATGGACGTATCACAGTTTCCCCTGCCGCACTTGCGCTATCTGACCAACGCAGCCAGCGCCATGCCCCAAGAACACCTGCGCCAACTGCGCGAGTGGCTTCCTGAGGCCAAGATTTACGCCATGCACGGCCTCACCGAGTGCATGCGCACCACCTATCTGCCGCCGGACCAGATCGACATCAGACCCCTTTCCGTCGGCCGCGGCATGCCGAACGTAGAACTGTGGATCGTCGATGAGGATGGCAACCGCGTTGGTCCCGGCGTGGTGGGGGAGTTGGTGGTCCGCGGCGCTAACGTGATGAAGGGCTATTGGGAGATGCCCGAGGAAACGGACCAAGTCCTGCGCGATGCCCACCTGCCGTGGCCGGAGAAGGTGCTCTATACCGGCGACCTGTTCACTTCCGATGACGAGGGCTACCTCTACTGGGTAAGCCGCAAGGACGACATCATCAAGACGCGCGGTGAGAAGGTAAGCCCCAAGCACGTCGAGGATGTGCTTCACGCTCTACCCGGAGTGGCCGAAGCTGCGGTGTTCGGCGTTCCCGACGAAGTGCTGGGCAGCGCCATCAAGGCGCTGATCAGCCTCAAGCCGGACGCAGCCCTCACCAAGCAGGGAATCTTGTCGCATTGCCAGGAGCGGCTGGAGGACTTCATGGTCCCGAAGTATGTGGAGTTGGTTCCGGCAATTCCCAGAACCGAAAATGGCAAGATCAGCAGGCGCGCGCTGGCGGCCGGCTTGGGAGGAGCGGATTGAGCCCATCTTCGCTGACGAACGACCTTCTGCAACTCGATGCCGCGCGGGAGTGTGCGCGGATTGAAGAATGCATTCGCGACCAAATGGCGGGTCGTTTGCGTCGCAAGGGAGTGGTGCTCGGGCTTTCCGGCGGCATCGACAGCAGCGTCTCCGCGGCCTTGTGCGCGCAGGCTCTCGGACCGGAACGCGTCCTCGGTCTATTCATGCCGGAGCAGGACTCACACGATAACAGCCTGGCATTGGGGCGAATGCTGGCGCAGTCGCTGGGCATCGCCACCGAACTGGAGAATATCAGCGCAATCCTGGAGGCCGCCGGATGCTATCACCGTCGTGATGAAGCCATTCGCAGCGTGGTCCCGGAATACGGTCCCGGGTGGAAGTGCAAGCTGGTGCTGGCCGACGTCCTCTCCGGCGCGCAGTACGCACTGACATCGCTGGTGGTCGAATCCCCGCAGGGCGAGCAGCGGAAGGTGCGGCTGACCGCACAGGCATATTCCCAGATCGTGGCTGCCACCAACTTCAAACAGCGCACGCGCAAGATGCTGGAGTATTACCACGCCGATCGTATGCAGTACGCGGTGGTGGGGACGCCCAATCGCCTGGAGTACGACCAGGGCTTCTTCGTGAAGAATGGAGATGGCGCCGGCGATCTGAAACCGATCGCGCACCTCTACAAGACGCAGGTTTACCAACTGGCGGAATTCTTGCAGATTCCGGAGGCCATTCGTCGCCGACCGCCGACCACAGACACATTCTCGCTGGCGCAATCGCAGGAAGAGTTCTACTTCGCCCTGCCCTTGCGGCAGATGGATCTGTGCTTGTACGGGAAGAACCACGACCTGTCCGCCGCGACGATTGCGGCAGCCGCGGGTCTCAGCGAAGAACAGGTGGAGCGCGTCTATGCTGCCATCGTCGCCAAACGACGCGCCACTGTCTATCTGCACCAGTTTCCGCTGTTGGTAGAACAGATCACTGAGATCCAGCACTAGGAAGGAAGAGAGACTGCATATGGCGCGGTGTGCGATCATTGCCGTCGTCGTTATCATCATGATCGGATGTGCAAGTAGACCGACTCCCCAAGCTGTCGTAAAACCCATGAGCGAGATTTCTCCGCAACAATGGGCTGCCCTGTCCCAACGGCACATCTATTTTGGCCACCAGTCTGTGGGGGCGGACATAGTGTTGGGCATAAGAGATGTCCTGGCGCAGCACCCGGAAATGAGCTTGCGACTGATCTCCGAGCCCAGCAATACCTCCGCCGGGTTTCGCGAGTTCGTGATTGGCGAGAACGGAAATACGCCCTCCAAGAATGCCGCTTTTCTTGTCAAGACCGCGGCGACGACTGACCCTCACCCGGTGATGATGTTCAAGTACTGCTGGGCCGATGTTGGCCGCGACACCGATGTTGATGCCATGTTCCGCGATTATCGCCAGGCGGTTGCCGCATTGCGCGCCAGGCACCCGGACGCCCTGATCGTCCACATCACGATGCCGCTGACGGTTGTCGAGTCGCCGCGCGCTTACCTCGGCCGGCGCTTGCGGGGAAAATCGACCAGATTGGCAGCCAATGCCAAACGCGAACATTACAATGAACTGATGAGATCGCAATTCATGGGCGAGGAACCCTTCTTCGACCTTGCCGCGCTGGAATCCAGCCATGCGGATGGCACCCGGGAGTACGTAAGCTACACCGGCACGCGTGTCTATGCGCTGGCGCCAGAGTGGACCCAAGATGGCGGCCACCTGAACGCCGTCGGCCGTGAGCGCGTTGCCGCGCAATTGCTTATTTACTTGGCAACATTGCAGTAGTGGGTTGCGACATTTCAATCCAAACCCGCGACCATGAGTTGCCGTGACGAACCGACAAACTCCGCGAGTTGGATTCCGTGGTCAGCTGCGACCATCTCCGCGGCTTTTTCGCCGATCATGATCGATGCGGCGTTTGTGGCGGCGATTGATGAGCCCCGCAGGCAAGGCGCCGCGGGGCTCGTTATGACCAGCGATGGCTTCCTACTGCGTCGCGATCTCCCAGATGTAATCGCTATGGCTGTCGCAGATCTGGGTGAACCTTTGAGACAGGTCGGGGTTGGCCTTTTGCAACTCGCCCTGAAGAGTGCTCCAGTGTTGCAACAGTGCTTTCGCGTTCGCGCCGTCAACCACGAGCTGGCGACGATACTTGCCGCCCATCAGGTGCTCGTTCCAGACCCAGGCATCGATCTTGTGATCCTTGACGCGCTGGTTCAGAACCGGGGCCATGAACGTCTTCACGATGTAGTCAGCCTCCGCTTCCTGCGCGTTGCACACGTAGTACGTGGCCATGATGAAGGGTGACCGGGCACGGGCGGCACCGGTAGCGGGCTGAGAGCCGGCCTTAGTGCGCCACGTGTAATCGTCATGAGACGAGCAGATGCGGTCAAACTCATCCATAGCCTTGGCGTGTTCAGGGGACTGGGCCATCTTGATTAGCCCCATATACGAATCCAGCAGCTTGTCCGGGTCACTCCCGGCCATGTAGAACACGCGGCGCCACTCGCCGCCCGACCAGTGCTTGGCCCAGCCGAAGCTGGTGATTCGCCCCGCAGCCTTTTCGGCGTTGAAAAAGGGCCCCAAGTGATCTTTGAAAATCGTATCGGCGCGCGCTGCGTCGCCTTGCACGCAACGGTAGTACGTGGCCATCGAGGTTGTGCTCGGGCTGTCCTGCGCTGGTACATACGGCGCTCCCATCAGAGCAAAGCAGCAAAGCAAAAGAAAACAGACTCCCCACCGCCCTTCTTTCATAGTCCCTCCAATGCATCCGAATCCGGCGGATCGCTTGCCGGTAAGACGCCGCACACTTACAGCCCAGGTGAATGAAGAGGAATTTTGGCAGTACAGATGAGTACGAATTGTACACCCAGCAAGCATCTGCGCAAAAAAGGTATGACACCTTGCTCATTCTCTCCAACGAATAGTGCGACGGGGCCGGTCACTCCTCTATCGTCGCGACTCTATCCGCACCACGCTGAACATCTACGGCGACGTAGTGACGAACGAGATGGCGGAAGCCGGTTCGAAGGTCGCGGCACTCGCCCTCAATCGGACTAACTGATTGCAAACTGATTGCAGGGCCAGCTAAGTAGTTGAAAGTATGGCGGAGAGAGAGGGATTCGAACCCTCGATACGGTTTCCCGTATACACGCTTTCCAAGCGTGCGCCTTCAGCCACTCGGCCATCTCTCCGGAGACACTTCGCGAACCACTCTATCTTACCGTATTCACCGGCAGGAGCTGCCGAGCGCACAATTTACGAATTGACGAATTTACAGAGCCCCCAGCGCCGCCCCAATCAATTCGTCAATTCGTCAATTCTTCAATTCGACAATCCGTCAATCTTCTTTCTCTTCCCCCAACTGCTGCGCCAGGTAGTTCTGGATGCCCATCTCTTTGATGGCGTGGAGCTGCGCTTCCAGGTAATCAATATGGTGTTCCTCGTCAACCAGGATTTTCTCCAGCAGCTCGCGCGAGCCGTTGTCGCCCGTGGTCTCGCACAGCCGGATGCCGTCGTTCAGCCGCTTCACCGCGTCGTACTCCACTTGCAGGTCGTTCTTGAACTGCTGCTCGATGTTGTTCCCGATATTGATCTTGAAGTAGTCGCTCATGTTCGGCGTCCCGTCCAGGTACAGGATGCGCTCGATCAGCTTCTCGGCGTGCACCATCTCCTCGATCGATTCCTTGCGCGTGATCTTCGCCAGCCTGTGGTAGCTCCAGTTCTCACACATTTCCGCGTGCAGAAAATACTGGTTGATGGCCGTCAGCTCCGCCTTCAGGACTTCCTGCAACACTGCGATTACTTTGGCTTCGCCTTTCATGATTGCGTCTCCGTTCGTCAGTCGGGCCGAGGATTGCCGGATGCGTCCGCGAACAGCGGATTCTAACAGATGGAAGCGCGATTCAGCGCCCAGTGGAAGGTTGTTTCAGCGGCGACTTGAATCCGATTGGGAACGGATCACTGCACTTTGGTCGACGCGCCATTCGGCACGACAGCCGCGCCCGTCGTGGTTGCGGCGACATCCGCCGCCACCTTGGCCTTGTCCATCAGCCGATGGTGGATGCAATACAGCGCCAACTCCAGGCGGTCGGAAACCCCCAGCTTGTCGTACACCTTGCGCAGATAGTTTTTAATCACCTGCTCGGTGGTGCCGACCTCCTGCGCGATTTCCTTGTTGCGCATACCTTGGGCCACGCAGGAGACGATCAGAAGTTCCTTGTCGCTCAGCCGGTTCTTGGGTCGCGGCGAAGTCAGCAGTGCCGCCTGCGAGCGGTAGGCCTCGATCACCCAGTTGACGCCCCGGTTGTCCAGCCAGGTCTCGCCCTCGGCGACCTTGCGCACGCACCGCACCAGCAGGTCGGGGGCGATGGAGCGGGTCACGATGCCCTTCACGCCCCGGCGCAGGTATTCCACCGTCTGGTCGGCATCCACGTCGCCGGTGATGACCACGATCTTGAGGCCAGGGGCGCGCTTGAGCAGCTCAGAACAGGCTTCCGGAGAGTTGGATGTGATACGCGACTCCAGCAGGAGCATGTCGGCGGGAAACTTCGCCACGGCGGAAATCGTCTGGCCGAGGTTCTCGGCCTGCGCCACCACCCGGAGGCCGTCCTCCACCGCCAGCACCTTGCGGATGCCGACGCGGAAAATGGCTTGCGAATCCGCGATGATGACGCGGATGCGGTCGGCTTCCGCCGACGCAGGTTGGGTTCCCGGCTGCGGTTTGGCCACACCGCTGGCCATTATTGCTCCCCCAGGAGAATCTACTGGCGACGCTCGAACCGGTACTCGTCGATTACGGCGGCTACGGCGCGACGTTCACCTTCGACGCTACAACGTACTATGCGTCCTATTCCGGTTACCAGTACATCCGTGGACGCGCCTAACACTGCCGCCGGCATGGAAATCCTGAATTCAATACTGGAACCGACCGTCATTTCCGATTCCAGATGAAACAGGACCCCGCCGGCCGAAATGTCTTGCGTTTCCGCCTGGAGTTCTTCGCCGGAAGTTGTGATGGCGATGGGGAGCCTCAGCGGGAACCTGACTGCGGTTCTCAGTTCGGTGCTGGTTTCTAACTTGTTCACAGATGTCGTAGATTACACCCTGAATTTGTTGTAAGCAAAGTTACTTCAGTTCCATTGGGATAGGGCACCG
>Ga0326726_10004247_pt1 | contig 13078 bp, 9 predicted proteins | sample MHFenrmetagenome_2_FD_207603 | JGI IMG/M metagenome (GOLD analysis project Ga0326726, IMG submission 207603) | Lab enriched peat soil microbial communities from Michigan Hollow, Ithaca, NY, United States - MHF15MN | ecosystem: Environmental > Terrestrial > Soil > Wetlands > Peat | place: USA... | reverse complement strand
TGGACGAAGTGCCGGCCGGTCAGCCAAGGCTGGTGGAGATCGACGGCACCCGCATCGTGCTGGCCCGGGTCGGTGACAGCTTGTACGCATGCGGCGACGTGTGCACCCACCGGGGCGGCCCCCTGAGTGAGGGCAAGCTCAACGGCGTCCGCCTCGCCTGCCCGTGGCACGGCTGGATGTACGACGTGCGCACCGGTCAGTGCCTGTTCCCGGGCCGAGGGGCCAGCGTACCGAGCTATCCCGTCCGCCTGGAGGCCGACCAGATCCTCGTGGAGCTGCCGTGATCACGGTCAAGCGGCTCACCCTGGAGGACGCCCTCGTCCTGCTGGCCGCCGCCGAGGCCAAGGCCCGCTCGATCGGGGTGACCGAGACGATCTGCGTCTGCGACGACGGCGGCCATCCCATCGCGCTTCATCGGATGACCGGAGCGCGGATCACCGGCGTGGAGATCGCCATCGCCAAGGCGTTCACCGCGGCCGGCCATCGCCGGGCCACGCACCGGTTCAACCAGCCCCCGGGCGGCCCCGCCCTGCCCGGCAACGAGGCGTTCGGCATCCACGCCATGCACCCCGGCCGCTTCGCGGTGTTCGTGGGCGGATTCCCGATCGAGGTCGACGGCGACGTGGTCGGTGGGATCGGCGTCAGCGGAGGCAACGGCGAGCAGGACACCGCGGTGGGGACGGCCGCCCTCGAGGCGTTCAAGCGTCATCTGACCGCGACCACACGATAGTTTCCCGCCCATCGGCCGGTCCGCCGTTCTTGACCGGCTCGCGCTCGACCCCGTACACTGGGTGGTGATGTCGCTTCCCGCGTCGGCAGTGGACGCCGAAGGGTCAGCGCTCTCGGCAGGATCCCGGCTCGGGCCGTCCCTCCTCTCCCGCGTCGCCGCGTGGGCGGTGCCCACCGAGATCTCCGTGGTGACCATGGCCGTCCTCCTTCCCGTCCTTCGTGCCGGCTGGGTGGACTGGGACGACCCGATCAACTTCCTGACCAATCCGTACTATCGGGGCCTCGGGTGGGGACAGCTCCGCTGGATGCTCACCGCCACCGTGATGGGACACTGGATCCCGGTGACGTGGCTCACCCTCGGCGCCGACTATGCGCTGTGGGGGATGAAGCCCTTCGGCTACCACCTCACGAGCCTGCTGTTGCACGCGGCGAGCGCCGCCGTGTTCTACTTGATCGCCCGCCGCCTGCTCGGGCTCGCGGTGCCCACGGCCTCGCCGCTCGTCTCTGGATTCGGGGCGGTGGTGGCCGCTCTTTTCTTCGCCGTCCACCCGCTCCGAGTGGAATCGGTCGCCTGGATCACCGAGCGGCGCGATCTGACCTCGGGCTTGTTCTTCCTGCTCACGATTCTGGCGTACCTCCGGGCCCACGAGCGGCCTCCCGCGGTACGAGCGGGCTGGCGGTGGGCCGCCGTCGCATGTGCCGCGCTCGCGCTCGCCTCGAAGTCCATCGTGATGGGGCTGCCCCTGGCCCTGGTCATCCTCGACGTCTATCCGCTCCGCCTCCTCGGCCCCCGGCCCCGCGCGTGGGTGGGGGCCCGCGCGTGGGCGGTTTGGCGGGAGAAGGTCCCGTTCGCGCTGCTCGCGATCGGAGCCGCCGCAATCGCGTTCCACGTCCAGCGCTCCACCGGCTATCTAACCGATGCCGAGCCGGCGGCCCGGGTCGTCATGGTCTTCTACAGCGTCTGGTTCCACGTCTGGAAGACCTTCGTGCCGCTCAACCTGGCCCCGATCTACGAGCTGCCGTATCGGCTGACCTTGCTCGACCCGCCGTATCTCCTGAGCACGGTCGCGACGCTGGCGACGACCACCGCGGTCTGGTTCCTCCGGAAGAGATGGCCCGCCGGTCTCGCGACCTGGGCGTTCTACCTCGTGATACTCGCGCCGGTGAGTGGGGTCGTCCACACCGGCAACCACCTCGGAGCGGACCGCAACACGTATCTACCGTGCGCAGGATTCGCGCTGCTGGTCGGCGCCCTCGTGATCGTGGTCGCCGAGGCCTGGCGCCGCGGTCGGCTCCGCACTGCGATCGCGGCGGTCGCGGTGGTGCTGATCGCGAGCTGGATCGTCGGGCTCGCGGGGGCCGCGCGCAGCCAGGCCGGGGTCTGGCACGACCCGGAGACGCTCTGGCGCTACGCCATCGAGGTCGAGCCGGGCTGCGCCATATGCAACCATAACCTCGGGGTCATCCTGGGCGCGCGCGGGGATCACGCCCAGGCCCTGGCCCTTCTCGAGCACGCGCGCGCCCTGCGGCCCGACCGGTCGGACTTCTACAGTAGCTACGGGGTGCTCCTCTTGGAGATGGGCCGCCGGCAGGAAGGCCTCGCCGCATTGCGATACCGGATCGCCAAGAACCCCGGCGACTTCACCGCGCGCACCAACCTGGGCATCGCCCTGATCGAGGACGGCCGCCTCGCCGACGCCATCAGCCAGCTCGAGCAGGCGCTGCGCGCGAAGCCCGACTCGGTACCGGCCCTCGACGCGCTCGGCCGGGCCCTGCTCACCGACGGCCGGGGCGACGCGGCGATGGCCGCGTTCGAGCGGGCCCTCGCGGTGAATCCGACCGACTCGGTGGGCCGGCTGGGAATGGCCCGAGTCTTCCTGGCCCGGGGCGACCGCGCCGCCGCGCGTGCGCAGTACGAGATCCTCCGCGAGCGCGATCCGCAGCTCGCCGGTCGGGTCGAGCAGGAGTTTCGGTAGAACCCGGCCGTTTCGGTGTAGACTTCCCAGCGAAGTGGCCACGGAAGCGATCTCGGTCCAGCACCTGTCGAAGCTCTACACGACGCGGGACGGCGGGGTAGCCGCCCTCGAGCGGATCAGCTTCGCCGTGGACGAGGGCGAGTTCGTGGCGGTGGTCGGACCCTCGGGCTGCGGCAAGTCCACGCTGCTCAAGATCCTGGCCGGCCTGCTGTCACCCTCCGGCGGGAGCGCGTCCCTCCGCGGCACCGCCATCCAGGGCCCGCGCCGGGACATCGGCGTGGTCTTCCAGGCCCCCGTCCTCTTCCCGTGGCGCACCGTTCTCGACAACGTGCTGCTGCCCATCGACGTGCAGGGCCTGGGCCGGGAGCGCTTCATGCCCGCGGCGATGGACCTGCTCGCCCTGGTCGGCCTGCGCGAGTTCGAGCGCCGATACCCCTGGGAGCTGTCCGGTGGCATGCAGCAGCGGGTGGCGATCACCCGCGCCCTCATCCACGACCCGGCGATGCTCCTGATGGACGAGCCCTTCGGGGCGCTCGACGCCATGACCCGCGAGCACATGAACCTCGAGCTGCAGCGCATCTGGATGGAGAAGAAGAAGACGGTCTTCTTCATCACCCACTCGATCCCGGAGGCGGTCTTTCTCGCCGACCGGGTCCTGGTCATGACGCCGCGGCCGGGTCGCGTTGTGGACGACCTGCGGATCAAGCTGCCGCGGCCTCGCCCGCTCGACGTCATGACCACCCCGGAGTTCGGCGAGTACACCCGTCACATCCGGGGCCAGTTTAACGTGAAGGGAGGCCTCGACGCGTGAGGAGCATGAGGAACGTCGCGCTGAGCGTCCTGCTGTTCTGCGTCTCGGTCGGGGCCTGGGAGGCGCTGGTGCGGGTCCTCGAGGTGCCCGCCTTCATCCTGCCGCCGCCCTCGCAGGTCGCGCTGGCCCTGTGGCGCGGCTTCAGCAGCGGGCTCTACCTCCAGCATCTCTCCCACACGCTGCTCGAGACGCTGCTCGGCTTCATCGCGGGCTCGGCGCTGGGCCTGGTCCTCGGCACCGCGGTGGCCCTGAGCCGTCCGGTCGAGTTCTTCCTCTACCCGTACATCGTCATGTTCCAGTCGCTCCCCAAGGTGGCCCTGGCGCCGCTGATCGTGGTCTGGTTCGGGCTCGGCCTCACCTCCAAGGTGATCAACGCGGCCCTGATCGCCTTCTTCCCGCTCCTGGTGAACACCATGGTCGGTCTCCGCTCCGCCGACGAGGAGCGGGTGAGCCTGATGCGCTCGCTGGCCGCGAGCGAGCGCCAGATCTTCTGGATGCTGCGTCTGCCGAATTCCCTTCCCTTCGTGATGGCCGGGCTCGACGTGGCCATGATCTTCGCCCTGATCGGGGCCATCGTGGCCGAGTTCGTGGGGGCCCAGAAGGGTCTCGGCATGCTGATCCAGTCCATGAACTTCAACATGGACGTCTCCGGGCAGTTCTCCATCCTGCTGATCCTGTCGGTGGTGGGGCTGCTGCTCAACCGCGGGGTCATGATGATCCGCAAGCGCGTGCTCTTCTGGGATCCGTCCGAGAAGGAGCGCATCGAACAGGAAAGGGTCAGCGCATGATCTCTCGTCCCGGCGCCCTTCGTGCAGCCGGCGCCCTCGTGGCGGCCGCGGCCCTGCTCCTCACCCTGGGCACTCCCGCGCCCGCCCCCGCTCAGACCAAGCTCCGGGTGGGCTGGTGCGCCAAGACGGTCTCGAGCGCGGCGACCCCCTTCGCGGTCGCCACCAAGATGGGCTGGTACAAGCAGGACGGCATCGAGGTCGAGCTCATCCCGCTCGCCGGCTCGGGCGACTGCACGAAGACCGTGGCCACGAAGGAGGTCCCCTTCGCCCTGCCGAGCGTCGAGCCGCTGGCCGCCGCGCGCCCCCAGGGCGTGAAGGCCAAGATCTTCTACACCGCGTACCAGGGCAACATCTACGGCATCGCGGTCCCCGCCGACAGCCCGGTGCAGAAGATGACCGATCTCAAGGGCAAGACCATCGGGGTCATCTCCATGGGCTCGGCCGGGGTGCAGATCGCGCGGGCGCTCGCCGCTACCAGCGGCATGGACCCGGCCTCCGACATCAACGTAGTGGTGGCGGGAGAGGGCGCCCAGACCGCCGCGATGCTCCGGAGCCGGCAGGTAGACGCGCTCAGCCAGTACGACACCCAGTACGCGATGGTGGAGAACGCGGGAGTGAAGCTCCGCATCCTCGACACCAAGGACATTGACCGCTACCCGTCCAACGGCTTCCTGGCCCTCGAGGACACGCTGCGGACCCGGCCCAAGGAAGCGGCCGCGCTCGCCCGGGGCTACGCGAAGGGGACGATCTTCGCCATCAACAACCCGGAGGCGGCGATCCGCATGCTCTACGAGGTGTACCCGCAGACGCGCCCGACCGGCAAGGACGAGGCCACCGCGATCCGCGACGACGTCAAGGTGCTGCAGGCGCGCATCGTCAACTGGAAGCTCGACAAGGCCGGCGTCGCCAAGTGGGGCGAGAACTCGGAGGCCAACTACGCGGCCTACGCTCTGTTCCTGCTCAAGTGGGGCGTGATCAAGGAGAAGGTCGACGTGAAGGACCTGATCACCAACGAGCTGATCGGCGCGATCAACAACTTCGATCCGGCCAAGGTGGCGGCCGAGGCCCGCGCCTACAAGAGGTGAGCGCATGGCAGCCAGCGGCAACCCGTCGCGCATCGGGGTCGACATCGGCGGCACCTTCACCGATCTGGTCTGGGTCGACGAGGCCACCGGCGCCGTCCGCGTCGGCAAGCTGCTGACCACGCCCAAGGACCCGTCACAGGCTGTCGAGGAGGGCGTGGTCACGCTCCTCCACGAGGCGGGCGCGGGGGCGGCCGCGGTGCGGGCCCTGATCCACGGCACGACGCTCGCCACCAACGCGCTGATCGAGCGGAAGGGTGCGCGCGTCGGGCTACTCGCGACGGCCGGGTTCCGGGACGCGGTCGAGATCGGGCGGGAAGGTCGATACGACATGTACGACCTGTTCATCGACCCGCCGGTGCCCCTCGTCCCGCGCCAGCTCCGGATCGAGGTCTCCGAGCGGATCCTGGCCGACGGCGCCGTCCTTCGCCCGCTCGACCGGGCTCAGGTGCGCGCGGCCATCGCGGAGCTCGGAGCCCTAGGCGTGGAGGCCATCGCGATCTGCCTGCTCCACGCCTACCGGAATCCGGTCCACGAGCGGGCCCTCGCCGCGCTCTGCGCAGAGATCCTGCCCGGGGTCCCGGTCTCCTGCTCCTCCGACGTGGTGCCGGAGATCCGGGAGTACGAGCGCACCTCCACCACCACCGCGAACGTGTACGTGATGCCGCTCATGGCGCGCTACCTCGACGACCTCGAGCGCAAGCTCGTGGGGCTCGGCATCCCGGGTCGGCTCTACGTCATGATGTCCGCGGGCGGCATCGCCACGCCCGAGACGGCCAAGCGCGTGCCGATCCGGCTCGTGGAGTCGGGCCCCGCCGCGGGAGCGCTCGCGGCCGCGCGCAGCGCCCGGCAGGTGGGCCTGGATCGGCTGCTCTCCTTCGACATGGGCGGCACCACCGCGAAGGCGTGCGTGATCGACCGCGGCGAGCCCCTCCTCGCGCGCGAGTTCGAGGTCGCGCGCGCCGACCGTTTCAAGAAGGGCTCGGGCCTTCCCATCCGGGTGCCGGTCGTGGAGCTGATCGAGATCGGGGCGGGCGGCGGCTCGGTGGCCCGGGTGGACCGGATGGGTCTGCTGAAGGTGGGGCCGGACAGCGCGGGCGCCGACCCGGGACCGGCCTGCTACGGGGCCGGTGGGCAGGAGCCGACGGTCACCGACGCCGACCTGCTCCTGGGCTACCTCGACGCCGACTTCTTCCTGGGCGGCCGGATGCGGCTCGACGTCGAGGCCGCCCGCCGGGCCATCGAAACGCGCGTGGCGCAACCGATGGGACTCGGGATCACCGAGGCCGCCTGGGGCATCCACCGGGTCGTCAACGAGAACATGGCGGCGGCCGCGCGGGTACACGGGATCGAGCGCGGCAAGGACCTGCGCGGTTACCCGCTCTTCGCCTTCGGCGGGGCGGGACCGGTGCACGGCTGGCAGGTCGGCCGCATCCTGCGAGTCCCGCAGGTGATCGTTCCCTACGGCGCGGGCGCGCTCTCCGCCTACGGGCTGCTGGCCGCCCCGCTCGCGTTCGACTTCGTGCGGACCGCGCCCCAGCGGTTGACCACCGCCGACTGGGCGCTCGTCAACCGGCTCTTCGAGGAGATGGAGGCCGAGGGCCGGCGTATCCTGCGGGGCGCCGGCGTGCCGGAGACGCAGGTCACCGTGAGGCGGAGCGCCGAGATGCGTTACTTCGGGCAGGGCCACGAGGTGGACGTGGAGATCCCGCCGGCTACCCTGGGCCCGGACAGCCTGCCCACCATCACTGCCTCGTTCGAGGCGGCCTATCGCCTCCTCTACAGCCGGACGCCGCAGGGCGTGCCACTCGAGGCCCTCAACTGGCGCGCGGTCATCTCCGGCCCCCCGCCGGATCTGACCATCACGAGCGGGCTCGGCGCGGGCGCGGCGACCGTGCCCACCGTCAAGAAGCACCGTGCCGCGTACTTCCCGGAGGCCAGCGGCTACGTGGAGACACCGGTCTACGATCGCTACGGACTGGAGCCGGGAGCCCGCCTCGCGGGCCCCGCCATCGTGGAGGAGCGGGAGTCCACCACCGTCATCGGACCCGGCGCGCTCATCTCGGTGGACGTCCACCGAAATCTGGTGGCCGAGCCGGCGTCCCGGGAGGCGCGCTGATGGACCCGATCACGCTCGACATCTGCTGGAGCCGCCTCATCGGGGTGGTCAACGAGCAGGCCGCCGCCCTCATGCGCACGTCGTTCACGTCCATCGTGCGGGAGGCGGGCGACCTCTCGGCCGGCGTCTTCGACCGGCGCGGTTACATGATCGCCCAGGCGGTCACCGGCACGCCCGGGCACATCAACTCGATGGCGCTCGCCATGAAGCACATCCTGGCCGCGTATCCACTCGAGCGGCTCGTGCCCGGCGACGTGCTCATCACCAACGATCCGTGGAAGACCTCCGGCCACCTCAACGACGTCACGGTCTGCAACCCGATCTTCCGGGGCCGTGACTGCGTCGCGTTCTTCGCCTCGACCTGCCACAGCGCGGACATCGGCGGCCACGTCTTGTCCGCCGAGGCACGCGAGGTCTACGAAGAGGGGCTCTTCATCCCGATCATGAAGCTCTACGAGGGCGGGCGGCTGAACGAGTCGCTGGCCGCGATCATCCGGAGCAACACGCGGGTCCCGGACCTCGTGATGGGCGACTTCCACGCCCAGGTGGCGGGCGGCGCGGTGGGCGGGGAGCGGCTGCTCGAGTTCATGGACGAGTTCGGCATCGAGCGGCTCGAGCCGCTGGCCGACGAGATCATCACCCGCACCGAGCGCGCCATGCGCCAGGCGATCGGAGAGCTGCGCCCGGGCCAGTACCGTTACCGCCTCACCTCGGACGGATTCGACGAGCCGATCACCATCGCGGCCCGCTGCGAGGTGAGCGGGGAGGATCTCTGGGTCGACTTCACCGGCTCCTCGCCGGCCAGCCGCCGCGGCATCAACGTGGTCATGAACTACACGGAGGCCTACACGACCTACGGGGTCAAGGTCATCGTGAGCCCCGACGTCCCGAACAACGAGGGCGCCTTCCGGGTGCTGCGCATCACCGCCCCCGCGGGCTCCATCCTCAACGTGCAGCACCCCGCCCCGGTGGCCGCCCGTCACATCATCGGCCACTTCCTGCCGCACGTGGTCGCGGGCGCGTTGAAGGAGGCGGTGCCGGATCGGGTCATGGCCGAGGGCTCGGCCAACATCTGGGGCATCCAGCTGACCGGCAAGAACCGGGATCGCTCGCCCTGGGTCTACACCTTCTTCAGCTCGGGTGGCACCGGGGCCCGGCCGACACAGGATGGGCTCTCGGCGACCGCCTTCCCCTCGGGCGTGCTCGGCACGCCGGTGGAGGTGGTCGAATCGCTCGCGCCGCTGCTGATCGAGCGCAAGGCGCTGCGGGACGGTTCCGGCGGCGACGGGCGCCACCGGGGCGGGCTGGGGCAGGTGATCGCGTTCCGGGTGCGCTCCGACGAGCCGGCCACCTGCTCGGTGCTGTGCGACCGCACCCGAATTCCGGCGCAGGGGTTCTTCGGAGGCCTTCCGGGCCTGCCCGGGCAGGTTCTGATCAACGGGCGCGCTCCCGACAACCCGAAGGCGGAGCAGACGCTCCGGCCGGGCGATCTGGTCGAGGTGCTCCTGCCGGGAGGCGGCGGGTACGGTCCGCCCGCGGAACGCGATCCCGCGCTGCGGGCGCGCGACCTGCAGCAGGGCTACGTCGTCGCGACGAGCCGAGGCGCAACGGGCGGCTGACCGGGCATGACGGCCCGGGCCCAGCGGATCGGCGTCCTCGCCGTCGCGGGCGCCTGGTGGCTCGTGCTCGCCGCGGCCTTCCTGCTGAACCGGGGCGAGGACGCGGGCCGGCTCCCCGCCCTGATCGAGACCGTCCTCTCCCGGGTGGCCCAGGGGCCCGTGTGGGGCACGGCCGGTCTCAACTCTCTGGTGGGCCTGCTGATCGCCGGCCTCGTCGGGCTCGCCTGGTACGGGCTCGGCGACACGATCGTCCGCCGAATTGGCTCGCCCCGAAACGGCGAGTCTCGCGAGCTGCCCCTGGAAGTCGCGGAGCGCGGTCTGCTCGGAGCCGGCGCCTGGTCTCTCGTCTGGTTCTTCCTCGGGGTGCTGCCTCTCTATCGCGTCTCGGTAGCGGCCCTGAGCCTGATCGTGGGCCTGGCCCTGGCCGGCTGCGCGCTCGCTCGCGCCCGGCCGACCGCGGCCGGCGTCGCCCGCGCGGTCGGCCGGGGGGCGCTGGGTCTGATCGTCACCGGGCAAGTCCTCGCGCTGGTGGCCGCGCTCGCGCCGCCGACCGCGAAGGACACCCTCCTCTACCACTACGCCCTTCCCAAGGCCTGGATCGCGGCGGGGCGGGCGATCGAGGTGCCGTACAACATCGCCGGCTACTACCCCCTCGGGGTCGAGATGCACGCGGTATGGGCCATGCTCCTGGGCGCGCCGCTCGGAGTCCGGGCCGCCGAGGCCGCAGCCGGCGCGACCCTCTTCCTCTTCGCGCCACTCCTCGCGATGACGGTGTACGGGTGGGCGCAGGAGCGGGGCGCAGACCGCGCGTGGGCCGCCGTCGCCGCCCTCGTGATCGCCTGGATCCCCACCGGGTACGACGTGGCCGCGAGCGCCTACGTGGATCTGGCCCTGGCCGGCTACACTGCCCTGGCGGTGCGCGCGTTCGGGCGCTGGTGGGCCGCCGGGCAATCACGTCACCTCGTCGGGGTCGCGGCAGGGATCGGCGGCGCCCTCTCGATCAAGCTCAGCGCGGTGTTCCTGCTGCTGCCGCTCGCGCTGCTGGGATTGCTCCACGCGCTGGGGACGGGGCGCGGAGGCCGGGAGGCCACCCGGCCCGGCACCGCGCTCACCGCGGGCGGAGTGCTGGGGGCGCTGGCTCTCGGCGTGACCTTGGCGGCGCCCTGGTACGCTCGGAACTGGATCCGCACCGGCAGCCCGCTCTTCCCCTTCTATCTCGAGATCTGGCCCGCCCAGGCCCCCGGCTGGGACCTTGAGCGCTCGCGGCTCTACGAGACCCTCTTCTCGCTCTACGGAGACGTCCGGGGCCCGCTCGACTACCTGTGGTCACCGCTCCGCCTCGCGGTGGCGGCCCAGCCGGATCAGCCGGCGTACTACGACGGGGTGCTCGGGATCGCCTTCGTCTTCGCGCTGCCCCTCCTCGTGTGGGCCCTGTGGCGGCGCCGCCTCGATATCGAGCTGCGCCTGGCCCTCGTGATCTCGGCCGGCCTCTTCGTCTTCTGGCTGTTCTCCAGCCAGCAGCTACGGTACCTCCTGCCCGCGACGCCGGGCCTGGCCGTCGCCATCGCAGTGGCCGGCCACGGGCTCGACGGGACCGTGAGCCGGCCGCTCCGCGTCCTCGTCCTCGCCGCCGCCGCCCTCGGCCTGCCCGTCCTCGTGGCCTGGTTCCTCGCGCTCGATCCGGCGCGGGTCGTGCTCGGGGGCGAGCCCCGCGAGACCTTTCTCGCCCGCCGGCTCGACTACTATCCGTACTACGAGGTGGTGAACCGCGACCTCCCGCCGGCCGCCAGGGTGTGGCTCATCGACATGCGGCGCGACACCTATCACCTGGACCGGCCGTCGTTCTCCGATTTCATCTTCGAGGACTACACCCTCACCCGGTACGTGCGGTCGGCGGCCAGCGTCGAGGAGATCCGAGCCCGGGTCCAGGCGGACGGCATCACCCATCTGCTGGTGCGGCACGACATCCTGCTCGACTACGAGCGCTCGCCCATCGTGGACGAGCAGCGCCCGCGCTCGGAGAACGTGGCGAAGCTCGAGCTGATGACCGCGTTCTTCACGCAGGGCACGCGCGTGATCAAGGGGGACCGGAAGTTCTGGCTCATCGAGCTGCCCACGGGCCGCCCGCGCTGAGCGGGCGCGCGGCGACCGAGCCCGCCGCTCAGCCCCCGGGGCGCGGCCGGTACACCTCGGTCGGCCCCACCCGCTCCCCGACCACGTAGCGCCGCTCGATCGCCCCCAGCATCTCGTCGGTCCAGCGCTGCCGGTGGAGCGGCACCTCGGGGATCCGGTAGATCAGGATCGCGGCGAAGGCCTGCCGCTCGATCTCGCCGACGAACGCCCGCTGGTCCCAGCGCCCGGCCCGAGCCAGCTGGGTCATCTCGAACGGCTGGAAGAAGATCGGGCGACCGTCCAGCGGGAGGAGCCCCATGTCCTCGTCGGCCAGCACGATCCCGGGAGCTCGGTGGACCACGTCGAGCAGGTGTCGCGTCTCCTCCTCCTGCTTGAGACGGACATGGGTCACCGTCCGGTACGGCGAGGCGAGGACCACCAGGGCCAGGTCGAGGGCCAAGAGGAGCGCGACCGCGGCGTACACCGCCCGGCGCGGCCGCTGCCAGGCGAGCAAGGCCCCGATGGACAGGCTCACCCCCGCCCCCAGCTCGATCAGGTAGTTCACGTTCGAGCCGACCTTGCCGATGGTCAACCCCGAGACGACCGCGCCCAGGACGTAGGGAGCGACCAGCCGCCAAGACGGCACGCGGAACCAGGGTGCGAGGAACAGGAACACGGCGACCGCGGTCAGGGCGAGCGGCATGAGCGTCCATACGTCGGTCAGGTACTGGGCGAGCGATCCCGCCTGGTAGGCGTTCAGGTTGGCGGAGACGATGTTGAAGGAGAAGCCGCCACCGGTCGCGAGCTCGAGGGCCAGGAAGAGCCCGGCGCCCAGGCCCCCGGTGAGAGCGGCCAGACCGAGAGCCCGGCGCCACGAGGTGGCCTGGCCCAGCCAGACACAGGCCGCAAGGGGCGCAGCCACCCCGTACGACTGGCGGGTGTAGATCGCGGCCACGAGCAGGAGCGCCGCCGCCGGCACCGTGAGCCGGCCCGCAGGGCGCCGCACGACCAGCCAGACCCCACCGAGGCTCAGGGCCAGAGCCAGCGCGTCCACCCGATAGAGCGACGACCAGTACACGACGGGGGGAAAGGCCAGCAGCGCGAGCCCGCCGATCACCGCGGCCAGCCGATCACGCGTGAGAGCCTGCAAGATGAGCCCGACGAGGAGCGCCGCCGCGACGATGCTGAGCCACGAGAGCAGGCGCCCGTACCAGAATGCCGGCCCCCAGAGGCGACCGAGGGGGCTCAGCACCAGTGGGTAGACTGGGGGGTAGTTGCTAACGGTATACGGGGGCGCGGCGAGGTCCGCGCGGTAGAGGCTCTCGAGGCGCCCCAGGCGTCGCGTCTGATCGAGCAGCGGTCCCTCTCCGTAGTCCATCGGGTACGGAAAGCGGATGACGCGCACACCATCGGCCACGAAGAAGCCAGCGGCGGCCACCAGAACCAGGAGGAGGGCACCCGCCGGCAGCATGGCCGCCAGCGATCTCGCGTCAGGGCGTAGGCGCATGGTATCGGGCCGCGCGAGCAGTTATAGCATCGGCGGGACAGGACCCCGCCGATGTTCGGAGCCCCGCGCAGGTTACCCGGCGAAACCCCCGCGGCGCCCCGGAGTTTGGAACCACCTCGGGGGCTGAAGGCGTGTACATCGTGCCGGTGAGTGGTCTGGTGGCCGCCGCGTGACCCGCGCGCGGGTAAACGGGGAGGAGAACCTGACGGAATGGGCTGTGAAGTCTCCGTAGGAACTCATAAGTGAGGGTTACCCTCCTGTTCTCATCAACTCATAATTCAGGGTTACCGGAGCCGTCGTCCGAGAGCTGCTCCGTAGAGGCGACTTCGCGGAGG
>Ga0326726_10004245_pt1 | contig 13082 bp, 15 predicted proteins | sample MHFenrmetagenome_2_FD_207603 | JGI IMG/M metagenome (GOLD analysis project Ga0326726, IMG submission 207603) | Lab enriched peat soil microbial communities from Michigan Hollow, Ithaca, NY, United States - MHF15MN | ecosystem: Environmental > Terrestrial > Soil > Wetlands > Peat | place: USA... | reverse complement strand
CCCGGCGCATACATGAGGCGCTCACCGCGTGACAGCGCGCGTTCGACGAAGAAACTGTCTTCGCCTCCACCCAGATCGTGGCCACGCGGGCCAAGCTCGGTCGGAAACTCTCCGACACGATCGAAAATATCTCCGCGCAAGAACAGGTTGCCTCCCCCGGGCGTTGCATCGTCCAGCGTCAATTCGCGCGGCGTCGGGCCGCCGTCACTGCGCGGGATGGGTAGCGGCCGAATTCTGTGGGGGCCTTCGTCGTGAACCCAACGGGGCTCGGTGCCATCCCACTCCGGCAGAATCCGTCCGCAGAACATGGTGATGTCAGGGTAGGTTTCCGCTGCCCGGCAAATCTCCACCAGATAGTTCCCATCGACGCGATGGTCGTCGTCAACGAAAGTGACAATGTCGCTCGACTGCAAGTGCCGTATGGCTGTGTTGAGCGCGAAAGACTTCCCGGGACGTGGTTCGGCGAGCCAGTCCAGGGAATAGCGCGAGACATCAGCACTGCTCGCTGCTTTTTCTGCCTCCAGCAAGGCATGGGTCGTATCGGTGCATGCGTTGGCGACCACCAGGATGTTGATCTGACACCCTGAAGGGCGGCGTGCTCCCTGGAGCGACTCCAGCGCGCGGCGAAGCAGGCTGACACGATTGTGGGTGCAGATCAGAATGGTGAGCGTTTTTTTTGTCACGTTGGATGACTCTCTTCGCAACGCAACGCCCTAAGGGGTAGCGCCAGAAAGGGGCTTGTTTGCTTGGTGGTCGGCATCATGACTTGGATTCCGCCCTATTACCGATTGCGTGCCGGTGTGGTCAAAGTTATTCATCGATTAAGTAATCCGATGAGTAGGGTGCGCCAAAGTGATGTATCGAGAATGCATTGTCTGGGAAGGATGTGGTGCAGCCGTGTGCTACCTGCCCATAGGTGGTGATGGCGTATGGACCGAGCTGTGGCACCAAAGTCGTCAGTAATGTCCCTTAACCGACACAGCATGACACCCTTTAGACCTGTGAGCTCTTTCAGCAAATCGGCAAAGCGGGGAATATCAATTATGGGGCTATCTGATTCTGACTCAGCGAAATCGTAATGGTGCATGACAATCACGATCACAGGGTTGGCCTTGATGAAGCGCCGTGCTTCAGACAGTGAGGTCGAAATGTTGTTGAGATGTGTGGTGAGAGGGAATTGCTTGAGCGGGCCACAGTAGCCGCTAGGTGTTTTCCATCCTGCAGAAACATAGCGGAAATTATTATGCTCAAGCACCTGCAACGTGGAAGTGTCGTAACTGTTCCATGGAGGGATGAAGCCAATAATGGCCTGACCGAAAATACGTTCAAGATGAGTGCGACCTTCGGTAATAAGTGTGTGCTGCTCGTTCTTTGGTCGTCCAGTAAATTCACTTGGTGGCGCGGGCTCTGGTCGGATGCGTGTATGTACATAGCCGTGTTGCGCAATCTCAATTATCCCCTCATGTGCTGCCTCTATGAGTGGCTTGGCGCGCGCCTCAGAAAGTGCCTTGCGTTGCCCTTCGACAATGCGGTATGGAATGACTCCAAAGGTTGCGCAAGCATGATGCTTACGTAGTACCCCAAGAATGCCAGCCTCCACACCTTGGTGGCTGGTTTCTGAAGGGTCGTCGAAGCGAAATGCTAGGCGAATCAAACCCATCCCCTTAATCAAGCGATATCCGCTTTGTGGAGGAGTTGCTCTTGTAATAGCCCAACATGGTGCCGATCAGGTGACCCAGCGTCATCTGCTGACGGAAGGCTGCATCAGGTCCCTTGGCAACCACCTGAAGCATATATTTGGCTATTCCTCTTACAAGATGCGGATAATAGAAACGGGGTACGCCAAAGATGGTATGAGGAAATTCCCGATCATCGTAAAAAGCGCGCTGGAAGCCGGCGTTAGAATGAATGGTGCGAAAATATTTTTTTTGCAGTTGAAATGGCTGAACCTGGTGATAAACGATCGCATTTGGCGCATAAAAAATACGTGCCTCACCTGTTGCAGCGAGGCGGTGAAAATAATCTGTCTCGGCACCCTTGAACAGTTCGGAACGTTTTTTCCCTTCGCCCTTGCGTCCCAGTTTGGGGTTGAAATAACCAATGCGCTGGACCACCCTGCGGTTGAAAGCCATGTTGCCACCATAGGGATAGCGATTTTTGCCGTCCATGCGAAAGGGCTCGTCGCCGAAATCCTGGAAACCCAGAAAGCCCATTGTTTCTTTGTCCCGAATCCACCTGGGTAGTTTGATGGAGGGATCAAGATGAATGCGTCCGCCGACAGCATCGGCGTCGTTGGTGATGAAGCTATGGAAAAGTGAGGCGAGCCAGTCCGGGCTAACCTCGATGTCGTCATCGACATAAGAAAAGTAGGTGCCGCTCGATTCGCGTATACCAGTATTGCGCGCAAAGTTTAGACCTTGTTCCGCCTCGCGTTTATAGCGCACGTTGATCGGGAGCTTCTTCGCAAGTTCAGCGACTATTTCTGGCGTGTTGTCGGACGAATTGTTGTCCACCACCAACGCTTCCCACTCGCGGCCTTCAACACCTTGTTGCGCGGCCAACGCGCCGAGGCAGCGGGGAAGGTTGCCCGCGCGATTGTAGGTACAGATGATTACGGTGAATTCCATGTTCACTCCTTATGCGCCCAGTCTCGCCATCATCCTGCGTCCCATATAGCGCAGGGGATAAGTGCGGGAGGCTTCATTGATGCCGAATTTCAGTTTTTGCCGGAATTGCCACAGGCGGTCGGTACCGAAAACATCAATGCGCCTGAGCAGGTAGGGGTCTTCTCCCGGACGGTTGAACCCGGAACGGGTTGAGCAAGCTGCGCGATACCCGGCACCGGTGACCAGATCACGCACCGGCTCGCTGAACTTGCCAAAGGGGTATGCAAAGTAGTCAACAGATTTTCCCAGCGCGTCTTCCAGGCGGGACTTGCTGCTGCTGATTTCATCCTTCGCCTCTTCGACCGTAATGTCAGGCAGACGTGCATGGGTTCTTGTGTGGCTGCCAATGGCGAACCCAGCATCCTCGAGAGCACGCAGGCCATCCACGGAAAGAATTGTGCGTACAGGGAAGCCCCTGCCGGTCATCCAGTCGTTGCTTGATCCAAGCCGGTCCGATACGGCGAACATGGTTGCCGGAAAACCGTGGTGTTGCAATATGGGGGCGGCATGGTCCAGCACGCAGTTGAAGCCATCGTCAAAGGTGATATGCACGGCCTTGCCGGGCATGGGGGTTTTCCCCTTCATGCAGTCACAAAGTTGTGCCATGGACAGGGCGGTGTAACCGGACTCAGCCAGATATTCCATTTGATGGGCGAAGTCATTCGGTGTTGTGCAGAAACGTTGCTCTTGGCCGGAGCGTGGAATATCCACCAGATGGTACATCAGAATCAATGCACGGCTCATGATGCCCACTCGCTTACATCGATAACATACATCTGGCGTGTGCCCTTGTGCACCGAATCGATGCACACCTCATTTCCGTCACGGCTCCAGCGCGGGTGCAGGTCGCAGCGGATTTCCCCCCACCATGTCGACTTCGGCGAATGCAAGCGTGCGATATCGATGCGTTTCCCTTCCGGCCACTTCACCAGCATCAGCGTACGCATGTCGAACCGGTCCGGATAGGTGTCGTTGAGCACCCACTTCTGGTTGGGTGAGAAGGTGCAGTGACCATCTTCCGCGAGTGTCCCCTCCCCGAAAATTCTGATTGTTCCATCGAGATTCAGGCGTAAAAAATGTGACTTGCCGGTTGTGGGATGAACAGCCCAGACCAGGATGGCCTCATCGCCCAACCAGTCGTAATGGGATATCTTGCCGGTATCGAGCAGGCATCTCAATTCTGATCCATCAGGCTCGCAAATGTAAAGGCGCACCTCCCAACCCTTGTCGCCAGTTGTCCAGATGTGGAAGAAGGCGATCCATTTCCCGCTCCGGCTAGCCTGGATGTGATTGACATAGTGAAACCTGCCTTGCATGGATGGTTTCGAGTTCAGCGTGGCCAACTGGTCCAATGAAACCACAAGTCGGCTTTCGCCTGACTCCAGATCGATATTCCAGATCCCGTCTTGCGTGGGATGTGGGTCGTTTTCAAATGGATCGTGCGATCCCGCATACCCATAGCCAGGCCGATGCACGGCAAGCCGGGCAAAGTTAACCGAGAAGGCCGTTTTGCCATCCGGCAGGACTGCATAAATGGCGCGGTCATAAACAGTGATTTCTTCGCCGGCGATGTCACGCACGATGCTCACATGCTGATCGTTTCGTCGGTCATTATGGATGAAACGATTTTCCGGGTCGGCCGGGTGCCACTGCAACATTGCGCCCTGCTGCCAGTTCCAGGCTGTCGTTTCTGCCAGTGACTGGAACCGATTGTTGTCCTGTGTATGGATGATGCCAAGGGTGAGCCCGTCATCCACCTTGGGTGCGCGGTCGTTGAAGTTTGTTTCATGGGCGAGGATTAAAGACTGCGAGGCATTCCACGGTGTTTTCTCGTAGTAGCCGAAGAAATGGTGTCGGGGGCCAGTGGTGAGAGGCTTGGCGCGATCACGCATGCTTCCCAAATGGAGAAATCTGTAAAGGCCCGGAAAACGATTACTGGCTTTTTGTTCCGTCCATATTTCCAGGGCATTGCGTACGCGCCATGGAAGTGAGGGCATTGCCAGTAATGCTTTATAAAGAGTCATTGAAAATGGCGCCTATCCAGTAAACCGATCAATCGCACAAAGGCGGCTTGGGGCAGGAGAAAGGCAGGAATCAGATATTTCAGATCTCCTGCCTTCCAACCGCCAACTAGTAGTGACTTGCGAAAGATGTGCCAGGCGGTGGTCAGATCGCGCTGCCAGTATGCGTTATAGCCTCGACGCAGGAACCCGCCGTCAATCAGCTGCTTGAGCGTGTCCCGGGTGAAATGGCTGACCAATTCAGGGTTTGCCTTGACGAACTTCTTTTTGACAAGCCTGGAGTTTTCGGCTTGAATCCATTGTTTGGAGGTGATTTGCCCACTCCCATGGTGCCGGTAGAATGCCATCACCTCCGGTACCAGCACAATGGGATTAGCGACTGCGATGCGAAGCCAAAGGTCATAATCCATGCAACTGGGCCAATGGGTGTCGAATCCACCGATTGTTGTGACAACTTCTCGACGGACCAGCGCAGCATGGATCGGCCAAGGCGCAGCGGCACGAAGAAACGCTTCGGCCTTGTCGCCGGCCTCATAATCGGGCGGCACATAGGGGTCGCCCCTGCGGCCTTGTATGCGTGAGCCAGATCGGATAATTGGATCAGTCGCTTGCCGGATGCGGAGATGAATGCCATCTGCTTGCGAAAAGCCTCTGGAGTTACGCAGTAGCGGGCTTCAGACGTGCTGCGTGGCAAATCAATTGCATGGTACATCAGGATCAGTGCGCGACTCACGATGTCCACTCGCTCACGTCGACGATATACATTTGCCTCGTGCCTTCATGCACCGAATCGATGCATACCTTGCGGCCATCGGGGCTCCACCGCGGGTGAAGGTCGCAACGTATTTCGCCCCACCATTTCGACTTTGGCGAGAAAAGGCGTGCGATATTGATTCGATCGCCGTCAGGCCATTGCACCAACATGAGCGTGCGCATGTCAAACTGATCGGAGTAGGTGTCATTTAGCACCCAGCGTTGGTCAGGCGAAAAGGTGCAATGCCCATCCTGGGAGAGTGATTCTTGGCCAAAAATGTCGGTCGAGCTGTCCAGTTTCAGCAATAGAAAATTCTGCTTCCCGGTTGCCGGGTGGGCAGCCCAGGCCAGTATGGCGTCGTCCCCAAGCCAGTCGTAGTGCGAAACCCGGCCTGTATCAATGAGGCATCTCAACTCTGACCCATCGGGTCTGCAGATATACAGGCGCACTTCCCAGCTCTTTGGGCCCGTTGTCCAAATATGAAAGAAGGCAATCCATTGGCTTCCGCGGCTGGGTTGAATGTGATTGATATAGTGAAATCCGTCCGTCATGGAGGGCTTGGGCTAAAGTGTGGCAAGCTGACCTAGCGAAACGATCAGTCGGCTTTCACCGGATTCGAGGTCAATGCGCCATATCCCGTCTTGTGAGGGATGGGGAAGGTTCTCAAATAAGTCGCGTGGCCCTTCATAACCGTAGCCGGGCCGATGCCGGGCAAGCCGGGCGAAGCTAACCAAAAAAGCGACCTTGCCATTGGGCAGGATGGAATAAATGGGACGATCGTAAGCAGCAATCTCTTCGCCGGAAATGTCGCGCACAACACCGACATGTTGACTGTTTCGCATGTCATTGTGAACGAAGAGCCTTTCCGGGTTCGCCGGATGCCAAGTCAGCATGGCTCCCTGCTGCCAGTTCCAGGCCAGGCTGTCACCCAGTTGTTCGAAGCGATGGTTGGATAAATTTATGACGCCCAGTCGAACCCGGTCATTGGGGCCAGGAGCGTGATCGTTAAAGTCGACCTCATGTGCAAGCAGCAGGGTTTGTGAACTGTTCCATGGCGATTTTTCATAATAGCCGAAGAAGTGATGAGCCGGGCCATGGGTAACAGCGCATGCCCGTTCACGGCTACTGCCGAAATGCAGCCAGCGATAAAGAGCGGGGTCTTTGGCGCTGGCATTAAATTCAACCCAATGCCTGACGCTATTGCGCAATCGCCAGGGTAGCCATGGCGTCATCGTCAAATGGTGGAACAGTGTCATCGGTCTTCCGCCCTTTAGCCTAACGACTTGACCATAATGTGATAAAGAAATGAGGGCAGCATTGCAGGGAGAAGATATTTCAGGTCCTTAAACGACCACCCCCCTTTCATGAAAGAGAGGCGAAATACCTCCTGTGCAACGTCTAAATCCCTTTTCCAGTAGGCGTCATAACCCCTCTTCAGGAAGGTGCCCAGGGTGATTTCCCGGATGCGACGTTTGCCAATTTCGGCGACTAGTTCTGGATGACGCTGTAAAAATGTTTCCTGCACCTTGAGAAGTTGTCTTGCGGCCCGCCCCCTGTCGCGACTTGCCTGGAATCCTGCGTGATGGTGGTAGTAGGCTAGGATGTGCGGCACACGCTGAATGTGATGGAAACAGGCAATTTCCAGCCAGAGAAGAAAGTCTTCGCCCACAACGAAATTCGTATCGAACCCGCTAGCAGCCAATACCAACTCGCGTCGTGTCACCGCCGCATGAATTGGCCAGCGGTTGCTCGTTAGCAATGTGACCTTCTTGTCCGGCCCCTCGTAATCAGGCGGAATAAATGGGTTACCCCTTCCTCCTGCTACACCCAGGTTCTGCCAGCCGCAATAGGTCAGGACGGCGTGACCTGCGCGGAGGGGGGGAAGCATTCTTTCCAGAAAATCCGGAGCCCAAGTGTCGTCCGCGTCAAGAAAGGCGATGTACCGTCCGCGCGCAAGTTTCAATCCGGCATTGCGAGCGGCGCTAACGCCGCCATTGGGCTGCGTTTCAATACGCAGGCGAGGCTCATTCTGTGCGCGCAGCCAGGCAAGAGTATCGTCTGTCGAGCCATCATCAACGGCAATCAGCTCCCAGTCGTGGTGTGTCTGCGACTGAAGACTGCCGAAACTTTTTTCCAGGTGGGCTGCCATGTTGTAGCACGGCATGATGACGGAGATTTCAGGAGATCGCATGGATTTGCTTATAAGAGATTCACTTCTATTCTCTGGCATTGGCCTACGTCAGTATGCGACCTCAAGGTTCCTGAGGAGTACATCGGCGTGGGATTTAATGCTCTTCGGCAGACGCCAGAGCAAGACCGCGATTGCGAGCCGCGCACACGCCCTGGTTAGTCTGCACTATGATCTTAAGCCGCAGGTCGTCGAACTGCCCCAGCACCGCCAGGCTATCGCCGCGCGACCCGTCATCGACCAAGATCAACTTGATCGCTTGGTGAGTTTGCTGCAAGGCGCTTTTCACGCTATCCGCGACGGTTTGCCCTGCATTGTAGCAGGGCATGATAACCGAGATAACGGTGGATGGCTCATGGCTAGTGCAGCTCATCGGTACCCGTATCTGTCCATAATCGCATGCAACTGATCAATGGAGCCATCGTTGACAAGAACAACTTCTGGTGTGCCATCAACTTGGTTTAATGCCGAATCAATTGCTTTACGCAAAAAACGCGATTCGTTGTAGCAGGGAATGACGACAGAGATGCAAGCACTCATGACTGATGGGAGAATCTACTAGTAACTCGGCTCAACTTGTATCTTAGTAATTTGGAAAATGTGGTCTTGTTGTCCCCAAAGATCAGATTGCGCGCAAATACGCTCAGTGGGTCAATGTTGAATACCGTCAAACGCCGCATCCGAAATGGGTCATGGTCACGCAGCGCCCAGCCGGTACGGGTAGTGCAGGCGGCAGTATAGCCTGCCTGTTTCACGGCGTCGGCGCAACGCCCATCCCATGCGCCATACGGGTAGGCAAAACTGTTGACCGTGTTGCCGAGCATGTCTTCCAGCGTAGCCTTGGAGTCAGTCAGTTCCTGCATCAGGCGCACATCGTCGGTTTCTGTAAGGCGCACATGATTAACCGTGTGTGAGCCGACCTCCATCCCGCGTTTCTGCATGTCGCGCAGTTCGCTCGCGCTCAGCAGCCGTCCTGCGGGACGGCCATCCTCAGGCCACTGGGCAGCCCGGCCGACCGAGCCAGAAACGATGAACCAGGTAGCGCGCATCCCGCGTTTCTGTATTTCCTCGCATGCGATGAGGTTGTCTACATAGCCGTCGTCGAAGGTGATAACGGCGGTGCGCCCACTCCATTTATCGGCAGGTGCAGCTACCAGTTCCCGCACGGTTGGCGTTGCATAGCCTTTCACAGCCAGAAGATCGAGTTGCCTGCAGAACTGCTGCATGGAAACGGCCCACGGCCAGGTCGGTGTGGTCCTTCCGAGTGTGATCGCGTGGTACATAAGAATAACGGGGCCATGCTGACCTGCGTTGCGATCGAGGGCTAGGGAAAGTGGGTTGATCATCGCCTTCTATTGTGCCGAGTCAAAATGATCAGCCATAGGAATAGTGTTTTCCTTGCAAAACCCACTGAACGGGAACGGTCATTAGGCGAGGTTCATCTTGCAAGGGGGCATCCGTTGATTTCGCCGTCACATCGAAAAACTTTAGGCTTTCGCCCCAAAATACATCGCGACCGCGCTGATCGATGACAACAAAGCGGATACCGTAGGTTCCAGGAACCAATGGATAGACAGGTATGTACTGCTCAATTTCGTGGACGCCCACAGAGAATTCATGTGACTGACCCGATACCATGATGGATTCGCCTGTGAGATAAACGAAGTCGGTTGTATGCGTACCCACGTGGAATTCCGGGTTGGATAGCGGTTGATTGAGGCTAAAGCGAATCCGTATTCGTAACGCGCTTCGTTCCGGGATTGAATCGGTTACGTTGCCTTCTGAGTCGAGCACGGTAACTTCAACGTTTTGAAGCTCGCCCGATGAGTTGATGCGCATCGCGTTGTCTTTGACTTTTTGATCGTGGATGGTTCGGTTGCTAAGCTGGTAAAAATGATCACAGGTGGCGTGTGGATCGCCATCTTGAAGAATTGTGCCATGGCTGAACAGCATCACGCGCGTACACATCCTTTCCACCTGCCGGATGTTGTGGCTGACTAGCATGACCGTTCTGCCTTGCCGTCTAATTATCTCTTCCATCCGGTCGAAACACTTGCGCTGGAAGGCAAGATCGCCCACTGCCAGCACTTCATCGACGATCAAGATTTCGGAGTCGACACTGGTCGCTATGGCGAAGGCAAGCTTGACTTGCATGCCGGAACTGTAGCGCTTGACCGGCGTATCAATAAATTCCGCCATCTCGGCAAATTCCACAATATCGTCGAACTTCTTGCGAATTTCCTGGCGTGACATGCCGAGGATACTTCCGTTGAGATAGACGTTTTCCCGCCCGGTAAAGTCGGGCACGAAACCGGCGCCTACTTCGATCAGCGGCGCGATGCGGCCCATGGCCTTCACTGAGCCGCGTGTGGGCGTGCTGATACGTGCCAGCATCTTGAGCAGAGTGGATTTGCCGGCGCCATTATGTCCGATGATGCCGACTACTTCACCATGCTCGATGGAAAAGCTCAAATCGTCCAAGGCCTTGAACAGTGGGCGCTCGGGAACCTGCTTGCCCATTAGGCGGGCTCCAGTGTTGAGCAGTGTCTGCTTGAGGTCCTGCATAGCACCGAGACGGTATTCCTTGGTGAGGTGGCTGACTTCAATAATAGGCATGGGTTTAGATTCAGATAACGTCGACGAAATAGCTTTCTGCGCGCTTGAAGTAGAGGTAACTCAGCGGGAGCAGGATCGCGATCATAATTGCGCCGGGAACCATGGCGATTAGATCCGGGGGCTGGCTCCGAAGCACGACACTCTGGAAAGTATCGATGATGCCGGCCATCGGGTTAAGCGTGTACAAAGTATAAAGAGCATCGGACCAATCGCCGGCAGCGTGCTGCACAAGCAGTTTGTCCTTGACCAGTTGCAGGGGGTAGATAACCGGCGAGGCGTACATGAGCAGCGAAAGCAGCACGGGCAAGACGGCACCTACGTCGCGATAGTAGACGTTGACGGCCGCGCCGACCAAGGAAAGGGTCAGCGCCGGCAACACCGTGTAGGCGATGATGACAGGCACCCAAAGGATGTAAACGCTGGGAAGCATCTGGTACCACACCATTAACCCTGCAAGGATAAGAAAGTTTATGCCTAGATCCGCCAGTTTGGTAATGACGGAGATGATGGGAAGGATCTCGCGCGGGAAGTAAATTTTCTTGATCAGGTGGGTGTTGGCGACAACGCTGTTGACGCCGTCCGAGGAAGATTCCTGAAAAAAGGTCCAGGGCATGAGGGCGGCGAAGGTGAGAATGGGATAGGGGATGCTGCCGCTGTCGATGCCGACGAAGCTCCTGACCAGGGTGAAAATTAGCATGAGGCTAAGTGGCTTGATGATTACCCACGCAATGCCGAGATAGGCCTGCTTGTAACGCAGGGCGATGTTCTTCCAAACGAGCATGACCATCAGCTCGTGGTAGTCGTATAGGTTCTTTGCGATGGTGAGCATATTTATGCAGGAATGGCCAGGTGCGTGGTTTTTTCTTCCCACTTCCAGGCATCTTCAATAATCGTTTTCAGGTCAAATCGGGCGGGCTGCCAGTTTAAAGATTTCCGGGCTGAGGTGCCGTCGGCCACTAGCCGGGCGGGATCACCCCCCCTTCTGGGTGAGTTTACAGCGTTGATGTTGCGTCCGGTAACTTCACAAGCAGTGTCGATAACCTGCTGCACTGAAAAGCCTTGCCCGTTGCCCAGGTTGTAAGCGGTGGTGTTACCGCCTGACATTATTTTTTGCAGTGCAAGCCAATGGGCATCACATAGATCTGTTACATGGATGTAATCCCTGATGCAGGTGCCATCAGGGGTATCATAGTCACGGCCGAATACTGAGATATGCGGTCTGCGGCCTGAGGCGGCTTGCAATACCAGGGGGATCAAGTGCGTCTCCGGCTCGTGGCGCTCGCCCAGTTCCCCTTCCGGATCAGCCCCCGCGGCATTGAAGTAGCGCAGAGCAATGGATTTGAGTCCATAGGCCCGGTCATAGTCCTCCAGAATCTGTTCCACCATCCATTTGGTTTTGCCGTAAGGGTTGATCGGCCGCTTGGGATGGGCTTCGTCGATGGGTACGTACTGGGGTTCTCCATAGACCGCGGCGGTCGATGAGAAGATGAAGCGTTTGACGTTGTGCTTCACCATGGCATTGAGCAGGTTAAGCGTGTTGGTGACGTTGTTTTCGTAGTACTTGGCAGGTTCCTTTACTGATTCGCCCACCTGGATGAAGGAGGCGAAATGCATGACGCCGTCGAACCGGTGACTGCTGAACAGGTTTTCCAACGCGGACGTGTCTGCCAGATCGCCAAGTACGAACTCACCACCAAGAACGGCATCGCGGTAACCTGTCGAGAGGTTGTCGAACGTGACGACATCGTAACCCTGCCGGAGCAGGTGCTTGACCATGTGGGAGCCGATATAACCGGCACCGCCCACTACCAGGACGCTGAGCGGGAGAATCGAGGAGGTTGGGGTGTGCGTAGAAGTTTGCATAGCCAGATATTGTAGTCTGGGAATGTGTCAGCAAAGTCTATGCCATGCTTTTGAACTGGATCGCTACGCGCGCTCAGCGCTCGCGATGACAAATAGTAGGTACGCCTTAAACAATCAGGATGGTATCGCCATAAGCCGCCAGTTGCCGGTCGTGGGTAAGCAGGTGCATCGGTTCAATACGGCTTTGTGCAACAAGCAGGCGGTCGAATGGATCGCGATGATGATTGGGAAGTGTCCCGACTTCGATGGCATGCCGGGAAGTGACTGGCAGCTCCTGAAACCCGCTCTTGGGAATGGCTGCAACGACTAGCGCAGGGTCTACCTGAATTTGGCCGAGGCTAGCCTTGATGACAATTTTCCAGACTGAACCTGCACTGAAATAGATTTCATTGGCATGGTCAAGGATCAGCGGGTCGGCAGCTTTAGGGAATTTTCGGTCATTTTCCAGCCACCAGACGAAGATGTGAGTGTCCAGCAGGATTCTCACGCTTGAGCCCGCCCTTCAAACAGATCGATCACTTCATCTGGCAGGGGCTGATCGAAATCCTTGGTGGTTTTGATTTTGCCTTTAAGCAAACCCTTTTTGCGTATGACAGCACCCTGGGCAAGTGGCACCAGGCGAGCAATCGGTTTGCCGGATTTGGCGATGATGATTTCCTCGCCTGCGCCAGCCTGCTCGGCCAGTTTGGACAGGTGGGTTTTGGCCCTGTGGATGTTGACTATTAACATGGATTACCCCCAACGTGCCCCCTTTTAACGGACTTAGTTTGGTTTGGTCTATTGTAATTGGCAATCAGGCTGCTTCCTTATATTGGATCGCCACGCGCCTACGGAGCTCGCGATGACAGCGGTGTGTCGCTTAATCATAGAGTGGCGTGTGCTAACTCATGAAATAACCACTAGATGCCCGGGCTTCGCTCCGTTGACAGCATCAAGCGGAATGCCGCGATCGAGTGTGACAAAGCGTCCGCCTT
>Ga0326726_10004244_pt1 | contig 13083 bp, 10 predicted proteins | sample MHFenrmetagenome_2_FD_207603 | JGI IMG/M metagenome (GOLD analysis project Ga0326726, IMG submission 207603) | Lab enriched peat soil microbial communities from Michigan Hollow, Ithaca, NY, United States - MHF15MN | ecosystem: Environmental > Terrestrial > Soil > Wetlands > Peat | place: USA... | reverse complement strand
GAGGAACGTGGAGTAGGATTTCTCAAAGGTCAATTCAATCATCAAAAAGCCCGCCAGAACATTCGCTGTGCTGAGCACGCCTCCGGCGATAACTGCCACGTTGACCTCAGCCGATCCGATGCGTGAAAGCGGGTATGCCAAAATCAGAATCGCAACCGCAGTGACCATGGCGATCCGGCGCGGAAAGGTCCAGTCAATGGTCATGCTCTGCCTTTTGATCTTCTGTTTCCTTGTTCTCCTTTTTGCCCAGTGCAAGGGCAACACGGAAGAACTGAATCAATCCCCCAACAATCCCGACCGCCAGGCCCGCCAACATCAGCCAGGGGGCACATCCAAAGACACCGTCAAGCCAGCGACCGAGGAAGAAAAACGCAACCACTGCAAGGGCTAGCTGGATCCCCATAGTGAGGAATGAGCCGTACTCGGACGCCCAGGTTCTTCGGGGTTCTCCCACCATGCTTCCCGTTCCCATCATAAATGGATACGCAAGATCCAGTACCTTGAGCCCATTACTGTGTGGCGTGGCCGCCAGGACGGCTCTGGTCTATATCGGGTTTCGACATTGTACAGTGTCCATCGAACGTGGCACCTTCGTCGACGACCAACCTTGCCGCTCGAATATCACCTTTTACTATCGATTTGCTTTCCAAAATCAATTTCTCCGCTGCGGTCACTGACCCTTTCAACCTCCCGGCGAGAGCGACGTTTCTTGCCTTAATACTTCCATCCACCGTTCCGGTCAGTCCCACAGCAGCATTCGCCTTTGCGACAAGGTCACCCACGAGCTTCCCGTCGATGCGAACACTTCCCTCTGACGTCATCTTCCCTTCCAGGACAGTGTTCGTGCTGATAAGGCTGAGTGTTCCCTCTCCTTCTCTTTTATCGGCCATACGACTCCTCACATTATTCTCCCACTATGGGGGTTAGCATAAACTGATTGGGGTCCTGCGGGATCCCATCTTTCCACACTTCAAAATGCAGATGCGGACCCAGGCTGGTTTTGCCTGATGAGCCGAGAAGAGCGATCGACTCGCCACGGCTGACGCTGCTTTGCTGAGATTTCAACAGAACCTGATTGTGCTTGTACACTGTGACATACCCGCCGCTATGCTGCACGATGAGCATGTTGCCGTCATCATATGTCCAGCCAGCAAAAACCACCTGACCATCAGCTGCCGCGTAGACAGGGCTTCCGCGTTTACCGGCAAAATCCATCCCGAAGTGATTCCGGGAGGGATCAAAGCCTTGTGTAACGTAGCCATCGGCCGGCGCCATGAGTGGGAATCGGAACTTCGTTGCCTCCGCTTTCGTGATAATATTTGTGAACGCACCTCCGGGACCGTCTTGCACCTTGTCATATTCAGGGACGGGACCGCGGTCAGGGCTGTACGTTGGAAGAACCCCGCCCGTATCAACGCGGTCCGACACCACAGGCCTGTCCCGTGCGGTAGAACTGTCGCGGGCCGAACCTTCACCAAGCGCCCGGCGAAGCTGCTGATTATAGTCCCGCAACAAGACAACGTCCTGCGCCACCGAGTTGAGTCGTTCCTGCGTTTCCCGGATCATCTGTCCATACCGGACTTCAAGCTCGGGATTTGGAATCGGCACATAGAGTGCCAGAGGAGTGAACATGAGGACTGCGAGAGTCAAGCTTACCACGGCGGCAGCCACTGCACTTCCCAGCAACACCAAGGTAAGCCCGCTGGCACGATAGGTATGGGATTCCTTACCTTCCTCAGGAGGAATGACAACGATCTCATACTTGCGGCTCTTCTTCCTCCGCTGGCCGCCCGCCTTGGACATGTCTTGTCCTGAAAAATAGTGAAACAAAATATACGCAAAACTGGGGATTCTGTCAACGTAAGATCCCCCTAAGATATTCTTATATCGACACTTGGGGGAGTCCCTTCTTGAACTCGGACCAGCGTCTCCCAACGTAGGCCACCATTCTCGCCTTGAATACCTCCCTGTCAAAACCCAGGGCAAAGTGGCGCATTTTTGTCCCCTCAAAGTTGATTTCACGGACAGTTCGCAGCGCCGCAGAAAGAGAATCAACAGTCTGCTCGTGGAAAAGAACCCCAGTTCTGAGCTCGTCGGTCTCGATAACCGTCTCAAGAGCCCCGCCACGGCCAAAGGCAACTACTGGTTTTCCTGACGCCATTGCCTCTACCGGCACAATTCCGAAATCCTCTTCACCTGGAAAGAGGACGGCGCGACACCCCGAGTAGTAGTCTCTGATCTCATCATCCGGCCGCCAACCGGTGAATTCCACCGTCGGACCGGCCATCGCGCGCAGCCGGTCAATATCCTGCCCCTCCCCCACGACGATCAGGCGCTCCCCCATTTCTGTCGCCGCCTGAACTGCCAGATCCACGCGCTTGTATGCGACCAATGCACTTACCACGAGGTAGTAACCATCATCATGCGTGCTGAGAGTGAACCGACTGGTGTCGACGGGCGGATAAATCACATCGGCTGAACGGTTGTAGATACGTTCAATTCTCCGTCGGACATTATGAGAATTCGCAATATAGAAATGAGGGCGTGATGCGGTGCGAACGTCCCACCTCTGCAATGGCCGACGGAGAATTGACATTGCGGCGCGCACAGGCAGCCCGGCCCGCCCCGGGCCAAAATACTCCTCAAACTGATCCCAGATATATCGCATAGGCGTGTTGCAGTAACAGATGTGCAACGTGCCGGGCGGTGTTGGAACAGCTTTCGCAACAGAGGCGGAAACACTGATCGTGCAATCGAATCCTCTCAGGTTAAGGTTGGCGATGGCCGCAGGAAAAATAGGCAAATAGTATTGATACTGTTTCGTGCTTCCGGGGAGTGATTGCAGAAACGACGTGTGAATTTGATGTGCGGCGATGACAGGAGACATCGATCCTTGCTTGTGCACCAGTGTGAAGATTTCCGCGCCCGGAAAACACTCACACAGTGCTTCCAGCACTTTTTCTCCGCCGCGCATGCGGATGAGCCAGTCGTGTACAAAGGCAATGCGTTGTGGACCGTTCATATTGCTTCGCGAAGCACTCCTCGCTATATTAATACCATGAGTATTCTGGTAATCCTACTTTTCTTCGTGCTCCTATTTCTGCTTTTCGTTTCGCTGGTCATTTTTGTAATCGGGCCGGTGATGCTTCTACAGCCATATCGGAGAACGCTTACCTACTACCGGAGGCACATCTCGATTCTCCACCCCGCAGATCTCCATCTCCCCTTCGAAGAGATTACCCTCAAAACTGCCGAAGGGATTCCTTTAAGTTGCTGGTTCATCCCTGCGCCAAACACGCCGCACGGAACGGTGGTGTATCTGCATGGCGTGAGTGAGTCAAAAATCGCCGCCTTACCGGCCGCCAAACTTTTGTACGACCACGGCTTCAACGTTTTCCTGTATGATGCCCGCAGGCATGGCGAGAGTGGGGGCACCTTTTGCACATATGGCTTCTACGAGAAGCACGACCCCTCTATGATCATCAGCTACCTGACGGGACGTTCCGATGTCCAGGTCAGGAAGATTGGCCTGTTCGGCGCATCCATGGGTGCGGCCGTTGCTCTGCAGACCGCAGCAATCGACGATCGGGTGACGGCGGTGGTTGCTGAAAGTGGCTTCTCAACGCTGCGAGGGGTCTTCGACGATTACCAGCGGCGGATGATCAAACTACCGTGGCATTACCTCCGCAACATTGTCATCAAACGGTCAGAATTAATGGCACATTTCAGGGCAAACGATGTTTCTCCGCTCGAGTCGGTGAAGCGAATCCATATTCCCCTGTTCATCGTCCATGGAACTGCCGACAAACTCATCAAGCACTCGTACTCGCAACATGTTTACGAGAATGCCAATCCTCCGAAGGAACTGTGGCTCATCCCCGGCGCCCGCCACGACAACATGTGGGAAGTCGGGGGAGAAGAATACCGGGGGCGAATCGTAGCGTTCTTCGAAAAGTATCTCGCCACCTAGAGCGGCAACCAGTGGCTGGCCTTCAGGAATAGTACGTCTTCGTGCGGAAGGGCAAACGCTTCGTGGACACGGTTACCAAATTGGGTACCGTAAACGCCTGAGTCACCGAAACGGGACTGTGTCCACACAAGGTAGAGCGCGCTCCCCGGCACGAATTCCCAACGGAGCAACACGTTTGCATTGAATATTGCCTGATTGAAATTATAGTCGACGAGCATCGGGACGGAGACAAAGTCCGATCTCCCAACAAGACCTCTGTAGTTTTGATATCTTCCACGGGCAATCAGCATCTGCGTATAGAACTGAAGGGTGAGTGTTCGAGTAAACGTGAGAATCCCTCTGAGGTTGAGGTCGAGCTCATCCAGATCACGATCACCGAATAGGCTATAGAGCATCCCTCCAACGTTCACCGTTCCAACACTCCCCTCACGAATCGCGGCGGTTTCTTCCCCGCGGACCCGCAGGTACAACGCGGAGGGGGCAAGTTCGATCCAGGCAGTCGGTTTCAGCGTAAGGCTCGAAGAGGCAAGGAACTGCCTTTTCCGCTTCTGGTCCGCTTCGCTAGATCCTGACAAGGTCAGGACCACATCGCGACGCTGATCCGTTACCACCTGCATCGTGCCACCGATTGCCGACGGACGCCGATATGTACCAATGATTCCCCGCTCCCTGTCGTCGCAAGCAGGGAATCTGAAATCTACTGTTAGATCGGCTTTCCAGAAATTGGTGAATGTGCCAAAGAGGCTCGCCTCGATCTGTGCCGATGTCAAAATCCCGTCCCAGTTCCAGCGCGCACCCGGAACAACCGACCACCCGTATTGCAGAAAGACGCCTTCCGGCATCAACATGCGGTAAAGGAGTTGAGTGTAGCCACCGTGATCATGTGGGCGCGCGAAAAACCCCATATCATTGATGTTGAAATTTCTTCCGTAGAAGTCATACGATGCTAAGTACGACCACCGTGATCCGGCGATACGCGATAGGAGAAGCCGCCCTGCTCCGCCGTTCTGTTCGCCATCTCCGTATCCGCTCTTTGCGCCTGCAAGATACCCATCAAGCGAGTGTGTCCCCTCCGCAAAATGGATGTTCCAGTCGATACCGCCGGAAATCGCCGGACGGGACGATTCTTTTCCGGCGAAGGTCGCAATGCCTCCCAGCCAGGAACCACCATCCAGTTCCTGACGCATGCGCAGAACATTGTAGGAAGACCGGGGTTCTGTACGTTGGGTATACTCTCTGCCCGCAGAGTCCAGGAGCGTTGCACGCTCTTCATCCGTCAACGCGCTCAGAGCACCAATGGAGAAGCCCGATGAGGACCGCCCAGAGAATTTTGCCGCTCCAAGAATAGTCGACTGCGATGGATTATCCACAACCGTTCCACCGACCGGTGCCGAGACGGATGAGCCGAGTGCTGGGCGCTTTCCTATTCGACGCGAGAACAGGAGAGGAAGCGGAGTATCATCGTAGCTCGAACCGAACGTAAAGAACTGCGCTCCTTCAACGAAGAAGGGACGTTTCTCCGGATACAGCGTTTCGAAAACTGTAAGATTCAGAACAGACTGGTCGACTTCGACTTGGCCGAAGTCCGGATTGATTGTTGCATCAAACGTGAAGTTCCGCTCCAGACCGTACTTGACGTCGCCTCCGAGGCGGAACCGATTCGTTGTACGCGATGATGGGCTTTCGATTGTCGAAGAAGCAGACACGTATGGGAGGAGAACCAGATTCAACGGTGGACGAACTCCCTGAATTCCCTGGAGCGTTCCCCATCGGGGAATTTCATAGGGATCCGTACGTGGAACCATCACCCAGTCATCCACCTCCTGCTTACGACTGATAAACCTTCTGAAATTCACTCCCCAGATATATTCCGAGCGAGCGTCTTCAGAAAAGCGAAGTGCGTTGAACGGAATGGCAAATTCCGCTGACCAACCGTCCGCATAAATTCGTGTTTTCACTTCCCACACGGCATCCCATGTCGGATCGTACACCTTTCCTTCCTGGCTCAAAATGCCATCGCTCTGGACGCCAGAGACGTTGGTAATGAAGACAAACGCACTTTTCCGGTCGAAGTAGGAATCGATCATGATCGTGAAACGGTCCGCTTCCGTGCTGCGGTCCCGACGGCTGAGCTGCCGGACGATCCCCTCGGGGTGCGCGTCGTAGCAGATTACCCCCACATAGATTGCCCGGTCATCATACAGAATACGAACGGAGGTCAATTCGGTAGGGCGGCCGTCCTCAACAGGTTCGGCCTGAGTGAAATCCAGAATCCCGGAGGCGCTCTGCCATTGCGGATCGGTCACTGCTCCGTCAAGGACGGGTGGGGCATCCGTGCGGGTCGCACGAACAACCTTCTGAGGAAGCCCTGCAGCCGAGAACTGCGCAGCAAGAATCAGTAAAATGAAAATGCGGAAGGCGATTGTGCGCATACGGTCCAGAGCCTGGCGAGGGAAGATACCCCTTCCATCCTAAAGAATCAACGAGAAAGCGCTACCACATTCTCGATATGGTAGGTGTGTGGAAACATATCAACCGGTTGTACGTCGCCGACCCGATACTGCTCGGCAAGCATCTTGAGATCCCGGGCCTGAGTAGTTGGATTACAGCTTATATAGATAATGCGCTGTGGCGAAATTTCCATCACGCTCCGGACAACATCCGCATGCATGCCCGCCCTTGGTGGATCGATAATCATCACATTTGGTTTTCCGAATTCACCAAGGACCTGCTTCTGTGTGAGGAGGATATCTCTGAGGTCTCCGAGAAGAAAACGACAATTCTCAACACCATTGTCCGCGGCGTTCCGATGAGCATCTTCCACGGCAGCAGATACGCTTTCCACACAGACAACCCACCGCACAAGATCCGCAATGTGCAGGGCTATCGTCCCTGTTCCAGAATAGAGATCAAACACAACATCGGCCGGTGTAAACTGGGCCATGTTGCGCGCCGTATTATACAACCGTTCTGCCTGCGATGTATTGGTCTGGAAAAACGAGTTCGCCGAGATTTTGTAGGTTCTTTCTCCAATCCGCTCGGTAATATATCCCTGACCATGGTACACGCGCTCCTCATCGCCTATTGCAACCAGAGATTTTCGATCAGTGATGTTGTTGCATACAGTGGTGATCTCCGGGAAATCCATCACCAGCCTATGTGTGAGAGCAGTCATAATTGCCGGCCGGCTGTCAAACGTGACAATGTTGACCATGACATCGCCGGTCCGCTTGCTTTGCCTGATCACAAGATTTCGGAGGAAGCCTTCATGCGCAAAAGTTGAATAGACGGACAGCCCCTCCTCAAGTGCGAATCGACGAACCCCGTTGACGATCCGGAAACTCAACTCGGACTGCAGCCAGCATTCGTCCAGATCAACAATCCTATCAAACCACTGGGGGACATGAAGGCCTAGGGCGAATGACGCTGTTTTGGTTCCGCTCTCCTTCTGCACTGCCAATTCTTCCCGGCTCAACCAGCGCTGGCCGAAAGAAAACTCCATTTTGTTTCGGTAGAAGTAGGGATCGTCACATCCAAGTGTCGGGTTCACCACAATTCCGCGAAACCCGCCGATACGTTCGAGGGCATCTATCACATGTTGCCGCTTGAACGTTAGCTGCGCGTCATATCGGACATGTTGCCATTTGCATCCCCCACAGACGCCAAAGTGCCGGCACCGCGGGCCTATCCGGAGCGTCGAGGGCGCAATAATTTCCAGCACCTCGGCTTCGTGGAAGTTCTTCTTAATCCTGGTAAGCCGAACCCGTGCCACATCCCCAGGAACAGCGCCAGTTACGAAGATCACAAGCCCGTTCAGCCGCGCAACGCTCTTTCCTTCGAAGGCGAAATCATCCAGCGTCAGTGTGAGCTCGTCTCCAGGCTTCATCGTCTTCTGTCCGGTAAAGAATACAAATTCTGGAGCCGTTCGAGCTCTTTGCTCAGCTCATCCCACCGATAGTACGCATCGGCCAGCTCCTGTTGAACAGCAGTGTACCTGGCTGAAATCTCTCTGGCCTTCTCACCGTCTTTATAAAAATCTGGATTCCCCATGGCGGCTTCGATCACGCGCTTTTCCCGTTCCCTCTGTTCAATAGACTTTTCGAGCACTGCAATCCTGTCCCGTACCGGCTTTGTCTTTTCGTAACGCAGTTGCCGCTGTTCTGCCTCTTTCCGTTTCCGATCTTTCTCGTTGACTGCGCCCTGGCTGGATGTAGCCTCCGATGTCGTGTGCTCCTGCGTCATCTGTCTGACCAGTTCACGTTTCTTCACATCGATATACTCGCTGACGTTTCCCAGGTACGTCTTGATGTGGCCGGCCCGAAATTCGACCACCTTGTTCACCAGCGGATCAAGAAAATCACGGTCGTGGGAAACAATCACGCAGCTCCCCTCGAACTCCAGCAGGGCCTGCTGCAGCACTGCCTTGGAACGCATGTCGAGATGATTCGTTGGTTCATCCATGACGATGAGATTGCTCGGTCGCAGCAGCATCTTGGCCAGCGCCAGGCGGCTCTTTTCGCCGCCCGAGAGAACACCGACACGTTTGAAGACATCGTCCCCGCTAAACAGAAAGCTCCCCAGTAGATTCCGCAGCTGTCTGCGGATGTCACCAACGGCAACTGCATCGACTGTCTGGAGAACATCGGACTCCGGGTCCAACTCTTCAGCCTGATGCTGGGCGAAGTAAGTAATGATCACGTTATGTCCGGCTTCCCGCTCTCCGATTTCAAAAGATTCAGTGCCAGCGATGATGCGGGAGAGGGTCGATTTCCCTGCACCGTTATTCCCGACAAAGGCAATCCGGTCCCCCCGCTGGATGTCAAAGTCCAGGTCCTGGAACACTTGCAGGGCCCCATATCGCTTGCTGAGATTTCGAATCTCCATGACTACACGGCCGGAAGGAGGGGCTGGCGGAAAGGAGAAGCGAATGCCGCTCTCGCTCTCTTCCACCTCTATCCGTTCCAGCTTCTCAAGCTGCTTGATACGGCTCTGGACCTGACGGGCTTTTGTTGCTTTGTAGCGGAATCGTTCAATAAACAGTTCGGTCTGTTTAATCTGTTGCTGTTGGTTCTTCAGCGCGGCAAGTTGTTGTGCTTGGCGCTCCTCTCGCCCCCGAACATAGAATGTGAAGTTTCCTGGATATTCGGTGAGCCTCCCAAGGCTTAGCTCATACGTTTTTGTACTCATGTTGTCCAGGAAACGGCGGTCGTGCGAGACAATCATCACCGCTCCCTCGTAGCCGCGGATGTACTCTTCGAGCCATTGAAGGGAATCCAGGTCCAGATGATTTGTCGGTTCGTCGAGCAGGAGGAGCGACGGCTGCATAAGAAGGAGTTTGGCCAGATGGATGCGCATCTGCCATCCCCCGCTGAATTCTTCAGTAGGCCGGGAGAACTGATCTTCGGTGAACCCGAGGCCCATCAACACCTTTTCAATGGCTGCTTTCATCCTGAAGGCATCTGATGCCTCCAGTTGGTGCTGAAGTTCCCCGTAGAGTTCAACCAGTTCCTCATGCTCGGGCGACTCTGCCGTCAGTTCGCCCATCCGGCGGTGTACTTCATCCAGACGATTTTGCAGTTCGATGATACTGCCGAAGGCCGATTCTACTTCGTGATACAGAGTTCGTCCTGCAACCGACGTCCCTTCCTGCGGCAGGTATCCGACATTGACGTACTTCGCCCGTGCGATTTCCCCTTTCTCCGGAATTGCATCGCCGAGAAGGATCCGCAAGAGAGTTGTCTTCCCTGCTCCGTTTGAGCCAACAAGCCCAATTCGGTCGCGCGGGCCAATGCGGAATGAAACGTCGTGAAAGAGGACCTTCCCGCCGAATTGAAGGGAAATACCAACAGCAGAAATCATGGAGTGGTCAGCCGATCTGAAGGAGGAGAGCTCGTTGCCGGGGGATCGACAGCAATCCGGCAGACGACACTGTGGAATTCGTGGCGCACAGTCCTGAACGGCCTGCCAGTTCGCAGGTGCAGAGCCATCCGATCCCCTATTCTCCGCAGATTATTTAAGATAGTACTTCAGGGGATTGGGGTCGACGCGGCATTCCTCTGCAATCCGTAGCCAGGAGACTTTTCCTTCGTCGCGGAGCTTGTACAGTCGTGGTACCATTCGGTCACGAAGTTCGATCGGTGTCATCGGGTTAATCCAGATGCTTGTTCCACCTTCGAAACCTGCCGGCACGTTCACCCGCCATTTGATCAGAATGTGCCAGGGCATTTTGTACACCGCGTCAAATGGCGTGTAGTACCACTCTTCGTTGCAGGAAATCTGGCCCCCCATCGCGGCATGAATGGCGCGCACCAGACTGCTTACACCGCGGATTTCTTCGTCGGAGTGTTCAGTCGGCCGGCCACTCGGGGCACGGGAATAGATTTCGATCGTCGGATAGCGATGCCCGATGCCAGCGATCGCAATCGCGTAATCGTTTTCCGCAAAGACCAGATTATGGTGCGCGGCGAAGTTTGCGCCGAATTCATTGAACACATTGGGATCATCACGGAGCATTCTGATCTGATTTTGAATCGACGCTCCCCAATCATCAAGAGAGACCAGCTGTTTGTGAAGGTGGTCAAACGATGCACCGGCCGGTCGGAGCCAGTTCTGATATACACTGATGTATCGGACGTATCGATTCGAAGCAGTGATATCGCGAATGGCATCGACCGTCAGCTTGAAGTAATGGTAATGTTCGTCATCCGAGAGATCGCCCGACGCCAGAAGATCGGTATTGAGGGCTGCCCCCGGTTTGAAGTGCCCCCGGGCAATCACCAGCTCGTGGCCGCCGCCGAAAAACGCATCGGCAATCGCAAACTTCTCGGCCATTGGAAGGGCGGCAATCTGTTCTTCAGTTTTTCCTTCCTGTTTCAGCTTGTAGTGAGTGATGTCGGTAATGTGTTTGAGGCCAACAGGATTGGCAAGATATTCTTCCTTCCATTTCTGGCGTCCGGCTGTCATCTTGTAGGCGTAGTTCTTTCGCCAGTAGTCGAGCGTTACAATCTCAAACATATTGCCGGTCCGGCGAAACTCTGCTGTTTTCTCAAAGTACCGGTCCGGTGGAAGCAGGTCGATCTTCTCCCAACCATTGGTGGATTTTACAAGTCGCGATTTTTCCGGCGGGGTTTCGAAATAGCGTGTCTGGCAGAAGCTACAGTAATCCTCCGGTTGATGGATCTCGATCGGCTTTGCTGAAACGACTGCTTCATTGACAATCGGCCGGACGCGTCGCCCTGCGACCGCCCATACCTCTGTGCCAGTAAACGGATTCAGCTGCTTGACCGTCCCATCGGGCATGATCGTGTAGAGGATCATCGATTGCATAGCGTTGTCCTTTATCCTGCGGTTGGTGTCGATCCCTCAGTGCCCCGCAACCGCGCCGAGGAGCGCATCCACTTTAGCCATGCTGTCAGCTTCGGCATACACACGAATCAAAGGTTCCGTCCCTGACGAACGCAGAAGAATCCACCCACCGGGTACAAAGAATTTATGGCCATCGACGTCTTTACGACCGTTGACCGCATATCCGCCGATTTCCTTGACGCTTCCAGCAAACTTCTTCATCAGTGCAAGTTTTACCTTCTCCGTGACGTGGAGATCAACGCGGCGGAATTCATGCGGCCCGTATTCGTCAAAGAGCTCCTGGACGAGAATGCTAAGGGGTTTCTGCCGAACAGCCATCACCTCACACAAAAGAAGTCCTAGGAAAATGCCGTCCCGCTCAGGGATGTGAATCTTGACACCAAGTCCACCGCTTTCCTCGCCGCCGATCAGAATATCCCTTTCTGTCATATACCGGCAGATATATTTGAACCCGACTGGCGTTTCGTGCAACGTCAGGCCATACTTCGCACACTGCTGGTCCACCATTTGCGTGACGGAAAGGGTTTTTACGACCTCACCGCGAAGACCCTTTTGCTCAACGAGATATTTCAGGAGCAAGGCGAAAATTCTGTGCGAGTCGACAAAATTCCCGTGTTCATCGACGGCACCTATGCGGTCAGCATCGCCGTCAGTTGCGATCCCGATGCTGAACCCCTCGCCTTTCACACGCCGAATCAAATCTCCCAGATTCTGCGCAAGGGGTTCTGGATTCACGCCGCCGAACGAGGGATTGTACTCTGAGCGCATTTGCACAACGCCGGGAAGAACCGCCGTCAACACACCCTGGCCGGCCCCGTACATCGCATCATACAGAATCTTGACTCCGGAATTCCGAATCTTCCCGAGATCAATCTTGAGGGCCAGATCCGTGAGGTAGCGCTCCTTCATGCTGATGGGCACCACCCTCTTCTTTTCCACGAGTTGATCCAGCGTATACTTCCCCGCCGGTACTTTTTTCAGCTTCATGACCTTGCCCAGCTCCTTTTCAACCCTTGCAATCATTTCCGGATGGGCTGGTCCGCCAAAATCCCCTTTTATCTTGAAGCCATTCCACTTTGCCGGGTTATGGCTCGCAGTGATCACAATGCCACCGGCAGCACCTTCCAGTTTCGTAAGGAGTGAGATCATCGGGGTGCTGACCAACCCATCCGCCAGCTTCACGAGAATGCCGGCATTGGCAATAACTTCTGCACTCTTCTCAGCAAATTCGCGTGACATGAATCTTGCGTCATAGCCGATAACCAGCCCATTCTTGATCTTCTTGTGCCGATTGAAGTATCGCGCCGTCGCCAGCGCCACCTTTTCCAGATTGGCAAATGTAAAGTCATCGGCGATCACTGCACGCCAGCCATCGGTACCGAATTTGATTGCCTGTGTCATAGTGCTACTCCTCGTGAGGGGTGCACGTATTGCTTGTCTGCTCTTCGTCAGCTCCCCAGCATCTGAATCCTGGAGCAGAAGCGATACGGATTTCAGAACACTCAAAGACAAAAGGGCGTCACGATCCTCTCTTGAAGGCCGCCAACCCCGGATAGATCGCGTCTGCGCCTAGCTGTTCTTCAATCCGGAGCAGCTGATTGTATTTTGCAATACGATCGGTCCGGCTTGCGGAACCAGTCTTGATCTGGCCCGCATTTGTTGCCACGGCGATATCGGCGATGGTGGCGTCTTCTGTTTCGCCGGACCGGTGACTGATAACGCTGGTATAGCCAGCCTGCTTCGCCATT
>Ga0326726_10004243_pt1 | contig 13084 bp, 20 predicted proteins | sample MHFenrmetagenome_2_FD_207603 | JGI IMG/M metagenome (GOLD analysis project Ga0326726, IMG submission 207603) | Lab enriched peat soil microbial communities from Michigan Hollow, Ithaca, NY, United States - MHF15MN | ecosystem: Environmental > Terrestrial > Soil > Wetlands > Peat | place: USA... | reverse complement strand
ATGTTGTCGGCGACCTCGTTAGGGTTGAAGACAATGCTGACGTAGAAGTAGGCGAAGAAGATGATCCCGATGGCGTAGAGCAACGTGTAGAGCGGTTCGCCCCATTGCAAGGCGCGCAGCAGCGGCCCGAAATAACGGTTGTCGCGCAGGAAGAAACCGGCGGTCTGCGGCAGGGTGAGCAACGACGAGGCGAAGATCACGGGCATGACACCGCCGGAGTTGACCCGCAACGGCAAGTGGGTGGAGCCTCCGCCCATGACCTTGCGTCCGACCACGCGCTTGGCGTACTGCACCGGAATGCGGCGCTCGCTGCGCTCCGTAAAGACGATGAAGGCGACGACGGCGACCATCAGGACGAGCAGCATGACCATGGCGGGCACGGTGAATGCGCCCCAAGCCTGGTTCTTGGCCTTGTCGATCATGTCGGCGACGCCGCGCGGCAGACCGACCACAATGCCGGCGAAAATCAGCAGCGACATGCCGTTGCCGATGCCGCGCTCGGTGATCTGCTCGCCCAGCCACATGATGAAGACCGAGCCGGTGGTGAGGGTGAGCACGGTCATGATCACGAAGCCGGGGCCCGGGTTGGTGACGAAGGGCACGCCGCCGGACATGGTCTGGCGCTGCAGCGTGATGGCGATGCCGAAGGACTGCAGAGCGCTGAGGATCAGCGTCAGGTAGCGGGTCCACTCGGTGATCTTCTTGCGCCCGAGTTCGCCTTCCTTCTGCAGCTTGGCCAGCGGCTCGTACACCACCGTCAACAACTGCAAGATGATGGAAGCGGTGATGTAGGGCATGATGCCCAGGGCGAAAATAGTCAGGCGGCGAAGCTGTCCGCCGCTGAACAGGTCGACGAAGCCGAGGAAGGTGCCGCGGTTCTGCTCAAAGAACTGCTGCAACAGATCGGCATTGATTCCCGGCGTCGGAATGTGCCCGCCGAGGCGGTACACGGCCAGCAGCCCAAGCGTGAACAGAATGCGCTTGCGGAGGTCGGGAACGCGGAATACATTGGCCAGCTTTTCCAGCATATGAAAACCTTGGTCGACGGTCGATGGTCGACGGTCGATGGCAAAACTTCGTAAGAACCTGGTCGCGAGTTCGAAGCCAGCGGTTTTGGCCGCAAGCCGTCAACCGTCGACTATTGCTTCTTCTGTTTGCTCGCGCGCTTTGCCACGCGGGCATCTATGAACTTGTTCTTTACCGGGGCGGCCGCCTTGATTTCGATGATCTCAGTTTTGCCGCCGGCAGTGCGGATTTTTTCTTCCGCCGATTTCGAAAACTTGTGGGCCTGCACGGTGAGGGCGATGTTCAGCTCGCCGTCGCCGAGAATCTTGACCCGTTTGTTCTTGCCGTTGACCAGGCTGCGCTGGCGCAGGAACTCCGGCGTGATGTTGGTTTCGCCGAGCGAGGCGAGGTCGGAAAGATTCACCACCGCGTATTCTTCGCGGAAGATGTTGACGAAGCCGCGCTTGGGCAGACGGCGGTGGAGCGGCATCTGGCCGCCTTCAAAGCCGCGCATGATGCGGGCGCCGCTGCGCGAACGCTGGCCCTTGTGACCGCGGGTGGAGGTCTTGCCCATGCCCGAACCCATGCCGCGCCCGACCCGCTTCTTGTTCTCGGCGGCTTTGCGAGGTGCTCGTAAGTTCGAAAGATTCATTTCGGGTCTCTCGGTCTATCAGTCGATCGGTCCATCGGCGTGCCGGTCATTGATGACCGAGAGGCCGATAAATCAACAGACCTATTCGTTAACCACCTTCACGAGGTGGGGAATTTTGGCCACCATGCCGCGGATGGAGGGCGAGTCTTCGCGCTCGATCACCTGGTTCAGGCGGGTGAAGCCGAGACCACGCACCACCTTCTTATGCTTCTGCGGCGCACAGATGGCGGAACGAACCCACTGGATGTGAATCATGGCTTTGTCCGTCTTCTTTGTTTTTGACGGGGTCATCACAGCTCCTCCACCGATTTGCCGCGCGCCGAGGCGACTTCCTGGCGGTCGCGCAGCTTCTTGAGCGCGTCGAAAGTTGCCTTGACCACGTTGTGCGGGTTGGTGGTGCCGATGGACTTGGTCAGCACGTTCTGGATCCCGGCCGAAGTCATCACCGCGCGCACCGCGCCGCCGGCAATGACGCCCGTGCCTTCCGGAGCCGGCTTCAACAGCACCATGCCGGAGCCATAGCGTCCGAGAACGGCGTGCGGAATCGTGGTTTGGTTGATGTTGACCCGGACCAGGTTCTTCTTGGCCGACTCGATCCCCTTGCGGATCGCCTGCGGCACTTCCTTGGCCTTGCCGGAACCGTAGCCGACCACGGCAGCGGAGGGATCGCCGACCACGACCAGCGCGGCAAACGACAGGTTCTTGCCGCCCTTGACTACCTTGGTGACGCGATTGATGGCGACCACCTGGTCCTTGAGCTGGTAGTTGCCGGCGTCGAGTTTCCTTTTCACAGTAGCTGTTGGCATCAGTATCTCGATTCGTTCTATTTCCTAAATCGTTGTCGGTTCTCGGTTCTCGGTTTTCGGTTATTGCTCGTCGGCCGCTGCTGGACAACCGACCACCGATAAGCGAAACCGACTACCCCTAAAACTGCAGGCCGGCGGCGCGGGCGGCGTCGGCCAGAGCCTTGATGCGGCCGTGGTAGAGGTATCCGCCGCGGTCGAAAACGACTTTGGCGATGCCCTTCTCCTTGGCCCGCTCGGCAACGCGCTTGCCGACTTCCTTGGCGGAGGCGACGTTGCCGCCCGTGCGCTTGCTGGCCTTGGCGCCTTCCACGGTGCTCGCGGCAACGATGGTCTTGCCGTGCAGGTCATCGATGACCTGGGCGTAGATATGGTTCAGCGAGCGATAGACGTTGAGGCGCGGGCGCTCGGGAGTGCCGACCATCCGCTTGCGGATGCGGTCGTGGATCCTGGAGCGTGTCTGATTTTTCGAACTCTTCGTAAGCATGGTTCTTGTCCTAATTTCCCGGAGTTCTATACCGGGTCAGCGCTGCGCGCCTATTTCAATTCAAAGATCCTTCGACTCGGTTCGCTGCGCGAACCTCGCTCAGGATGAGCGCGCGCGGCTCAGACGCCGCACCAGCGCGCTCACTTCGCACCGGTCTTACCAACCTTCTTCTTCAGCCGTTCGCCGGCGTAGCGCACGCCCTTATTCTTGTACGGATCGGGCGGACGCAGACCGCGCATTTCGGCAGCAACCTGGCCGACTTTCTGGCGGTCAATGCCAGTGATGGTGAGACGCGTCTGCTTCGGATCCACGGCGACCGTGATGCCATCGGGCAACGGATACTCAATAGGGTGCGAGTAGCCGAGGCTGAAAACTACCATGGCCTTGCCCTTGAGTTCGGCGCGGTATCCGATGCCGACGATTTCCAGTTCGCGGGTCCAGCCCCGGGTGACGCCTTCGACTGCGTTGTTAATGAGCGCGCGCGTCAGTCCGTGCAAAGCTGCCTGCTGGTCACTTTCGCGCTGGGCGACCAGGTGGCCGTCCTGCTGCGCGACCTTGATGCCCTGCGGCACGCGGGTTTCCAGCGCGCCCTTCGGACCCTGAACCTTGACCAGGTCGCCTTCGATGGAGACCTTCACCCCTTGCGGGATGGCAATCGGCTTTTTTCCAATTCGTGACATTGTCAGCTCTCAACTCTAGCTGTCAGCTCTCAGCTGGTTCAGCCGGCTTCCAGCGTTGCGGTCTCTCGGTCTTTCGGTCTTTCGGTCTCTCGGTCGCTCGGCTGATCAGGACTGAAAGACCGACAGACTGATCGACCGACAGACCGGGTCTCAGTAGATCTCGCAGAGGACCTCGCCACCGACGCCCTGCTTGCGCGCGTCGCGGCCGGTCATCACGCCCCGCGGCGTGGTCAGGATGTTGATGCCCATGCCGCCGAGCACGCGCGGAATCTCGTTGCGGCCGACGTAGACGCGGCAGCCGGGACTGGAGACGCGCTGCAGGCGCGAAATCGCCGCCTCGTTGTTGTTGTTGTACTTCAGGTAGACGCGCAGGATCTTGCGGCCTTCCTCCTCCGTGGCCTTGAAGTTCGAAATGAAGCCCTCTTCCTTGAGGATGCGGGCCAGTTCGAGCTTCAGCTTGGAGGCGGGGACGTCCACCTTCTGCTGGCGCGCGCGAATGCCATTACGAATGCGCGCTAAGAAATCGGCGACCGGATCGGTCAAACTCATTGCGATGCTTCTCCTTTGCCCGTTCGCTCCCTTGACGGGAGAACCAGCGGCAATCTGAAAACCTTGGCTGTCGGCTTTCGGGTCTCGGCGCTCGGGGGTCTTCATTACCCGACGGCCGATGGCCGATAGCTGACCGCCGTTCTTACCAAGACGACTTGGAAACCCCGGGGATTTCGCCCCGCAGCGCCAGGCCTCGGAAGCACAAGCGGCAGATGCCGAACTTGCGCAGGAATCCGCGGGGACGACCGCAGATCTGACACCGGTTGTGCTGGCGGGAGGTGAATATTCTGCCTCGTGTGCAGGCGAGACAGGGTTTCCCCTCCCGTTCACCTTTGCCGCTGCAAACAGGGCAGGGCTTGCCCGGCTTCCTCGCGTCCTTCACTCGTTTTGCGGTTGTAGCCATGTATCTCCTCGACGCTTCGCGCCTCGGTCAAGGCTGCAGCCCTGACCTACCCGATTCTTTAAGCCCGGAAGGGCATGCCGAGGCCCTTCAGCAGAGCGCGCGCCTGGTCGTCGGTACGCGCCGTGGTCACGATGGTGACGTTCATTCCCCTCGACTTGTCCACCTTCTCGTAGGAAATCTCCGGGAAGATGAGCTGGTCGCGCAGGCCCAGGGTGTAGTTGCCGCGTCCGTCGAACGACTTGGTGGAGACGCCGCGGAAGTCGCGCACGCGCGGCAACGCGATGTTGATCAGCCGGTCGAGAAATTCGTACATGCGGTCGCCGCGCAAGCTAACCATGACGCCGATGGGATTGCCTTCGCGCACTTTGAAGGCCGCAATGGACTTCTTCGCCTTGGTGATCACCGGCTTCTGCCCGGTGATCTGCGCCAACTCGGCGGCGGCGGGGTCCAGCACTTTGGCGTTCTGCGTGGCTTCGCCGACACCCATGTTAACCACCACCTTGTTGATCCGCGGAACCGCCATCGGATTCTTCAGTTCGAATTCCTTCATCAGCGCGGGCGCTACTTCCTTCTCGAAGCGGTCGCGCAGGCGCGCCGTGTGGCGGCTGCTCGCCTTGGGACGCTGCGGCTTGCCGTCGCCCTTGGCTTCGACCGCGGCTTCGGCCGGCTTGCCCTTGGCCTTGGCGTCGCCCTTCTTGCCCTGCTGCTGCGGTTTCTTCGGTTTCTCGTCTGCCATTGCTCTCTTCTACTTCCTCTCACGGTTTCGGACTAGCTATCAGCCGTCAGCTCTCCGCTCTCAGCCAACAACGACTTCACCGGTTCGTGAGGCGCTCAATCTGGCGATCTGGTGATCGGGTGATCGGGTGATCGATCGCCAGATCACCCGATCATCGGATCACCCGATTATTTTTCCAGCGTCGTGCCGCACTTGTGGCAGACGCGGACTTTGCGATCGCCACGCATTTCGTGGCGGATGCGCACCGGGCCGCAGGCGCCGCAGATCAACATCACGTTGGAGATGGAAATCCGGCTCTCCTGCTCGGCAATGCCGCCCTTGACGTTGCGCTGCGGGTTGGGCCGCACATGCTTCTTGACCATCGAGACGTGTTCCACCAGCACCTTGCCCTCTTCGGGGAAGACGCGGAGCACGCGGCCTTGCTTACCCTGGTCGCGGCCGGTGATCACCTTCACGGTGTCGTTACGGCGAATGTCGCTGTGTACTCGTTGCATGACTCTTCCTGTTTCAGCCGTCCCTACGGGACTCGCTGGTTCAATTCCGCTGCCGACCCGGCACTGAAGTGCCGGGCTACTTTCAATCCCCCTTCGGGGCTCATGCGCCTCTTAATTCCGGCTCTGCGCCTTGATCCTTGAGCCTTGCGCCTTGCGCCCGCTACAGAACTTCCGGCGCGAGCGAAACGATTTTCAAAAACTTCTTCTCGCGCAGTTCGCGGGCGACGGGACCGAAGACGCGGGTACCGATGGGCTCATGCGCCTCATTGATCAGCACCGCCGCGTTCTGGTCGAAGCGGATGTAGGTGCCGTCGCGGCGGCGATGTTCCTTGCGCGTGCGCACGATCACCGCTTTCACCACCGTCCCCTTTTTTGCCGTGCCGTCGGGTGAAGCTTCCTTCACGCTGGCCGTGATTACGTCCCCCAGGCCCGCGCTCAGCCCGGTGGAGCCGCCCAGCGGGAGGATCATCTGCAGCTTGCGCGCGCCGGAGTTGTCGGCGACCTCGAGCATCGACCTCATCATGACTGCCATGTTCAATCTCCACTCGGCGCTTCGCGCCTCGGTCACGGCTGAAGCCGTGACCTACCACATGGTTACTCCGCCGTTGCCGGCTGCTCTTCTTTGCCGGGCGTGACCGCCTCGGGGCCAACCAGCTTGGCGCGGCGGATGACATCTTTCAAACGCCAGCGCTTCAGCTTGGACATCGGGCGCGTTTCTTCCAGGCGGACGACGTCGCCGACGTTGGCGGTGTTCTTCTCGTCGTGGGCGTAGAAGCGGCGCGAGCGTGCGATCACGCGGCCGTACAGGTGGTGCGATTTCTTGCGCGTCACTTCGACGATGATGGTCTTCTGCATCTTGGTCGAGACCACGTCGCCGACCAACGTCTTGCGGGCCGAAGTCTTCTCGGTGGTGGTGGTTTCCGGCATTATTGCTTCTCCGTCCCGGCCATCTGGCGCTGGCGCGCGATGGTTTTCACGCGCGCGATGTCCTTGCGCAGCCCGCGGATCTTCTTCAGGCTCTCCGTCTGGCCCATGTTGAGCTGGAACTTCAGGCGGAAGAGCTGGTCATTGAGCTCACGTTCCTGCTGCTTGAGTTCGGCGTCGGTTAAATTGCGAATCTTTTCGGCATCCATAAATCAGCTCTCAGCTATCAGCTCCCAGCTACGCCGTTCCTGACGGCTGATAGCTGGTGGCTGACAGCTTGTTTCTCAGTGCGCTCCCGCGCCCGTGCGCTGCACGAAACGCGTCCTCAACGGCAGCTTGTGCGAAGCCAGGCGCATGGCTTCGCGCGCGTCGGCTGGGGTGACGCCTTCCATCTCGAACAGGATCTTGCCCGGACGGACGACGGCGACCCAGTGGTCGGGCGCGCCCTTGCCCTTGCCCATACGGGTTTCAGCCGGCTTCTTGGTGACCGGCTTGTCGGGAAAAAGGCGCAGCCAGATTTTTCCGCCGCGCTTGACGAAACGCGTCATGGCGATACGGCTGGCTTCGATCTGGCGGTCGGTGATGTGGCCGCATTCCAAGACCTTCAGCCCGTAATCGCCGAACGACAGCTCGCTGCCGCGCCAGGCCTTGCCGGCCATGCGTCCGCGCTGCTGCTTGCGGTACTTCACTTTTTTGGGCATCAACATAATTCAGCTCTCAGCCTTCAGCTTGTTCGTCCTGGCTACCGGCTGCCTTGCCTCAGGTTCACTGCCGTCGTTGCTGAAGACCGACGACTGAAGACTGACGACTAAAACGCCGTCGCCGCCTGCGGCTCGCGCTTCTTGGCGGGCAGGATTTCGCCCTTGTAAACCCAGCACTTCACTCCGATGACGCCGTAGGTGGTGCGCGCTTCGGCGAAGCCGTAGTCAATGTCGGCGCGCAGCGTGTGCAGCGGCAGGCGTCCCTGGAGATACCATTCGGAACGCGCGATTTCGTTGCCGTTCAACCGGCCGCTGACGCGCACCTTGATGCCCTTGCAGCCGAAGCGCAGGGCGGAGTCCACCGACTTGCGCATGGCGCGGCGGAAGCCGACGCGCTTTTCCAGTTGCAGGGCGATGGATTCGGACACCAGTTGCGCGTCCAGCTCGGGCTTGTGCACTTCCTGGATGTCAATGTAGACATCGCGGTTGGTGCGCTTCTGCAGCTCGCCCTTGAGCTTGTCGATCTCCGCGCCCTTGCGGCCGATGATGATGCCCGGACGCGCGGTGCGGATGATGATGCGCAGCTTGTTGCCGGGACGCTCGATCTCGATGGAGCTGACCCCAGCCGACTTGAGCTTGTCCTTCAGCTCATTCTTCAGCTTGACGTCTTCCAGCAAAAACTTGTCGTAATCCCGGGTCATGAACCAGCGCGACTTCCACGGCTTGGTGTAGCCGATCCGGAATCCGTATGGATGGACTTTTTGTCCCATAATTCCTCTTTGCTCGCTGTCAGCTTTCAGCATTCAGCTATCAGCTCAAGGCCATTGGCGGTTTGCCACTGGCCATTGGAAAACCTATTTCTTCCTCTTGCCCGCGTTCTTGCCCGCGAATTTCTTCGCGGGGGACTTCTTCTTGGCCAGCGGCCGGCGCGCCGGCTTGCGGGCCGGAGCGGCGGCGTGAGCTTCCTCGCCGGTTGCGGCGGAGGCGCCGTTGCGGTTCTTCTCCGCCAGCGTGATCTCGATGTGCGCCATGCGCCGCTGGTAGCGGTAGGCGCGTCCCATGGGCGCCGGGCGGATGCGCTTCATGCGCGGACCGTCGTTGGCGATGGCGCGCAGCACGAAAAGATTGTCCACGTCCACCTCCACGCCCTTTTCCGAGCTCAGGTAATTGGCGTTCTCGACCGCCGAGCGCAGGATCTTCTGGATGTCGGGCGCGATGCCCTTCTTGGTGAAGGTGAGGGTGTTCATCGCCTCCTCCACACGGCGTCCCTTGATCAGATCCAGCACCAGGCGCGCCTTTTGCGGCGAAACGCGCACGTATTTTGCGGATGATCTAAATTCCATAATCAGTTCTCGTCCAAGCTGTCAGCTTTCAGCTATCAGCAAGACCTACACTTTCGGTGCTGCTGCCGGGGCAGCGGGAACGATCGCTCCCGGGCCTCCGGGCACGCCGGCCGGCCTGGCGGCAACTTCGGTGGCGGCCTTCATCGAGTGTCCCTTGAACTGGCGGGTGAAGCTGAACTCGCCCAGCTTGTGCCCGACCATGTTCTCGGTGATGTACACCGGGATGAACTTCTTGCCGTTGTGCACCGCGATGGTGTGACCCACCATCTCGGGAACCACCGTGGAGCGTCGCGACCAGGTGCGCAGCACCTTCTTCTCGTTGCGCTGGTTCATGCCCTCGATGCGCTGCATCAGGTAGCCGTCGATGAACGGGCCTTTTTTTTGTGAACGCATGATCTCCGTTCTCACTCACTGTGTGGCGCGGGTCGCAGTCCCGGGCTACACGATTCCTATTTCTTGCCTCGGCGGTTGACGATGAACTTATCGGTCCGCTTGTTGTTTCGCGTTTTGTAGCCGCGAGTCGGCTGGCCCCACGGCGTCACCGGGTGACGTCCGCCGGAGGTCTTGCCTTCGCCGCCGCCATGCGGGTGGTCCACCGGGTTCATGGCGACACCGCGGTTGTGCGGGCGTTTGCCGAACCAGCGCGTGCGTCCCGCCTTGCCGATCGAAATGTTCTCGTGATCGAGGTTGCCGACTTGGCCGATGGTGGCCATGCAGTCCACAGTCACGCGGCGCGTCTCACCCGAGGGCAGCTTGAGCAGCGCGTAGTCGCCTTCCTTGGCGACCAGTTGCGCAGCGGCGCCGGCGGAGCGTGCCATCTGCGCACCCTTGCCCGGACGCAGTTCGACGTTGTGCACCGTCGTACCCGGCGGGATGTTACGCAGCGGGAGTGCGTTGCCGACCAGGATGTCGGCGTCGGGACCGCTGAGGACTTTCGCGCCCAGCTTGAGCCCGTCGGGCTGCAGGATGTAGCGCTTCTCGCCGTCGGCGTAGCTGAGCAGCGCAATGCGCGCCGAGCGGTTCGGGTCGTACTCGATGGAGATAACGCTGGCGGGAATCCCAGCCTTCTCGCGCTTGAAATCGATGATGCGGTACTTCTGCTTGTGCCCGCCGCCACGGAAACGGCTGGTGATGTCGCCCTGGTTGCGCCGCCCGCCGGTGCGTTGTTTGGACTCGGTCAGCGCCTTGTGGGGCCGGTTGGTCGTCAGCTCATCGTTGACCAGCGTGGTCTGGAATCGCAGCGTCGAGGTTACCGGTCTGTATGTCTTGATCGCCATAATTCGCTCTCAGCTTTCAGCCATCAGCTTTCAGCTTTGTACTATCCGGGACGATGTTGCTTATGCCCCGGTGAGCCGTCTCACTGCCAGTTCGCTATCGGTTTGCTGATAGCTGAGAGCTGACAGCTGACAGCTCTACAAGTTCTGTGCGTACTCCGGCATTTTTTCGCCGGCCTTCAAGCGCACGTAGGCCTTCTTCCAATCGGGGCGGTAGCCGGTGAACTTGCCGCGGCGCCGTTCCTTGCCCACGAAAATGGCGGTGCGCACCGAATCCACCTTCACTTTGAAAATGGACTGCACCGCTTCCTTGATCTCGGTCTTGGTCGCCTTGGCCGCCACCTGGAAGACGAGCGTGGCTTCGCTTTCTTTCACGCCCAGGCCCTTCTCGGTGATGATCGGCTTGCGAATAATCTGGTAGGCCGATTTCATTACGCGACCTCCTCCTCATGGTGGCGCTTGCTCGCCGACTTCCGCAGCGACTCCTGCAATTTCTCCAGCGCCGGCCGGGAGAAGATGGCGCGGTCGTAGCGCAGCAGGTGGTAAGGATGAACTTCGTTCCCACGCACCATCTCCACGCCCTGGAGATTGCGCGAGCTGAGCTGGAGGTTGCGGTTCTCGCGTGCGCCGTCCACCACCAAGGCCGTACTCTCAACCTTGAGTGCGTTCAGCGTTTTACGGAAGGCATTGGCCTTGACCTCGGCGAGTTCGAAATTCTCCACCACCGTCAGCTTGCCATCGGCAAACTTGGAAGCCAGCGCCGAGCGCAGCGCGCCCAGCAGCTTCTTCTTCGGGAAGCTGTAGTCGTAAGACCGCGGCTGCGGGCCGTGCACGGTGCCGCCGTGCCGCCACAGGGGTGAACGGATGGAGCCCACGCGGGCGCGTCCTGTGCCCTTCTGCCGCCACAACTTCTTGCCCGACCCGGAAACCAGCTTGCGGTTCTTAGTGGCGTGGGTACCGGCGCGATGCGCGGCGCGGTAGTGCTTCACCGCTTCCCAGAGGAGGTCTTCGTTGATCGCGCCGAAGACTTCGTCGGACAGTTCCAGCGTGCCGGTCTTTTCGCCGCTCAGATTTAGTACGTCAATCGTTGGCATAAGTAGCTCTCAGCTATCAGCTCTCAGCCTGCTCAGCTCGTAGCTGACATTTTCTTCCCCTGGTGCCATTCCGCTGCCAGCCGCTACCGGCTTTTGCTGATAGCTGATAGCTGACAGCTGACGGCTAGGTTTTCTTCTTCGTGGCGCGCTTCGACGCCTTCAAGGGGTCAACCGTGCCGGCGCCGGCAAATCCGCGGCGCTCGCGCGGCGGCCGCTTCGCCTTGCTGATGAGGACGTAGCCGCCGTCCGGTCCGGGCACCGCGCCCTCCACCACGAGCAGGTTTTCGTCCTTGTCAACTCCGAGCACGCGCAGGTTGCGCGTGGTGACGCGCGCGTTGCCCATGTGACCGGCCATGCGCATCCCGGCAAACACGCGGGAGGGAAACGCGGAGGAACCGATCGAACCGTTGATAGTGAACATCGAACCGTGCGAACTGGGGCCGCCCCGGAAGTGATGGCGCTTGACCACGCCGGCGAAGCCGCGTCCCTTGCTGGTGCCGGTGACGTCGACGAACTTCTCGCCCTCGAACATGTCCACCAGCACGCGGTCGCCGATCTTGGTCTGGTCGCCGTCGCCGGTGGCGCCGTCCACCACGATGTCCACCTCCTTCATGAACTTCACCGGCGGCAGGTTGTTCTTGCCGAAATGCCCGCGCATCGGCTTGTTCAGGCGCGTCTCCTTGACGAACTCGACCAGGCCGATCTGGGCGGCTTCGTAGCCGTCCTTGGTGGAGGTCTTCCGCTGCGTCACAACGCAAGGGCCGGCCTGAAGCACGGTCGCGGGACGCACGTCGCCGTTGCTGTCAAACAACTGCGTCATGCCGACTTTCTTGCCCAAGATTCCGTTGATCGCCATGTTTCCCTGTCCCTCATCATGCCCGCGCGGTATGCGCCGTCGGCACTGTAGGGCTCTCAGCTATCAGCATTCAGCATTCAGCCGGTTTGGCTGATAGCTGATGGCTGACGGCCGACAGCTATTTGTGTTCCTTCCCAAACGCCTTGATCTCTACGTCCACGCCGGCGGGGAGATCGAGCTTCATGAGCGCGTCCACCGTCTGCTGGGTCGGCTCTAGAATATCGAGCAGGCGCTTGTGAGTGCGGATCTCGAACTGCTCGCGCGACTTCTTGTCCACGTGCGGCGAACGCAGCACGCAATACTTGTTCTTGACCGTGGGCAGCGGGATCGGGCCCGCGATCTGCGCGCCGGTGCGCCGCGCGGTTTCCACGATCTCGCCCGTGCTCTGGTCGAGCACGCGATAGTCGTAAGCTTTCAGCCGGATCCGAATTCTGTCTTTTCCAATCATCGTCTGCGTCTCAAAGAGCGTGCGGCTAACTGCATGCCGTCCGTGTTATGCGCGGTCCGAGCCGGAGACCCGGGCCACACGATTTCCCTACTGAATAATCTCCGTCAATGTGCCGGCGCCGACCGTGCGTCCGCCCTCGCGGATGGCGAACCTCAGGCCCTTTTCCATCGCTACCGGCGTGATCAACTCGATTTCCAGGTTGACGTTGTCGCCCGGCATCACCATCTCCGTGCCCGCCGGCAAGTGCGCCACCCCGGTCACGTCGGTCGTCCGCAGGTAGAACTGCGGCCGATAGCCGTTGAAGAACGGCGTGTGACGTCCGCCTTCTTCCTTCGACAGCACGTACACCTCGCCCTTGAACTTGGTGTGCGGCGTGATCGAGCCCGGCTTGGCCAGCACCATGCCGCGCTCCACCTCATCCTTGCCGATGCCGCGCAGCAGAAGCCCCGCATTGTCGCCCGCCATGCCTTCATCCAACTGCTTCTTGAACATCTCCACCCCGGTCACTACCGTCTTGCGGGTCTCGCGGAAGCCGACAATCTCCACTTCCTCGCCCACCTTCACCTTGCCGCGCTCGATTCTTCCGGTCACCACCGTGCCCCGCCCCTGAATCGAGAAAATATCTTCAATCGGCA
>Ga0326726_10004242_pt1 | contig 13085 bp, 11 predicted proteins | sample MHFenrmetagenome_2_FD_207603 | JGI IMG/M metagenome (GOLD analysis project Ga0326726, IMG submission 207603) | Lab enriched peat soil microbial communities from Michigan Hollow, Ithaca, NY, United States - MHF15MN | ecosystem: Environmental > Terrestrial > Soil > Wetlands > Peat | place: USA... | reverse complement strand
GTGGTTGCAAGCGCGGGCCGCTGCGCCGGTCCATCATCGCGGCGAGCCACAATCGCCTTTGCAATCGAAAAAGCAAACCGTTCTTCCCCATAGTCCCGGATAACCCGCGTGAGTTCATCGAGGTCGGCCCGGGCGAGCCACTGCGCCGCGCTCTCGCCCTCGGTCGGATCCATGCGCATGTCGAGTGGCCCGGCGGCACGCAACGAGAATCCACGCGCAGGGTCGTCCAGCTGCGGCGACGACACGCCCAGGTCGAACAGCACGCCCTGGACGCGCATGACGCCGTGTTGTGCCAGCGTGGCGGCGATCTGTGAAAACCGTGTGCGCTCGAAGACGAAACGCGGATCGTCGATCGTTGCGGCGGCGGTCGCTGCGGCCGGATCGCGATCGAACGCATAGAGGCGACCGCCTGGCGCAAGCCGTTGCAGGATGCGTCGCGCATGTCCACCGCGACCGAACGTGGTATCGACGTAGACGCCCGCCGGATCCGTCACCAACGCGGCAACGGCGGCCTCCGGCAAGACCGGAAGGTGGTCGTTGGAGTCGGCTGCCGGGCGTCGCATTCACGGTCAGAACTTGAAGGCGTTGTCGGTGTCGAGCGCATCGCCGCTCGGCACCTTCTTGGCGAGCAGCTCTTCGTAGGTGGGCGCGTCCCACAATTCGAGGTGCTCACCCTGGCCGAGCAGTTTCACGTCCCGCTCCAGCGCAGCGGCCTTGCGCAGTTCGTAGGGAACAAGGAAACGTCCTGCGGCATCGACTTCGACAGGACGTGCACTGCCCAAAACCATCCGCTGCAGCCAGCGGTCGGTGGAACTGCGCTCGACCAGCTCCGCGCGTTTTGCGTCCCAACGGGGACGTGGATAGACCACGAGGCAACCGTCTGGGTGGCGCACCAGCGTCAGCTGGCCGCCGCATGCGGACGCGAGCGCGTCGCGGTGGCGTGCCGGCATCGGCATGCGCCCCTTGGCGTCCAGCGTCAGGTCGTCTTCGCCCTCGAACATCGCTGCCGCGGCCCGGCGTCGGGTTGCCGCCCCCTCAAGCGAGCAGCAAGACGTGGAATCCCACTTTTATTGTGAAACTCCCACTGTAGTCGCCTTACCCCAGTCGGTCAAGCAACCTCGGCTGATTTTTTCAATGGCGACAATGACTTAGGCGCGAGACTTCACGTTATGCCGCTAGTCCGATAGCGATTTCGCTTAAAAAGAAGGGGATACGAGAAAGAGTGAATGTGACACTTCAACTACGGCTGAATTTTGAAGGTGCAAAGCCCGCCTGTACGCCGGATCCTGTGCGGGCGCCATCGCTGACACCCGTGGCGATCATTCCTCTAGGCCGCAACTCGCGCTGCGGCTCGAGCCACCTACCCGCAGCCTCTCCGAGCCAGATCATCGGCTGCCTATTTGGTGTTGCTCCGCGTAGAGATTGCCCGTTTCACCCGGCGGGACTGCGTCCCGCCGGGTTCGGCGCTTACGCGCCGCACCCATCGAACACGACTCGCGCCGCGTTCTTAGCGGGACGGTGACGACGCGCCACGCGCGTCGCCCTGTCCGACCGACTCGTCTCTGTTGCTCTGATCCTCACCTCACGGTGGGCAGGTGTTACCTGCTACGCCGCTCTGTGGAGTCCGGACGTTCCTCTCACGACTCGCGTCGTCAGCGATCGCCCGGCGGGCTTTGCAGGTTGGATTGTCCGCGTCAATGCGCGGGACGCAAGCGCGCAAGCGGGATCGGGTCAGACGCGATGCGCGGTGCCAAACTCGGCGAGCTGCTCGAGGACGCGCGGCGCGATCTTCGGCAGCGGAAGCACTTCATCGACCGCGCCGCACGCGATCGCTTCCTTCGGCATGCCAAAAACGACGCACGACGCTTCGTCCTGCGCAATGTTGAAACTACCCGCATGCTTCATGTCGAGCATCGCACGCGCGCCATCGGCGCCCATGCCGGTCAGCATCACGCCGATCGCGTTCGGGCCTGCCAGCGCGGCCACCGACCGGAACAGCACTTCCACCGACGGCCGATGCCGGTTCACGGGCGGTCCATCGTCGATCGCCACGATGTAGTTGGCGCCGCTCTTGGCAAGGCGCAGATGGCGGTCGCCTGGGGCGATGTAGGCATGGCCGGGAAGGACGCGCTCCCCGTCGACCGCCTCGGAAACCGTGATGCGGCACAGCGTGTTCAGACGCGCGGCGAAGCTGCGCGTGAATCCCGGCGGCATGTGCTGCGTGATCAGGACCGCCGGCGAGTCGGGCGGCAGGTGCTGGAGCACCGTCCGGATCGCCTCGGTGCCGCCGGTCGACGCGCCGATCACAAGGAGCTTTTCGGTGGACATGCGCGAGAAGGACGCCACCACCGTCTTGGCGCTCCCGGCGTGGGCGTCCGTTGCAGCGGCACTGGCGTGGCGCCGCATGCGAGCGCGCGCGGCAACGCGGATCCGTTCGCAGAGGTCCTGGCCCAGCGCACCCATTCCCGCCGCGATGCCGATTCTGGGTTTGGCGACAAAATCGACCGCGCCGAGTTCGAGCGCGCGCAGCGTCACGTCCGCGCCGCGCTCGGTCAGTGTCGACACCATGACGACCGGCGTGGGACGCAGCCGCATCAGCCGCTCGAGAAAATCGAGGCCATCCATTCTCGGCATCTCGATGTCAAGCGTGAGCACGTCCGGATTGAGCGCGCGGATCATCTCGCGCGCCACCAGCGGATCGGGCGCGGCGCCGATCGCTTCCATGTCGGGTTCGCGGTTGATGATTTCGGTGAGCAGACTGCGCACCAGCGCGGAGTCGTCGATGATCAGGACGCGGATCTTGGTCATGGCATCCCTCAGAACAGTTCCACGTCGCCGCCGCTGCTGCGTTTCTTGAGGCGGGCGTCGTACTGCTGCTCGGCGGCCACCAGCGAGGCGTCGGCCTGCGCGAGCTTCTTGCAGAGCGCACGCCCGGTAGCGGGGAAGAAGGCAACGCGCCGCGGGAACACGTCGAGCAGGTCCTGCGACGCGATGCGGATGCCTTCCGTGCGCAGGAACTCGAGCACGAACCCGGCGTTGCGTTCGCCGACGTTCATCGTGGTGAAATTGCGCATCACGTGGCCGCCGCCGAAGAGCTTCGCCTCGAAGTTCGCCTTGCGTCCGCCGCGCTTGATGAGTTCGTTGATCAATTGCTCCATCGCGAATACGCCGTAACGGCCCGCGAGTCCGATCGGATCGGCCTCCTTGCCGGTGTCCGCGCCGGGCAACATGAAGTGATTCATCCCGCCGATCGACGCGTTGCGGTCCCAGATGCACGCCGCGACGCATGAGCCCAGCACCGTCGACAACACGACGTCGTCGGCCGACACGAAGAATTCGCCGGGCAGCACCTTGACCGCATTGCGCTCGAACGCACGCTCGAAGTAGAACGTGTTCGCTTCGCCGTCGATGCCGCTTGCGCGCGGCGTCGGCAGGGTATGTGGCTTCCCGTGCGCCATCTCAGACCCGCTCGTAGACCGTCTTGCCGCGCAACGTGAAGAGCGTACGGCTGTCGGTGAAGTTTTCCGAGTGACCCACGAACAACAAGCCGCCCGGGCGCAGCACGCCGGCGATTCGCTCGAGGATGCGCCGCTGCGTTGCCTTGTCGAAGTAGATCATCACGTTCCGGATGAACACCGCGTCGAGCGGGTCGGCGAACTTGCGCTGCGCGTCCCAGCCCGCCTCGAGCAGGTTGAGTTGGGCGAATTCCACCAGCCGCTCGATGTCCTGCCGCACGCGCGCCAGGCCTTCGTTTTGGCCGGTGCCGCGCAGAAAGTGGCGCTTCATGCGCACATCGCCGCACACCCGAACGGCATCGATGCGATAGACGCCGCGGCGCGCTTGTGCCAGGACGTTGGTATCGATGTCGGTGGCAAGGAGGCGCGCATTCGGCGTCGGGCCAAGCGCGTCGAGCATCGTCATCGCGATCGAATAGGGTTCTTCGCCGGTCGCCGCGGCCGCGCACCAGATGCGCAATGGCACGCGGGCGCGCGCCTCGAGAAACGCCGCCAGCACCGGGAAGTGATGCGCCTCACGAAAGAACGCGGTGAGATTGGTCGTCAACGCGTTGACGAATTCCTGCTCTTCGGTCGCAGCGAACACCGCGTCCGACTCGATGCGATCGAGGTACTCGGGAAAATCGCTCGCGCCGGTCGCGCGCAGGCGGCGCGACAGGCGGCTGTAGACCATGTTCTGCTTGCTGTCGTTAAGACTGATGCCGGCGCGTGTGTAAATGAGGCGGCGCACGCGCTCGAAGTCGCGCGGCGAAAACGCATATTCGCGCGCCGCCGCCGCGAGGCCGCCGGCGTCAAAGACGACGTCATCCAGCGCATCGCGCGCGCCCATCGCAGGTCCGCAGGAGATCCGTGCCGGGGGGGTCGCCTTAGGCCGCCCGGTCGACGAGCGCCATATCAGCGCCGCCCATCAGCCGTTCGATATCCACCAGGATCAGCATCCGCGACTCGCCGTTCTCATCACCCGACTTGATGGTGCCGAGTCCCGTGATGTAACCGGCATCGAGCAGCGAACTGAATTCGGGCGCAGGCTTGATTTCAGCCGCACTGAGTTCGAGCACATCGCTCACCGAGTCGACCACCACGCCGACCACGCGCCCGAGCACGTTGAGCACGATGACCACCGTAAACGCGTCGTACTTGGCCTCGCCCAGGTTGAACTTGAGCCGCAGGTCGACGATCGGAACGATAACGCCGCGCAGATTGACGACGCCCTTGATGAACGCCGGCGCATTGGCGATGCGCGTGACCTGGTCGTAGCCGCGGATCTCCTGCACCTTCAGGATGTCGATGCCGTACTCCTCGGCACCGAGGCGAAAGGTCAGGAACTCCTGTGGATGTGCCGTGGTCGTCGTGCCGGGTGTGGTGAAGCTGGTTTCCATCATTCCCATCGTGAATCTCCGTCTGATTCGCTTGTTCCCTGTTTCGATCTGCCCGCTCAGTGGCGCGCCCGCTTGACCAGGCTGCCGACGTCGATGATCAGCGCAACACGGCCGTCACCGAGGATGGTCGCGCCCGAAACACCCGGCACGCGCCGGTAGTTCGCTTCGAGGTTCTTCACGACGACCTGGTGTTGGCCGAGCAGTTCGTCGACGAGCAGGGCGGTACGCGCCCCTTCCGCCTCGACGAGCACCATGATTTCCGAGCCCGTCGCGCCGGCTTCGCGCGGCACGCTGAAGGCTTCGTCGAGGGCCACGACGGGCATGTATTCGCCGCGCACGCGTACCACGCGACCGGTGCCGCCGATGGTCTGCACCGTGCCGCTTTCGACCTGGAACGACTCGACGACCGAGCCGAGCGGGAGGATGTACGTCTCGGCCCCGACGCCGATCGACATGCCATCCATGATCGCGAGCGTGAGCGGCAGGCGCACTGAAACGCGCGTGCCATAGCCCTCGGCGGAGTCGAGTTCGACGGTGCCGCCGAGCGCCGAGATGTTCCTGCGGACCACGTCCATGCCTACGCCGCGGCCCGAGACGTCGCTCACCAGATCGGCCGTCGAGAAGCCGGGTTCCCAGATAAGCGCCCAGACCTCCGCGTCGCTCATGTCGTCGCGCACCGGCAGGCCACGCTCCTTCGCTTTGGCCAGGATGCGCTCGCGCCGCAGACCGGCACCGTCGTCGCGCACTTCGATCAGGATCGAGCCGCCCTGGTGCGCGGCGGAGAGCGTGATGGTCCCGCTGGCGGACTTGCCGGCAGCCATGCGCACCGCGGGCGCTTCGATGCCGTGGTCGGCGCTGTTGCGCACCAGATGCGTCAGCGGATCGATGATCTTCTCGATCAGCCCCTTGTCCAGCTCGGTCGCCTCGCCGACGGTCTTGAGTTCGATCTCCTTGCCGAGCTTGCCCGCGAGATCGCGCAGCATCCGCGGAAAACGATTGAACACGAATGCCATCGGGATCATGCGGATCGACATGACCGATTCCTGGAGATGGCGCGTATTGCGCTCCAGGTCCACGACCCCGGCGAGCACCGTCTGGTACTGCACCGGATCGAGGTTCTTGGCCTGCTGCGTCAGCATCGCCTGCGTGATCACCAGCTCGCCGACCAGGTTGATCAGCTGGTCGACCTTCTCGACTGAAACGCGCAGGGTGGTCGACTCGAGGCTGCCGCCCGCCGCGGGTTTGTCCGCGCGCGGTTTGCTTTCGGCCACGCGCGGTGCGGGCGCCGGCGCGGACGTCTGCGCGGCCGGGAGCGTCTTCGGGTCGACGAAGAATCCGAAGCCATCGCCTTCCATCGGCGCGGCGGCGGACGCAACCGGCGCTGCCGGTTTGGCGCGCGCGGCACCACCTGCCGCTGCATCGAACGGCGTGATGGTGATCTGCTCGCGGGAGACGTGGAACGAGAAGAGCTCGATCAGCTCGTCGTCGGGCGATGTCGTGGTCACCTTGAACGTGCGATAACCGTCCGCGCTCGCCTTGCCGCCGTCGCCAACCTCGAGTGTCCCGAGCGATGGGATATCGCGAAACAGCTCGCTCAGGTTGTCGGCCGCTGCCGGGTTCTCGAGCGGACCGACGCGCACGCTCAGGCGGCGCCGGCCGTCGTCGGCGGTGGTCAGCACCTGCCCGGTGGCAAGTCGCTTGATACGGGCGACGAGCTGCGTCGTGTCCGGGCTGGTGTCGGATGAACCCTGGTAGCGCGCGAGCTGCAACTTGAGCACGTCGCCCGCCTCGAGCAGCACATCGACCATGTCGCGACGAAGGTTCAGTTCGTTCTTGCGCAGGCGGTCGAGCAGCGTCTCGAGTTCGTGCGTGAGCTCGGTCACGTCGGAGAATCCAAACGTCGCGGCGCCGCCCTTGATCGAATGCGCGACGCGGAAGATCGCGTTGAGCTCCTCGCCGGTGACCGCGTCGATGTCGATATCGACGAGCATCGACTCCATGTTCGCGAGGTTCTCGCCGGCCTCCTCGAAAAAGACGCCGTAGAACTGGGTCAGGTCGAATCCGCCCGACTCGCTACCGGACTGCGCGCCCGGATTGGGTGTTTCTGCCATGTTGTTTCCCGCCCTCGCCCCGGTCTTTGCGCCGGGGTTCTATCGGATCACGCGCTTGATGACGTCGAGCAGCTTCGCCGGGTCGAACGGCTTGACCAGCCAGCCGGTGGCACCCGCCGCCCTGCCCTTGGCCTTCATCTCATCGCTCGACTCGGTGGTGAGGATCAGCATCGGCGTGCCGGCGAAGTTGTGCATCGTGCGCAACTGCTTCACGAGCGTGATGCCATCCATGCGCGGCATGTTCTGGTCGGTGAGCACCAGGTCGACGTGCTGGGCGCGCGCCTTCTCCAACGCCTCCTGCCCGTCGGCGGCCTCGATGACGTTGTAGCCGGCGCCCTTGAGCGTGAAGGCCACCATCTGGCGCATCGACGCCGAATCGTCCACCGCGAGAATCGATTGCATCGGTGTTGCTCCGTTCCTGAATGCCTGCCAAGGACTCACATCAAAACAAATCGATCGAACCGGCACCCATGCCGGCCTGCGCCACCGGCTGCAGCCGGGTGGTCGCGAGAAGCGGGTCGACGTCGTCGCAGAAACGCCCCAGCGTTTCCTGCAGGATCGTCAGACGACCCTGCGCGTGCGACGTCAACTGGTTTGCCATGTCCTGGAACTGCAGCGCGGTCACCGCCGTCGCGATCGCGCCGGCCAGCCTGCGCTGCTCTTCCTCGCTGTGCGCGGGGCGCGGCACCAGCGTGCCAACCACGTTGAAACTCGTCATCAGCCGATCGCCGGCGTCGGCGATCAGCGTCTTGAGCCGCTCGAGATCGGCAGCGATCGCCTCGCATTCAAGCGCGGCGCGCTGCACCGTGGCGGCATCCTGCGCGTCGGAGTCGTGCATCGTTGGGTCTGAATTCCGGTAAACGCCGGGCGCGAGCGGACGAACACGGGCGCGGTCGGTCCGCATGCAGATGCAGTGTCGGGCAGCGCTGTTGGATACAAATGGGCGATAAGGGGACCGAATCGAAGGCTTTCCGCCCCTCCCGGGGCTGCCACCCGGCCCCCTCCATGAGAAGCCAGCTTTGCGCAAAAATCAGGGAGAATCCGTGTCTTGCGCGCCGGCGCGCACCGGACCGGGCCGATGGCCACCAAACCGACCGAAACGATCCATCTGCTGGTCGTCGAGGACTCCGAACTCGACTACGAATTGTTGTTGGCGATCCTCGGCCGGGATCAGGCGCTCACCGGCTTGCGGGTGCGTGCGCAGCGGGTCGAGGACGAAGCCGGCATGCGCGCGGCACTTGCCGCCGGCCCGGTGGACGCGGTGGTGACGGACCACAACCTTCCGCGGTTCGATTCCTTCGCGGCGATCAAGACCGCCAAGCAGTTCGACGAGGACCTGCCGGTGCTCGTGCTCTCGGGCGAGATGGCCGAGGATCTCGCGGTCACGGCCCTGCATGCCGGTGCCGACGATTTCATTCTCAAGGCGCGCATGTTCCGGCTCGCGCCCGCGTTGCGCCGCAGCCTCCAGGCCGCTGAGGCCCGGCGCAGCGCACGCCGTCAGACGCTTGCACTCGCCGAGAGCGAGGCGAAGCTGCATGCCCTGACCCAGCACCTCGAGCGGGTCAAGGAAGAGGAGCGGCGCCTGATCGCGCGCGAGATTCACGACGACATAGGGACCACCCTCACGGCACTTAAGTTCGAGCTGACGCGGCTGGCGCGCGAACTCGACAGCCGCTCGTCCGCCGCCCCTTCCATAAATGCCATGCAGGAACTGCTCGCCCACGCCGTCACCGCGAGTGACCGGATCCAGCACGACCTGCGTCCGCCCGTCCTCGATGCCGGGCTGGTGGCGGCGCTGCAATGGCTGGTGCAGGGCTTTCGCAACCGCACGGGCGTCGCCACCGAATTCGAGTCCAACCGCGAAGAGGTCGACATCGCACCGGACCGCGCCGCCGCGCTCTACCGCGTCGCGCAGGAGGCGCTGGCCAATGTCGCAAAGCACGCGCATGCCTCGCGCGTTTCGTTGCAGCTCTTCGCCGCTGCCGACGAAGTGTCGCTCGAGGTCGCCGACAACGGCGTGGGTTTCGATACCCACGGGCTCGGTTCAACGCCGGGTTTCGGCGTGCGCGGACTGGTCGAACGGGCGCGCGGGTTCGGTGGCTGGGCGGAAGTGAACAGCACCACCGGACGCGGCACGACCGTGATGTTCTCGATACCGCCCGGCCTCGCCGAGGCGGGGCAGCCGGCGCCGCCCTTGCAGCGCGAAAAGGAGTGGACCGATGCGGGCTGAGTGCTTCAGTGCAGGCTTGTCCTCATGACGGTGAAAACGATCGTTGTCGATGACCACGCCATCGTCCGGCGCGGCATCGTGCAGACCGTCTCCGAGCATCCCGACGTGACCGTAGTCGCCGAGGCAGGCGACTACGGCCAGCTCCGCGCGGCGTTGCGCCAGCACAGCGACGTTGATCTGCTGGTGATGGATGTCAGCCTGCCGGGCAAAAACGGCATCGACATCGTCAAGCTGCTGCGCGAGGAAATGCCGCGCCTGAAAGTGCTGATCGTGAGCATGTACCCCGAGGACCAGTACGCGGTTCGCGCTTTTCGCGCCGGCGCGGCGGGTTATCTCAACAAGGCAAGCGCACCGGAAAAACTGGTCGAAGCGATCAACGAGGTGATCGCCGGCCGCAAGTACGTTACGCCGGAGATCGCGCAAGCGCTGATCGAGAACCTGAATGCCCCCCAGGAAGGCCAGCCCCACGAAAAGCTGTCCGATCGGGAATTCCAGACCCTGCGCCTGATCGCATCAGGCAAACGCCTGTCGGACATCGCCGAGGAACTCGCGTTGAGCCCCAAGACCGTGAGCGTCTATCGCGCGCGCATCCTGGAAAAGATGGCGATGAGCAACAACGCCGAGTTGACGCACTACGCGATCAAGAACGGGCTGGTGGAGTGATCCGCCGCGCCGCACAGCGCGCTCAGGTTCCATCACTCCTGCGCTCTCCACACGCGGTTCTTGCCCGCACGCTTCGCCGCGTAGAGTGCCTCGTCGGCGCGCCGGATCAAATCCTCCAGCAGCTCGGCTTGGCGCCACAGCGCTACGCCCGCCGAGAACGCAAGCGTCGTCGTTTTTCCTTCGAACGTGAACGCGCTGCGCACGAGTTCCTTCTGCAACCGTTCCGCCACCAGAACCGCCTCATCGACCTCGGTCGCCGGCAGCAACACGGCGAACTCCTCGCCGCCCAACCGTGCGAGCAGATCGGTCGGGCGCAGCGTGGCCTTCATGATCTGCGCGAGGTGAACCAGCGCGCGGTCGCCCCCGACGTGTCCGAGCGAGTCGTTGAGCTTCTTGAAGTCGTCGAGATCGAGCATCGTCAGCGCAAGGGGTGATTCGTAGCGTGTCGCGCGCGCCGTCTCGATGCGGAACGCCTCCTCAAGACCGCGCCGGTTCATCGCCTGCGTCAATGGATCCTTCTGCACCAGCGCGGAAACCTGGGTGAGTTCGCGCTCGAGATCACGCACGCGCTGCTCGTAGGCATCCACCTTGCGTTGTGCGTCGACCAATTCCGCGCGGGAAGAAGAGATGTCCGCGCGCACGATGTCGGTGTCGGCGAGCAGTCCCTTGATCACGCTCGACAACGTCGTGAAGTCGTCGGCGTTCTCGAGTTGCTTCTGATAGCCGCCGACCTGCTCGTAGAACCGTCCGGTCGAATCGCCCATCGTGCCGATGCGGTCGATCAGCGTGGCGAGCAGTTCCTTGACTGCCACCTTGGCCTCGGCGAGGCCCTTCCGGGCCTGGCCCTGGCGCGCGATCACCGAACTCAGGTCCGATTCGGCGCGCGCGAGTTGCTGCGCGTCGAGTGGTCCGCGCAACAATGCGCGGATCGGCTCGAGCTGGCCAACCAGCCAGGTCTCGTCGGGGGCGAGTGTCTTGATGTTGTCGGTCAGCAGTGCAAGCAAGCGCTGCAAGCCGTCGCGCACGCGCTTCTGTTCCTCGACGTGGCGGTCGAATTCGCGCACCGCATCGACGAACTGCGGAACGATCTTTTCGATGTCCTCGCGCGCGACGCCGCCTGCGCGGTTGCGCGCATAGTCGCGCAGCTTGGCCGCCGCGGGCGTTCCTTCGATGCACGTGGTCGCAAGCATGTTGGTTGCGCGCAGTGCTACCTGCTGCCATGCGGCCGCTTCGGCGCGCGCGGCGGCAAGCTTCTCCTCGAGCGCGGTGTCCGACCCGTAGCGCTGCGCAACGGGCAGCGCGGCGGGGCCGACCGTGGTCGAGCCGGCCACGGTGTTCTGCGCGCCCGCCACGGTGTTCGGTGAGCCGGCGACCGTGTTCGGGCCGGCGGCGTCATCGCGCGCCGCCGCGGGCAGGGTCGCCATGGCGGGACCCCACGACTCGAGCAGGCGGGCGAGCCGATCAAGCGCGATGTCGGGCTGGTCGCCGGCCGCTTCGACAACACGCATCACCGCATCGAGCTTGCGGGCGCGCGTCCAGTTGGCGTGCAGCGCGTCGGCCTGGCGCAGCAGCGCGACGACCATCTGCGGCCAGCTCGCCGCGGCACCGCCCGGCCGGCGCGCAAGCGCCTTTTCCATGCCTTCGCGCACCGCATCCCAGTTCTGCGCCTGGGCTTGCTGCAGGGTCGCCTGCGCCTCGCTCGTCGCGATGCGCTGCATGCGCACGAGGTCGCGCAGCACGTCCTTGACCAGCGCGAACAGCGCGCCACCACCCGGACGCTGGCCCGCGATCTCGTAGTAGACCTCGGCAAACGTTTCCGGCGTGGGGATCAGCCGGCGCTCGCCGAGCGTCTTCAGTACGCGCCGCGCGATCTCCGCCTGCGATGCCTTGGCGCCCGCCGTGTCGTTCATGTCAGACCGCCTCCGGCAGGCCGAGCGCACGGCCGCCGATCACCGCGGGCGGCGGCGTCGTGCCGTCGTGGCGCCAATCGCTGCCCGCGCCGCGTGCGCGCAGCAACTCGAGGAATGCCTCGCCATCGACGGCTTTGGCAAACAGCCAGCCCTGCATCAACCTGCACCCCTGCTCGTGCAGACGGCGCATCTGGAAGCGCGTTTCGACGCCTTCGGCGACGACGCGCAGCTTCAGGCTGCTGCCCATCGCGATGATCGCGGTCACGATCGCTGCGTCGTCGTCGCTCGATTCGAGTTCGCGCACGAAGGAGCGATCGATCTTCAGCGTGTCGATCGGCAGCCGCTTGAGGTAGGAGAGCGAGGAGTAGCCGGTGCCGAAGTCGTCGATCGAGATCGACACGCCGAGCCGCTTGAGCGACTGCAGCAGCGGCAGCGCCTGTTCGATGTTCTGCATCAGCACTGTCTCGGTCAGCTCCAGCTCGAGCAGATCGGCCGAGAGGCCGGTCCGCGCGAGCGCATGTTGCACCGGATCAATCAGGCTCGCACGCTGGATGTGCCGGCTCGAGATATTGATCGAGACGGGCACCGGTTGCACGCCGGCCTCGGACCACCCCACGAGGCGGCGGCACACCTCGTCGATCGCCCACTCGGTGATCGGCACGATGAGCCCCGATTCCTCGGCGACCGCGATGAACTGCGCGGGCGGGACGAGTTCGCCATCGCGCTGCCAGCGCATCAGCGCCTCGGCGCCGACAATCGCGCCGGTCTCGGCATCGACCTTCGGCTGGTAGTGGAGCACGAGCTCGTTGCGCTCCAGCGCGCGATGCAGTGCGGTCTCGAGGCGCCAGCGCTGCGCCGTGGCCGCGTTCATCGCGTCATCGAAGATCTGCCAGCCGTTGCGACCCGAGTCCTTGACGACATACATCGCGATGTCGGCCATGCGGATCAGGGTATCGACCTCCTTGCCGTGCTGGGGGAACAGCGACACGCCGATCGAGGCGGTGACGAACAACTCCTGCGCGCCGCAGTGCATCGGTTGGCGGATCGCCTCGAGCAGGCGCTCGACGACCCGCGTGACGTCGTCCGGACCGTCGATGTCGGTGAGCAGCACGATGAATTCGTCGCCGCCGAGGCGTGCCACGCTGTGCATGGGGCCCGGGATGATCGACCGGGCGCCGCCGGTGTCACCGCGCGCAACGGTGTCGCTGCCGCGCACCGTCTGGTTCAGTCGCTTGCCGACCTCGCGCAACAACTGATCGCCCACATCGTGGCCGAGC
>Ga0326726_10004241_pt1 | contig 13085 bp, 12 predicted proteins | sample MHFenrmetagenome_2_FD_207603 | JGI IMG/M metagenome (GOLD analysis project Ga0326726, IMG submission 207603) | Lab enriched peat soil microbial communities from Michigan Hollow, Ithaca, NY, United States - MHF15MN | ecosystem: Environmental > Terrestrial > Soil > Wetlands > Peat | place: USA... | reverse complement strand
CCGGTCGACCGGCGACCTGTACATCGCGGACGTGGGCGACGGGAGCCGGGAAGAGGTGGACGTGATTTCTCATACCAGTTCTGGCGGGGAGAACCTGGGCTGGCGGATCACGGAGGGGCTCGAGTGCTTCAACGGCAATCCGTGCAGCACGACCGGGATTACTATGCCGGTGCTGGACTACGGCCATGATGAGGGGTGCGCGGTGATGGGTGGCTACGTCTACCGCGGCGCGGCCATCCCGGCGCTCCGCGGCACCTACTTCTACGCCGACTTCTGTTCCGGGTGGGTTCGCTCGTTCCGCTGGGTGGGTGGGGTGGCCACCGAGAAGCAGGAGTACGGCGGCATGCTGCCGTCGGGGGAACAGCCCAACAGTTTTGGAGAGGACGCCGCGGGGGAGATGTACATCACGACGGAGAACGGCAGTCTGTATCGGATAGTGGCGCAGTGAGGGCGGACGGGAAGGACGAGGCGGTCAGGACGGTCAAAAGCGGTGGAGACGGGTCCGTCCGCCCTGTCCGCCTCGTCCGCCTCCCCTCGGGTCCATCCCCCACGCGAGCGCCGGGTTTGCAGCCCCGGCCGCTTTCCTTATATTCCCCCGCCCGAACGGCTAGGTAGCTCAGTTGGTAGAGCAGCGGACTGAAAATCCGCGTGTCGGGGGTTCGATTCCCTCCCTAGCCATTCATGAGTCGCTACAGCTTACGCCCCGCTGAAAGGTGGGGCGTTTTGCGTGAATTACCCGGACGTCACCCGGAATCCCAGCGAGGGCGAACGAAGCGAGGTCACGGGTGAAGAAGCGCTAGGGAGGGGGATGGTGCCGCGCCGTTCAGAACGCCTCGACGTCCAGCTCGCGCGTCATCTCGTGCATCGTCGCTCGGAACCCCGCGTGCGCGAACAGGCGCTGCGCGGCCACGTTTCCCTCGGCTGTCGACAGCACGACCCGAGGGGCACCCCGGGCCTTCAGCGCCGCCAAGGTGGCGTCGAGCAGCCTCTGGCCGACCCCGATGCCGCGGTGGGCAGGGTCAACCACGATGTCATACAGCACGCCCGCCGGACCACGCAGGGCCATGTAGTCATACCCCTGAACGCCGGCATAGGTGTAGCCGATCACCTCGCCGTCCCGCTCGGCAACGAGGACCACAACACTTGGCTGGTCGAGCTGCATTCCGAGGTACGAGGCGTAGGCGCGCTCGGTGTCCGGTCCGGCGGGGATGAAGCGTGCCGGGTCGAGGTCGTGGTGCAGGCGAACGAGAAGCGCGCCAAGCCTGCCAATCACGGGGAGGTCCGCCGGTGCCGCGGGGCGGATGATCACCTCCGGAGGGTCGGAAGGCGGCATGGGTTTGGCAGTCATCTCGCCATCACTGCTCGCTCCCGCTTCCGCGCGCGAATAGCGCCCTCAGGTCTCGAGCGCTCCTCGAGGGCCAGAAGACCCGAGGCTGGGAGGGTGGCGAGACCCTGAAACCGATTAAGCGGGCCGGTTGCATAGGCTCTGTCACCGTTGCGGGTAAACAGCTCCCGGATGCGATCAGAACGCGATCAGCACCTTGATGGCCTCGCGCGCGTCCATCGCCTGGTAGCCATCCGGTACCCCTTCCAGGTCCGTGGTGCGGTCGAACACCCGGCCCGGGGCTATCCGGCCCTGGAGCACGTCCGGCAGCAGCTCCTCGATGTAGGCGCGAGCCGGAGCCGGCCCCCCGCCGATGGTGATGTTGCCGAAGAAGGTCGGTAGGGCCGCCGGAATCGACCCTTCCTGGGGAACGCCGACGCGGCCGACCGCACCGCCCGCACGGGCGATGCTCAGCGCGGTGACGGTCGCCTGCTCGAGGCCCACGCATTCGAGCACGGAGTGTGCGCCCAGGCCGCCGGTGAGATCGCGCACGCGCTGAACCGCTTCCTCGCCCCGCCCGCTGACGATGTCCGTCGCCCCGAACTCCTTCGCCAGCGTGATCCGGTCCGGATGACGGCCCAGCAGGATGATCTGCTCGGCACCGAGCCGGCGGGCGGCGATTACACCGCACAGACCAACCGCGCCATCGCCCACGACGGCCACACTCTTGCCGGGGCCGACCTTGGCCGCAAGGGCTGCGTGGTGGCCGGTCCCCATGACGTCGGAAAGCGTGAGGAGCGACGGCATCAGTGCGTCGTCGCGGTCCACAGGCAGCACGACGAGCGTCCCGTCCGCCTGCGGGACACGCACCGCCTCGCCCTGGCCTCCGTCGAGGTCCCCGCCCCACCACCCACCGTGGAGACAGGAGGTCTGCAGTCCCTCACGACAGAAGACACAGGTGCCGTCCGACCAGGCAAAGGGTGCAACGACCAGGTCGCCCGGCCTGATCGTGCGGACGTCCGCGCCGACCTCCTCGACGACGCCGATGAACTCATGTCCCATGCGCCGTCCTTTCTCGCTTGGCTCCATCGACTTGTAGGGCCAAAGATCGCTGCCGCAGATGCAGGCCCGCGTGACGGTGAGGAGGGCGTCCGTCGGCTCGATGAGACGAGCATCCGGGACAGTCTCGATCCTGACGTCGCCGGCACCGTGCATGACAGTTGCACGCATGTGAAGCAATCCTTTCTTCAGTCTTGGTGACGATGTCTCAGATCGCTGCTGCGGACTCCGGCACGAGGTCAGGGCCCCTCGGACAGGCCGAGCAGGCGCCGCAGCTCCGGGACCGTCGCGTTCGCCCGGAAGGCCGGGCTGCCTCGCTGAAAGCGGCGCGCCGCGGCAAGATCGCCGACCACCGCCGGCTCGCAGCCGGCTTCGCGCACGAGCTGCGCGGCGACCTCGACCGCCTCCCCGTCGTCCCCGGCGAGCGGCACGGCCAGCTTGCCGTTCCGCGGGCCGGTCGACGTCTCGACGGCCGAGCTCGGTGCAGGCCTGCTCGTTCCATGGCACCGGTCGCCATCAGCGCTTCCTCTCTGCCATCAGACCCTATATGGCCGCCCGGTACTGCGCGTCGCTGACCTGCTCCATCCACTCAACGGCCTTCCCGTCGAGTGACTCCTGAATGGCGATGTGGGTCATGGCCGTAGTGGGCGTGGCGCCGTGCCAGTGCTTCTCGCCGGGCGAGAACCAGACCACGTCCCCGGGCCGGATCTCCTCGATCGGACCACCCTCCCGCTGCGCCCAGCCGCAGCCGAACGTGACGACGAGGACCTGGCCGAGCGGGTGCGTGTGCCACGCGGTGCGGGCGCCGGGCTCAAACGTGACGGCGTTGCCGGCCGCGCGCGCCGGCGCGGTTGCCCCAAAGAGCGGGTCGATCCGCACCGTGCCCGTGAACCACTCGCCCGGTCCCTTGGCGGAAGGTTGGGAGCCGCTTCGCTTGATCTCCATGGGCTCTCTCCTCAGCGGCCAACGCGCTGCTGCAGGTGTGCGGGGTACCGTGCTCCGTGCACCGTGATCTTCGCGGCCGCCTCCGCGATTTGTCGGAGGTCGTCCGCCGTGAGCTCGACGTTCATGGCGCCCAGGTTCTCCTCCAGGCGGTGAAGCTTCGTGGTGCCGGGAATCGGCACGATCCACGACTTCCGCGCAAGCAGCCACGCGAGCGCGATCTGCGCCGGCGTCGCCCGCTTCTGCGCTGCGATCCGCGTCAGCAGATCGACCACGGCCTGATTCGCCTTCCGATTCTCCGGCGTGAAGCGCGGGACGATGTTCCGGAAGTCCGAGGTGTCGAAGGTCGTGGTTTCGTCGACTTTTCCGGTCAGAAACCCCCTGCCGAGCGGGCTGAAGGGGACGAAGCCGATCCCGAGCTCCTCGCAGGCCGGTAGCACTTCCTTCTCGGGCTCCCGCCACCAGAGCGAATATTCGCTCTGAATCGCCGCGACCGGCTGCACCGCGTGGGCGCGGCGGATCGTCTGCACGCCCGCCTCCGACAGGCCGAAGTGCTTGACCTTGCCCTCCCGGATCAGCTGCTTCACCGTGCCCGCCACATCCTCGGTCGGCACGTTCGGATCGACCCGGTGCTGGTAGTAGAGGTCGATGGCCTCGAGCCGGAGCCGCTGGAGCGACAGTTCGGTCATCCGCCGGATGTGCTCGGGCCGGCTGTTCAGCCCGCTCTCCTTCCCGGTGGCGTCGAACTCGAACCCGAACTTGGTGGCGATCACCACCTGTTCGCGGAAGGGCGCGAGGGCTTCGCCGACGAGCTCCTCGTTGGTGAACGGGCCGTAGATCTGGGCGGTGTCGAAAAACGTCACGCCGCGCTCGACGGCTGCGCGGATGAGGGCGACCGCCTGCTGCCGGTCCGTGGCCGGGCCGTAACCGTAGCTCAGACCCATGCAGCCGAGGCCGAGGGCCGACACTTCGACGTTGCTGCGTCCCAATTTGCGCTTTTGCATGGCTCGCCTCCTGGCTGTTCGCGTCGTCGAGTGTCGTGGCGGCCCGAGGACTCCGCCAGCGGCCTTCGCTCTGGCGCCCGTCCGGCACGTGCCGTACAATAGCCCCACTGACATCCCGTTACGTGGATCGGCCCTCGCTCACAGGCAAGGCCGCATGCGCCGCTGCAAGGTCCCCTCCGCCCTGGTGGTGCTCCTTGCCATTGCCGGCCTCCACCCTCGTGATGCCGCGGCCCTTCAGGCGAGCGGCGGCAAGCTCATCGGACGGGTGGTCAGCACCGATGGCACACCGATCGCGCAGGCCAGGATCCTGGTGCCAGGCACGGCCTTCGGTGCGGAAACGGATCCGCATGGGAACTACTTCATCAACAATCTGCCTGCCGCCCGCTACACCGTGGAAGCGGCGTTCCTGGGGTTCCAGCCGGTGCAGGTGACCGGGGTCCGGATCCTCGACGGCCAGACACTGACCGTGGACTTCCAGCTCACCCCGCGGGTGGTTGAGCTGCAGGAAATCAGCGTCATCGCGGCGCCAGACCCCCTCGCTCCGCGCGATGCGGTCACTACCCGGCAACGGCTGGATGGGGAGTTCGTCTCGGCGCTCCCGGTGGACCGAATCGCACAGGCGCTCTCCCTCTTGCCGGGCGTCACGCCAGGTTCCCAGCGCGGGACGCGAACCCTCACCATCCGGGGAGGCAGGCCCGACGAGGCTGCCGTCTACGTGGATGGTGTCCCCGTGAATCCGGGGTATCGGGGGACCGATTGGAGCCGCTCAGACCCGTCGTTCCGGCCGCACGGAATCGATGTCGGTGTCGAGGCACTCCAGGAAGCGACCGTGACGACCGGCGCCGCCTCGGCGGAGTATGGATATGGGCAGAGCGGGGTGGTGTCCTACTCCACACGGAGCGGTGGACGCCGCCATTCCGCCTCGCTGGCGGTTGAGACCGACGAAGTCTTCGGCGTCCGGCACGCGCCGGGATTCAACAAGGTAGCGGTGGGGATCGGAGGTCCGGTCCGAGGCCGGCTCGGCTACTTCGTGTCCGGCGAGCTGGAAGGACGGGAGTCGCCGGATGATGGTCCCGGCGCGCTCGGTGCACCCATTTTCGTCTCAGCGGGCCGGGATACCACCGTCGCGGTGCCGTCGGGGGCCGATCCGACGGCAGATACCACGGACGTCAATGTCTACCGGTTCGCAGTCTATCGTGGCCGCTGCGAAGACTTCCGTAACAGCAGTAACCCGGGCATAGCCCGCAACTACGGGTATGCCTGTCAGGGCATCCGCTATCCAGCCGCCGCCACCTCCACCTATCACCTGCTTGGCAAGCTGGACTACACCTACGGCACCGGTTCCCGCATCGCGCTCTCGATGGTGGCCAACCGGAACCAGGGACGCCGGTTCACGTATCAGAATGTCCAGCTCTCCGACTACGAGAACCTGTACAACCCGCAAAATCTTCACGGCTTCCGCGACTGGAGCCGGATCTACACACTCTCCCTGAATCAGAGTCTCTCCCGGCGGCCCGACCGGGCAGTAGCGCTCGACGTCGTCCTCTCGCGCCAGCTGGACGGTTCGGTCCAGGGGCCGCTGAGCCCCTCAGGCGAGGCCGACAGCCGAGATCCCTTCGGCGGCTTCCTGATCCGTCCGGTCGGGCTGCGGTTCGATTTCGAGAGCTTCCCGATCACGGATGGGCTGATCCGCCGCTACCGGGCCGGCCATACGGACGGCATAAGCCCGCTCGATCCGGCCCATACGGATGACTACGCCGTTTTGGACCGCTACCGAAACAATGCGTACGGGCTCCTGGGGTTCGCCGAGTCAGGCGGCCCGACGGGATTGCTGCGGATGAACCGGGAGAATCGCTGGGTCGGTCGGGTTGGACTCGACTGGCAGGCGGATCGGTTCCACCGGGTGCGGACCGGGGCGGAAGGGACGCTCTACGACATCACGGAGTATGAGAACGACATGTTGAGCTCTTTCGGCCTGAACGGTGTCATCGAGGCGTACCACGAGCATCCCCTGACCGCCGCCGTGTACGGCGAAGATCGGATCGACCTGGGCGACGTGGTGATCGTCGGCGGCCTGCGGCTGGATCACTACGAGTCGAACGCCCGCCGCCCTCGCCGCTTCGGCCCCGATGAAGTCATCGACGCGGCGGCGTTCCACGCCCGGACGACACCCCGCGTCGCCGATCGGCCCCACACGGCGCTCAGCCCGAGAATCCAGGTTGCTTTCCCGGTCTCCGACCGAACAGCGTTCCGGCTCTCCTATGCGCATCAGGTGCAGGCGCCGGACTTCGGCCTGGTATTCGGGGGCGTCAACGGCGATCCCGCCCTGCCGAGTATCGGAAGCGACCTCGACTTCAGCCGAACCATCAGCTTCGAGTTCGGCGCCCGCCACAACTTCTCACAGGACCTGGTGCTGGACCTCTCGGCCTACTACCGCAGTCAGCAAGCCAGTATCTCCGGCAGGACGGCCTCCTACTTTGACGGCGGCAAGCGGGCGGTGGGCCAGTTCGCGGTGATGGCCAATGCGGACTACGGCTTTGTCCGGGGGCTGGAGGTCCGGCTGGACATGCGACGGGGCGACTGGTGGAACGGGTTCCTCGGGTACAGCTATACGCAGGCGGAAAATACCGGCTCCGACCCGTTCAGCTACTATGCCTTCACCTCCAACGTGCTCGCGACCCTGGCCGGCCAGATTGCCCAGCCACCGCTCCGACCGATCAATACGATCAACAGCCGCCCGCACAGCCTCACCGGCAGCTTCGCGTTCACGGTTCCACAGGGCTGGGAACGCGGGAGGATGCTGGGTGACATCGCGTCGGGTGTCGGTGTGTTTGGCACATTCCAGTTTGCCAGCGGGACTCCCTACACGCGGTGTCGGAACGACCCGTCGTCCATCGGCGTGCTTTCCGGCGATTTCGCCTGCTCCGACAAGGGCAACACCACCGCCGATTTTCTCGGTGCGCGCCTGCCGATGCTCAAGACATTCGACGTGCGGGTCACGAAGGCGTTCGCGGTCGGTGTGCTGAGCGCCACGGCGTACCTCGATGTCAGGAACCTCTTCGACTTCCTCAATGTGGCCCGCGTCTTCACCCGCACCGGCACTCTCAGCGATCGGGCCGACCGCGACCGGCATTGGGCCGGGGACAGCAGCGGGTATGCCAGTGAGGCGCGCGCGGCCGGACACCTCCTCTCAAATGGATCCATGGATCTCCGGTTCGCTGGAATCCCGGATCCCCGGGCCGGATGCGGCGACTGGGTCACCCAGGACGGGCTTCCCAATCCGGTGAACTGCGTCTACCTCATCCGCGCCGAGGAGCGATGGGGGGACGGCGATCATCTGTTCACCACGGCGGAGCAGCGGCGCGCGTCGATGGCCTACTACATCGCGGGCTTCAATGGTGGCTTTGGCTCGCATCGTCTCACTCTTCCGCCGAGACGACTCAGGATCGGGTTCGAGATCGGATTCTGACCCTCTCGTGCGGGCGGCTCCGAAAGCACCCCCTCGTCGGTCGGAACACGTGCCATCCACTCGATCGAGAATTGCTCGGACCGGAACCGGTCCCCACGGAGGGAAGGGCCGGCACAGGGTCGCTGGTCAGTCCTTGAGGACCGCCAGGTCGAGCTGGCGAAGGCGCTCAGGGTCGGCGACCAGGTCGATGGCGACGACCTTTCCGCGCGCAATCGTGAAGCCGAATGCGACTCGCGGCTCTCCGCCCGGAGCCCAGACGAGTCCCACGGCCCCATCCACGAGCGCCGGTTGTGCGGCCCGGGCCCGCCCCGAGAGGGTGTTGGCCACGGCCGCCGCACCGCGGACCTCTCTCGATGCGCCCATCTGCACCGCCGCGTCGTCGGCCCGGAGCACAACCTCCGGGTCGAGCAGCGCGAGCAGTGCGGCAAAGTCACCGCCGCGCGAGGCGGCAAGGAAGGCGTCGACAATCTGTCGCTGGCGGGTACGATCGACGGCGGGAACCGTGGCCGCTCCCTGGACCCGGCGGCGGGCGCGGCTCGCGAGCTGCCTGGCCGCGGTCGGGGAGCGCCCTACGATGGGAGCGATCTCGTCGAAGGGCAGGTCGAACATGTCGTGCAGCACGAACGCAACCCGCTCGGCGGGAGCCAGCCTTTCGAGTACCACGAGCAGCGCGAGGCCGACCGAGTCGGCCAGTAGCGCTTGTTGCTCGGGGTCGACCCCGTCCACGGTCGGCTCGGGCTCCCGGGCGCGGAGCGGCTCCTCGCCCCGCGACTTGCGCGAGCGCAGCATGTCGAGGCACACCCGCGCGACGATCGTCGTCAGCCATCCGCCCAGGTTCTCGACACCGCTCGTGTCGGAGCGGCTGAGGCGCAGCCAGGCCTCCTGAACGGCGTCGTCGGCCTCGCTCCGCGAGCCGAGCATCCGGTAGGCCACCGCCCGCAGATGATTCCGCTTCTCCTCAAACCGTTCTGCCAGGCAGTCACGCTCGTCCACGGTCACATCCCTTGATCGCGTTCCGTCATAGCATTGACGAACTGAACCCCAGCCGATGTGACGGGGGTCGGACTTCGGCATCCCAAGACAAGCGCCCTTTCCCGTGGCGGCCCGTCGGCCGCGCTGTCGGCCGATTCCCGACACCGGGGAGACCCTTCGATGAACGCCCGCAGTGCCGGCTACTGGACGACCGCGATCCTCATCACGCTCGCCTTCCTGTCGGGAGGTGTGGTCTACCTGTACCGCGCCGACTTCGCGGGGACGGGCGTCGCCGAGCTCGGCTACCCCGCCTACTTCGTCACCATCCTCGGGACGTGGAAGCTCCTCGGCGGCCTGGCCATCCTCGCGCCGCGACTTCCCCGACTGAAGGAGTGGGCCTACGCGGGCATCGCGTCGATCTCATCGGGGCAACGTTCTCGCACGTCGCGATGGACCATCCGGCGGTGAAGGCGATTGTGCCGGTCGTGCTGCTCGGGATCGCAGCCGCGTCGTGGGCGCTCCGCCCCGCGAGCCGCAGGCTCGGTACCACGACGGGCGGGCCGGCCTCGCCGAGGACCGATGCTCACGAGATCGCGAAGGCGGCGTCCTGACCCTCGGCGAGGCGGTGGCGCATCCGCCACCGGTCACATTTCCCCGTCGCGAACCGTCATACCTGAAGACCCCCGGAGGAAGCCAATCATGCAAGTACGGATGCAGAACCCGGCGATGATCTTTCCTGGCGCCATGCAGGTCCGGCCAACCAATGAGGAGCCATGCGTATGAGCAAGATCCAGTTAAGCCCCTACGTCAACTTCCAGGGCCGGGCCCGCGCGGCCATGGAGTTCTATCACAAGGTGCTGGGCGGCAATCTCGACCTGCAAACCTCGAACGAGCAGGGTGTATCCAGCCCGGCCGGCCCAGGGGATCGCATCAGCCACTCGCGGCTCGAAGCCGACGGTGCGCTCATTATCGCCTCGGACGGCCACCCCGACTACCCTGCCAGAGTCGGCGACAACATGGCCATTGCCCTGAGCGGCACGGACGAAAAGCGGCTCACCAAGGTCTTCAACGATCTGGCCGATGGGGGCCAAATGCAGATGCCACTGGCCAGGCAGCCCGGCGGCGCCGAGGTGGGCTGGCTCAGGGACAAATTCGGCATTAACTGGACGGTCAGTATCGACAGGGCGTAAGGCGCCTTAGAAGACCGAACCCGCGCTCATCGGGAGACGAACGTGGCGAGCTTCGTGGTGAAGGGCATCGGGATGGTCGAGTCTTCCCTGATCGATCTCGAATCGGCCCCGCGGCAAGCCGACGAAGGCGCACCCGAGGCCTGGCTGGTCTTCGAGCCGGAGATGCTCGAGGGTCTCCGAAGCCTTCGGCCCGGCGACGAGGTAATCGTCCTCACCTGGCTCGATCGCGCTCGCCGCGACGTTCTGAGCGTGCACCCGCGGGGGGACAGCTCCAGGGCGCCGGAGGGCGTTTTCAGTACGCGCTCTCCTCACCGTCCGAATCCCATCGGTCTGCACCGGGTGGAGATCACTGCCATTGACGGTCGACGGGTGCGGGTGCGCAGTCTCGAAGTGGTGGATGGGACGCCGATCATCGACGTCAAGCCGGTACTCAGTGGAGACATCAGCCAACGTTGAGCGCCCGACAGATGGCCACGGGAATCGGGGGTGAAGCCCCGGCTACCGGCTGTTCAGCCCTGGCTCATTCCCCGACTCTCCCGGCCTCTTCGCCGGGGGCAACGGGGCTCGTCCGCCCCCCGTCTGGCGATTCGGAGCCGATGCATCGCGCCCGGCCGGCACGCTTGGCGGCAAGCAGGCGTGCATCGGCGCAAGTCAGCAGGCCCTTGGGGGTGGTTGCCTCCACGTCCGCCGGAGTTCCCGCGATGCCCGCGCTGAAATTGATCCTGAGCGTCTGGCCGTCGCCCAGCTCGATTGGGGCATCCGCTATTTCGAGCCGGAGAGCCTCCATCCGCAAGAGGGCCGCATCCCGGGGCGTCCCGGGCAGCAGGATGACGAACTCCTCGCCGCCATAGCGGGCGACGATGTCGGTGCGTCGCATGGCGCCGACCAGCCGGTGGGCCACCTGGCACAGGGCGCGGTCGCCCAGGGCGTGGCCATGGCTATCGTTGATCTCCTTGAAGTGATCCAGATCGAGGATGGCCAGCGACAGCGGCAGGCCATCGCGCGCCGAGCTTTCCATCGCAGCGCCGAGGGCGCGGTCGAAGTGGCCCCGATTGAAGAGACCGGTGAGCCGGTCGCGCGACGCGAGGTAGAGAAGCCGCTGGGCACGGCGAACGATCGTGATGGCCAGGATGGTGGCGATCGCAAGCAGGATGAGGCGGGTGGACAGGTCGACGGCCGAGTAGGGTCCCGCCTCGGTCGCGTAGACCGGATCGTTCAGGTTGTAATGTGACGCGGCGTAGGCCCAGAGGCCGCCATACTGGCACAGGGTCAAGAGCCCCACTACGAGACAGATGCGCGCATCGTAGCGCAGGCTGGTCGCGAGGATGGCCAGGAAATACATCTCGAAGGTGACCTTCGAGTTGAGCGCGATCAGCGGGGAGGCCACGATGAGGAAGCTGACCAGGGCGGTGCTCACCATGGAGACGTCGAACGCGCTGGACGCGAACCCGATCCACGGCCGCCAGCGCCCGCGGCGGAGCAGCAGCCAGATGGCCAGTGCCGCGAAGCTTGCCGACAGCGTCACGGAGAACCCGGTGACGTGGATCGGCTCGCCGGGGTAGTGAATGATGTTCCAGGTAGGGGCAATCATCAGGAGCGCCATCGCGAGTACCCGCACCCGCGCGACGACGAATTCCCCCTCGATGCCGGCGGCGGCGAGCGCCGGATCCGGTCGCACCCAGACCGGCGGCGCCGCGGCGTCGTCGGTGTAGCCGTCGGGAGGAGCGATCGTGGCCATGCGGGATAATAATCCGCCGTCGATCGCCGATGCCCAAATCGGGCCCCAAGCGACCGGTCTTGCCAGCCGCGCAGGTGCGCTATCGTTCCACTCACCTGATGAGTGGAGTGTTGCCATGGCGCTTACCCCGCCCGAACCGCTGCAAGGCACCGTCGACATCCTCATCCCAATCACGAGCATGCGGGCTGAGTGACCGGTAGGGAGCGTACCGGGTGAGTGTACTCGTGAAAGAGGCCACCGGCCCCCGGTGGTCTCGACGTCTCGGCGTGCGCTGGTCGTGGGAGGGAGCGGTGTCGCTTTCAGGAGGAGCGAATGCGCATGGCCGCCCACGGGCAGCAGGTGCGAAGGGGACAGGGGGGACAGTCGGGGGCACTCCGCCGGCATAGCTCCTGGCCGTGCTGGCGCAGGAGCTGGTAGGCTGAGATGATCCCATCGAAGGCCCGGGGAATCTGAGGCGCCAGGGTTTCCTGAGCTTGACGGTAGCTTGCCCGATAGCTCCCGGCCTCGGTCGTCAGCCCAAGGCGCTGGAGTACCCGAAGGCCATTGGAGTCGAGCGGGAGCACCCGGGCGGTCCTGGTGAAGACCAGGATCTTGTCCGCGCCGGGCTCGCCGATCATGGTGAACTGAGCGAGGGCGCGCCGCGCCTGGGCGAGTGGGAGTTTCAGCGCAGTTCGCAGGTTGCCGCCCCAGTTGCCGGCCACCAGCTCGGCGCTGTGGCGGAGGCGTCCCGCCCGGACATGGGCGGCGATGGGCCCTCCTACGCGGGCGATCGACCGGAGCTCCGCGGGTGAAGCGGCGAGAATCGCCTTGGGTGTGAGGCCCACACGGGTCTGGAGCGCGTGAAAGGCCTGCCGCCGGCGGGAATCAGGGACGAGGTAGGCGACCTGTTCCCAGAGGATCAGTCGGAACGGATCGCGGCTCACAGGCGGCGCGGGCTTCCCGTAGAACCGTCTTAGGGTCGAGACGGCGGATCGAAGAGTGAGCGTCTTGGGCATTGTCCGCAGATTGTGAGGCTCTGCGCAGGTCTTCCGCAGATTTCACAGATGACGCAGATGTCTCCCTGTCATCCAGGGACTCAGCGTACCTTCGGAAACGACCGTGAGCCTTGACTAGATAGTCGCAGGTTTCACACAGATTGGTAGTCTGTGACACCTGCGTAATTGGCGCAATCTGCGGACAACCGCGATCCTCTCGACGGCGGATCCGAGCGAGTGCGGCTCCACAGATTCCGCAGATCTTACAGGATTACACAGAATTCAGGGATTGCGCAGATTCTACTCAGTATCTATCTGTGCAATCCCCATCATCTGCGTAACCTGCGGACCTTCTGCGGACTATCTGCGTCAGGAGCCGTTGCGCCGATTGTTCCTTCATCAATCTGCGCAAT
>Ga0326726_10004240_pt1 | contig 13086 bp, 15 predicted proteins | sample MHFenrmetagenome_2_FD_207603 | JGI IMG/M metagenome (GOLD analysis project Ga0326726, IMG submission 207603) | Lab enriched peat soil microbial communities from Michigan Hollow, Ithaca, NY, United States - MHF15MN | ecosystem: Environmental > Terrestrial > Soil > Wetlands > Peat | place: USA... | reverse complement strand
CGTATCAGTGACGAGGATCTCGGGTGCGGCGGACTCGGCGGGATCGTCGGATGCAAGCCACGTGAGCGGCGCCTGGCGCAGCGTGTGCAGGAACTGCGGCGTGCCGTTGGGTCCCGTGCGCGCGATCGCTGGCGGAGGTGACGGCACCGGCATCTGATCGCTCGGGATGACGAACGTCTCGGAGAACGACCGGCCGTGCGTCGCGGGCACGAGGTTCGCCGCGACCGTCGTGCAGCGCAGATCGTGAGCGGACGGCAGCTTCTCGCTGGCGCTCCATGTCACGTGCAGGAGCTGCTTGTTCGCCAGGACGTCCGTTGTCTCGCTGAGGTCGGCGACGTGCACCAGGTGCCGGAGCGGCTGATCGGCAGCGCGTTCGGGTGGCGGTGGGGTCTCGATGAGCAGCGGCTGCCCTTTGACCAGCGTTCGAGCCGGACGCTCGACCCACATCGCAGTCGCGCCGCACTCGAGGACGTGCTCGCTGTCGTCGAACCAGTACGCCGTGATGGCGTTCCAGGACGGATGCACCGGGTAGTCGGTGGTGTCGCCGAGCCCCGCTCCCGTTTCGAAGTCGACCGAGCTGCCGTCCGGCGCGACGGCGCTGACGCCCAGACCGGGAGGGATCGATTCGCCGAGGTCACCAGCGATGTCGAAGCGCAACAGCGTGCGAGCGGCGGTGGCGACCGGGGGCTCGTAGTCGACGAGACGCGCCAGCCGGACGAGCGATCGGCGCTCCGTGGCTGTGTCGATCCAGGCCTCGGCCGCGATGCGATCCTGCTGGTAGCTGAGGTCGTCGGCGAGCGCCGAAAGCGCCTCCATGAACATCACGCCGAAGTCGGCTTCCGACTGCTCCTGCCACTCCGGGTAGCGCACCGCGGAAAACGCCGACAGCGCGCGCTTGAAGCTGTCGAAGTCCTTCGCGAGGAGATCGATCGGCGGCTCCGGGTCGTCGTCGGCCGCGCAGTCCGTCGGCGGCGTCTCGCAGTCGAGCGTCGAAGCACAGTTGGCCTTGAACGAGAACTCGACGTGATCGAAGTACAAGTCCAGCGTGGGACCGGCGGTGTGGATCGTCAGCGTGTATTTCGAGAAGTCTCCAGGCGAGGCGACTGTCAGGTCGAGCAGCGGGAAGCCGTTCGCCGACACGCTCCAGACCGCGCCCGTGATCGGAACCGACGGGATCGTGTCGCCGCCGTCGATGGTCGCGGACTTGTAGCTATCCTTGACCGGTACCTTGTTGATGAAGTGCACCTGCAGCCGCGTCTCGGCCGGGTCCACCACCTCGACGAAATCGATGCCGTTCAGAAGTGTCGACGCGGCCACCTGCGCGCGCCGGTCGCGTGGGGCGATGACAACGTGCGCCATCAACCCACCATCACGTCGACGCGCTGCGTCTCGCGCGTCGCCACCAACTGATACTCGACCCGCACGAGCAACTCGCCTTCGGGCACCGTGGCGTCGATGTCCGGCGTGGTGACGTCGACGGATCGAACCGTGAGGTGGTCAGCGAGCCAGCGTTCCAGCGACTGCTGCACGAGCATCTGGGTGGCCGCGGCGGTGGTGGTGGAATTGCCTGCGAAGATCATCGCGCGCAGCCCGCAGCCGAATTCAGGGAGATCGGCGCGCTCGCCCGGCGAGGTCAGCAGGACCTGCCGGACCATCTGCGCGACGTGCGCCTGGTAGCTCGAGCGCCGCGCCTGGCGTGACGCCACGTCGATGCGAAAGGGAAACGCGTAGTCGTGGCGGTCCACGTCTACTGACCTCCTCCGCGCGTCTGCGTCGACGAAATCACGACCGTGCCCTGCGTGCCGCCGTCGGCGGCGAGGCAGAAGCCCACGCTGTCGAGCGTGAGCGACCAGTCGCCATGCGACTTGTGCTGCTCGGCGTGCACGTCCCATTGCACGCGGACGCAGGGATGCGGCACGCTGGCGATGGTGAACGGGCAGCCGGCGATGGTCGACGCGTCCGACGCACGCACGACCGGCTGGCCGCCGGCGCGCACGCGCGTGTTGGACGTCGAGATCGTCACCGCGCCGCCGTGCGGACACGACAGCGAGTTCGCCGTCGTGAGGAAATGCGCGGCCACTACGTCACCTCCATGGCGCCGTCGTTCACGCTGACGAGGCTGTCCTTGACTTCGATCTTCTTCTTGCCACGCACGATCACGACCCCGGTACGATCGAGCGTGACCCTGTTGCCGTTCGAATCAGCGATCTCGATCGCGTGCTTCTTGTCGTCGAAGACGGCCAGCTGATTGCCTTTCGTCTTGATGACCTTCACTTCAGGCGCGACGCGATCGGGTTTGTCGCCGTCGTGCCAGTAACAGCCCACCCAGATCGGATACGAGACGTCGCCGCCCTCGAATTCGATCCACACGCCGGCGCCCTCTTCGGGGAGAAACGCGATGCACGCTTGCGGCCCGGCGTACGGCAGGCAGGGGAGACACCAGCCGGTCTCCTGGTCGCCCAGCACGGCGGGCACGCGCGCCTTGATGCGCCCGCTGCCGTTCTCCTCGATCTTCGTGACGGTGCCGCGGTACTTGCCGTAGAAGCGGTTGCGCAGCCGGTCGACGATCTCGATCAGAATCTGGTCGTTCATGCGCCCACCGCGTTGCGAACGAGGACGAACTTCATCCTGTGCGAGTCTGCCGTCAGCACGTGCCGCACACTCCAGACGAAGTACTTGCCCGAGTGCAGGCGTCCTGCGCCGTTCACCCGTACGAGCGTGCCGGCGCGGATCACGGCGTTCAGCCGCGAGAGGTCGCCTTCGCCTTCGCAGGTCACGAACCAGTTCGCCTCGGCGAGGAGCGACTCGGCCCGGGTTCGCAGTTCGCCGGCGCCGTCGACCGTCGCGGTCAACCGCGTCGTCATCGCGCCCGTCGAGCCGGTAAAGGTCGACAGCGGCGTGCTGTCGAGCAGCGTGAGGCTGGATGTGGTCGAGCCGCCGTCGACCGGTTCCTTCGACATCACGAGCGCTTTGGCCTTGACCTCGGTCGGCCGCGCGACGTCCCACGAGAAGTCGAGCGCGTCGATGTTGGCGTCCTCCGCGGGATTGAGGACGAGCGTCATCTTGGGATCGCCCTCGACATTCGGCTTCGCGAAATAGCCGGTGTTGGCTCCCGCGCGCTGGTCGCAGCAGACGCGAAACAGGCGGCCGGTTCGGCGAGCGCGGTCACGCAGGAACTGCGCGTCGGTGCCGCGCTGCATGACGGTGTGCTGTGTGTCAGGATGCGGTCCCGAGTCGTCCTTCCCGTTGTCGTCCGCGGCATGGAAGGAGTACTTCCCGAAGATCTCGTTGGCGATGCCCGCGTCGGACTTCGTCCACTCGTGCACCTTTTCCTCGAGGTTCATCAGGCACGACACGTCCTGACCCCACACCTGCGCCGACGACGAGGTGGTGCCGCAATCCTGGTGAATTCGATGCGACAGGACGAAGCCGTCGAAGATGCAGGCGTCCGGCTGGTCCTGCGCGCTGACGACGATCGCGAGGCGCGCATACGGCTTGAACCGCTGGTCCGACACGACCGTGAGATCTCCGTCCCCCGGCGTCCCATCCGTCGTCACCGGCAGCGTGATCTGGATTGCACCGGGGAGGTCCGCGTGTTCCTCGACCTCGACAGACGTCAACTGGTCGTAGAAGTCGGCCTCCGCCGCCTGCGCGCCATCGCCGAAGAGGACCTGGTACGTGTGCGCCATCGCTAGGCCTTGTCGGGGATGGCGACGAGCTGACGTGCGCCGAGCGCGTCAGGCACGAACGCGCCGTTCGCGTCGCACAGACGCCAGAATCCCGTCGCGTCTCCCAGATATCGTCCGGCGAGATAGTCGAGCCTCTGGCCGCCCGTGCGCCGGTGGAAGCCGCGCACTGGCGGATCAGGCCGGATTGGCAGGCGCACGGCCGTCTTCGCGCGCGTGCCCGCGGTGGAGACCGTATAGGTCGAGGCGTTCGCGTAGCGGCTGTTCGCGCTGAACATCTCAGATTCCCAGGTCGGTCGGAAGCTCGATCGATCCGACCGCGTTGTTGAGATTTGCGAGTGCGTGGATGACGCGCAGGTGTTGTGTGTACTTATACGCGGCATCCGCGATTGTCTTGAGCGGCTTTGTGCACGCCTTGATTTCGGACGGCGTCAGCACGCGCACCTCGACGGCGACGTCGGCGTGCGTCGGATGCAGTGTCGTGTCGAACAGCTTCTCCGTGACCGTAATGCTCAGGACCCGGACCGGTACAATCCGGCTCGGGCCCCAGAAGAAGAGCACCGTCGGCACCTGCGCCGCCGGCACGCCGCGCCGCTCGCCGGCGCCGCTCGACGGGTCCACCAGCGTGTTGTCGGTACTGACCGGAAACATCAGCATCTCGAGTGCGGCCAGCCGCGAGGAGACGCCGTTCAGTTCTGCGTCGGCGGCGGCCACCACGTCAGTTCCCGCCTGCGCGTCGGTCGCGTCGAGCGCCAGGGTGAACGAGAAGGACTCGCCCGGCAGCGACTGCACGGCAAGAGGGTTCGATCCAACCGCCGGCTTGGGCTGCGTCCACGCGTGCTTCAGCGTTTCCGGGTTGAACTGAAACACCACCAGGTTCGGCGCGGACAAGCTCGCGATCGACGTGAACTCGATGAAGGCGCCCTTCATGGCAGCGCTCTCGCGGACGCCAGGATGACGCGCTCGGCAATCCGCCGCGCGGTCGACTCGAGCGTCTCGCCCATGCGTTCGTCGAGATCGACGGCGATATGCGACACGTCGCCGGGCTCGAGCGATGGCGCGTCTTGAAGGTGCTCGCCGATGAGCCGCGCGAGTCGCCGGCCCTCGAACTCGGACAAGCCGAACATCCGCACGGTCAGGCGATCGATGCGGAGGCTCATCGTGGACCGTCCCCGTCCAGCTCGCCGGCGCGCACCACGACGCCGTGCCTGGCCAGCGCACGCCTCGCCGCGCGCATGACGTGGGTCATGGAAATCCTGCTGTTCTCGCTGCACGCGAGAAACGCGGCCGCCATCGCCGCGCCCTTGATGTCGGCGCCCGTCATCGTCAGCCGCTGCGCGAGGAAGTCGAAATCGACGCCGTCGAGCAGCTCGTCGCCGTTCGGCGCGCGTGCGGGAAGCGCGCGTGCCCAGAGCTCGCGCCGCTCGGCGAGGCCGGGCGGCAGAAAGTCGATGATGAACCGGAGCCGGCGGAGGAATGCCGGGTCGATTTCGTGTTTGCGGTTCGTCGCGAGAATCGAGATGCCCTCGAACTGCTCCATGCGCTGCAGGAGATAGTCGATTTCGATGTTGGCAAACCGATCGTGCGCGTCCTTCACTTCCATACGCTGGCCGAAGAGCGCGTCGGCCTCGTCGAAGAAGAGCAGGACGTTGGAACGCTCGCAGGCGTCGAACACCTGCCGCAGGTGCTTTTCCGTCTCCCCGATGTACTTGCTCATGACGCCGGAGAGATCGACGCGATGAATCTCGGTGCCGAGCGAGCGCGCGAGCACCTGAGCGGCCATCGTCTTGCCCGTCCCGCTCGGCCCGGCGAACATCGCCGTGATGCCGCGGCCCATCGGGCACAGCCGGCCGAAGCCCCATTCTTCGTACACGACCCACCGCAGCCGCGCCTGTGCTTCGAGCTCGTCGAGATGGCGCCTGAGCGTCGGCGTGACGACGAGATCGTCGGCGACATACGGACGTGCGAGCGGCGAGGCCAGCGGCCCTGAGTCGGAAGGGACGGTGGTCTTGCACGCGTCGAGCACGGCGTCGATGCCGGCGGGCGCGGCGGCCACCGCCCGAACGATATCGGCCGGCAGCAGCGGCCAGTCGACGACCGGCGAGGGAACCGGCATCGGCGATCTCGAGGACCACAGCGAGGCGCGCGCGGCCTGCGACAACGGCGGCAGATGGAACGTGCGGCGCACGCGGCCGTCGGCGGTTTCTGGCGCGGCCGGTCCGGCTACGCTCAGAATGGACAGAAACGGCGCCGGCGCCGTACGCCAGGCGCGTGCCGAGAGATCGACGTCGTGCCAGTAGATCGCCGCTCCGGCGAGTCTCGCCGATCGCGCGACGCGAATCGACGTCTCCGCGGCGTTCGCCGCGTCCGCCGTCCGAGGGATGAGCGCGCCCGCGTCGACAATGAGGAGCGGAGCGTCGAGCGTATCGGCGAGCTGCCGCGCAAGCATCCGTTTGCCTGCGCCATTCGCGGCGCTGATCACGATTTCCATGTGAGGCGGCGCCGTGCCGTCGCACGTGAGCGATCGCACGAAGCGATGCATCGCCGTGAGTTCGGACGGATACAGACACGGCGGCAACGACACCGCCGACGGCACGAACAACTCGACGCCGTCGCCGAGGACGGGATCGACGGTGATTCCCCGCGTCAGGCAAGCGACGGCGAACGGATCCGCCGACCACGCGCCCATCGCTGACCACGGTGTCGTCTGACCGTCGATCGGACGTGCCAGCCGCCACCGAAGCAGCGCGCAGCCAGGACCGAACGACGTGTCTGCAGGCCACTGAAAGACCTGCCGCGCCAGCCACGGCGTCGGAAGTCCGCTGGTCGCATCGTCATGCAGATAGCCGTAGACGCGGCGGAGCCACGGATCGAGCTCGATCGAGACGGCGAGCGTCAGCAGATCGACCTCGGCCCGACTGAGATCGAGCGCCTGCCTGAGGCGTGACAACGCCGCGTCGGAGGCGACCGCCGCATCGGCGTCCTCGATCGTGGGGCGAAGCGCTCGAGCCTCAGGGTCGTTCTCGTAGAAGGCTTGCTCCAGCCGGGGGTCGTTGCCGTCGCCGCGGAGAATTCGCGCGACTTCCCCTGCGGAGATCGACAGGCCGAAGCCACTCGGCGCAGCCGCCCACTGGTGCTGCTGCCACAGCGCGGTGCGTTGCGCACACAGCCGGACGCGGGTGAGGAACGGCGGCTCCTTCGAAGAAGTCGCGTCCAGATCGACGGACGGCTGCATGGCGACGGCAGGTGTCGTCATTCTGGTCACGGCATCTCCACCCTGACGCGCGCGACCGGCAGTCGATTGTCGAAGCGGACACTCAGAAGGTACCTGCCGGCACGCGCGCCGGCCGGCATCTGCAAATCGATCGCGGTCGAACTCGAGATCCGGAAGGCGCCTGCCGGCGGAGGCGATGTCGCCGTCTGCGTGAACTGATAGCGGCCGATCTGCACTTCGATGGAACCGGTGTCGAATCCAAGACCGGTGATCGTCACGCGTCCGCTGGAAGTCGCCGTCGCCGACGTGACCTCGCGCGGCGGCGGATCGTCGCACGCGAGGGCCGTGACATTTGGGGCGACCACGAGCTTCGTGTCCGGAAGCGTGGACGGTTGAGGTTCGAGGAAGATGACGCTCGCTCGAAATACCGTCGACAGTCGCAGCGGCGTCGAAAGCGATTGCCACAGGCGGCCGATCTCGTCGACCGTCTCCGGTTCGATGGTGAGCGTGAATTCCTGAACGCGATTGCCTTGCGGCACGAACGCGCGCGAAATGGCGCTCTCGTGGAAGCATTTGAGCGCCAGGCTCATCGCCTGCTGCTCCTCGACATAGGACTTGGAGTGCGCCGACAACAGGTAGTACAGCGTCAGCGCGAACGGCTGGTGTGCCGTGAGACGCGCTGGTCCGCCTCCGGGAAATGTGTTGCGGTAGAACTTGTCCGGCGCGACGTGAAAAAGGTACACGCTGACCTGGCACCCGCCCAGATGCCGCGTCGCATCGGGGGGGAGACCGGTGAAATGAATGTCGAATGTCGGCGGCGTCGGCGTTGCGGGAAGCGGGTTCACGGAATCCTCGTCCCAGAGCCGAGACGCCTGCTTCGCGTCCTCGAGTTGCTTCAGCAGAAGATCGGTCACGATCGAAAGATCCAGCAGACCCGGAGTCATCGGCGCTAGCTCTGTCGCAGTCCGATCGCCGACGTGAGATCGCGCGCCAGTCTCGACACTTTCGGCACGGCTTCGGTCCCGTGCGGAGTCGTCGGCGGCGCCGGTTTGGCCTCTGGCGGCGGAAGAATGTGCACTTCAACCGATCCGATGTGCACGCCGCTCGATCGCTCGGTGGTCGTCGATTGGCGTGACGTCGACGGACGCGCGGCCGGGGCCGCTTCCCGGGCGACGACTTGCGTTGGCGACAGCTCCGCTCGGGACGGCGGCCTGGGAACGCCCTCTTGTGCGCGCGTCGTCGATGCCAGGACCGCCCTGGGCCGGGCCTCACGTTTCATTTTTCCGCGTTCGGAGCCAGCCCTCGACACATTCGGCCGTGCCGGCTGGACCGCCGGCTGCGCAACATTCGTCCCGCCGACCGCGCCGGTCGTGGTCTGCCCAGACGACGGCTCGGGAGACGACGTCCATCGAAGCGCGGCCGCGAGCGCTGTTGCAATCGGATCGACCGGCGGAACGACCGAGGACCGAAGACGAGGCGACGCGGCCGTCTCTGGTATCGCGGCGCCAGGCATCGCGGACGTCGTCGTCGCCCGCTCGCTCTCGGCTGCCGGCCGGCGACCCGGCGACATCCGCGCCGGCGTCTCGAATACGAAATCAGCGGCAGGCCGCACGACGTGTCTGGTCGTCGGCGCCGGCACGGGTGCAGGAACAGCCGCGGCGTCCGGCACCGCATCCGCGCGTGACGCCGACGTTGCGGTCGTCGATGCTGAGGGCGGGGCCGGCGGTACAAGCGCAGGCGGCGCGATCTCGGGCGCCGTTGGCGCCGCGACGACAGGCAACGCGGTTGCGCTCGGCGCGATCGGCCGCGGCGCTTCGGGTGCGGCGAGCGGAAGCGCACTCGTGACGTGCCGAGGCGGACGGAGCGGCTGGCGATCCGGCAAGGCGCGTTCGGCGACCCGACTCAGGTATCCGCGAGCCACTAGCTGTCGCCTCCGTGCCGAGTCGCGATTTCCGCGTAACGCACGCGCCTGGCTGTCGGGAGTGCGACGATGTCGGCCTCCGACCAGTGCGTGTGCCGGGCGATCGCGCAGATTTCGTCGTATACGAGCGATGCCTGAGCGGTCAGCTCACGCAGCGTGTAGTGCAGCGGATCGAACCTGCACACCACCGTCGCGCCGCATTCGGGACACGTCCCTTCGAGGTCGGCGCAGAGATTCGGCGCGATTGCCTCCATGGCTGTCTCAGCCGACCGTCGCGCGGCGGCCGAGGCATCAGCGGGACGGATGCAGAGGCGTCGCAGCGCGCTGTCCGGACGGGCTTCTCGACCGATCGCGATCTGGTCCACGGCGCGCGGGACTCGAAACTGCGCGGCACCCGATGGAAGCTGAAACCAGCCCTCGGCATTGGGCGTGCCGTAGCCCGTGACGGCTCGCGGCTGGTGGTGCGCGAGGTAATCGCCTATCGAGAACGCGATGTCGACGGGCGCGCGGCAGTCCGGAGCAGGGCAGGTCGTGTCGGCACGGACGAGATCGCCGAGCAGGTGCTGGCGAAGGCGCAGCAGGAGGGCGTCGACGTCTGTCAGGGCCACGCGGTCCCAATCGATCGGCTCACCGTCGGCGCGCGATGCCAGCCTGCGCAGCAGCGCCAGTCCGACGCCGACGTCCTGCCTGCCGGCCTCGGACAGGAGGATGTCCTCTGCGCCGGTCGGCGTTCGCAGCGCGACGTCGATGCCGGCGACGGGCAGGCGCACTGCGATCACGCCAACTTGCTCTCGTCAGGCTCGCCGACGCTCAGTTCGCGTTCCCAGCCTTCGTTCTCGAGCTTGATGTGCTCGATCGCGATCGCGTTGCCGCCGGCGTCGAGATCCGGGAGCGCCTGGTACTCGGATACCCAACAGCGGTGCACGTTGTACTGCTGAACGGGCTGTCCCGCCTCGTTCTGGAGCACGATACGGATCTCTTTTCGCAGGTCCTTCGGCGTCATGCGCGGCGATCCCTTCTCGAGGATCTGCGCCGCGTTCGCCCACGATTCGAAGTCGGGATCGTGTGTGATGCCGCGTTCGAGCGTGATCGGCTCGTACTTCGTGCGGCCGATGCCCTTCAGCGTGATGGCATTGCCGCCCTCCTTGTACTCGATGACATCGGAGCTGCGCTTCAGGCCGCTGACCTTGCTGACGCCCGCGACCGGCGTGACCGACTCGCCGAAGAACACGTGGAAGCGATACGTCTTGTATGGATCGTAGCGGTTGAGATTGACGGTGAACGGCTTGCCCACGAAGTCCTCCTACTGCTGCACCTGGCCGGCGAGCTGCGCGATCTTGATCACTACGAATTCAGCCGGCTTGAGCGGACAGAAGCCGACGACGATGTTCACGATGCCGTTGTTGATGTCGGTCTGCGTCGTGGTGGTGGCGTCGCATTGGACGCGGAATGCGTCGTTCGGCGACGAGCCCTGGAATGCCTGCTGGCGGAAGAGCGACAGCATGAACGCCTCGACGCTGAGGCGGATAGCGGCCCAGAGCGGCTCGTCATTCGGCTCGAACACCACCCAGCCGAGGTTGCGCAGCAGCGTCTGCTCGATGAAGAGCGCCGTTCGCCGCACGGGAACGTACCGCCATTGGGCGTAGGCCTGGTTCGCGGTCACGACCGTGCGCGCGCCCCAGACGACGGTGCCGATGTCGAAGGTGCGCAGGACGTTGATGCCCCTCGGGTTCATCGTCCCCTGCTGCATGTCGTTCATCTTGCCTTCGTCGACTACGCCGAGCGTGTTGATCAGGGCCGTCGCCAGGCCGGCCGGAGCCTTCCAGACTCCGCGCGTCAGGTCGGTGCGCGCATAGACACCGGCGACGTAGCCGCTCGGCGGCTGCTCGAGCGTCCGGCTCGACACGGGGTCCATCGTCTTGAGGTACGGGAAGTAGAGCGCGCAGTTCGGCGAGACGTACGGAACGCTCTTCACGTAGTCAGTGATCGTGAGCAGGTTCGTCCCCATGCCGTCCGAGGTCGCGTTCGGCGGAGGATCCATGATGTAGAAGGCGCGCTTGCCCTCGCAGAACGCGAGCGCGGCGTTGCAGATGCTCGGCGTCGAGATGCCGGGCAGCACGAGCAGGTTGAAGATGTCGACTTTGTCGAGAGCGTTGTTCGTGCCGAGCGCGTCGATGAAGTCGCCGGGCAGCAGTGTGTCCTGGCTGGGTGGGTGCATGTCGCCCAGATCGATCGTGATCGGCTGCGCCGGCGAGACGGCTCCGTACGTATCCGGGAACCCCGCGGGCGACGGCGCGACGCTCACCAGCGTGGACTGTGCCAGCGCGTTCGCGATGAAGGTCGGGTCGTTATTCGATCCCGCGCCGCTCTTCGTGAGCACCTTACGGTAGATCTCCGAGCGCGGGCCAAACGTAATCAGGAAGTCGGCCGTCTCGCCGCCGCCGGCGCCCGGCTGCGTGTTCCGGATCGTGATCCGCACCGCACTCGCCGCGTCGGTCAGCTGTTTCGACGTGAAGACGATGCCGGGGATCGAGTTGTCGCTGGCGCCGGTGATGTCCGTCGTGTTCTGGTGCGCGTCGACGTACTTCGGCTTGAGTCCGACGACCCAGGCATTCGATCCGCCGTTCAGAAAGAACTGATACACCGCATCCGCGAGATCCGAGTTGAGCACCGTGCTGCGGTACAGTCCGCCGAAGATCCGCTCGTAGTCGGCGAAACTGAAGATCTGCGACGCCTTGTTCCAGTTGACGTTGGCCGCGCATTCGCCCTGGAACGGATGCGCGTAGCCGATGAACGCGGTGATCGAGGTCGGCGCGGGCGTGATGGTGTGAGCGGTGTTCGGCAGCTCTTCGATGTAGAGGCCGGGATATGTCGGAGTCACGGGCATATGTGCTTCTCCAGACGCCTCGCCGAACCGGCGAAGCCTGTTGCGTCAGGCACTCGCCAGCGCAGTTGCGGTCGCGGGCACAGCCGTCTTCGGTTCACTGCCGCCCGACAGCGTGATCACGCCGGGCCGCGGCAGTACGAAGCCGGCGGCCGATGGCGGGCTGACCTTGACGAGCGCCCCGAGCGTCGCGGGAATATGCGTTTTGTCGACGTCCTGCGCCGTGTACTTCCACACGACGGTGAGCGTGAAGGTTGGGTGCGCAGCCGTGACGCCGGTCACCGAGACGGTGACTTGGTCGTCGGGCAACGCCGTGACGCCGGCTCCCTGATATCGCGGTTCGAGGACTGCGGGGTTGGCGCCGCCCGCGCCGGCAATCGTCCATGTGGGCACCGCCCCCGTCGTGTCCGCGACAACGTCCGGATCGTCGGCGTTCGGCGCGTCGTTCACGCCCGCGGGGGGATTCGACTGGACGCGAAGCAGTCCCGGTTTCGATCCCGCGGCCGTGCTCGTACCGAGGGTGGCATCGAGCGTGGCGCGTGTCAGGCCTTCGTAGCGATCGGTGGACGTCGCGGTGATATCGACGGTCAGCGGCGTCTTGCCGGTGACGATGATCTGGATGTTGTTTCCCAGTGCGCCAGCGTTTGCGGCTGTGAAGACGACGGCGGGTGCCAGCGGCGGCGCGAGGCCCGGCGTGAGCCGGTTCTCCATCGCGAGGTATTCGAGCCATTTCTGCAGATCGGCTGAATTGGGATCGTTTCCCCGCGTGGTCACGACCTTGCCGTCGTCGAACTTGATCAACGAAAGCGGCACTTCGATCCGCGTGCCGCCCTTGGTGAAGAACACAACCGGGCCGTCGCCCAGTGCATCTACTCGTGCCATCAGCCTTGTCCTCCTGGAGGTTCCTGCCAGACCGACGCCGGAGACAGCTGCGCGAGGGATGTCAGCACGGCCGCGAACGACGCCAGCAGCGTTGTGTTGGGATTGGTGGCGCCGACTTGCAGCCGAATCTGATGGCAGACGGACTCCGCCGTGATCGCCGTTGTCTTCATCAGATCCACGACCGACGAGAGACCTTCACGGCTCCGTTGATCGGAGGCCATCTTCGCGGCCTGGCCGAGCTGGTTGAACGCGGCCGCGACCGCGCCCTGCGCTTTGCTCAGCGCGGCCTGTTGGTCCCGCGTCTGGGTGGTGTTCGGCGGCGGCGTGTCGTTCCGGACGTCAGTCTGGGCCTGTGTGAATCCTTTGCTCGCGCCGTCGCTGTACTCGTCGATCGCGGTGTTCAGTCTGGAAGCGGCGGTGTCGGCCATGGCGAGGCGGCGAGTATAGAACCCGTACGACGAACGTCATGAAGATTGTTCATGACGCGCGCGGCTACGAC
>Ga0326726_10004239_pt1 | contig 13092 bp, 8 predicted proteins | sample MHFenrmetagenome_2_FD_207603 | JGI IMG/M metagenome (GOLD analysis project Ga0326726, IMG submission 207603) | Lab enriched peat soil microbial communities from Michigan Hollow, Ithaca, NY, United States - MHF15MN | ecosystem: Environmental > Terrestrial > Soil > Wetlands > Peat | place: USA... | reverse complement strand
CTTTGGCATCGGGGTCAAAGGCCTTCGGTCTGAAACTCACACCCTGCTTACCGAGTCCGAGACCGAAGAAGTGCGCCCGCAATTGATCCGATGTGTAATGATTCAGCAGTTCCGTAGCAGCGGGAGGCTTTGTCGGGCCGCTGCTGCTGATCTTCTTGTTGAGAAACTGCACGTGCTTATTTACGACCAGCGCCGGCAACTGCATTGTCCCTTCAGGGGGAGGGAATACCGGTTGTTGGCCTTGCAAACCCAGGAACATGGCCATTTCCGCCGGGCCATAGAAGTAGACGTTGTCCTCGCCGATGAACTGAACGACGGTCGCGTCCTTGGCACACCACCAATCCTCCCACGTCGGAGGGTTTGCTTTCCCGGTCTTACCACAATGAGCCGTAAACGATATCGGAGCGAACAGCGACTCTGGCCATACCCAGAAAGTACGCTGCGGTTCGCCTTCCAAAACCGGTGCCGGCAGGCCCCATTCTTGATTGCCGGTCAATCGAAACGGCACAAGTGTCTTGCCCGTCCGGAAACGGATACCGGCCGCGACCAGGGCCGCGCACGCCCGCTCCCGTTCTTCCAGACTTTCGAATACTAGACCCACAGACTGACTCTTACTGCTTCGCTCGGAGTACCCGTGAATCGATCGCAGAATCTCATCGACCGATTCCAAGTCATCCTTCTTGACAAACACAACCGGCGGCTCAAGAAACTCCCTGATGGACTTGACGGCAAACGGACGCCCCTTGGAGCTTTCTTCTATTTTGCCCACCCAACTCTCGAGCAGCGTTTTGAATTTGGGAACATCAACGTACCAGTTGCTAACCTGCTTGAGAACCGGCACCGATCCGGAGAGCGTGCTTCTGGGGTTGATGAGATCCTGCGGTTCGTATTGGTGGCCCAACGCACACTCGTCGGCATACCCCTTATCGGAGGCGCAACCATCGATCGGACAGAGGCCTTCAACCTGGCGACCATTGAGGTACATCGAAGTCACAGAATCATAGAATTGCTGTCCCGTCCTCTGGGCCAGATGCCCTGCCTGGTACAGCATTCTCATCAGATGCTCACACAATTCCTCATGTGCTCTGGCGGGACCGTCGAGGGCCGAAGCGGCGAACAAATCCAGGGAAATGTCAAAGGCGGACAGCGATGTCCTCTGCAGTTCGTGGTTGTCGCGCACGAACTGCTCAATATCGCCTTTGAATCCTTGCTCCGAGACCGCGATCCGGAATGCCTCGACGATTGAAGAACCGTAGCAGTCCGTACCGGACACAAAGAGCACATTCTCTTTTCCGATCCGATCACGAAGGAATCGAGCAAAGATATCCGCATGTACAAAAACTCCGCCGATATGGCCAAAGTGGAGATCTTTGTTGCCATAGGGCATGCCCGCTGTCACGATCGAGCGACGCGGAAAGGCCGGCCGAGCATCATCGCCTATTCGTTTATCGGGAGCGAGGGAACTCATTTGGTCTCTTAACCTCCAGAACTGCTAGCAGTAAAATCGCTTCTATACTTGTATGTCGTCAAACCAAAGTGGACCCCGGTCCGACTTCTCTTTGGCCGCCGGGGGCTGCCTCCTTACGGTTTAAGGTCAAACTACCCGAAACCGTCTCTTAGCAAAAGACCGCTATCGGTCCACTTTTAGCTGACGGGAAGTACGTAACTGCGTGTAGGGGAAAAGCTTACCTACGATTCAAGTACGCCCAGGAGGATTTGAACCCCCAACCTTCTGATCCGTAGTCAGACGCTCTATCCAGTTGAGCTATGGGCGCAACGCCGCCATGGGACCCAATTTCCGTCCCAAAAGGCAGACATAATTTTTACACATTCGCAGGGCGCAAGTCAACGGGCAAGTCCAGAGCGGTCGCCGGAGCCTCTTCCCGCGATTCCCGTGGTTGAGTCGGGCAGGACAATTTGCCCGTGGCTCACGGCAAACGCGCCGAAGTACCCCAAGGCGCCTCCGCTCCAGTTGGTTGTGGGGTTGGCTGGAGATGCATCCAGGAAATTGCTGGGGTCTTCAGAGATAATGACCTCCGAGAGAGTGGAGAAGTAGTCGTAGAGGCTTTTCTCCATCGATATCAATTGCACGTCGATGTAGCTTCCCCCCTTGAACACGTCAAAGAAGTAGTTGTAATCAACGGGGTTCCCATCGCTGAACTTGCCGTCGTACAGGTAGATTGAAGTGTAGTAGTAAACTCCATCGCGCCAGAGCTTGACGCGTCCGTAATCGTGAATTCCTGGATTGTCCCTGAAGAACACATGGACGCGGTATCCGGCATCTTGTTCTGCGCCGATGCCGCCCCCGGGCTGATACTCCGTCGTTAATGAGTCGAGGTTCAACCCTGCAGGCATGCTTGAGGTCGCCTCGTATTGGTGCCCTTCGACCAGAACCATGACATGGTAGGTCCTTCCCGGTGTCCCCCGAACCCGATAAGTGAAGTCCGCGTATTGACCCACACTCGACGATCCCTTCAGTGTATCTGTCCGACCGTAATTGTCCGAAATGATAATCTGCGCGCCGGAGACGCTCTCGACCAGGTTGGGGCGGTAGAAATCCGTTGTCCGGGTGATGCTCACGGTGGCGGAACCGTACTCATAGATCGATGCCTCGATCACCACCTGCGGTTCAGTTGTCTTCAGGTCGAGGGTGATGATATCCTCACAGGCCGTGAGCCCCAACGAGCAGACGAGAAGCAAGGTACACAGTGCGTAACGGTCAAGTGGGAGTCTGGCAATCGTCATCATGCGTCTCAGAACAAGAGGTCATAGGTCACGGACGGGAAGAACGCGAAGAGAGCGATGCGCACTGCATCCGTGCGCTTAGGGTCACTCTCCGACTTTCGAAAATCGATGGCATACGTGTTCTTTCGACCGTACGCGTTGTACAACGAGAAATTCCAGCTCGACCTTCGGCCCGCCCATGTGAACCCGAGATCGAGGCGATGATAAGCAGGCATACGGTAACCGTTCCGTTCGGTGTACAAATTGACCACATTGTGATCGACGATGTACTTCCCGCTGGGGAAGGTGACGGCATTGCCGGTGTAGTAGACCCAGTCAAACCCAAAGGTCCAATGCCGGCTCAATTCGTAGGTGCCGATGACTTCAAGATCATGAATGCGGTCCTGGCGGGCACGGAACCACTCGCCGTCGTTGATCGCGTCGAATTTCTCCTGGGCACGTGACAGGGTGTAGCTGATCCATCCGGTCAGGCGCCCGCGTTTCTTCTTGGCGTATAGTTCGAGACCGTAGGTCCGGGCCTTGCCGAAGACCAACTGCGACTCGACAAGCTCATTGAAGAAGACATCGGCCCCGTTCTTGTAATCCACCTGGTTGCGCAGATCCTTGTAGTAGAGTTCCAGCGACGTCTCATAAGTCTCTTCGCCGAAGTCGCGGAAGTAACCGACCGTGTATTGGTAGGCGTCGCCCGGCTTGACAATCGACGTACTTGGATGCCAGAGATCGAACGGTGTGGTTGTGGTCGAGTTCGAAAGCAAGTGCAAGTACTGCGCATTCTTCGTGAACGAGGCTTTCAACGAACTCTGATCGGTCAGCGTGTAGCGCGTCGTTAACCGCGGCTCCAGACGGCCGTAGTACTTGACCAGGGCTCCGCTCGCGAAGTGCGTCGTGTCGATGGGATCGCCGTCCTGGTCAAAGGTGAAGACGTCGGCGGGACCGAGAAGTGCGAAGCCCGAGTAGCGTAGGCCAGCATCGAACGTGAGACGCTGCGTGGCCGACCACTCATGGTCCAGATACACAGCACTCTCGATGGCGTACTTCCGCTTGATGCGCAGTTCGTTGATCGAGCTATGAGTGGCGGAGATTTCCCCCGGGACAAACGTATGATAGGTCGACTGAAATCCAAACTTCATGGTATTGCGCGAGTCCACGAAGAACTGGAAATCTTGCTTGAGGCTGACGTCACGGATCGATGAGCGGATCTCGATCAATTCGTCGCCGTTGGTGATGCCGACGAGGTAATCGTAGTGGCTGTACATGAACGACGAGTTCGAAAACAGACGGCTGTTGAAGATGTGATTCCAGCGGGCCGTGCCGGTGGCATTTCCCCAATCGACCTCGAACTCGCCTTTGTATCCGAGCACATCCTGCCCGAAGTATCCGGACAAGAAAAGCCGATCGTTCGGCCCCAGGCGATAGTTAGTCTTGGCGTTGAGGTCGTAGAAATAGAGGCGGGTCTTACGGATGGCTTCGTCGCTGGAGGCTTTCAAGAACAGATCGAAATAGGTGCGGCGGCCTGTGAGGATGAAGGAACTCTTGTCCTGCGCGATCGGCGCCTCGATGGCCAGACGTGAGGAAACCAGGCCAATGCCGCCCGCGGCGCGGAGCTCTCTGGAATTGCCTTCCTTCATCTTGACGTCGAGGACCGACGACAGACGTCCACCGTACTCCGCCGACGCGGTGCCCTTGATCAGCTTGGCATCCTTGATCGCATCGGAATTGAAGACCGAAAAGAAACCCAAGAGGTGTGACGAGCTGTAGACGGTCGCCTCATCCAAGAGGATGAGATTCTGATCCGCTCCGCCGCCGCGCACATAGAAACCGCTGTTGCCTTCACCGACCGCCTGAACACCCGGCGTGAGTTGGATGGCCTTCAAGATGTCTTGCTCGCCGGCCAGCATGGGGACGGTCCGCATCTGCGCCGGATTCAGGCTCACCGAACTCATCTCCGCCTGCCGCGTGTTTTCGTGCGGTGCCTCGGCCGTAACGACGACGGAATCCACCGTAATCGGCTGGGTTGCCAGCCCGACATCCATGCGGATGTTCTGGCTTAAGTCGATTGTGGTGTCCATGACCGCATACCCCAAGAGGCGGAACTGGACGCGGTAGGTACCGGAGGGGAGAGTCAGTGAGTAGAAACCGTAGTTGTTGGAGTTCGAACCAACCTTGAGGTCTTTGACAAAGACTGAGACGCCAATGAGTTCTTCGTTGCTGGCGGTGTCACGGACGTATCCACTGAGCGTGGACTTCTCGACGGCACCGGCCGTGGTTGCCGCTAATGCCCACAGGAAGGCGACAAAGATCCGTTGAGTGAGCCGCGTCAATTCCGTCTCCGCCCTGGGGCGTTGAAGGCTCGAAAGCGCGATAGCGCGATAGCAATAGACAGGATAGGCGATTCTCGAGATCGCGAGTGTCAAAAGATTAGGCATGAGAGTGAGTCAGACTGCGCCGCCAGCGACTCCAGAAAGACAAGGGGCAGGCCTTGGGCCAGTCCCTTCGCGTGTGCCTTGGAAGGTGAAATCAGATACCCATGCCGAGAACCAGGTAGGCGATTTCGGCGCGGGGATTGACGATTGCCGAGGTCGAAAGCGTGAGGTCGGTACCACCGAAATTCACGTTGCGTGTCACCTTAACCCCAATATTGATGACGGCGAAGTCGTCACTGCCATAGGCGGCCGGGTTCTCCTTGCTGCCCGTAGTGGCTCCGACAAAGAACCCCATGTCGACATCGCCCACGCTGACCGGGCAATCCAACTGCATATAGACATTGTTGCCGGGATCGTTATGCACGTTGACGTAAGCGGATATCGTCAGCGGCAATTGCGCTGGACCGGACACCGCCGCGCCCAATTCCAAGAGATGCGCACCTGGTCCCTTCGGGTGGTTGCATCCACGGAAGTTGAAGAGGCGAATTCCCGAACTGGGGAAGTAGTAATCGGTCGCGACGGCTGTCAGGCTGACCGAGGCCGGATTGGCGAGAGTGTAGCTTGCCCAGGTGTCGATTTCCTCGAAGTCCGGCGAGTACGATCCCCAGAACCCGCTTTTGAGGCCGTGGAATTCGCAGCGTAGATACGGTTGCACGCTGGCGGCATCGCCCAAATCCAGGCCACGCCAGTTGTAGCGGGTCACGGCCTCTCCGCCGAGTTCCGCCTTGAATGCCTGAGCCATCGCTGATCCGGTGACAATCGGGAGCAGGATCAGTGCGGTCGCAATCAGTACCGTTCGAATGTGAGCGTTGGTCATGGCTCAGACTCCCTGATAGGCGGTCTCGCCATGCAACGAGTCATCCAGTCCTGCCTCCTCTTCACCTTCACTGGTCCGCACGCGAGTGATCTTGTTGATGACCAAGAGCATGACGTACGTGAAGACCAGCGCGTAGATCGATGATCCCACCACCGTGGCCAATTGCTTGAAGAAGAACGCGGAGCCGCCCCGCAGGAGCCCGTCGGCTCCAGCGGGATTCACCGCGGTCGAAGCCATCAGACCCAGCAGGACAACACCCAGCGCCCCGCCGACCCCGTGCACGCCCCAGACGTCGAGCGCGTCATCCCATTTCAGGAGGTTCTTCAAACTGACGGCGAAGTAGCAGACGATGCCGGCCAATATGCCGATGATCACGGCACTCGTCGGTGTGACGTAACCGGCACAGGGTGTGATCGTAGCCAGTCCCGCCACCGCCCCGGTCAAAAGCCCCAGAAACTTCGGCTTCCGCTCGAATATCCAAGCCAAGAGCATCCAGACCGGACCGGCGAAGGAGGCGGCGATGTCGGTGTTGAGGAAGGCGACGCCAGTAACGGCATCCACCTTCAATTCACTTCCGGCATTAAAGCCATACCAACCGAACCAGAGAAGCCCGGTGCCCAAAGCAACCAATGGAATGCTATGGGGAATGCTGTCGCCGACCCGTCGTCGTCCCACATAAAGCACCGACGCCAGCGCCGCCATGCCCGCGATGTTGTGCACGACGATGCCTCCGGCGAAATCCAACACACCCCACTTCGCCAACAGGCCGTTTCCCCACACCATGTGGACGAAGGGGAAGTAGACGAAGGTGAGCCAGCCGACGAGGAACATCAGGTAGGCTCCGAAGCGGACGCGATTGGAGAAGGCGCCGGTGATCAGGGCCGGGGTGATGATCGCGAACATCATTTGATACGCCATGAACACAAATTCAGGGATGTTGCCGCTGCCGAAAGGCGAGGGCGTGTGCAGTGTGACCCCGAGCATGCACACTTTGTCGAGATTGCCGATGATCCCGCCTTCTCCTCCGGAGAAACAGAGCGAGTAGCCGTACGCCCACCAGATGATGGTGGTCACACCCATCGAGACAAAGCTCTGGATCATGATCGTGAGCACATTGCGGCGCCCGACCAGCCCCCCGTAAAAGAACGCCAGCCCCGGTGTCATCAACATCACCAGGCTGGTCGCGACAAGCATGAAACCGGTGTTGCCCGTGTCGAACATAAGCACCTCCCTGCGATGATCGGAAGGCGCCAAGGCCCTCCGAACCGTCCGCAAAGAGCCAGAGGCATCGGGCCGTGGGCAATCAGGAGAAACCTGAAAAGAGGCCGGCGGAAAACCTGATCCTGTCGAGGAAATCGGCCGAGTGTCCGTCGCCGGGACGCGAGGAACTCCGCTCACTCACCGGGAATGATCTTGACGCGGATGGCGTAGCGGGTCAGTTCCGCGACACTGTGAATGTCGAGTTTGTCCATCAGGTGCTTGCGGTGGGTTTCGACGGTCTTGGCGCTAAGGCATAGCCTTGTGGCCACATCCTTGGTGGATCGTCCCTCGGCGATCATCTGCAGCACTTCACGTTCGCGGCTGGTGAGGTCGGACGCCTCCCGGGGGGAAGCAGCGGCCAGATTGGCGTAGTCGCTAACGAGGATTCCGGCGATGGTCGAACTCAGGTACACGTCTCCCTTCATCACCGTGCGGATTCCTTTGACCAGTTCTTGGATGGCCGAGTCCTTCAGTAGGTATCCCCGGGCGCCCGCCTTAAAGGATTCGGAGATGAAGTAGCGGTCGGAGTGCATCGAGAGGACGATGACCTTGATATTGCCCCCCTGCGCCGCCAGGCGACGCAGCGTCTCGATACCATTCAGACCGGGCATAGAGATATCGAGGAGGAGGATGTCCGCCGGCGTTGCGGCCACGCAGGTGAGCGTCGCCTGCCCATCGACCGCCTCGCCCACGACTTCGATTCCCGGCTGGGCCTCGAGGATCGAGCGCAAGCCTGCTCGGAAGAGCCGGTGATCGTCGGCCAAGATGACGCGAATTCTACTCATTACCCGTTGCCGATCGGGGAGAGGGAACACGAAGCTCGACCTGCGTCCCCTGCGTCGGATCGGAGGTCAGGGTCATGTCGCCGCCAAGAAGACGCATACGTTCCCGCACGCTGAAGAGCCCGAACTTGCCCGTCGCGGACAGAGTCTTCAGGACTCGGTCCACGTCGAATCCATGCCCATCATCGACCACGCGGATGATCAGATCGCCCTCGCGATCGAACGCGCGGATCGAGATGGTGCGGCAACTGGAGTGACGCACCGCGTTGCTCAGTAACTCCTTCACCAATCGGAAGAGGACCAAAGATCGCTCTTTGTCGATCGAGCCGCGAAACTGCGCATGGTCGACCCGGACTGGCAACTGGTGGTCCTTTTGCATCTGCTCGGCCAGCCAGTCGAGCGCCGGCAGGAGCCCGGCCTGTGAGAGGACGGGAGGGCAAAGCTGCAGAGTGAGGCCACGCGTGTAGGCGATGGTCTGATCGAGCAGATTGATGACGTCGGCAATCGAATCTTCAAACCCGCAGAAGACGGCATTGCCGCGAAACTGCGAGACCTTCAGTTTGACGAAGGCCAGTGCCTGACCGATGTGATCGTGGAGATCTTCGGCGATATCGCGCCGTTCGCGTGCCTCGGTGAGCGAGAGTTCAAGGGAGAGGCGCCGCAACTGGTCCTGGAAGGCGGCGAGCTGTTGTGCTGTCTTGAGTTGTTCGTCGGCTCGCGTCTTGACGTCGAGTTTGAGCCGCTCCAGTTCCGCCGTGCGCTCGGCCAGTAGACGTTGAAGGTCTGCGCCTGCCTGCGCCGTGCTCGTGGATTCCACTGTTGCTGCCAAGGCCATGTACCACCTTTCCGATGGCTAATTATAAGGGCGGAGCCGTGAGGTGGCTGTCAAAAGAAATCCTCCCGTGTTGTTGCCAACACGGGAGGATGCAGGCTTGAAGTCATCCACGGGCTTGTCAGCTCCCAATTCTGGTCAGAGCGCGCGGAGCCGTTTGGGAACTCCTCTGCCCCTATTGTCGCGAAAGCAGCGCGTCCACTTTCTGCTTCAGTTCGTCCAGCTCGCTTTTCAGCGCCTGGTTCTGATTTTGAAGCGCGAGGTTCTGCCGGTTGAGTTCTTTGATGGCCGCCAGAGCGATTCCCGAGGGATCGATTGTCGAAATCGACTTGTTGTCGGTGCCGACACCGAACGTGGCGCGGAAGTCCTGGGCGGTCGGGCCGATGTGCTCGGCGGCGGTCTGACCCTTGTAGTTCCAGCGTGTGATGCGCAGTTGCATCAACTGGTCGAGCAGTTGCCCGCCATCAATGGCTTGGAAATTCTCTTTGCTGTTTACATCGGAGGCGTTGACCCAGTTGGTGCCATCGCAATAGGCGCCGCCGGCGACGTCGATTCGATGCGATCCCGGTGCAGTGCCGATTCCGAGGTTGCCACTGTTGTATACATTTCCGTTAGACGAAGCCTTGTAGGTCGTGATGCCGTCATCGGTGAGATTGAGTTCCGAGCCGATCAAGGTCGCATGCAACGAGGCCGTTGACCCAAGACCCGGTGTGCCGGCACTCACTTCCTGAAAGGCCTGTGCGGTGTCGCTATAACATTCAGCGCTGAAGTCATCCGTGCCGTCATGATCGACGTCGGTCGCGCACCGCGAACTCCCATGTGAAAATGTGCCATCCTGCGAGACGGTCTGACGCGGGCCGTTGTGGAAGGCGCAAGTGAGAACCACGGAGGACGAGGAATCGTCGGTGGACTCAGTGACCGTATGATCCGCCGTGCCATCGCCATCGATATCGGACGCAAGGCTGCTCACGGCCTGCCTGAGGTTCACATAGTGATGCTGCGAGCCGCTCCTTCCTCCAATGCCGCCGCTATCCGATGAGAGATCAAAAGTGACACCGCCGTCTCCCACGGCGTCGAGTGTGGCGGACTGACGTTGAGCCCCTGTCCCCTTCGTCTTGATCGCCAAGCGGGCGCCGGCGGCATCTGAAGTCTGCGCCACGGTATTGTCCGCAACGCCGTCATCATCCAGATCGAAGAGACAACTGGCGCTGCACTTCAGGACATTGCTGACGGAGCTAAAGACGCTGTTTTCGCGTCCATCTCCATCCTCATCGGAGCCGTTTTCGAGGACGCTGCTATCTGTGGCCGCTCCCACGTTGACGCCATAGCGCTGGGCACCAGTGCCTTTCGTTTTGATCGCCAAGCGGGCGCTCGACGCATCCGACATCTGTGCCACGGAATTATCGGGCACGCCGTCGCCGTCGGAATCGACGTTAACAAAGGCATTCGCGCCAGCACTGTCGCTCGCGATTCCCGCGCGCCGAGATCCGTCTATTTTGAAATCGGCGCAAGTTATTTGACCATGCTTCCGAGATGCCTGGATCGTCACGCTATCGCTGGCGTCCGATTCGTTGTGACTGGCGACCATTCGCGCGACGATGATATCGGCCGCCCCCTGCAAATGGTTGTCTCGCGTGGCCTGCGGATTGGGTTTGGCATCAAGATCGAATGAGGAACTCGAATCGCTGGCAGCCAGTTCGAATTGCGACTTGTGATCGAGCGTGAAGTCCCAGCCCCGCAGATGGGACGGCGGCGGGCCGGCTACGGACGTCGTTCCGGCGATTAGGCCTCTCTCAGCCGTACCGTCTCCATCGTCATCGCCTGTCACCTGCACCAACGCCCCACGCCCGCCGGAGACGGCACGCGCGGTGTTGATTGCGGGACGGCCAAAGCGGTGGCTGGTCACCTCCATGGATGATGAGTCGGCATCGGCTGTGAGAGTGGCCACGTCGACGCCTGCTTGGGTAAGTCTCATCTGGGGGTTGCCGTCCAATGCCTTGACGTTGACCTCAGAAGTGTGGCTGTTGTCGCGAACTCTCAAGCTATTTGGCTGAGTTTCGATGTCCCCTTCCACGCGACCGGTCGCCACTGAGTACGGGGCGGAACCGAGGCGAACACGCGGCGCCAGTGGTGGATCAGAGGCCACTTGAACCTCGAGGAATCGATCGATCGGGATCATTCCGTCGCTTCCGGCTGGAGCCAGGACATCCAGGCTCAAGGGCGTCACGGAACCCAGCATCACAGTGAAAAGTCCATTGGTGACCGCGACGCTCGACTGGAGTTCCGTCCACAGCGGTGCGCCGCCCGTGGGCGCATCGTATATCCGAAACGTCAGATCAACCGGGCCATTCACGGGATGTGACGAGGCGTCCAAGAGCCGCCCTTGGTGAGAAATCTGAATCGGCACTCCCGCGTGCGCAGTAGTAGCGGCAAATCCGGCCAACATCAGGGCAGCGATAGCCCCCACGATCGAGCGTTGCATCAAGTCCTCCGTTTGTGAAAACCTGGGAATCAGAAAGGGTAGAGAGTAGTCAGTTGAGTAAACCCGAGCGACTTCCGTATAGGCAACGATACCCTGCAATGCCCCAATTGGCAAGGGGACGATTTTACTCCATTATGGCCGCGTTTCGGGAACAGTTTGCGGAGTCTCCGCTGAATTCGCCAGCGCCCTCGCATAATCGAGCAAGATGAAGTTCACCAAGGGTCACTTCAGGCTTGTCCTCTGCGAATCATCCACGATCATCTTACTCCGATCATGTGAGACGAAGTAGGGATCAGCCGCGTGATCATGCTATCGGCGTGGTATCCCCTGTTCAAGAAGTGGGCCAAATGGGGGTATTTCCATCCCGTTGCGCCTCTCACTGTTGGCTTGACTCTCGGTGCCTGCGCCGGTGAATTGAGCGCGTTGCCAGCGACGGAGAATTCCCGTCGGGACGAGGAGACGCATGATATCGTGGATGAGAGGGCCGTTTGACAACGCGTTGCGTTGCCTGGGTGGTGCAGTGCGGTCTCGCGCACTCGTGATTCCATTCTTAAGTTTGGTTGTGATCTCACCATCTACAGAGGCGGTCCGCGCCGCTCAACTCACCATCGATCGCATCTACGGGGACACCTCGCTGTCCGGACTGTCGCCGCACGGGGTGATGATCTCTCCCGACGGTCAGCGCGTCGGGTTTCTACGCGGACGCCCTGACGATCAGTTCCAACTTGATCTGTGGGCCTATGATGTTCGCGATCATCAATCGCATCTGATCGTTGATTCGAAATTGCTTCTGCCCGGAGAAAAGATTTCGGATGCAGAGAAGGCGCGTCGTGAACGCGCCCGCACGGCAGCGTTCCACGGAATCCTGACTTACGACTGGTCGCCGGACGGGCGTATGGTGCTTTTCCCATTGGGCGACACTCTGTATGTCGCGGACCTCGACGCCCATAGGAGCGCCGCGCCACGCCAGGTGGCTGCCGGCGCGGGCCTCATCGACCCCCAGATCTCACCCAAGGGCCGTTTCGTCTCGTTCGTGCGCGATCAGAATCTCTTCGTTGTTGAACTGGCCACCGGCGTGGAACGCCAGCTCACCCGCGACGGCGGCGGCACGGTGCACAACGCCGAGGCCGAGTTCATTGCCCAAGAGGAGATGGACCGTTCGCACGGTTACTGGTGGGCGCCGGACGACGGTGCGATCGCGTTTGAGCAGTTCGATGAGTCACCAGTGCCGATTGTCAAGCGGTTCGAAGTGTACCCGGACCGCACCGAGGTGATCGAGCAACGCTACCCGAAGGCCGGGGATTCCAACGTGGTCGTGCGGCTGGGATTGGTGAGCCCCAGCGGCGGTGCGGTGCGGTGGATTGATCTGGGACCTAACGCGGACATCTACTTGACAAGAGTGGACTGGCTTCCCGATGGCAAGTCCGTGAGCTACCAGCGCCAAACCCGCGATCAGAAGCGCCTCGATCTGATTGCGGTTGATCTCGCGTCACTGGCTCAGAGAACTCTTCTGACCGAGACTGCTGCCACCTGGGTCAATCTCAACGACGATCTGCGATTCCTGAAGAAGCAACCCGCCTTTATCTGGTGCTCCGAACGCAGCGGGTACAATCATGTCTACCTGTACGGCACGGACGGCGTGCTGATCCGTCCGTTGACCTCCGGGGACTGGACGATCGATGCAGTGACGGCGGTGGATGAAAAATCGGGGCTGGTCTACTATTCGTCCAACCGCGATACGGTGATCGACA
>Ga0326726_10004238_pt1 | contig 13094 bp, 13 predicted proteins | sample MHFenrmetagenome_2_FD_207603 | JGI IMG/M metagenome (GOLD analysis project Ga0326726, IMG submission 207603) | Lab enriched peat soil microbial communities from Michigan Hollow, Ithaca, NY, United States - MHF15MN | ecosystem: Environmental > Terrestrial > Soil > Wetlands > Peat | place: USA... | reverse complement strand
GAAATCTCGATGTCCGCGCCTAGGCGCTGCATTTCCAGGGCGTGCATGAAGCGGTTCTCGAAAATGGTCTCGGTAATCACCGCTGTGCCCTCCGCGATAGCGTCGAGCGCCATCAATTGCGCCTGCATGTCGGTGGGGAACGCCGGGTAGGGCGCGGTGCGCACGTTGACGGCCCTGGGCCTGTCCCGCATAGCGAGCGAGAGGGTTCCGTTCTCCGCGCGCACCTCAGCGCCAGATTCGCGCAGTTTCTCGAGAACGGCCTCAAGCGTGCCCGGATTCGTGCCGTGCAGCGTGACGCGGCCGCCGCTCGCCGCGGCGGCGGCGAGAAACGTTCCGGTCTCGATGCGGTCGGCCATGATGCGGTGGCTCGCCCCGTGGAGCCGCGCCACGCCCTCAATCGCGATCACATCGCTCCCCGCACCCTTGATTCTCGCGCCCATCGCCGAAAGGCATTGTGCGAGGTCCACCACCTCGGGTTCCCGCGCCGCGTTCTCGATCACGGTAGTGCCTTCGGCGAGGCAGGCCGCCATCATCAAGTTCTCCGTTCCGGTGACGGTGACCAGATCCATCAGGATGCGGGCCGCCTTCAGCCGTTTGGCTTTGGCGGAGATGTAGCCCTGCTCGACCGAGATTTCGGCGCCGAGCGCCTCGAGCCCCTTGATGTGGAGGTCCACGGGGCGCGTCCCGATGGCGCAGCCCCCGGGGAGCGAGACTCGAGCCGCGCCGCAGCGCGCGACCAATGGCCCAAGCACGAGGATCGAGGCGCGCATGGTTTTCACCAGATCGTACGGCGCAACCGGATCGGAAAGACTCGGGGCGCGCAGCGACAGTCCCAGCTTGTCGTCGAGGGACACCTCCACGCCCATCTGTGAAAGCAGCCGCACCATGGTGCTTACGTCCCTCAGGTGCGGCACGTTCGAGAGCGTGAGCTCGTCCCCGGTCAGCAGCGCCGCGCACATGAGTGGAAGAGCGGCGTTCTTCGCTCCGGAAACGCGCACCTCGCCCGACAGCGGCACTCCGCCCTGGATAACGAGCTTATCCATTCGCCGCTTCCTCGGGAGTGAGCGTGCGCATTGACAGCGCGTGAATCTCCTCGCGCATCCGCTCCCCCAGCGCGGCATAGACGAGCTGGTGGCGCTGGATTCGGCTCTTACCGCGGAATGAGTCGCTCACGATCAGCGCCTCGAAATGCTGTCCGTCCCCCATAACGCGCACTTCGGTGCACGGCAGACCTTTTTCGATGTAGCTCTGAACCTGTTCCGGCGTCACCATGCTAGTGCCTGAGCTTGTATCCGCTTCTGAGCACGGCAAGCGTCAGCCCCGAAACCAGGACGAGGAAGGCCGCAACCACGGCGAGACTCTTCGCCGGATGGGCGTCCGAGACGCCGAAGAAGCCGTAGCGGAACCCGTCGATCATGTAGAAGAAGGGGTTGAAATGCGAGAGTCCCTGCCAGAAAACGGGCAGAGAATGGATCGAGTAGAAAACGCCCGACAGAAACGTGAGGGGCATGATCAGGAAATTCTGGAAAGAGGCGACCTGGTCGATTTTCTCGGCCCAGATGCCGGCCATCATGCCGAGCGCCCCCAGGACGGCACTTCCGCAAAAAGCAAAAGCTAGGACCCACAGCGGATGACGAAACTCCATGTGGACGAAGGGCAGCGTCACCAGCATCACCGCCGTCCCCACCACCATTCCCCTGGCGACCGCAGCGAGCACGTAGGCGGCGAAAAATTCCCAGTAAGCGAGCGGCGGCAGCAGCACGAAGATGATATTACCGGTGATCTTGGACTGAATGAGCGACGACGAGCTGTTGGCGAACGCATTCTGCAACACCGACATCATCACCAAACCGGGCACCAAGAAGGCCGTATAGGGAATGCTGTCGTACATTCGCACCCGTCCTTCCATGACGTGACCGAAAATAAACAGGAAAAGAACCGCGGTGAGCACCGGCGCCCCGATCGTCTGGGTGCTCACTTTCCAGAAGCGCAGCACTTCCTTCCAAAGCAGCGTGGGAAACCCGCTCATGAGCGCCGCATCACGTCGACGAACGCGTCTTCAAGATCGGGCTGCGCCAGCTCCATTTCCTCGATGCGGCAGCCCGCCCTGCGGATGCTCGAGAGCGCTTGCTCGACGTCGTCGTAGCTCTTCAGGCGCAGGACATGCGCGTCGGCGGTGCTGCCGTGCTCGAGCGGGCGCAGCTCCTCGGGAAGCTGCCCGCCCAGGCGCAGGCGTAGAAACAGGTGATGCACCCGCTTCAGCAGGTTGGGAGTGGAGTCGAGCGCGACTACGCGTCCCAGCTTGAGCATCGCGATGCGCTCGCAAAGCGCCTCGGCTTCCTCCAGATAATGCGTCGTGAGGACGATGGTGTGGCCGTCGCGGTTCAGTCTGCGGATGAACTCCCAGAGGGCCTGCCGCAGCTCGACGTCGACCCCTGCGGTCGGCTCATCGAGCACGATCACCGGCGGCTTGTGCACCAGAGCCTGCGCGACCAGCACCCGCCGCTTCATGCCGCCCGAGAGCGCGCGCATGTTGACGTCGGCCTTGGAAGCCAGATCCAGGTTGTGCATCACCTCGTCGATCCACGCGCGGTTATCGCGCATGCCGAAATAACCGGATTGGATACGCAGCGTCTCGCGCACCGTAAAGAAGGGGTCGAACACCAGCTCCTGCGGCACCACGCCGAGCGAGCGCCGTGCCGCGCGGTAGTCCGCGCGCACGTCATGACCCATGACGCGCACGGTTCCGCGATCCGCGCGCACCAGACCAGCCAGGACGCTGATCAGCGTGGTCTTGCCGGCTCCGTTCGGGCCGAGCAAGCCGAAGAATTCCCCCTGAGGGACCTCGAGGTCGATTCCCGAGAGCGCCTGCAAATCGCCGAAGCGCTTGTGAACCTCGCAAAGCTCGATCGCGGCGGGCATGCCGGCGGTTCGCTTCCCCGGGGATCAACCCGAAGCCGGCTGAAGCAGCTCGGAGACTCCGTAGAGCTTGGCGAGATTCTGCATCGCGACGGGTAGATTGGCGTAGCGCAGCCCGGTCTTGCTCTTGCTTTCCGCCGCCTGCCGCAGCCATTCCAGCGCGAGCGCGAGGGCGGCGGAATCGACCTCGGTGACGCCGCGGAAATCGACGACTCGCGCGCCCTGCCGCAACTGCTCTTCCACGGCGGCAGCCAGCTCGGACACGGTTCCCAGGGTGAGCGCGCCCTCGAGGAAGAGCGAATCGCCGTCCCGGCGGATCACGACTTGCCCGCCTTCGCGGTCAGCGGCTCGCGGTTTTTTGCGGCAAGCGACTTGATCAGACCGTCGATCCCGTGTTCGCGTACCTCGGTCGCAAAGGTGTCGCGGTAGGTCGTGACCAGGCTCACACCGTCCACCTTGACGTCGTAGATCTTCCAGCCGTTGTCGGTCTTCTCCAGCTCGTAGTCGATCGTCACAGGCTGGGTCGAGCCCGTCGGCTTGACATCGGATTTCACTGTGACCTCGCTGTCCTCGGGCTTCGCGCGAAGCGGCTTGTAGTCGATCTGCTGATCCCTATAGTTGACCAGGGCGGTGGAGTAGGTGCGCACCAGCAAGGTCTTGAACTCGGAGGCGAGCACCTTCTGCTGCTCGGGAGTGGCGGAGCGCCAGTTGCGCGCCACGGCGAGGCGGGCCATTCGGGTGAAGTTGAAATGCGGCACGATTTTGGTTTCGATGAGATCGGCGGCTTTTTTCGTATCGCCCGCCTGGATATCCTTGTCCTTCTTCAGGGTCGCGACCACATCGTCGGTGATCGTCTTTATCAGCACGTCGGGCGCCACCGATTGGGCCTGCGCCAGAGGAGACAGAACCACGAGGAGAAAACAGAATGCGATTTTCATGGCAACTCGATCCGCTCACTTGGTGGGTTCATCGTCCGACTCGTCGCGCTCGCGCGGCGGGTTGCCGTCGTAGACGAGATTGCGCCTGCGCTGCAACCAGGCGTCGCGCGTGAACGCGTATTTGTCGAGCGCCGCCTGCTCCAGGACGCTCGTCGCGTCGAGGAGTTTGGCACGATTGCTGATCGCGCGTGTCGCATAGAGCGAGTTGCGCACGGGAACACTTTCGGTTGCCCAATAGACGAGATCCGCGTTGTAGTCGAAGATGAGCCCGAAGCCGTCGCGGAAGGTCGAGGGACCGAGGAACGGTATGACCACGTAAGGGCCGCTGTCGATCCCCCATCGGCCGAGCGTCTGGCCGAAGTCCTCGTTGTGCTTGGGCATTCCTACGTCGGACGCAAAATCGAAAATCCCCGCAATCCCGAACGTCGAATTGAAAATGACGCGGGTTGCGTCCTCCAATCCCTCCTGGAACTTGCCCTGCAATACGTCGTTCACCGAAATCCAGACGTCCTCCAGGTTGGAAAAGAAGTTGGAGATGCCGGTTCGCAGGAACCCGGGCAGGACGGCGCGATAGCCCTTGGCCACCGGCGTGAACACGGCTTTATCCGTCGCGTCGTTGAAGGCGAACACCGCGCGGTTGACCCGCTCGAGGGGATCGGCCGGATTCCCCCCGCCGGTAGCGCAGCCCGCCAGCGAGCCGGCAAGGAGCAACGCCGCGCACAACCTCTTCACTTCCGCCACGCGATCCGCTTCCCATCCTTACTTCTTGCCGTCTCCCTCGGCGGCTTTATTGTACAGGAACTGGCCGATGAGATTTTCCAGCACCACCGCGGACTGCGTCAGTTTCAGGGTGTCGCCGCCTTTCAAATTGACCGAGTCGCCTCCTGCCGTAATTCCGATGTACTGCTCGCCGAGCAGCCCCGAGGTCAGGATCTTGGCGGAGCTGTCCTTGGGAAACTGGAAGCGGCCGTCGATGTTCATCGATACCACGGCCTCGAAGCTCTCGTTGTCGAAACGAATATCGCCCACCCGGCCCACCACGACGCCCGCGCTCTTTACCGGCGCGCGGATCTTCAACCCGCCGATGTTCTCGAACTTGGCGTTGATCTGATACGCGTCCGCCGAAGTGAACGAGGCGAGATTCGCCACCTTCAGCGACAGGAACAGCATGGCGCCTATGCCGACCACGGCGAAGATCCCCACCCACAAGTCCAGCTCTCTGCGCGTCATCATGGTTCTACAGCCCCCTGAACATCAATGCGGTCAGCACGAAGTCGAGCGCGAGGATCGCGAGCGACGAGGTCACCACCGTGCGCGTGGTCGCACCCGACACGCCCTCTGCAGTCGGCGGCGCGTCGTATCCTTCGAAAACCGCGATCCAACATACGGCCACACCGAACACGAGGCTCTTGATGAGGCCGTTCACGATGTCCTCGCGAAAGTCCACAGCCGCCTGCATCTGCGACCAGAACGAGCCCTCGTCGACGCCGATCAGACGCACGCCCACGAGATATCCGCCGAACACGCCCATCGCCGAAAACAAGGCCGCGAGCAAGGGCATGGAAAGCACCCCGCCCCAGAAGCGCGGGGCAACGACGCGGGCGATCGGGTCCACGGCCATCATCTCCATCGCGGAAAGCTGTTCGGTCGCCTTCATCAAGCCGATCTCCGCGGTGATCGCGCTGCCCGCACGGCTGGCAAACAGCAATCCCGCGACGACCGGCCCGAGCTCGCGCACCAGGGACAGGCTGACGAGCACCCCCAGCGCCTCGGCGGATCCGTAGCGTACCAGCGTGTCGTAGCCCTGCAGGCCCAAGACCATTCCAACGAACAGCCCCGAGACGAGAATGATCACGAGGGACAACACTCCCGCAAAATAGATTTCGCGGATGGTCAGGTGAAAGCGTCTGAAGCTCGGTCCCGATTCCTTGAGCGTGAGCCAGAAGAAGCGGCACGCAAACCCCAGACGCCAGACCCAAGCGGTGACGATGCGCGCGCCCAGTGCGCGCATCAGCTCTGCGACGCGCTCCGTCATTGCGCGAACAGGTCCTGCCGGTATTCCGGCGCTGGATAGTGAAACGGTACGGGCCCGTCGGGCTCGCCGTAGACGAACTGCTTGAGCGACGGCAGGCGCCCCGCGCGCACCTGCTCCGGCGTGCCCTGGAACTCAACCTTCCCGGCCGACATGTAATAGACGTAATCGACCAGGTCCAGCGCTTCAGCAACGTCATGGGTCACCACGATCGAGGTCGCGCCCAGAGAGTCATTGAGCCGACGGATCAGCTGCCCGATCACCCCAAGAGAGATCGGGTCCAGTCCGGTAAAAGGCTCGTCGTACAGCATTAGCATGGGATCGAGGGCGATCGAGCGGGCAAGCGCCACGCGCCGCGCCATCCCGCCGGAGAGCTCCGAGGGCATGAGATCGGCGGCGCCGCGCAGGCCCACCGCCTGGAGCTTCATCAGCACGAGGTCGCGGATGAGAGGCTCAGGCAGCTCGGTGTGCTCGCGCATCTGGAATGCAACGTTGTCGAACGAGGACATGTCGGTAAACAAGGCGCCGAACTGGAACAGCATTCCGATCTTGCGACGCAGCGCGAAAAGTCCTTCATCGTCGAGCTCGTTGATCGCCTGGCCGGCAACGCGGATTTCGCCATGGTCCGGGACGAGTGCTCCACCGATGAGACGAAGAAGCGTCGTCTTCCCGCAGCCGGACAGTCCCATGATAGCGACCACCTTGCCTTTGGGAACGACCAGGTTGATGTCCTTCAAAACCTGGCGCTGATCGTAGCTGAACGTGACGTTCTGGACTTCGACCAGATTGCTTGTCGCCACGGGGTCCTGCTCGAAGTAGCCGAAGGCCGAATTCTAGCCCATAAAGGCGCGGCGCCACAAAATCGCCGCAGCGCGAGTGTGGCTGCTCCCGTGAGATGAAAGGGCGCGGCCTTTGCGCTATCATCGTCGCATCCGCCTGAAGGCCGCCTGATGCCCGAGCCGTTGGTCCGATTCCGTGGAGTGAACAAAAGCTTCGGGCGTTCCGAGGTGTTGCGGGGGATTGACCTCGATCTACCGCCGGGCAGTTGCGTAGGCCTGACCGGTGTCAACGGAGCCGGGAAGACGACCCTGATCAAATGCCTGCTGGATTTTTGCGAACTCGACTCAGGGGCGATCGAGGTCAACGGCGTCAAGCATCGCCGTCCACAGGCACGCAGCCATCTCGCGTTCTTGCCGGAGCGCTTTATCGCCCCGTACTTTCTGAGCGGCCGTGAATTCATAGCCATGATGCTGGAACTTTTCGGATGCCGGTACGAGGAAAAGAGCGTGCGCGCCATGTTCGCCGCTCTCGACCTGGACAGCGCGGCGCTTGACAAGTCGGTCCGCGACTACTCCAAGGGTATGACGCAGAAGCTGGGACTCGCAGCCTGTTTTCTCTCGCAGCGCAAACTGTACGTTCTCGACGAGCCGATGAGCGGACTCGACCCCTTGGCACGCACCCGAGCCAAGGAGTTGCTGTTCAGGCTCAAGGCCGAGGGACGGACCCTGTTGCTCACTTCGCACTCCCTCGCAGACGTCGAGGAGATTTGTGACCAAATTACCATCCTGCACAACGGAACGCTCGTGTACGCCGGTACGCCCGGCGGATTGCGCGAGCGTTACGAGGAGTCGTCGCTGGAGCGCGCCTTCCTGAAATGCATCCAAGCCCATGCCCGATAACGTGAAGCCGAGTCTGCTCATCGTCGACGATGACTCGCTGATCACCGAGACTTTGTCGTACGCGCTCGGAAAGGATTTCGACGTCATGGTAAGCGACTCGCGCCAGCATGCCGTGAGTCTCCTCCGGCAGCTCGACGAGGCACCGCAATTGGCCCTGGTCGACCTGGGGCTCCCTCCCGCGCCCCACAGGCCCGACGAGGGATTCCAGCTGATCAGCGATCTGCTTGCGCACTCGCCCACGATGAAGATCCTGGTGCTTTCGGGACAAAACGACGCCGCCAACGCCAGGCACGCACGGACCCTAGGCGCCGCAGAGTTCGTCGCCAAGCCCTGCGATCCGGAGAACCTGAAGAAGATCCTGCTGCACGCTCTTCAGTTTCGCGCTGCCGAGATCTCCGGAGAAGGGATCGCCGAAACCGATCCCCTGGTGGGCAAGAGCCCGGCGCTGCAAAAGCTAAAGAGCCAGATCAGCCAGTACGCCGACTCGCCGTTTCCCGCTCTCATCGAAGGCGAATCAGGCACCGGCAAGGAACTGGTCGCCAATCTCCTCCACCGCCTCTCATGGAGGCGCGTGAAGCCGTGGTTCGCGCTCAACTGTGCGGCGATCGCGCCGACGCTGGTCGAGCCCACCCTATTCGGTTACGCCAAGGGCGCGTTCACCGGGGCGACGCAGAACAAATCGGGCTACTTCGAGGACGCGAGCGACGGCACGCTGTTTCTCGACGAGATCGGGGAGCTGCCTCTTGAGCTTCAAGCCAAGCTCCTGCGGGTGCTCGAAAACGGCGAGTTCCAGCGCGTGGGCGAAACGCAACAGCGCTTCTCGCGCGCGCGAGTGATAGCGGCGACCAATCGGGATCTGCGCGCGGAAGTCAGGAAGGGGAATTTCCGCGCCGACCTCTATCATCGGCTTTCGGTTTTCACGATCGAGGTTCCGTCGTTGCGCGAGATGGACGACGACCGCGCTCTGCTGCTTGAACACTACCGCAAATTCTACGCGGAGCAGGCGAAGCTTCCGCCCTTTTCCCTGGATGAGGCGGCGCAAAAAGCCTGGCGGGCGTACCACTTCCCGGGTAACGTACGCGAGCTGCGCAACGTCGTCATCCGGCTGACCACAAAGTACGCAGGGCAAAAGCTCTCTCTCGCGGAGCTCGAGCCAGAGTTCGATCTCGAGGTGCAAGCCGACGGGGGGCCCGGACTGCCCTCCGATCCCGGGACGCTGGTCGAACAGGCGCAGCGCCACTTGCAGCGCGAGCGCACCTTCAATCTCGACCAGATGCTCAAGGCCTGGGAGCAGGGCTACATCGAGGCGGCGATGAAGCTCACGCGAGGCAACGTCAGCCAGGCGGCCAAGATGCTCGGCATCAACCGCACGACGCTGTACTCCCGAATGGAATCGGCCCAAAAGCAACCGTAGGTCTTCGGGAGCCGGTGGGAGGGAGACTCGATGTACCTGGAACACTTCGGGCTGAAAGAGGCGCCCTTTCGCATCACGCCTCACACCGATTTTTTCTTTCGCGGCGCAAATCGCGGCGCCACGCTCGAGGCGCTGCTTTACGCTATCACGCGCGAAGAAGGGATCGTCAAGGTCTCGGGCGAAGTCGGCAGCGGCAAGACGATGCTCTGCCGCGTGTTGATCGAGCGACTGCCCGCGACGGTCGAAACCATCTTCCTAGCCAATCCCTCGTTGTCGCGTGACGAAATACTGTTTGCGATCGGGGACGAATTGAAGCTCGAGTTGGACAAGGAGCGGATGACCCGAGTCTTGCGTGCCCTGCAGGAATATCTCCTGCGGCTTTACGGCGAGGGCCGGCGGGTGGTAGTGCTGATCGACGAGGCGCATGCGATGCCCGACGAAACGCTGGAGGAGATCCGGCTGCTGTCGAACCTCGAATCGAACCGCCACAAGCTACTGCAGATCGTACTGTTCGGACAGCCGGAGCTGGACGAGCACCTGGATACCGCTGGCATGCGCCAGCTCAAGGAGCGCATCACTCACAGCTTTCGGCTTGAGCCCTTGGTGCACGGCGATATCGAGAACTACATCGACTTCCGAATGCGCGCAGCGGGCTACCACGGTCCCAAGGTGTTCACCAAAGACGCGATCCGGCTCATCGCGCGCACCTCCCAGGGGCTGACCCGCCGGATCAATATCCTCGCGGACAAGGCATTGCTCGCGGCCTTTGCGGGTGGAACCCACGCCGTTACTGGGGCCGAGGTCAAGAGAGCGGTACGCGACTCTGAGTTCTCTCGCGCGAGAAGCGGAGCGCAGAAGATCCGCATAGGCGCGGCGGCCCTGGCCGCCGGGGTGATCCTCGGCTGGGCGACCCATATGCTGCTCTCGGGCGACACCCGATCGGCAACTCCGCCGGCACTCGCTGTCCCGCCGCAGGCGAGCGCGCGCCCGGACCCGGGCGCCGGCGTCAATGCGCCTCCCCCGACACCCACTCCCGCCGCAGAGCGGAACGTTGCACCGACGGCTATCCCCGAGGCTCCGGCGCCCACCAACGCGGAGTTGAAGCCGCCCCCGGCGGCGACCGCGGATGCGCTCGTGGGAAAACCCTTGGCCCCTGCGCAAGGCGAACTCGCACGTGAGCGTCCGGCGCCCGCCAGCACGGAGTTGAAGCCGCCCCCGGCAGCGACCGCAGATGCGCTCCTGGGAGAACCGTTGGCCCCTGCGCGAGGCGAGCTCGCCCACGAGCGCTTCGAGGCAACCCAGGAATGGCTGCGCAGCACCCCCGGGGACCGCTACGCGATCCAACTCGCCACGGTGAATGCCGGAGAACTGTCGCAACTCGAGGATTTCTTGCAAAAAGCAGCCGCAGTGCTGCCGGTCAGAGAGTTGTTTGTGTACAGCGTCAAGATCGACGGACAGCAACACTACCGCGTCGCATACGGATCCTATCCGAACGCGGTGAAGGCAAGCGAAGCAATAGCCGGGCTCCCAGAACTCCTCGCTGCGTACCAGCCGTACGTTCGCACGGTCGCGCGAATGCGCAGCCAGAATCGCCAATAGCTGCCCCTCTTTAGCCGTCCACGCGAGCCACGGCGACCGGATTCGTGAAATAAGCAGCATGGCGGGTCGTTTGGTTTGTTAAATCAGTTTCTTACGTGGTACTGTTATACTACATTGGGTAGTTGCGCTTGGTTGGATCAATAAAAGGAATCGGAGGCCACCTTGCGACTCATTTCGCTGGCGGTTATTGCACTCGCGCTGGGTGCATGCGCTCACGCGCCGATTCAGCAATCGGAGGCGCATTTGAAGGCGGGTGAACCGCCACCTTCCGGCACCATTCCCGCGCCGGTTCAGATCTCGACCGTCCTGCCGCAACCCAAACCGACGCTGCGGCCGGAAACCTACACAGTAGTTGTGAATGGCGTCAGGGTGCAGGAGCTTCTGTTCGCCCTCGCGCGCGATGCCAAGCTGAACGTCGACATTCACTCTGGGATCACCGGCACGGTCACGCTCAACGCCGTCGATCAGACCCTGCCGCAGCTCTTGTCGCGCATCGCCAGGCAGGTCGATATGCGCTGGGAGCTCGACGGTCCGAATCTGGCCGTGATGCCGGATTCTCCCTACCTGCACATCTACCGGATCGACTACGTCAACATGGAGCGGCTGGTCGCGGGCGCGGTCGGCGTGTCTTCGCAGATCGGCAGCATCAGCGGCGCAGGTGGCGGCGCGGGTGGCGCGGCCGCGGGTGGGGCCGGCGGAGCGGCGGGTGCGAACGGCTCGATCACCACGGTGCGCAACATATCCGACAATAGGTTCTGGGTCACGCTGGAAAAGAACATCAAAGACATCCTGCACGAGACCGACAAGATATTGCCCGGCGGCGGGACCCCTCAGCCGGCCAGTGTTCAGGCGCCTCCGGGGGCGCCGGGTGCCGCTCCGGCGGCGGCCGCGCCCAACGTCAGCTTCAGGGAGGCGGCCTCCGTGATCGTCAATCCCGAGGCGAGCGTCATCATCGTGCGCGCGACTTCGCGGCAGCACGAGAAGATCCAGGAATTCCTGGATCAGGTGTTGGCCAACGTCAAGCGCCAGGTTCTGATCGAGGCGACCATCGCGGAAGTCCAGCTGAACAACCAATATCAACAGGGAATCGACTGGTCGGCCCTGCGCGCGCGCGGATCGACGACCACGTTCGGCAATCAGATTGCGGGGGGAAACGTAACAACCGTTCCCACGTTTCCGCCGGGTATTAACGCGACGCCTCCCGGGGCCCTACCCAGCGCCCCCTCGTTTCCGAACATCTTCACCCTCGGCGCTGTGGGGGCGAATATCTCGGGGGTTCTGCAGCTGCTCGAGTCCTTCGGAAACGTGCGGGTGCTCTCGAGCCCGAAGCTATCTGTGTTGAACAACCAGACCGCGCTGCTTCGAGTCGTGGACAACATCGTGTACTTCAATGTTCAGGTGAGCCTTGCGGCAGGAAACCTGAACTCGAACGCAGTGACCGCGACCAACACGACACCGGTCACCGTGCCGGTCGGATTCGTGATGACCGTGACTCCGCAGATCAGCGAAGACGATACGATCCTGCTGAACGTGAAGCCGACCACCACGCGCCTCGTGAAGTTTGTCAACGATCCGAACCCCGACCTGGCGAAGGCCGGGGTGGTCAACCCGGTGCCGCAGCTACGCATGCGAGAGATGGAGTCGCTGATCAAGGTGAACAGCGGCCAGATGGCGGTGCTCGGCGGACTGATCGAGGACTCGGTGAATGACATCGAGGACACGATACCGATCATCAACAGCATCCCCATCCTCGGCTCGCTCTTCAGCTCGCGCAACCGCAACAACACCAAGACTGAGCTCGTCGTATTCCTGCGCCCGCTCGTGGTCAAGGATGCAAGCATCGACGGGGACTATCGCGCCTACCGCTCGATGATCCCGGGAGACAATTTCACCTCCCAGCCTAACGCCGGCAAGACGGCACCCCTGAGCGGCATGAAATGAGCTTGCTTCTTGACGCGTTGAAGAAGGCGGAACTCGCCAAGCAGATCGCCAAGGCGGAGTCGCCCACGCCCGAACAGGCAGGGACCGAGCCGGCGCCGGAACCGGCGCCTCGCGTGATCACCCGCGAGAAACTGCCGGAGATCACGCATCCGCTGGAGATTCTCACCGACGATTTGCCGTCAGAGCAAAAGGCGCCGGAGGCGCCCAAGGCACGGCCGGAATTGTCGCTGCAGGAGCCCGAAGCGTTCGCACCGGCGGCACCGCCCCCACCGCGGACCGGCGAGCCTCTGCACCCCGGGGGACGCGCACAGGCGGAGCAGCTTTTTCAAGTCAAGGAAATGGACTACAACCCGCGTCGACCGTTCTATCTCACCCTTGGCGCACTTGGCGTAGTCGCCGTGGGTTACGGCGGCTACGTGTGGTGGCAGATGCAGCCTCACTACAGTGTTCCTCCTGCAGCGACGCAGGCCAGCGCAGCCGCCGTACCTGTCCAGGTCGCCGCCGTGCCCGCTCCGGCGCAAGCGCCGTCCCCGCCCCCATCGAGCGCCGCGCCCGCCAAGACCCAGCCGAGC
>Ga0326726_10004237_pt1 | contig 13097 bp, 18 predicted proteins | sample MHFenrmetagenome_2_FD_207603 | JGI IMG/M metagenome (GOLD analysis project Ga0326726, IMG submission 207603) | Lab enriched peat soil microbial communities from Michigan Hollow, Ithaca, NY, United States - MHF15MN | ecosystem: Environmental > Terrestrial > Soil > Wetlands > Peat | place: USA... | reverse complement strand
CTGGAGCTCTACGTCCGCGCACGTCACTGCACGACGACGGTCGCGCCCAGCCTGGTGCGATTGTACAAGTCGACGATGTCGTCGTTTGACAAGCGAATGCACCCCGACGAGACCCCGCCGCCAAGCTTCCATGGCTCGTTCGTCCCGTGGATCCGGTAGAGCGTACCACCGAGATAGAGAGCGCGCGCACCGAGCGGATTGTCCGGACCTCCCGCCATGTGATGGGGCAGATTGGGGAACCGCTTCAGGATATTCGGCGTGGGCGTCCAATCCGGCCACTCGCGTTTGTCGGACACCGTGCTCACGCCCGACCAGCCGTAGCCTTCCATGCCGACGGCTATCGGGTAGCGGATCGCCTTGCCGTTCCCGAGCACATAATAAAGCCGCCGCTCTTTGGTGCTGACGACGATGCTCCCGGGCGAACGCGCGGTTTTATAGTCCACCTCTTCGCGCGGAATGATCCCGTAAAGGAGACCGAAGGGAGTCTGCAACGACCAGGTCTGACCGGATTGATCGGCCTTCGGTTGACCAACCTTCGGTTTCTCCGATGCGGCGTAGGCCCGTGTGGCCTCCGAACCATTCGATGCACAACCGCCAAGCAGGGAACCCGCGAGGATGAGGGCAAGCAGACCAACGGACAATTTCACACACCAACTCCGTGCAGACGGTCGACAAATACCAGCGGCCCTAGAGGCCTCACCGATCTCTCATTTGTACCGCAAAGCCGTCAAATTCTAGTGCAGAAAAACCACACCTGCGCGGTTCCTTGCAAGGCTCTGCACCGCGCGCGGCGAACCAGGCGGCAATTCGAACGAAAAAGCCCGCCCGCATGGGGCGGCCCCGAACGAAGTGATCGCGGAGCGCATCATTGCGCTCGCCAAGCAAGGTGAGCGCGACCCGGACAAACTGTGCGACGGCGCGCTCAAGGCTCTCGGCAGCAAGCAAGGCCGTACAGGCGTTGGCAAAGCTTCGCGCGCCTCGGGCGGACGTCGCTGTTTATTTCTTGGCGTTAGGTTCAGCTTTCGCTTTCAATTGCGCCAGTTCGCTGCTCAGTTTCACCATTGCCGACTTGAGCTCGGCGATTTCGGCTCGGGCGGCCGCGAGATCGCGGCCGGCGGCGTTGATCTTCTCCTGTGTTTCGCGGCCGAGCTTGGTCAGCGCCTGCTGAAGAAATTCGACATTGGCTTGCAGGCATCCGGTGCGACGCTCCATCTGTTTTTCAGCCCCGCAAGCTTCCAACCCGCGGATGTCCTGTGCGGCCGCGGCCGGCAGCAACGCCGCGAGAAGGGCCGCCGCGCCGAGCAATCGCGTCCCTGTGAGCCGGGGCTGCCAAAGCTGCCGAAGATCGCGCATCATACGTAATAGCCTCACGACAAAGAGACTGTCTGCTTTTGACTCAACGCGAACATTGGGCAAATTCACTGCGCTTTGTTGATCTACATCAATACGCTTGCAGATTTAGGTGATCCATCCTTTAGCGCCGCTGTACTGTTGATAGAAGTAATTCGGAGTGGTCCATGAAATGTACAATCCTGCTTTCAATATGTGTCAGTGTTCTCGGTTCGCAAATAACTGCAGCTGCCGAGGGAGAGATACCAAAATTCGACATCACTGCGGCCTGTCGCGGGTCTGGTCAGGTGGAAACAAAGGCAAGGTGCACGCAGGACGAACAGGCGGCTCGTGATCAGCTTGCAAAACTATGGCCGCAATTCAAGCAATCAGATGCTTCGCGCTGCGTTCAAATAACAACAACCGGGGGCGCGGCCGGCTATGTTGAATTGCTCACCTGCCTGCAAGCAGCACGGATCGAGGAAAAGACACCGACAGATCCCTTCGGACCTCTTCCGTCGATCGCAAAATAGAGGCAGACGTGCAGATTTTCACCCTTGTCGGGCTAGAACCGCGCGGTCACACCGATGATCGGGCCGTGCATGGTCATGTCGTATTCGTAGTGGGTGACACCAGATCCTTTCGAGTAGTCCACGAATAACGCCTTGTAACCAAGCATGCCGCTCCAGGTGACGTTGTTACGGACGCAGAAATCGTAATTGAGGGCGGCAAGCGCCTGCCACGAGAACTTGCTGCCCACGCCGAAACCTCCGACGTCGCCACTCGCAACAAAATTCACCCCGGGCGCAAATTGGTGGCGAAGCCGCAGGCCGACCAGCGGATCGACCCAGCCAACATTGCCGGATGCCGAAAGCGTTCCGTCTGCATTGCGAGTGAGATCACCGATATTGACGGTACCCGAAAGCGCCAGGCTGGCATCAGCTCTCTGCCACCATCCGCGCGCGCCGGCAAAAATATCGATGGCGGTGCCAGAGCCCGGCGCACTGGTCGCTCCCCACCGCGCGAGTTCATAGGCTGCCGCAAGTTCGGCAATGAACATCTCGAACTTTAGACCTGCAGAGGCCCCGACCGAGGCGTTGAGTGCGTCGACGCCGCGCGAATGCGTCATGCTGCCGTTCAATCCGATCTTCAGGTAGACCAGGTCGGAGAAAACCGAGAAACGGCCGTTGCGCGCCTCGAAATACCCCATGAGCGCAAAGAGATCTTTTGGGATTTCTGAACGGCGTATAAGATCACCCAGATCACTGTAGCCAACATCGACATCGACCGTACGGCCTTTGACCGTCGTGGATCCGTTAAGCAACGGGATCCAGCCATAGGGCGTGGCGTAGTAAGTCCACGGACTGAGAACCGGAGCCGGTGAGACAGGCGCTTTTGTTGGCATGGGCGCGATGTCGGCGGCCATCGCCGCGCCCGATAGACATGCTCCCATGATCAAACCAGCCGTAAACCCCAGCAGCGACCGGCTGTACTCCGACGCGCACACTATTGAGCCCCCTTTGACCATCGTTAGCTTCGTCCCAATATTCAGGCTAGCACATCACGATTGTCGTAGCAGAGTAAAGGCGGCGGGTCTTCAAAGGGCGGCCCAATTGAACCGGGCGTGCGACGTCCATTACATAAACGTGTGGCAACGTCTGCGGCGCGGAACACTGGTCAATTTCCCTTGATAGGGACCGTTCATAGGGATTGTAAGGTTTGCGATGGACCAGCGCGACCAGGAGCTTTTGGATAAACAGCTGTGGCGAGTCAGTCGCAGCACCGCACAGAATGGCGGTGCGTTGGGTCCGGCGTTTGCGGCATTGCGCTATCCCAGTTAGATAACTGAAACAGCAGATTTCTCGGTTAGTTCGACCAGTGTGCGCACGTGCTCTTTTGCGTCGTACACATTGATCTGAATTTGTGGATATTTTTTCTTGAGTTCCAGGGCTGATTTCATCGCGGCTTCCGAAGTGTCAAATTCCGATTTGAACTTTCCATCGACTTCGAGAACGTAGCCCTCGGACGGAATGGTATTGGCTGACGGATTTTTGGGTCTCGTCGTATCGCTGTTCGCAGATTGCTCAACTGTCGGCTCTTTCATCCCAAGAGCTGGTTTCTTTATATTCACGCGAGACTCCTTTGTTCGGATTCGCACCGAAAATGACGTGCCCAACTGACACACAACGAAACGGGCTGGCGTGCGTCTTTAGCTCACCGGCTTTTCGAACGGATATTGATCGCTCGCGTAGAGCGCCTGAATATCCTTGTAGTTAAGACGCTGTTCGTCGATCTCGATGCACGCGCCAAGCAACAGCGGCTCCGGAAGCTCCTCGACTGCAAAACGAATGGCATCGGCTGCCGTTTCGAAGCGGCGATAACTCACCTTCCTGGCGCTCTTGCGATTGCGCCCAGGATACAATTCGGCCGGTGCATTGTAATCGAATCCGTACACGCTTCCCTCCACATCATTCGCCTATGCGAATATTTTGAAACAACATACTAAATATGGGGTCTCAAAGGCGTGTTTAACAGGGCGGGTGAGCGCTTTATTTCGACAGAAATCGAGCAATTGACCCGCTTTTGTCGTCTCGGGCGATCTCCGATTTTTGGCACAAACGGAGGTAGCGCTCGACACAAACAGTGTCCGCCGATGATTTGAGCCATATCAATGCAACGCGAGCGTTTCCGTATGACTTTTTTGTCAGTTGCCAAAACACCGGTGATGAATATGGAAACTCCCGTCAAGATCGATTTTCAGGGTATGGACGCGAACCCCGACGTCCGCAGCGCAATCGGCAAGCACCTCATTCAGCTTGAGGAGCGCTTCAGCCGGATCACCGCAGGTCAGGTGGTGCTCAAGGCGCCCGGCGGCCATCATCACAAGGGCGGCTTGTACGAGGTTAGCATCCGGCTCGCACTTCCGGACGGCCGCGAAGTCAATATCGGCCACACCGCGCAAGATGATGAGCGGTATTCCGATCTGACCTTCGCGATCAATAACGCCTTCAAACGCGCGCGCCGGCAGCTGCAAGACCAGGTCCGCAAGCTGCAGGGACAGATAAAGCACCACGACGACGCGCCGATCGGCGAGTGACCGTCACGGCCGACGTCCGCTTTTGAATGACATGGTTGTTCCGCTTGACTCATGCGGACGCGTGCGGCTTGATTTAGATCAATGCTGAACGGCTCTTTAAGTCGACACTGTTGAGTGACATCTAAAGGACGGCCAAATGAAGCTTCAATTGATCGGCACGGCTTTTGCGATCTCGCTTCTTCCGGTGGTTGCAAATGCACAGCTCACCATCGATATGAGCGCAATCAAATGCGACCAATATCTGGCGATGTCGCCGGCGATGTCTCGTGACTTTTCTGCGTGGATGAGCGGCTGGTTCAGCTATCAGACGCGCCGGACATTTGTGGATGTGCTTTTACACCAGAAGAATATCGCGAACTTGAAAGCGTGGTGCCAATACCATCCGCAAGACAGCGTGATGATTGGACTGCAAACAGCGATTGGCCCGCAGTGAAATGCCAGGGCAACGAGGGCTAACCATGAGATGGAATGTTCTTTTAACAGCAGCGACTTTGCTGGTAGCCGCTTCGCTGCCAAGTGCAGCTCAAATCAGTCTGGATATGAATAAGATCACGTGCCGAGACTGGCTCGGATACAGTCCGGAGAACCGGGAATTCGTCCGCTTTTGGATGAGCGGCTATTACAACGCGGCCGCCAACAGTAACATCTTGGACTACGATCGCCTGCAAAGAAATTCTGCAAAGGTTGCGGCGTACTGCAAGAACCACAGGTCAAACACCTTGCCGACCGCGATCAAGAACAGCACCAGCTAGGACGATCGCGAAGTGAGCTCCTGCAATCGTCCACGACTGACGCGCAACATCTCCGGTTTTGACTCGCGTCGCGCTAGACGGCATTCACGGATGCCGCAGCACTTTGGCGTTCAAACTGTGTGAATGCATCCATTGCATGGGTTGCATACATCACCGACGGCCCCGCCCCCATGTAAATCGCCATACCAAGGGCGTCCGTCACTTCTTCGCGACTGGCGCCTTGTTGAAGAGCTGCCTTGACATGAAAGGCAATGCAATCGTCGCACCTGATCGCAACTGCAATGCCGAGCGCGATGAGCTCCTTGGTTTTGCCATCAAGTGCTTTTGGGGCCAAAGCAGCTTGAGCAATATTTGCGAATGCCTTCATCACTTCCGGGGCACCGCCGCGTAAGTCCCGCAGTTGTGACGTGAGTTCTGTAACAGTCTGCGCCCAATCCTTCATACCCATTGCTCCAAATGATCAGCAAAATCTAATGGAGTCGCACAGGCGCATACATTGATCTAGATCATTTGACGTGGCGGCATTTCCGCTTCTGGCAACAGGGGCCTCCGGGGAACGACCGGATCTTCGTGCAAACCAGCCCTTCCAGCGTGTTAGTGTGAGAGAGTACGATGCAAGCTCGAGGGTGGGGGCACTGATGAGGCGGCGGAAATTTCTGGGTATCCTTGGTGGTGCGGCGGCGTGGCCGGTTGCGTCGAAAGCGCAACAGCCCGAGCGCGTGCGCCACGTTGGCATGCTCAACGTCCTCGGATCGGACGATCCGGAGGCGCAAGCACGGACCAAAGTGTTCGAGCAAACTCTTCAGCAGTTAGGGTGGACGGTCGGCCGCGATCTCAAGATCGAAATCCGTCAGATTGGGCGTGACGTCGACAGCCTTCGCCGCTACGCGGCGGAGTTGGTCGCACTCGCGCCGGACGTGATTGTCAGCATAGGCAGCATCGCGGTTGCGCCGCTGCAACAGGCTACGCGTACGATCCCGATCGTGTTCGTAAACGCTCCCGATCCGGTTGGTGCCGGCTTCGTGCAAAGCATGGCCCACCCTGGCGGCAATATCACCGGCTTCTCGAATTTCGAGTACAGCATGAGCGGTAAATGGGCCGAACTGCTCAAGCAAATCGCGCCCAACGTGACCCGCGCCCTGGTGTTTCGTGATCCCACCTCTGCGGCTGGCATCGGACAATTCGGGGCCGTTCGATCGGTCGCGCAGTCGCTTGGTGTTGAGCTCACGCCGTTGGACGTGCGTGACCCCGACGAAATCGAGCGTAGCGTGGCAGCGTTCGCACGTTCCGGAAATGGCGGCGTGATCGTCACGGCAGGCGGCACGGGGGCCCGTCGCAAGCTCCTAATCAGTCTTGCCGCCCGCCACAAATTGCCGTCGGTTTATCCTTATCGCTATTATGCAGTAGACGGTGGTCTGATCACGTACGGACCCAATACGCACGATCCGCTTCGGCGAGCCGCAGGATATGTCGATCGCATCCTCAAGGGCGAGAAGCCGGCTGACATGCCGGTGCAGGCGCCGACCAAGTACGAGCTGGTTGTCAATCTCAAGACCGCAAAAGCGCTCGGCCTGACCATTCCGCAGTCGGTGCTCGCCACCGCCGACGAGGTGATCGAGTAAGCTCAGGCCAACGTCCGCTTATGGTCCTTGGCGGATATCACACGGACATGCGGCTATGGAGCTTCCCGGCAAAACCGTCATCGTAACAGGAGGAGGAAGCGGGATCGGACGCGCCCTTTGTGAGGCATTTCACCAAGCTGGCGCGAAAAAGGTGATCGTTGCGGATATCGACCTGGAGGCAGCCGAGGCGGTGGCGGCGAGGATCGACGCGGCCGCAGCACTCTGCGATGTGGCGCAAGAAGCGCATGTCAGGTCGTTAATCGAGAAGACCGAGTCAGAGTTTGGGCCGATCGACCTTTATTGTTCAAATGCGGGGGTAGCGCTCGGTTTCTCTCCGCGCGTGGACAATGCCGCAGCTGGACCCGACGAGCTTTGGCAGCGAGCCTGGACTATCAATGTGATGGGGCATGTCTACGCAGCTCGTCACCTTATACCGCGCATGAAGACCCGCGGCGGCGGCTATTTGCTCAACACCGTGTCTGCTGCAGGTCTGCTGACTCAAATCGGAAGCGCGATTTACTCGACAACGAAACACGCCGCGGTCGGCTTTGCAGAGAATGTCGCAATCACTCATAAAGATGATGGGATCAAGGTATCGGTTCTTTGTCCGCAGGCCGTGGACACGCCGCTGCTGGACCGCCTTCCTTTAGGGCCGCAATCCGGAGACGGCGTCTTGTCGGCGGAACAAGTTGCACAGGCTGCGATCCAAGGTCTAAAGCGAGAGACATTCCTCATCCTGCCGCATGCCGAAGTGAACGATTACATTCGAAGAAAAATGGAGGATCGAGACCGCTGGATCGACGGCATGGTGCGCCTTCAGCGTCGCACCTACAGCTCCGAATCTTAAGTTGTGCGAGCAAAGGGGTCTCTGTCGCCTGATCGTCCAGGTTATCACGTCACGGCGGAAACGCTGCTTCAGCGCTGCCCGTGCCTAAAACATTCCCGGCGGCATCAAGCGCCTGCACTGTCCAGCGATAATTATGGTGCTCACCGCGGGGCGGGCATGGGCCCGTATACTGGATCGCGCCTCGCCCCACTACACCGCCAGCATATGCGATTGTTGAGCCGCCATGATGGAATGTCGGCATGTTGAGATCGGTCATCGTGAAACTCAAACGCTTGGTGCCAGCGGGCATGCTGCCGAGTTCAAAGGCAGGCGAGATCGACGCGCAGGCCGGAATGCCGGCCCATGAAAAGCGCAAAGTCAGGGACGGCCTGCCCTCGTCTGTTGCTGGTTGTGAAAAATCGAAATAGAGCGCGATAACGCAAAGCGCAGCCAGCACGATCACAGTGAACCAGTAAGCGGCCCTTCGTCCCATGCATATAATCTAGATCACAACCGACCATCGAAATAGATGCGTCGTCGCCAGTCGCCGGAAACCGGTTCCACCTGCGTCTCAATTAATACAATAAAATTGCCAGCGATTACCTGGCGGACATTGGAAAAAGAAGAGGCCTCTGACGAATCAGAGGCCCCTGCCTTCTCGGACCCGGGAGAAATCTTTTACCAGAATCTGTAGTTCACGCCGACCAGGACAGTGGCCTCGGTCGCTTTGGCGTTGAAGGCGCAGCCAACCGCACAGGGAGTGCCGATTGGGGTGACCGCGACCCGATTGCTCGTGCCGAAGTCCATGTAATTGCCTTCCAGAAACGCATGAATGGGAGCAGATATTCCGAGTGGCGATGTGCCCAGGAACCAAATCTTCCACTGCGCCTTGTCCTTGACACCAAGGACATCAGAAAATGAATCTATCGCCGTCCTCTCCGAAAGCGGATCGAAATCGCGTGGATGTTTCAACGCCCGCGTTGGCGCGCTATTGGCGCAAACGTTTTGGAAAATCGAAAGATGAGATCGAGACCGCGATTGCCAAGGTTGGCGGCAATGCCGAAACCGTCATGAAAGAATTGCGAGCCGGCGACTAGCGGCTAAGCGTCGCACAGACGAAGCGATCGTATCAGGCGGCGATGGCTGCTTATGATCGCCCATGATGCCCTTTAGCAAACTCAGCCGTCCGTGGAACTCAATCACCCGCCGCGACTTAGAGTATGTCAGTTGGAGATGAAACATGCCTGGCAGAATTATTGTTCTCACTTTGGTGATGATGTTGTCAGCCTCGACAGCCGCATTTTCACAGCCGAATTCGACGGACCAATCGACGGCAGGCAACCCCAACGGAAGCGTTACGCAGCCGCAAGGGAAGACTGGTCCTATTGATACCAAGTCGACTGGCGGTGCGCCCGCCTCGAGCCCGCAAGGAGAAACGCCGCCGGGAATGCAGGCTGCTCCAAAAGGCTCAGACAAAAAAGTGCGGACTGATGGATCAGGAATTCCAGAAGGCACCCCAAAAGAGTGAAGCTGGGTACCTGTATCGACGCAAGGCCCATTTCATAGATAAGGTTTTCAAGGGTGCCAATCCGGCCGATTTGCCGATTGAACGGCCAATCAAATTTGAGTTCGTGATCAATCTTAAGACCGCTAAAGCGCTTGGCCTCACGATCGGCCCAACTCTGATTGCGCAAGCTGATGAGGTGATCGAATAGACCAAAGCGGACACCGAACGTCCGCTGCGTTATGATGGCCAGATCATGAGATTGCTGAAACGTTTTTTGCAGCGCCTGCTCATCTTCGGCCTCGGTATCTTTAGCATCTGGCTGATTGTCTTTGTGGTCTTCGAATTTGCAGACCAGAGGCTGCCATGGATTCTGGCTTTGGCCGCCACTTATGGGATGGCGGCCTACATTATCCTTCCGCGTATCGTTCGCATGGGTCTTAAGATCCTTCAGCGCAAACGGGTGCCTCGCTACACAATTACCGGCGACGGGTTGCCCGGTGATCCCGTCAATCTCGTGCTCGTAGGTACCCTTCAACAGCTTCACGCCGCCTTTGCAGCCGCCGGCTGGTCGGAGGCTGATCGATTGGGACTGGCAAGCTCGTGGCGTATGGTCCGGGCATTCCTGATGAACTCGCCCTATCCGACCGCCCCCTTCAGCACTCTCTATCTTTTCGGACGCGGCCAGGACATCGGTTTCCAGAAGGCGATCGATGACAGCCCGCGGAAGCGTCATCACATTCGATTCTGGGCTTTGGATATCGCGCTCGCCGAGGCCACATGGGGAACGGCCAAATTCTGGCTAAACACCGATCGGCCACCGGGTAATGCAGACGTTTACTGGATCGGAGCCGGCACCAAGGATACCGGTTTCTCCTTAACCCAACTCACATTCCAGATCACCCACGCGACCGATTCGGATACGAACGCCGAGCGGGATTTTGTCATTGCTGAGTTGAGGAAGAACCTAGTCATCGGGGACGTGAGTCAATTTCAAGCGGGCCAGCACATCGAACACATCAACCACTACATCACTGACGGTGAAATTGCGTTGGCGAGCCTAGAGGCAGACGCCTGATAATTGGGGTTCCTTTTACCCGGGCAATGGCGCTCGGCGATAATTGCCAATTGTTAATTCCACCGTCATCTCGCAGCAACTTGACGCTCTCTATTGAGCCTGCCCAGCACACCGCCGAGGGCGCTGTCCATCAAATGGAGACGCGACAATCATGAATCCAATCCAGAAAGGGCGCATTCTTTCCGCGCGCCGCCTTATCCTGCTTGCAACTGTCACCAGCCTTGCCGCCGCCACTCTCGTGGTCGGGTTTGAGGTACGTCAATTTAGCCTTCTCACCGTTTCCGAAGCCGGCGCCGCCGAAAACATGAATCGGCCGGTTGGCTTTGCGGATATCGTGGAAAAGGTGAAGCCCGCCGTGGTCGCGGTCCGCGTAAAAATGGACGGCAATACAAACACCACTGGTTTCGAAGGTAATTCGCCATTCCCGCCGAATTCACAAATGGAGCAATTCTTTCGCCGCTTCGGAATGCCCGGCGGCAAGGGCACTCCTGACGATCAGGATCAGCCGCGCAAGCACGCTATGACCGGCCAAGGTTCGGGCTTCTTTATCAGCGCCGACGGCTACGCAGTGACCAACAACCACGTCATCGACAAGGCGCAGACGGTCGAGATCACGACTGACGACGGGAAAACTTATGGCGCGAAAGTCATTGGCGCCGATGAGCACACTGACATTGCCCTGATCAAGGTCGATGGTCGCAATGATTTCCCCTTCGTCAAACTGGCCGACAAGGCTCCGCGCATCGGCGATCTGGTCCTTGCGGTCGGCAACCCGTTCGGGCTCGGCGGCACCGTCACCAACGGTATCGTCTCTGCACGTGGTCGCGACATTGGGGCTGGTCCCTATGACGACTTCATCCAGATCGATGCGTCGGTCAACAAGGGGAATTCCGGTGGCCCGACTTTCGACATGGACGGCAATGTTATCGGGGTTAACACCTCAATCTTCTCGCCCTCTGGCGGCTCAGTCGGTATTGCATTCGACGTTCCGTCCGAGACGGTCAAGTCGGTGGTCGCTCAGCTCAAGGACAAGGGTGCGGTCACCCGCGGTTGGATCGGTGTACAGATCCAACCGGTCACGGCCGAAATCGCCGAGAGCCTCGGCTTGAAGCGAAGTGAAGGTGCGCTTGTCGCCGAACCGCAAGCGGACAGTCCTGCAGCCAAGGCGGGAGTTCTCTCCGGCGACGTCATCAATGCCGTCAACGGCCATGCGGTCAAGGATGCCCGTGAGCTCGCCAAACAAATCGGTGCCATGGCGCCGGGCAGCACAGCCAAGCTCACCATTTGGCGCAAGGGCGAGGAGAAAAGCATCTCGCTGACGCTCGCCGAACTGCCAAAAGAGCGTGAGGCTCGGGCAACGCCATCGGACGCCGGCTCGAACGGCGGCGATGGGCCAAAGCTTGGGCTGATGCTTGCTCCCGCCGGAAAGGTCCCAACCAGCGGAAGCACCGAAGGCGTCGTGGTGACCAATGTTGATCCCAACGGACTTGCCTCCGAGCATGGCTTCAAGATCGGCGATGTCATCCTCGACGTTGGCGGCAAGAAAGTTGCTACCCCGGTCGACGTGCGCAATGCCATCAATGACGCCAAAAAAAATGGCAAGCGCGCTGTGCTGATGCGATTGAAGTCGGATAACGCGACGAGGTTTGTTGCGATCCCGATCGCGCAGGCCTGACCGGGGCTAGGGCGTTCCTCCGGTTTGAGTGCGCACGCACCGGGGGAACGACACCAGGGACAGGTAGGCGGGAGGCCTGTCCCTGGTTTCCGCGCAATCTGCGTGCTCTTCGCCAAAAGCAAACTTCGTTCTGGCGAATGTCGCGCTAGGCCAAAATCAGATATGGCCAAGCCCTTCCAATATCCCTGCTTGAGTCGCTACCATGCCCTTCCGAAAGTGCGGGGATGGGAATGAAGCGCCGCGAGTTTATTGTACTTTTCGCTGGCGCGGCTGCGTGGCCACAAGTGGCACGCGCGCAAGATAAATCTAACGTAAATCAGGACACAAACGATCCGGTGGGCCAGGTCGCGACGCTGCAAGGCATCGCGACGGTGACGCGCGGCAATGCGGCGGCTTCCACGCTGAAAGTCAGCGACGCTGTCTATAAAAATGACGTGTTGCAGACCGGCGCCAACGCTTCGCTCGGCGTTACCTTCGACGATGAGACAACCTTGAGCCTCACCGCGAACGCGCGCATCGTCGTCAATGAATTCGTCTACGAGGAGAGCGCCAAAGGCAATAAAGCCGTGTTCAACATCGCGCGCGGTACCGTCGCATTCGTCGCCAGCCTGGTGGCCAAGACTGGCGACATGACGATTTCGACGCCGACCGCAACTCTCGGCATCCGCGGCACCACCGGAGTCGTCGATGTTCCGGATAGCACCGCGGCCGGCGCAGGCGATGCCAAGATCAAGCTTTATCCGGATGCCGATGGACGTGTGGGCCAGATCAATGTCTTCAATCGACAGGGCGAGCGGCTCGGGGCGCTGACTCAAGGATCCAGCGCATTTGCCATTCGCCCAGGCGCCGGCGGGCGGATCGCCGCCATACCCTTCCAGATTCCGCCGCAGGAGGCCGCGCGCGACCGCGGCGTGGTGCAGCGGCTGTTCGCCTCGCACAATATCGGGCGTCAGATGGCGATCCAGCGTCGGCAATTGCGCGGGCCGAACCGCCAGCGGCCCAACAACCAGCGACCGAACAATCCTCGGCAACCCGGGGGTCCCCAGCAGCAGAATCGTGGTCCGGGCCTGCAACAAAAGGACAATCCGGCCGCACCGCAGCGCGACGGTTTGCGAGAGCAACTACGGAAACTCAATCCGTTCGCGCCAAAGAAAAATGAGCCAATACGCTAGGCGGACGGCAGGGCTATGTCCGCTCACGACACATGGCAGACC